>Ga0194123_10006892_pt1 | contig 11542 bp, 12 predicted proteins | sample TA2MahsurfametaG_5_FD_155479 | JGI IMG/M metagenome (GOLD analysis project Ga0194123, IMG submission 155479) | Freshwater microbial communities from Lake Tanganyika, Tanzania - TA2015023 Mahale A surface | ecosystem: Environmental > Aquatic > Freshwater > Lake | place: Tanzania: Lake Tanganyika... | reverse complement strand
TGAAATGGCGATGTCATTTCGCACGAAGAACTCGAGGGAACAATGGACAGCACTGGGTTCAAACAATCAAAATCCTAGGCTTTGAGGATCAAGCCAGGAAACCACGGAGGCCTGTACTAATTCTTGACGGTATATTTGATGTAAAAACTTTTTGGAATCAAATCCAGCTTATACATCAACCAAAAGAACGGCCGCATCCGCTCAAAGATTTTTTTGTAAGTCTTGTAGTCTTTATAACTTTTCTTCGGCATGGTCATGAACTGCTCAAACTCTTCTTCCGAGAATCCAAGCCGCTTCTTGACGAAATCAACAAGGCCCTCCTCGGCGTGCGGCGGCTGCTGCATCAAGGCTAGAGCCTGATCTCGACCCATCCAGCCATTGCGGCAATAAGCCGAATAACCAGCGATACGAAAATCAATATCCCAGCGAGTGGGCAAGAAATAGCTGTGGTAGAAGGCCGTAAATCGGTTCTCGAGATGGTGGCCGCCATACCACTGCCAGCCATAGGTCTCAGTCAGTAGCTGTTTAGCGGCCTCCTTGTCATAGTCAATGTAGTAGAGCGGTCGGATCTTTTTGATTCCTCCAAACAGCATCCACTTGATTTGATCCCGTAGCCAGAGGTTGGGAAACGTTTTCATTGGCAGTTGGCCAAATTGCCTATGAATCGATTGGATATACTTTCCATCCATATAAATCCAGCCCAATGGTGCCACGCCTTCCGTTCGGAAGGAGTGGCCCTCAATCATGTACTTAATACCAAACTTTCTCGCTGCCTTGTAAAGAGTTGTCGCCAGTCCAATATCGGTAGGCGTTTCCAAGTCGCGAACACCGGCCTTGAAGAAAGAGCGATAAAGATCGTCATACTCCTTGTTGTCCACCACAATAGTGAACAAATCAACGCCCAACTTATCGAGCAAATTATGAATATTCTCGGTGGCGATCGTAGAGTTCCAAGTGTTATCAAAATGAGCGGCCAAGAGCCTGAGGCCGTACACCTCCTTCATTTGATGAACAAGATAGGAAGAATCACATCCTCCGCTGACGCCAATGACAGCATCATATTTTTTGCCGCGACCCGCCGCCTTCATCTCGTTCACCAGCTTCTGAAGCTTGGCTTGACCGAGAGATCCGGTTGGATATTCAGCTTCTAAACCTTCAATCTGGCGACAATAATTGCAAACACCCTTGGAGTCGAAACTGATGTTCGGAACCTTGTCGTCATAGATGCAACGGCTGCAGATGGTAGCCATTCAACCAACCCCGAACATAGTGACTTGATCCTGACGTGAAGGAAACTTGATCAACACACCCAGGTCCTGAGCCTGAAAGACAGCCATGCTACCGATGGCCACCGCAGAAGCGCCACCCTTCTGCACAGCCTCCTGGATGTGCCCCAGAGAGCCCGCTCCGCCGGTGACGACAACAGGTATAGAAACAGCCTGCGTTACAGACTGGAGCAGTGGGAGATCGAAACCACTCCAGGTGCCATCGCGATCGATCGAATAGAGTAACAACTCGCCAGCGCCCTGCTCTTCCATGTAGCGGGCGACATCTACTGGTGACTGCTTCAGATCCCGTTGACCATTACGGAGACAGACCGTCGTCCGCCCCAGGAGCTTCTTGCGCGCATCAAGGGTAACGACGACCGCCTGGGAGCCAAATTCACTGGCGGCTTGACGAACGAAATCCGGGACCTCAAAGGCAGCAGCTCCAAGACAGACCTTCTCTACGCCCAGGCTATAGAGGCGCCGCATCTCCTCCAGAGAGCGAACGCCACCACCATAACAGATGGGCATGAAACATTCGCTGGTCAGCTTCTCGAGGGTTTCGAAATCAATACCTCGCTTCTGGGTAGTGGCATGAATATCTAACAGGATCAACTCATCCACCTCCTTTTGATTGAAAATGCGAACAGCATTAACAGGGTCACCAACATAGGCGCCTTCCTTAAAACGCACTGTTTTGACCAGAGCACCGTTGCTCATCAACAAACAAGGCATCAGCCGAGTAGCCAGCATCTCAGAGCTCCAGAAAATTTCTGATCAGCTGCATGCCAAAGCGATGGCTCTTTTCAGGATGGAACTGCACGCCAGTCACGTTTCCACGCTGAACACCTGAAGTGAATCGACCACCATAAGTCGTCTCAAAGAGAACATCCTCATTCGCCTGGCATTCATAATAATAAGAGTGCACAAAATAGAACCGCGCATCTTGTTCGAGACCTTGTATCAGGCGATGTTGACGTGCGGGCTGTACACGATTCCATCCCATGTGGGGAATCTTGAGCTTGGCATTCTCTCCATCAAAGCGAAAGCGCCGCACATGGCCAGGAATCAAGCCAAGACCCCGCAGGGTTCCTTCTTCGCTGTCATCAGCCAAGAGCTGCATGCCCAGACAGATCCCCAGCAAGGGGATGCCCGACTGGGCCGCGTGCTTCAACGGATCAACGAGGCCGAGCTCAGTCAGCCTGTTGACGGCGTGATCAAAGCTACCGACGCCAGGCAAGAGAATCTTATCAGCTGCAAGAACAACAGGAGCCTCCGATGTGACTTCGGCCTTGCCACCCACGTAGCGAATCATGTTGAGCACGGAGCCAATGTTGCCAGCGCCGTAATCGATGATTGTAATAATACTCATGTGAAAGACATTAAGACAGGCGAAGTCTTAAGGAATAGAGAGCATGTGGGATTTTAGGCTGCACTTCTCCATCAACTTCAGCATGCAATATGCGTAGCGCACCAGAACCACATGTGATAACAACGAAACCCGAGCCAATCTCCACGACTGATCCTGGTACACCATAAAACTGTCGATGTTCGATCTCGGATTTCCAGAAACGAAGAATACGCCCATCTGGCATGCGCGAAAATGAGCCTGGATAAGGGCGGGTCTGGGCACGAATAAAATTGTGAATTCTAACAGCAGATTCCTTCCAATCAATAAGCCCATCAACTGGGAGCCTCAGCCCACAATAACTTGCAAAAGCGCCAGCTTGTGGACGTGAAACGACAGAACCCGCCAACCAACTAGGAAGAAATTCGTCAAGAATTTCAAGAACTAGAGCATTCGCCTTCTCAATTGCATCTCCAACAGATTCACCGACACCAAGCGAAAAGGCGCGTTGATCAACGATTTCCCCATCATCCATTCCATCAGTCATTAGGAAGAAACTTACGCCAAGCCGCTCCCTTCCATTAATGATTTGCCAAACAAGGGGTGCATTCCCTCGATACTCAGGAAGTAGCGAGAAATGGAATCCTAAGAATCTAGTCGCTGGAAAGCTCGATACCGCCAGCATTCGATACCAACCATGAACCAAAACAGTATCAGGCTCATAATGCCTGATCAACTCAGAAGCCTGCGCACTCGTCTTGACAATGCTCAAAGGTATCGAATATTTTGCAGCCAGTGAGATAAAAGCTTTCTGCTCAGAGCGTTCGTCCCCACTGTCATCAGGACACAAAACTCCTGCCAGATATTCGGCCGGCAATTCTTCAAGAACTTTCTTTAGCGCCAGAAGCCCCGCTTGCTTACTGCCTAAAAAAAGAAGTTTTGGCATTATTTAGACTCAATAACAGACCTGATCGCATCGCACACCACACCCACCTCCACGCCCCCATGGCAGGGCAAGGTGATTGTGTTGTCCTCAAGCCAGCGCGAATTCTGATTAACAACAGAGTATTTCTTCGAATAATAACTGGTTGCACTCAAGGAATAGGTGCCGATTGTCGACTCAATGCCCTGGGCTTTCAGCTCGGCGATCAAGCCATCACGGCTGCATGCCTGGGGAACAGTAAATACCAAGGACTGGACATTGAAGCGCACATTCTCGAAAGTTCGTTGGGCAACAAAGCCCAGGGGCTCCAAACGCTCACAGAAAGCATCACGAACAAGGTTGCGCTCGTCCACAATCTCCTCAATCTTGGCGAGCTGCTTCCGGCCCATGATGGCCTGAAGCTCAGGCAAACGGAAATTATAGCCATAATCAACGAAATCCAGAGCAACACCCTTCATGCCCTGGGCACCGTGGGCAAGTTTCACATCCAGCCACTGTGACCAATCCGAGCGGTTGGTGGTGATGGCTCCCCCCTCACCGGTACTGATCAATTTGCGGGGATGGAAACTGAAGCAGGTGAGATCGGCAATAGCACCACACCGCTGGCCAGCCTCGGAACTACCGAGCGCACAGGCCGCATCCTCGATCAATGGTAATCTCCGCTGACGACAGAATGAGGCAATCGACTGCAGACCGGAGGGATTACCCAAAGCATCGACAAAAATCACCGCTTTGGTACGCGCTGTAATTGCGCTCTCCAAGGTTTCAACAAGAACGTTGTAGGTCTGCAGAGAAACATCGGCAAACACTGGTGTCGCGCCGAGATCTTCCACCACGTTGGCCGTGGCTGGAAAGGAGAAATCCGACAACACCACATCATCACCCGGCCCAACTCCAAGCAGCTTCAGACACACCCAGAGGGCCGTAGTGGCCGAAGTGGCTAGATGCGCATGGGCGGCACCCGTGAACTGGGCCAGATCATCACGAAACGCTTCCACATGTTCCCCGCGGGTGAAAATGCCAGTATCAAAAACACCTCGAAATTCAGCTTCCACCTCAGCGAAGCTGATGTAGGGCTTCATCAAACGTATTTGGCTCATGAGCTCAGCTTGTGGCGTTGGACGTACCAAGCCAACGTTTCACGCAGGCCGGCATCAAATTCTGTTAGGGAATAATCAATCAGTGCACGCACTTTATGATTGCTGGCGTTATGGCAAAGCACATCAGCCTGACGCGCTGGCTTGCGTACAACCTGACCATCAAAACCGAGAATCTCAGCAATTGTGAGCACCAAAGCGCCAATCGCCACCTGGTTATCGGTGGAGATATTCACTGATTCACCGGCAGGCAGCACGCGGAACAACTTGATCACAGCATCTACGGTATCGCGCACATGGATGAAGTCGCGACTTTGCAGGCCATCCCCGTGGATTTCCGGGGCTTCACCGGAAAGAATCCGCCAGGCCGTGAGCGGAATCACACCAGCTAGGAGACCACGATGATTCTGACGCGGACCATAATTATTGAATGGCCTGACGATGAACGCATCAAGGCCAAACATGTGGACGTAGCTCTCTACAGCGAGATCGGCAGCTGCCTTGCCGGCGGCATAGGTGGTAGTCGGATGACGTGGATGCTGCTCATCCATAGGCTCGTAAACCGCAGAGCCGTAGACCTCGGACGTGGAGAAATGACAAAGGGTTGAGAACATCCCCCGCCGTTGCAACTCCAACAAATTCAAAGCAACGGTAACATTGGTGCCAAAAGCATTGGCAGGGTTTAAGAACGAATAATTGAGGGCTTTGGTCGCGCAATTAAAGACCACATCGATCGGATGACGACCGAAGACATACTCCAAGCTGGATACGAATTCAGCATCGTCCTTGTAAAAGGTGAGCTTTCCCGTGGCCTCAGCTGCCAGGAGATTGTCTTCACAGCCAAGGAACATATTGTCAATAACAACAACATGATCTGCACCTTCAACAAGAAGCTTGTCGACGAGATGACTACCGATGAACCCTGATCCCCCTGTAACGAGAACAGTTTTGCCGGTTATCTGGCGTTCATGGCTCATGATGCGGCCACCGATTGCTGGATCTGATCGCAGATCTTCATGGCGTCTAAGCCAGCCTGCACACCTGGAAACTCCTGGCAGTACTCGCCGTGGCAACTGGCAATGAAGGCCTGAAGCTGGGTCAACAAGGCCTCTTGCTGCTGCACCTCGATGGCTTCCTGAATGGCCGAAACGGTGTAGGGCTTCCCTTGTTCATGCAGGATCTGCGATTGACGATGGATCAGAAGCTCTCTTCTCAATAGGTCACAATCAACGAACATATCGACACAAGTCGCTTCGATCGAACGCTTCTTTTTTTCCGTGATTCGACTTGATTGAATGCGAGAAAAACGAGCATTTTCATGGGTGATCAATGCCGAAGCGAAGTCGATCATTTGATCACCCGAATATCCATGAGCGACCACTGATCGCGCGGGGCCGTTCAGATGCAGTGCCAGATCGATGTCATGAATCATCAGATCAGTAACGACATCAACATCAACGATACGAGAACTAAGCTTGTTTGTTCGCTCAAAGTCTATGTTGATCACACGTCCAGAGGCGTCAAGAACCTGCTTCAACCGCTGCACAGCAGGGTTGAATCGCTCAATGAATCCGACCTGGACATTCAGATTGAGTTCTTTGGCCGTCCTGGTTAGAAATTCAGCATCAGACAACGTAGCCGCCAAGGGCTTTTCAACAAAGAGATGCCGGACCCCATGCTCAACTGCCAACAAGTATGTATCAGCGTGGTTAATCGTGGGCGTGCAGATTACAATCGCGTCCACACCCTTGAGATAAGGGCGGATATCGCTGATTCCGGGAATTCCATGCTGCTGTCCGAGGCGTTGTGCCAACTCCTGATTGCAGTCGGCCAGGAAAGCCAAAGACACACCCTTAAGCATAGACAGGATACGCAGGTGATTGCGTCCCATCACACCGAGGCCGATCAGACCGAGTCGAATCGCCGGCTCCTTCATTGCAGCTCACCCTCGATGCGATGGCCCATACGATCAATGCACGACACCGGCCTCGCAGGATTTCCCATGACTAGGGTGTAGGGAGGAACATCACGCGTGACGACGCTGCCGGCCGCTACCATTGCAAACTCACCAATGGTGACACCACAGATAATTGTGGCGTTGGCGCCAATGCTGGCACCATTCTCTACGACGGTTTCGCTGATTTCCCAGGTGTCGTTGAACGCTCGCGGTATTCGATCATTGGTGAACGACACACAGGGACCGACGAATACATCGTCACCGAGCCTGACGCCGCTATAAACAGACACCCCATTCTGTACCTTGCAGCGGTTCCCGATCGTGACTTCGGCGTCGACGTAAACATCTTTGGCCAAGATGCAGTTCTCGCCAACGACAGCATCCTCACGGATCTGGACATTAATCCAGACCTTGGTGCCCACACCGATCACCGCATTCGCCGCCACGTTGGCCGTGGGATGGATGAAAACATCGCGCATCATAAGGATTCAGATAGGACAAGAAACGGCATGATCAAGAACGAGCGGGCAGGGCATCCGTCGACAATCGAGGAGCAAGGGCTAGAAGCAAACAACCCACTGGAAGACGTGCAACATTTAGACTAAAATGCGAGGCCAACGCGGAGCCCCAAGAAGTAGATCCAGCACGTTCCTGGAGGTCAAGCCCGCCCAGCAGTTTAACAGAACCCATGATGATTCGTAGTTATCTCAGAAGCAAAATCACGCCAAGCACAGATCGGCTGCGCTGTTTCAATGCATTTTGCTAGCCACAAGACAGGCAGATGCATGAGCCATGATGACCGACTTGATCGATCAAAAAATGCCATCATCATGCTCTGTGCAAAGGTAGACAGCAGGGTGCGAGATGATACAAGCGAACAGATCTGTCGGTAAAATCGGCGCAAAGATCAACAGCCTTTCCGAACAGATGCCTTATGACAAAGCTACAGATTCACCATGACGCACAAATTTGCCGATTCGATCATTTTACTGATCTGCGCATACCATTAATACTATGCAACAAACTATAACGCATCCCCGCTTAACCGCTGGCTGACTGGCGCCACGAACAGATAAACACATGCCTGTTCAATACGAGCACAAAAGCATCGGCGATATTCCAAAACTAAAGCTACAGTAGAGCTTTCAAACGGAGATCCCAGCATCTGCTATTATTTCTATTAATTAGACTTAAATGGCAATCGCCCGCGAAAAAGCCTCCCAGGGAAGCAAATTTCTTTCCTCGCTCACTGAATTCAGGCTTGTCTGCTGGCAGCCTGAAACCCAGTCAACTCTTTGGCGACTACACCCTGGCGCAGCTCGATTACACGATCGCAATTGGCCAACGTACTCAATCGATGGGCGATCAACACCAACGTCAGATCCCTACTTAAACTAGAAATCGCTTCCATGACCGCTCGTTCCGTTTCGCAGTCAAGGGCGCTTGTAGCCTCATCAAACACAAGGACATTCGCCTGTTTATATAGCGCCCGAGCAATACCGATGCGCTGGCGTTGGCCTCCACTCAGGCGGATGCCTCGCTCACCCACAAAGCTGTTGTAACCATCTGGGCTGGCCTCGATGAAGCTGGCAATCTGGGCCTGGGCGGCTGCCAGGCGCACCCGCTCCTGATCGATCTGAAGCTGGGGCACACCAAAGGCAATATTTTCAGCAATTGAGCTATCAGCCAGATAGATGCTCTGGGGTACATGGGCGATGCTGGCGCGCCAGGCACTCAGCAGTTCAGGTCGCTGCGGATCATGCAGATCTTGGCCATCCACCAGCACCTGACCCTGCGTGGGTGAGAGCAGGCCCATCAACAGATCCACCGTGGTGCTCTTGCCACTGCCGGTGCCGCCGATCAGGCCGATATGCTCACCCGGATGGATCTCCAGCGTGAGGCCCTTGAGAACCTCCGGTAGGTCCGGGCTATAGGAGAAATCCACAGCCTCCAGCCGTAGGGATTGCCGCAAGGGCAACGGGGCAACGTTGCTGATCAGCTCGGGCATCGGCTGATCCAGAATCGCCAGCACAGCTACCAATGAACCATTGTAGCCCTTCAGCGCGGCCCAGCCGGCATAAATCTGCTGCAGGGCTGGTAGAAGGCGTTGAGCCCCCAGCGCCAGCGCCCCCAACAACGGCACCACAGCTGTGCCACTGCCGCGCTGCAGCACCAGGGCACCCCCCAGGAACGCGATCGCCACCAGGCCAAGGCCTTCCAGCGCGTAGCGGGGAAACGCACCCAGGTATTGGTTTTTCGCCTGCAGCTGCCTAAGCGGCAGATCAGCCTTGCTGTAGATCTGCAGATAGGCGGGCTGGCTACTATCGAGGAGCAAATCACGAATCGCTCCCAGGCCCTCCTGCAACGCCTTGAGCTGCTGGTTGTACGCCTCGGCGATGCGGATGCCGTTGCTGAACAATTCTCGGCGTATCACCAGGGCCAGCACGCCGTAGGCGCTGCCGAACAACACCATCACAGCCATCGCGATCGACGCATCGATCCACAGCAGCCCTGCGAGCAAGCTCACCGCCACCACCACAGAGGTGATCAGCTGCAGCAGCGCATTCAAGGCGGCCACTGTGAGCTCGATCTGTGTGCTGATGGCCGTGATCACCGTGCTGCTGTTGCGCTGCACATGCACGCAATAGGGCTGATACAGCGTGCGCCGATAGGCCTCGCAGCTGAGGTCCGAGCCCACCGCCGCGGCCAGCCGGCTGTTCAACCGCAGATTCAGCAACCGCACAGCCGCCGCCAGCACCGCTGCCGAGGCAAACACCATGGTGACCGCCAGGATCAGTGGCGCTTGGTTGGCCGAAGCGATCCCCACCTGGGCCGCCAAGGATCTCACCAGCGGTTGCTGCCAGAGCCCCTGAACATCGGTGAGCACCGCCAGAAACGGCAGCACCGCGCCCAACGACAGCAACTCGGCGGCGCCACTGGCCAGCATCACCAGCAACAACAGCCACAGCTGCAGGCGGCGGCGCTGGCTGAGATGGTGCCAGATGCCAAGCAGCAGGCTGCGGGTAGAGCGTTGGTCGCCGGTCATTCAGAACTCAAGTGGAAGGTGCACCGTTTTGCCGTCCCTTGCTGAGCGGTAGGCCCCGATCAGCAGCTCTAGGCTGCGCAGCCCCTCGCGTCCGTCGCAGAGGGCCTTTTCCTTGCCCTGCAACGCATCGAGCACGTTGGCGTAATACGGCGGATGGCCAAAGCCGTAGACGCTGGTGGTGGCGTAGCTGGCCTGCTCGACCAGCGCATCATCAGGGCTCGCATCGGCAAAGGCCCAGTGCTCGATCTGGTTCACCGCCGGCCCGCCGATCCGCACTGTGCCGGTTTCACCGAGCAGGGTGATCGAGCCTTCCAGGTTCTTGGGGTAGGTGAGCATGGTGACGGCCATGGTGCCCAGGGCGCCGTTGCGCCAGCGCAGTTGCAGGGCGGCGGTGTCTTCAACCTCGATGGCGCGGCCCAGCGTGGCGATCGAAGTGCTGACACTCTGCACCGGCCCCACCAGCCAATCCAACAGATCGATGTAGTGGCTGGCCTGGTTCATCAGGGCTCCTCCGTCAAACTCCCAGGTACCGCGCCAGCTGTCCTGGCTGTAATAACTCTGCGGGCGCTGCCAGAACACATTCACTGCCACCATCGCCAGCCGCCCGAAGCGTCCGGCCTGCAGCTGGCGCTTCACCAGCTGCAGGGTGCTGTTGAAACGGTTCTGCTTCACTACAAACAGATGTAGCCCAGCTACATCGCAGGCGCGCACCATCTCAACGCCATCAGCCCAACGGGTGGCCATCGGCTTTTCGGTGCACACATGTAGACCCGCCTGTGCCGCGGCGATAGCCTGCCTCGAATGCAGGCCGCTCGGCGTGGCCAGCACCACCAGATCCACCGGGTTGGTGTTGGCCTGGGCTACTGCCAGCAGTTCGCTGTAACTGTTGAACTGGGCTGGTTTGGTGGCAGCACCGGGGTAGTCCGCCGCGGCTTCGGTGATCAATTGCTGAGCCTGCGCTAGCCGCTCGGCCTGGGTGTCACAGATCGCCACCAGCTCGGCCCGCTCGTGATGCGCAGCGATGGCCTTGATGTGGTTGCGACTGATCCGCCCGCAGCCCACCAAGGCGATGCGGATGCGGCGATCGGTGATCGGGGGGATAGGGTGGAGCATGAAAAATGCCTCCTGTGGGGCTGCTGTTGGTTGGCGTTGAGGTCGTTGAGAAGGGCCTTGCTTCAGCGAGGGGGAAGAGGGATCAGCTAGTTCAGCCCGGCGGCGGCCACGCAGTTAGATCAGGCCGTCCTCTGCCAACTACTGGAGCAGTTGGCGGATCAGTTCACAGCTGATCCCAGGGCACTCCTGCTCAATGGCAATCATGCTGATACAGCTGCAACAGCAGCCGTTGCTCCAGGTGCATGGCTGACGCGTTGTCGTGGATCAGTGCCAAGGCATCGCGGTAGCCGGCCAACTCCTGCTCCGTTCGGTTGCGCATTTCCGCAGACTTGAGCTCAAGCCCCTCCACCCGAGCCAGGGGCACGGCGATGGCCTCCAGCCGGTTGGAGCTCTAGGTGCTCTCCACAAGGGCCACGGTGAGCAGCGCCTCCAAGGCCTCAGGTCGGCGCCGGAGAAACAGCTCCTGTCTGCCTTGATGTCTGGCCAAGGCTGCCAACGTGGCTCAATCGGCAGACGTGAACCGGAGCCGATCCAGAACAGCCGCAAAACAGGGATAGGGAGCCAATGCCAAGCCGAATGCCAATTAACGCATAGAATGCTAAGGAGATTGGTCGTTGGCATTTCGCCGGTTCACATCTCCTGCAGTCGCCCCACGATCGCCTCAGCTGCATATCCATTACCATAGAGCGGAGGCCGGGGCTGACTGACATCCAGCTCCTGCTGTTGGGCCATCGCCGTGAGCATCGACGCAGGGTCGTCGGGATCAACGAGCC
>Ga0194123_10006891_pt1 | contig 11546 bp, 8 predicted proteins | sample TA2MahsurfametaG_5_FD_155479 | JGI IMG/M metagenome (GOLD analysis project Ga0194123, IMG submission 155479) | Freshwater microbial communities from Lake Tanganyika, Tanzania - TA2015023 Mahale A surface | ecosystem: Environmental > Aquatic > Freshwater > Lake | place: Tanzania: Lake Tanganyika... | reverse complement strand
CAATACAGTAACATCAGGATATGATTGATAACGATCATAAAAATGTTGCCAATACGCACAAAATCTTTCTTGAAATTCTAATTCATTCAGTATTTCTTCTTTTGTAGGTGGCGGCAAACCACTTTCATCTTGATACTCACCAAAAATAAACTCGCCATCTTGTTCAGACAAACCATATTGTGCTGTGGGTCTAAGCGCACGTGCTGCTGTTTTATAATTACAATCAAGTCTATCTTGACTGTGATTTATCAAAAACTGTGAATAATAAATTTCTTCGTTGTTCATTCAATCACCTTTCATTTACGATTTTATATATTAGGGCTTCTCAGGCCATTGCACAGTCCAAGGAAAACTCTCTTGTGTTGGCACATCACGCAGTGCTTGACGATAGGTTGCCCATACTGTTTTGTTTACTGGTGAATCTTCTAGTTGTGTCCAGTCACATTCTGACAGCATTTGATTACGTGAACGACGAACATTTTCACCTTCTTCAGTATCTCTTCTTGCTTGATATGCTGCTTCTTGTTCAGCAGCAGTTTGATTTTCATTGTCAGTGAAGATTGGTCCTAACACATACTTAGTGAACCACTTTCCGTCGATTTGTTCAATACCACCAAATTGGCTGTATTGATAGACTGTGCCACCAGATGCCTGTGGTCCTTCGAATACTGGATCAACGCCGTTTGCTTCCATCCACTCAATTGTTACCGGTGCTGGTGTCGAAGGTATTGTACCACGCATAGCATGGTCTGTTGGAAAGTATTCACCTGTTGATTGTAATCTGTATCCCATTGTTTTTCCTTTATGCGACTGCTAAGAAAATGTACGTTCCCCCACTGGCATTGATTGCTACTGGTGCTGTGCTAGACAATTCAAAACCTGGACTATATGGGTCGATATAGTCGGTATTAGTAACTTCAATAGCAGTTGAGTTTAATAATAGATAAGGATCGTTACCACTAACGATACCTCTAGCAGTATCCCATACATACCATTCACCAGTGGAGTCTGTACGCTTAATCATCACAAATCTAGCACCAGTTGTAAAGCCACAGTCAACTGATAATGTTGTGCCGGTCCCTGTATAGGAGCCCACTTTAGACACACCTGGACATGATGCGAACAGATATGTTATAAATTTATCCTTAGTATTATTAACTGTTGCTCCTGTACCTATGCTGAAAACTGAAGATGTTGGAGATGTAGTCGTCCAAAGACCAGCATTCGTTGCCTCTGCGTCCGTTAAATTTAAGTACAGAAACTTGCTTGTGCCACTAAACAAACTATGCCAAACAACCCAATCTGAGTTAGACGCAGAGTTACGCTTCTTGCGGATCATCAATTCTGGAACTACTGTAAGATTATGTCCTACAGTTTTAGTTGATCCTGTACCGGTATCCGCAACGATATCGAAGAAACCTGGTGCCCGGAGCCAAAAATAATAAATCCAATTACCATAAAATGGGTCATTCCAGCTCACATCTCTAGTTATATTTTTCCCATCATCCTTCAAAAAAACAAAAGGTGATGCAGTTTCACTATCGGCATTTGATGAAGCTAATCCATAGCCATCATTCGAAATAGAAATTCTACCAAAACTTCTGAGTCGATCTACAAATTGAAATAAATCGTATTGTTGATTTCGAACCGTGCCATTTCTGGAGAAGGTGTTTACTAAATCTGGTGGGAAGGGAACTGTAGTTGTTTCTGGAGACACTGCTTGAGGCACTGCTATTGGGTAAAAAACATTTGTTCCACTTGTTGGTTTTCTCATTGGCCCACGACGAATGGCAACATACAAATATCTTGTCCCATTTTCATTAACTATAGTGCTTGATTCATTAATTGTAAAACCTGTTGCAGTGACGCCAACTTTAAAAGTGACACCTTCAATTTGATCGGATGATGGAGCAAGATATGGTTTATTTGGCATACGATAAGCATCGGGGTTTGGTGCGTCTGCTCCGGGACCCAAACCACGCATGTTATCCATCAAAACCCATGATTTTTGAGTACTTGAATCTATTGCTTTAATTAATAACCACTGAGGCTCAAAACCAACCTCAATAGTTTGGGGAGCTATCCCAGAAGCAGCCACGTAATTGCCAGTATAAGTTCCACAACTAATTACATTATCAGTTCCATTGGCTCCAAATCCACCAGCATTATGAGCGAATAGATAGATTACATAAGGTTTATTTTCTTGTAAAAAACCAGTCGTATATGTTACATGCGTACTATTCGCTAAGACATTTCCCGAAGGAAGATTTTCTTCTCTTGCTCCCGAATTTAAAATAAGATATTGACCCGAAGTTACATTACGGTGTGTCACGTTCCAACTAAAAGCTGTATTTGAAGACTTATGTATTATCATGCCAGGAGGCGATTCAAGACTATGAGGTACACTTGCTGCGCCGCCAGTGCCAGTAGTAAATGTTACAATATCAAAAAACTTAGCTTGTCTGCGAAATGACCATGCAACATAGGCTTCACTGTTAGCATTAAAACCTTGCCCGTTGGCAACTCCAAAACCGGTGGAAGAAAAAGAGATTACTCCATTTGATGTGCTAGTCACTTCAGGATCGGTACGATTTGTACTCATATACTTTGTCGCACCTCTAAATGTGTCCCAAACACCATGATCCCGTATCACATCACGACTTTTCAACCAAACCATTCCCCCTTTAGTTGAGAAATCAATATTGTTTGTGAACGTTCGTGTTGCTCCAGTACCCACATACATTTCAGTTGAAAACACATCCTCAATATGGTTAATAGTAGACACTGCCGGTGCAGATGGAAACGGAAAACGTCTAAGGCTTACCCTGTTTAAACTAAACTTTCGGCCAGCAACTCTTGCCTGATTGTTTAGCCTGCTGCTCAGACCAATTCTTTTTACACTCATTCTTAGTAGACTTCAGTACCAAATGCTGAGAAAGCTAATAGCGAACTATTTGCATTGACTGATACAATTGATCCAGCATTAAGTGTAACACCCAACGACAATGTTACAGTATCTCTACCAGGAACATTGACACTGTATGCTAAGTAACTAGCATTCGATACAGCAGCACTTGAAGTGTTAACGGCGATTCTAAATGCGCTACCGTTTGCTGCTCCTTCATCCAGATTCGCAATAGTAATTGACGAAATGATTGCGGAGTTCAATGCTGGTACAGTATACAATGTAGTCAGTACATTGGCCGTTGGATTTCTTTGTCCTAAGATTGTATAATTTCTTGCCATTTATTTTTCCTTTTACATTCCACCAAACAAAAATGCGTCATCGAAGATGTCTGGAGGTGATACGATATTGTTTCCAGAGATAGCGTTATTAGCGATTAGATTACCTGTAATTGTGCCAACTACAATAGCGTTACCAGCAATTGTATTATCAGCGACTAGATTGCCCGTAATAGCACCTACAACAATATTATTACCATTAATAGCATTTTGGCCCAACTTAGATCCAGTAATACTACCATCAGCAATGTCGGATGCTATAACCGTACCGGGTGCAATTTTATCACTTGTAACGGAATTTGCTGCTAACTGTGTTGTACCAACGGCACTTGCTAAAATCTGACTTGAAGAAACTTGATTAAATGTTAGTGTAATTGGTGACGTATAATTTACCAAAATGTTTTCTGTGCCCGAAGAAGGCGCTTCAGTAAACGTTACAACACCTGATGAGACATTATATGAGGCAATTGGTGTCTGTAGTACACTATTAACTACAACGATAATAGCGTTAGCATCATCAATAGTTCTTGACAAAGTAAATTGAGTACAAGCACCGGTGCCGCTAAACTTATCTACTTTAGCAGTAAAAACATTGACTTCAGGATTGTTGCCAATATAGGCCATTAGGTAATCTCCAAAACCGATACAATTACATCACCAGAAGAAGCAACTGACGTATTTACTTGTAAATAATCACCTGCCTCTAACACTAATTTTTGATCGCCGCCAATTGGAACTAATGCACCACCAGGAGCAATTGTCGCATCTTTAACAAGATAGACATTGTCGGTAATAGTACCACCACTCAAAATAACATTTGCTGAAATTGGTGAGTTTGTAATATTAGCAATCGTCATACCAATCACAGTTGCTTGTACACCTGTGTTGGCCGTATAAACATTTTGAGCCGTAGTTCCAGCAGCCTTGAGTGTTTGATTTTTAAAAGTATTCGCCATTTTTGAGTATTCCTTTAATACTGTATTTATTCTATCCTAAAGCTATTGCAAAAGCCAATGCGTCAGCCGTTGTTGAATTTGCGGCCGCAAAAGCAGCAGTAACCGTGTTTTGAATAATTAAATTACCTACCATTCCCGAATGATTCTGACACTGATAAACATAAGTGTTATTAATCAAATTAAATGGTACTTTCCAGATCAAAGTTCCCGTTGTTTTTGCTTGTGCATCTGAACCTATTGAAACAACTCCAGTTGTTGAAACATGAGTAAGTCCAACATTATATAATGTGCCACCTGAAGACTGTCTTATTAAAAATGGATGACCCGCAACATTAATATTAAAAGATATAGTTTGACCAGGATGTAAATAAATGTCTGGATTTCCACCTGAATATTGATCAAAAAGATAAGATGAAGCGCCAGAATTCGTAACTTTAAATGTGGTAACTCCTGATTTTACATTAGCATCTGATGAGAAAACGTAACCACTAGCATAAACATTTCCAGCAACGTTAATGTCATTGAAGCCAGCATCATCAAGTTTAATATTACCTGTTACAGTGAGATCGCCACCAACAACAAAATCAGTATTCGCATAGAACGTACCACCTACACCATTGGTAAGATTATTTGCAACTGAAATTAAATCTTGAGTTGCAATAAGCCATTGTTGAAAAGTATTCGCGGTTGTTACCTGATTAATATTGGCTGGCATTTCTATCCTCTATTTGCAATATGCTGTAACAATAGTTTTATCTCTTGAAAGTCACTCTTTAAAGAGGCAATTTCTTCGTTTAGATGTTCAATATTGTCTTTTATTTGTTTCTTGTTTCTATGTTCCGACAATCTTTCTCTATCTACATTTAGTATTGCTTGATTCGAAGGATCTCTTCGAAGATTATTATGATCTTTTACTTTATGCATCATGATAATGCAATCACTCTTAGATTCTTAACCGTTGGAGCATTAACTGGATTAGTAGAGTAAAACACAATTTTAATTGCAAACGTCTTGAAGTTTGTATATGTTACTGCACCAGATGTATAACTAATCGCATCGGCTTTGTATTCATAATCATAATACTCAGCTAAATTTTGATTAGTCGAAGAAACGCCAGTTTGTGTCATTAAAGTAAATGGTTTATTTTCAATTTTATCCGAATCAGTTGCCGAAAGCACACGATAATAAACTTCAATTGATGAACCTTGCGGCAAGTTTTGTTGTAAATAAACTCTTAAAGATTTAGCATCAAATCCTTCACTTAATGTAACTTTTCTTAAAATATACTTAGACAATGCTCCACCGCCAGATGATAATGTTTCTGGAAATGAAGTCACATTTGCCGAAGAAGAACTATCTAATAAATTTTTTACTACAGTGTAACTTGAACGTGACGCATCAAAATATGGAGAAACGTCTGAGTTTAAAGTTATCATTTTAACTCTTACATTTGCATCAGACGAAGTATTAATAATTTTTCTTTGATCAAAAATAATATTTGAGTTAGGTATTATATTCAGATAATTACTCATTGCTCCTGAAGAATTCGCTTTTGATGCTAATTCAAACATAACATTTGCAGAAGAAGACAATGTTTCATAAGGAATATTAACTCTTGCAAGATCATAAGTTTGATCATATCCAAAATTAACTGGCGTTAAAATTACTTGTTGAGTTGTGTTTGTAACAAATTTGCACTGTCTTAAAATAAAACAAATGTCGCTATTTTGTTCTGGTGTCCATGTGGATGCATTTTGTGATTTAAAGAAAGAACCAATGTATGGTTGAGATACAATAGGTCCTACACCATCAAGCCTTTGCTGTCCAATTGTGCCAATGTATACAGTATATTCATCAGAATTTGCTTTTATAACAAATGAATATTCACCAGGTTCTAAGAAAATCGGATTATCAAATGTAAAAACTGTTGCCACTGGAATGTTAGGATTTGTGGGTAAATTAACACTTGACGGATTTAATGTTACTTGTGAGCCTGAAATAATTTTTTCAGAGGCTGGAAAACCATTTACAGTTGGTCGTAGTTCAAGAGTGACAGGTATACCAGAATTATCTTTTGTAGCAAAATAGATTTCAATATTCGATACAAAAATACCATCTGGATTAGTGAAACGATTTACAAAGAAAGTTTGTGAAATTGGATCAGTGCCTATTCCACAGTTTTTTGTTGCGTTTTGTCTATCACTTGAATCTGAACCTGCTTTTGCGGCATTTACAAAAGCAGCACCTATAAATTCTAATGATGCGCCACCTGCCGCAACTGTAGTCCAATAGTTCATACCAGCCAAATCTGGTGCTCTGCCTAAAACTTCTCTGTACATTTTATCGATGTAAGCGACAGCAGTTGTGGTACCCGAAACTGTGGTAGAAGTTGCTGCTGGGGCAGCCCTTGATCCAGTAACATTATTAGTTGCGGTAGCCTGAGAAACCGGTGTGTATGTTGACTGGCCGGTTGCATCTCTTACTGCACTTTTCCAATCAGTTGTTCCACCCAATCTTTCACCACTAGCACCTGAAGCAGCAGTTATGGCAATTGATGTCACAGTTGTATGAGAATTATACCCACCCACATCAATATAAAAACTTTCTACCGCTGTGGGCGCATTATTGATACTTGTATTAGATCCTATCGTTGGACCAGTTACCTCAATGATAGGATTAGTTCTAATAGGTACACTTGCAGCTTTTTGCACAGGTGGGTTTGCGGAATAAAAGAAGGTTTCTGCAAGTGTTGTAGCAGTTTTTGTATTAAAAATATCATCACAGAAAAACAGATGATTTTTTCCTACAGTAAATTTATAATACTCATCATTAGGAATAAACAATTTACCTTTAGCATATCCGTTACTATTTGTAGTTAATTGTTCAGTTGTATAACTTGATGTTGAAGTATTAAATGTTCTTAGGTACCCACTAATACTAATTTTATCCAAATATGCTGTTATTCGTGTGTTTGGCCGCATTCCAAATAATTCAAAATTCAAAGCAGTATTAGCATTATAAACTAAAAGTTTATTTTCAATTATCTTAGTATCTGATGCTTTTACTCTGGCATCTGATGTTGTTTGAAGTTTTTTACCAGACTCAGAATAATATGTGTAAACAATATTAGTTTGATCTGCAAAACTAAGAGATATCCAATCGTTCCACTTAGATCCAGAAAAATTATCTGAGTAAACAAAGTTGTCTAAATTTTTATCATCATTAACTACAACATCAGGTCGTGTAGAAAAATCCACCCAACTTGCTGCTGTTTTTTCAAGTCTGACAGAACCAATAAAACCAATAACATTAAATGGATTAACGTTAACTGTTTCGGAAGCAATATTTTGAGTAATATAAGGCACTGAAGTATAAGTTAACGTAACAAGATTTCCAGTTGTTGAAAGAGTGTTGCTTGAAATTGTAAAAGAAGTGCCGTTGCTTTCAAATCTCGGTCTTAGTATTTCATTGTCATAATCAATTGAACATTTATAATCTGTATTAAATACGTCACCAGTGCTATGACCTCTAAATGAATCTACAACAAATCCATTATTAAATAACTGATTATCTTGATCATCGTAATAAGTCGTAGACGCAATATCTTTTTCTAAAAGATTAAGAGCAGTATAATATTCAACTTTAGTTAAACGATTATCAATTGCGCCAATATCTTTCATTGTATATCGTCTGTTATTTTCTGCTTTTATTTTTACATTACTTGTGGTATATGTGTAAGGATCAATTGATAAAGTATACAAAGTCATTGCATCTTCTTCATCATTTGGAATTGGCGGATATGATAATGCACTAACTCCGGTAAGTGATTTAAAAACGCCATTTTTTGTTAATACAATTTTATCATTTCTTCTTAAATAATATTCGAGATTAGTATCAACAACACCAAGAATTGAGTCTACGATTTGTTGTGAATCAAATGACATTGAGAGATTTGAATAGACATTAGAAGAAGCATTTGCTGTTCGAACAGGCCTAAAATCTATTGAGTCTCTTAAATCAATTATTGTGCCATCTGTTTTTGTGTGCGTTGGAATTGTATCATAAGTTGGATATGATAGTGTATCAAATGCGCCAATACCCGAATGAGTGTAACGATCAAATATAATCAAAGTGTTACCCGTGTTAACAGTCACGCCATTTTTTAATTTGATTGTAGCATGATCATAAAAACTATCCCTTTGACCAAAATCAACTGTAAAACTTCCAACTACGTTTACATTTGCATTGGCATTTGCTGTATTAGAACCTGAAGCAATATAAATTGCCGAAACATTAATTACGTCGGCAACGCCCAAAGAAAAAGTATTTGCTGAATCTAATACAGTAAAGTATTTAATATTATTTTGCGACAACGTTTTTGTTCTTCTTACTGCTGCGGTAATATCAAGTGTCGTTAAAATATCTGCTGTACCGTTAAAACCTGAATCTGCAAGATTAATGTTTAACGTGGCTGGAGATCCAACAGAAGGACTAGGAATGCTAATGTACGTATTTGAACTTAAATCTACCCATTGACCTCTTGAGTATGCACTACCTGGAGTACGAATACAAATGGCATAATTTTCTTGTTTATTTCCACCAGTAGCACTTGCAAATCTTTCAGTGCCATCATTTGTTTGAACTGATCCTATACCAGCAGTAAATGAAACTGATTTAAATACACGTTTGGCGTAGTAATTAACCTGTGAGAACTCTTTAACTACATCATAAGACGCCTCAAAAACCGAACAATCATAGTTCGTATCGGCCAAATAAGCTGAACGAAACGTTAAAGTTTGTAAGTTGTTGCTAGTTGCTGGAGTTTGACTAACAGTAATTTGATTGCCATTAATAGCGGTAACATAAGTTGGAAATTTAATTCCTGTGCCATCAACACGCATACCAAGTGTAACACCCGTTGAGGTTGTTAAATTAATTAATGGATTAGCACTCTCAAATGATCCAGCAATTGAACGAGTAATAATCGAACTTGAATGAATATTACATGTGCCATTTACTGAGGTAGAAGTATTAGCAATAATACAGTTAGCTAAATCAATTGGTGTATTACTTGTTTTTACAATATTAAACAATTGCAATTTATAAACGGCAGAAGAACCGTTACCACTTACATACTCAATATTTTTTGGGTATGCCTCTGCTATTTTTGTAGCAGCACCAAAGTTTCCGTTATTACTGTGAATTTCAAGTTTTTGAGCAGTGGAGAAGTTTATTATTTCACCATTTGCTGAAGTAATATGAAAATAGTTACCATAATATGCAGGAACATCATAGCCAGAGACAGATTCAGTAGCACGTGATTTTAAAATATCAAGTTGTGTTTTACTTATTGTTTCAATTTCATAACCTTTGACATAAGCCTTACCCGGACTCATTTCAAAGAAAAACAAGTTATTCGCACTAAATTTTTCAGAGGGAACTCTTGGATCAAGTCCAATTACTTTATAATTACCAGATTCATCATGTGTTCTTTTTGCAAGAGTATCACCAATAACAGCATAAACGGAAGTTTGAGTTTGTTTTACTAAATCACCATTTCGATATCTGGCTAATTCGATATAGTTTGACGATGTAAGATCAGAAATAGATTCGTCAACGTTAATTTGTTTTGCGGTCAACGTAAGGTTTATCTTATATCTATCGGCGCCCGGAGCGATATAATTTGATGCTCCAACTGCTGGGTCTAATAAAGAAGTGTCTGAAACTGAAGAAACAATAGATTCACTAACGTCAAGTCCAACAGTTACATTAGCATCGTTTGTATATTTTGATATAACTGTTGTTTGCTTATCTGTTTTTACAAAACAACCATTTGTAAAAAACACACCCTCATTTACAGAAAAAAGTCTTCCAGTATTCGAAGATTCTGTGTTCGATGAAATAACATTACTTACGATATTTGAAGATGATAAATCACCAGTTGAATATATTATTAATGTTTCCGAATTGGCAACTGTTACATTTGAATTACCATTAATTACGGTAGAACCTTTAACAAACGATAAAAATAAGGTATTTGGATCAGTATCATCGGCAACTACTGCTTTTTTGATTTTATAAACGGCATTGCTGGATGTTGAAAACGCAAAGTATCCATTAAAATTGGAAATGTTAATTGTATTACCACTAAAAGTAGGTTGAAGTTTTACTGAAATTACTGTTTCATCAAATATTTCACCACCAGTAACTTTTGAGCCTTCTTGAAATATGTGCTTACCAAAACGGTCAATTTGATTTTGTAAAATAGTTTGTGATTGTGTCAATTCACGTGCTTGTACCGCACGGCCAGGTCTAAACAAAATTCTGTGAAAATTTTTATCTTCATCAAAATCGTCGTAATATGGATTTGTATTAAAATTTAATGCCATGTTTAACCTTTAAAATTGTATAATAAATCTGATGTTTTCAGCCTGACCATCTGCTCTGTCTATTTTTTGAACGTTTTCCACATATAAAATATCTCCACAATAAGGTTCAAATTCAGGATTCGTAGAGGCAACTAACGTTCTTGATGTTCCTGATGTAACACCTGTTACAGAGAGACCTACAACAAAACTGCCTTTAACTTGAGTGACCTTTATCGCAGAGGCTGTTTGTGAATAAACAAAACCATATGCTACAGTGTTATTGCCAGATGTTTGTTGCACATACTCATTTAAAGTATAAGAAGGACCTGGTGTTAATGTTAATGTTCTGACTTGAGATACAACAGAATTAGCTGTTGAATTATTTGCTTTTTCTGTTTCACCATATTTATGCGGGTTTCTGAGTAATCCAAATTGTCTAAGAGATGTGTCCGTTGAAATTAAGCCACTTTCGGTAGAATCTACTTGACCAATTATACTTGTAAGTATTACATTTTTGGCTAACAAATCTTTTGCTGGATTTTTAGCGTGACCATATTTTGGTGCTATAATTGCTCTAGCATTTGCTCCTGAACCTGAACCAAATATTAAAACGTTGGCACGTGAATATCCTGTACCAATTGTTGTAATTGTGATCTTAGAGATTTGACCATTTGCTAAAGTTGCTGATCCAGCGGCATTTATTCCATCACCATCAAAATAGATTCTTGTAGCGATTGATAAATTAGAGCCATTTCCACCTCCGTTTGCAGTAGCAGGTGATGATAAAGTAATCTTATTATTGGGTGTATCAAGAACAGAAATGACAGTGCCTGTTGGTATGCCTGTTCCCGTAACTGTCATATTGGCAGCAATATTTGTTGTGTTTGCTACAGTTAATATTGAACATCCCGAAATAAAAGGCGTTACGCCAACACTTGTATTAAAATAATTTGAACCATTACTACTAATTACAGCGGTT
>Ga0194123_10006882_pt1 | contig 11559 bp, 8 predicted proteins | sample TA2MahsurfametaG_5_FD_155479 | JGI IMG/M metagenome (GOLD analysis project Ga0194123, IMG submission 155479) | Freshwater microbial communities from Lake Tanganyika, Tanzania - TA2015023 Mahale A surface | ecosystem: Environmental > Aquatic > Freshwater > Lake | place: Tanzania: Lake Tanganyika... | reverse complement strand
ATAAGTTTCGTTTCCGAATTATAGCAAAAAAATTTCATAACTGTTTTTTCATCATTTTTAACATCTGTAAAAATATAATAAAATCCAATTACTTTATCTTCTTGATTGCTCTTTCCAACTTCCAAATCTCTATATTTATAAATTAATAATGGCTCAAAATATCGAAAAAGCATAACATAATAAGGAGATGACATTTTGCCCTTTGTTTCGTAATAATCCATAATAATTTTCTTTATTAAATTTGATTTATCCCTATCATTCATTTTATCCACTAACATCGTCAAAATAATATACATTTTATCTATAAAATCCGATTTAAAAGTTTTATCTATTTTTTCAGCTTTAAGTATAACAGAATCAAAATTATCTGAATTTATATCTTTATTTTTAACAGTTAAATTATAATTATTCTCGTTAAATGAGTTATTACTAATCATGTATTCTGTAGCTTTTTCTTGAAATGGACGCATTCGATAGCGTAAGGGAGCTTCTAAATAATTAAATTCAACTGGCTGAAAAATATAATAATTTCCTCTATATATTAAATAACCACGACGATCATACATATCATAAACTGGTTCATTCACATTATCTATCATATCCGAAATAGAAATATACATAAATCTCCTTTCCAAATTCTTCATATTCGTCTCTATCACCTTTACTATATCATCCAATGTAAAAACATAGCCATATTTGAAAATTCCCTTAATAATACTCTTGCATTTCAATATATCACTTTTCGCAAAGCGCTCATTATATGTGTCTATATTGATTTTGTATTTCACGCGAACATCGGGTTCCCAAATACAGCGATAATTACAATCCCGGTAGTCACACTCTCGGCTCCCATTCACATCCCCCATACTCATCTTTATTTTTCGCCCACTACTACTTATCATTTCCACCTGTTTTCCATCGAAATCAAAAACATTACCATTTTTATTTAAAGCGCAATCTACTGCCGCCTGTTTCAAAATATATTCTACTTTCTTTATTTTACGATCTTTGACCTCCGCTAATCTGTAAATTCTGGTATCAATAGTCTCAGTTTCTATATTCTTCTTTCCCGCGGAATCTGGTGGTTCCACTGCATACATAAATATTTCCACATTTTGGTCCTTCTTAGGTAAATCGGCATGACTACAAAAGCGACTACTTCTTCCAATAATTTGATCCAATCGTGACAAATTGAACCAGGGTTCCAGAATATGAACTTGACGGATCCTTTTGAAATCTAGACCTTCACCAGTTGTTCGCGTCCCAATAATAACTTTCACTTCTTCGCCATTCATATTATTTTCATTATTAATAATGTTCAATAGATTTCCAGTTTCAATAACGCTAATACGTGAGTCACCAGTCACCAAAATGTACCGGACTTTTTTGAATTCATGGAAGTCCGCATTTTTCATGTCTTCATGGATATCATCCAATGCACCTTCTCCACAAATTGCACAAATTGGATTTCTTTTTCTTCCATAATCCAATAAAGGGCGCTCACCACTCCAAGGATATCGTTCAAAACCGTTTTGCTCCAACATTATCGCTAATGGCAAAACACCACCCCAAACAAATTCACTATAAATATAACAAATTCCTTTTCCATAGCGAATATTCCTCAAAATTTCGGCAAATTTTACACTATATTTACGTAAATAACGTTCATCTAGAAATCCTGTTTCAGTCTTCTTCCCAATATCCATCTTTACATGGTTCATATAGCGAAATTGATATGTTTTACGCTTTCCACGTTCCCCTAATTTTCCTTGTCCCATATCTATTATAAATGTTCCATCTCCATTATCTATTTTTTGATATGCATTTTTAGGTAAAGTATAATTTCCTTCTTTATTTGGTAATATTACATTACTTAAAGTCCGCAATACTGTATTGGCAAATTTTTCTTCTGTATCTTTTGATGAAACAGTATCATTTTCTTCTATTTCATTATCAATATTCTCATTATTATTATCAATAATTTCATCTACTTTTGAATTTAATTTTTTATAATATTGTTCCCATTGGTAATCACTCATTTTACACATATTCAATTTAAGGCTCTCCATTTTATTTTTTTCAGGAATTTCAACACCATAAATATCATATTTTAATTTTGGTGTTCGTACAGATAATGGAGTTATTTTCATGGGAAATATACCCGGCGTTTCACCTCTCAAATAACTTATATATCCTTTGGAAATTGTTTTTAGTCTCTCTTCACCACCTGGTACAAAATTATCCTCTGAATCAAAAATTTCTCCTTTTTTAATCGGATCTCGTCCATCATTTTCCAATAATAGATTTAATATATAGATTATTTCACCTGCATTATCATACATTGGAGTTGCACTCATTAAAACAAGGCGAATATTTAATCCATAGCGAATAACTGCTTGTAAAATTGGTGGAACTTTTCGTAAAACCTTGGCGATTTCACTACTACCTGTATCATTTTTTATATTATGGATTTCATCAATTATTAAAATTCGATTTGTAAATTTATTCTGAATTGCACGCTTTTGAGCATCTGTTAGAGTATTTAATTTTCCATCCCATCCAATATCTAACATAATTTCATTCGCAAATTGTTCATATCCGTAGAATTTATAAACATTATTTACAGAACGACTCGTTTCTTTACGTTTCTGAATTGATGTTAAGCCACTATATTGGTCAAAATCTAAACTATATGTATTACCTGTACATTGTACAATATCATCTGGCTTCTCTTTTTTAATCTCTTTTTTAATATCATAAATTTGATCACGAAAACTGGGCATAATTCTTCGACTCAATAAAACTGTTATCTTTCTCTTTTCATTTGAATGCATTCTCTTCATTATATCTTTGAATCCTTCAGCAATTTGAACTGCACTACATGTATTATGAGTTACTGTTGTATCTCCAAATAAAAATCTACAATTTCCGTCTAATGTAAAACCATAGTAATCTCCCTCTCCTGCATATTCGACATGAAATGGCTGAAATTGCTCTTCCAAAGAAAAATATAATTCCCAATGTGTTTCTTTATAATTTTTTTGAACTCCATTTAATGGAAAAAGACGTTGATATTCGTCAGCAAGATAATCAGCAATAGTTTTTTCAGCATTCATACGCTTCCCAAATTTATAAATAATTTTTTCCAAAAATTCATCTTGTGTTTTAGGTTTAAATCCGATTATATCTTCTTTTGTAATCCATTGATTAAAAAATACGAGATTTTTTGCTTTATATGTTCGTAAATTTACTTTTTTATCATTAGATAACTTCAGATAATCTTTTACGGCTATTTCTATTACATTATCCAAATCATTAACATCTTTTAAACACAATATATGCTCAGAATTAACTGTATAAACTTCTCCTTTTTCAGGAATTATTTTATACATATTATCTCGTCCTCTTGCTAATGATAAAATTTCACGTTGAGTATTATCATCACCCATCAGAAAATCACCTATTTTAATATTTTGAACTTTTCTCTTTTTACCATTAAACATAATTACTGGTGTATCATATGCTAAACATTTTCCTATACCAGTTCCATGGTAAATTAGAATTCCATTATATGGTGTATCAATGCTAATATAATTTCTTAAAAATTCTTGCTGTGGTGCTAATTGGAAAAGTCTAGCATTACAGATTTCTTCAGTTGTACGTTGTTGTTTTGGTATTTTATTTTTATAGAATTCTTTTTTAATATATATTTTTTCATAAAAATCCTTATCTTCAAAATCTGGATAATATAAAAAATTTTTCCCTGTTTTTACTTTATTTTCTTCTTCAATATTATTTGTATTTTTTTTAGACATTTGAACTCTAATATTTAATAGATATTTATTTTAATTTTGAAAAGTAAAATAAATATAATTTATCTTTTGAGAAATTTATAAGTTAAGTAAAATAGTATCAATATAAATATAATAATTGCAAAAATTAATATTATAATTTTCCATTTAGGAAAAAAATAAAATTTATCGTTTTCATTCTGCCATGAAATATCATCTAATTTTTTAGTTGATATATGTGGTTCAGGATCATCTAAATATATTTTTCGCCCATAATATCGTTGATAATTCTCAATCAATTCATCTTTTGTCATAGTTGGTTTTCCATTTTCTTTATTAACCATATTATGAATATCCAATAGCCAATATGCTAAACTCTTTCTACTATTTAAATGTTTATCAATTGGATGATTTCTTATATTTTTACTGTAATTTTTCCTACATAAAACACATGGTAATAAATGTTCCAGTAATCCAAAAAATATTTTATATCTTTCTTTATCTTTTTCGTCAGGATTAAACGGATAAGTAAAACTGACACTATGCAATGAAAACCAGAATTTTGGTCCCCAAATATTTGGATCCATTCTATTTTATATAATAAAATATTTTCAGAATCGCCACCATGTATTTTTATTACTTATATCCTCAATATAAAATGGTTCTGCTGGTTCATAATCACTTTTTTTTAATTTCCATCTTATATGAGGATTAATATGTTTTTCATTTTTATGGTCATAATTTATAACTCCTTCATTATTCCAATTTTTACCAAAAGTTGTAAGAAAATATCTTTCATATTCATTTGGAATTGAAATTTTAAATGCTCCAAATTTAACTTTTTTAAGAGGAAAAATTTCCCTTTCTAAATATATCTCATTTTTCCACAAATCTCTATGTTCTTTAAGTGCGCATTTATAAATAGTATTTTCTGAATTTACATCTTTAATCATGAAAAAAATATCTACAAATGGATATTTATCTTTTTTATATCTTATTTTATTTACAATTGTGCTAAAATCATCAAAAATTAAATCTTTTTCATTTTTAATTATATTTATTATTTTCTCTCTATCATATAATAAAACACATAAATCAATATCATCATCCCATTTTATAATACCATTCGAACGTATAGCACCTAAAAATGTTCCACCAGTTGCCCAATAAAAAATATGATTCTTTTCAAATAGTGTAATTACTCGATGTAAAAGTTTATATAAATTGAAAGAATCATCTGGACTTAAAATATAGTCTTCCATAATTTATTTTCTATAAAAAATATATGAAAATATTAAATTCAATTATAATAATTTTGATTGGAATATTTTTTTTATTTTTAATTTTTCCAAAATATATACAAGAAAATTTCTCTCAAAAAATTAAATTACCTTATCCAGTATATATTATTAATCTTGATGAAACAGAAGAAGGAAAAAGACGACTGCCAATTATTCAAGATATTTACCAAAATGCAATAAGATTTCCAGCTGTTTATGGAAAAGATTTTAATTTCAATCCTTATTATGATTCTGTTTTAACAAAAGAATGGGACCATGGAAAATGGAAATTTAATGAATCAAATATGATAGAAATGACTGATGGTGAAAAAGGAATTATAATGTCACATTATAATCTTTGGAAAAAAATTGCCAATGAAAAAGTGCCTCATATTATTTTAGAAGATGATGCAATTGGAGTAAATTCAAATACACAGATTATATTAGATGAAATTGTAAAAACTATCCCAAAAGATTATGATATTTATTTATTAGGATTTATAGATTTAGAACCAACAAATGTTACAAATCCTCATGAAAAAATAAAAGAATTTGTTTTATTACATTCTTATATTATTACACCAGAAGGAGCACAAAAATTGCTTAAACTATTACCAATTAATATGCCTGTTGATTCATGGTTATCTTCGATTTCAGATAAAATTAATATATATCGTCATAATTATGGAAATATGGGAAAAAAAAATAGATTTAATAGTACTTTAATCACACAAGTTAGGAATGAAAAACAAATTGTAAATACAAATATTATCTAATAGATATTATAAAATGTTATCTATAAAATCAATACTTGTCATTTGTATCTTATGTATAACAGCAATTTTTTTATATATAATGCCAGGTTCTAGTTTAAGAGAAAGTTTTCAAAATAATCAAAAATGTAAAATATATTTTATTAATTTGGAAGATAATAAGGACAGATGGGATAATTTATCTCCTGAATTAAAAGAAAAAATAATTCGATTTCCAGCTATTAATGGTAAAGAATTAGATAAAGACCAACTTATTAAAGATGGGATAATTTCCGAAAAAAATATACTTAAAATGGGGCAAATTGGGTGTGCTCTTTCACATATCACTATTTTGAAAAAAATTCAACAACAAGATGAGCCTTATGGGCTAATATTAGAGGATGATGTAATTATTCCCCCTAATTTTTCAGTAGAAGATTTAAAATTACCAAAAGATTTTGATATTTGTTTTTTAGGTGGGTGTAATATTAAAGGTGAAAAAGTTAGTGAGAACTGGATTCAGCCTACATCAAAAAATGATTCATTTAATTTATGTTGGCATGCTGTTCTTGTTAAAAAAGATAATGTTCAGAAAATTCTTGATTTATTAAAGCCATTAAGGCGACCAATTGATAGCCAAATTCGCGATGAATATGATAAATTAAAAGTATATTATCATTACCCAAATTTAATCAGCCAAAATAAAAATTTACGTTCTATAAGAAGAGATATAGATGGGCTACCTCAATCAAAATATTGGCAAAATCATCATCTAGATGTAACAATTGATTAGAATAAAAAATGATTTTTTTAAACCTTTATTACGAATAAATAAAAATGCATCTTTTTATTTATAGTTTTTTTTATATAATATCTATCATTTCAGATAGAATATTATATTTTGAATATATCAATTTGATGAATAAATACAGTTGGATGGTATCATTTATTGTATATCCATTATTAAATTTTATTTCACTTTCATTTTTTGTTATGTATTCTATCTATAAAAAAAAGCCAAATAATAATATTCATCAAAAACATTTTTTCCTTTTTGGATTATTAAGTATTTGGCCTACCTTTTTTTACACCATATCTATTCCAAAAATGTCCCTTGTATCATATACAATTAGTTCAAAAGTAAATTTTATTTTTATCATGTCATTCAGCTATTTTTTTCTGAAAAGGAGATATAAAATTAATCATTATATTGGCTCTATATTGTGTTTTATTGGTGTTTTACTTAATATTGTTAAAAATACTGATAATAAAGAAAATAGTGTAAGTTATACATTATTGTATATATTAGGTGTTTTCTTTGATTGTGTAAGAGTTGTCTATAAGGAGCATTTTGTGAAAAAAATGAATGAATTTGATATATTCCGATTTTCCTGGAATGTTAATGTATGGCAAGTTTTTTGGAGTGGTGTTTTATTTTTTACAATATTATTTCCAGAATTTAACCATACACCTGTCACACAGCAAACAATTGGAAATTATTTATCTGAAGGTTTCAAATATGAATTTGAACAAAAACCGATTATTTATTTAATGGCATCTCAAGTTACTACTTTACTTGTAATATTTTTTGAATATTTTGTTATGAAATTATACAGCAGTATGGCAATCAATATTTTGATTTGCTTGAAGGGTCCATTACTATTATTTACTATGTATTTTTTGATTCAATGGAATATTGCCGAGGTTAGTAAAGCACAAAGTGAAAGCTACACATTAGCTATTTATGATTATTTTAGTTTGGCACTGACTTTTATTGGTTCTGCTATATATTTTTTCAAAAAAGAATATACATTTAAGCCAATAAATAATGATGAATTATTGACTTCATTGAATCCAACATAAAAATTTTATAGAAAATATTATTATTTTCTAATTTTTATAATTAAGAATCATTCTTTTTTGTCGCACCTTTTTTAGATTTTTTTATATTTTTTTCTTTTTTTGTTGGTTTTTTTATAATTTCATCTTCAACTTGTTTTTCTATTTCCTTCAAATAAGTTTTATTTTGATTAAAATCTAAAAACACATCAAGTTTTATTTTTTCTTTTGTATCTTCATATCCTATATAATCGAATTCATAAATTCGAAATGGTAAATTTTCATGTTTCACTTTATTGTGCAAAATTTTATTTGCAGAATATTCATCTACTTTAAGCATTTTCATATTTTGGTCATATCTTTTAACTAATTTTAATTTACTATTACGCGGTAATAATATTTCATTTTCCCATATTTTTATTTTATTATCTATATCTCCATATTTTGGAAAAATATCCAAATATAAAAACTTATTTCCTTTTGGAATATTTATTTTCATAACTAAAAAATATTTTTGACCAAATAATTCAAATAAATCATCACAAGTCATTTTAGGTTTATTTAGATATTCTTTATTATTTTTTTTATCATAATTTTTCCAATCAGGAACTGCAAATCTATAAAATGCTACATATTGATCTAAACTAGTCGATAAAAATGTAGAAAATATAAATTCTTCTCCAATTTTACTACGTTCCAATTTATAAATCATATTTTTTAGATTTGGTTCAATTGGATAACGATTGCAAATATGCAATCCGCGATAAGTTGTTATATTTTTATTATAAGCTGGAATAATTCTGAATAAATTATCTAATTCATTTATATAAAATATAGTTCTATAATGATTTTTTAAAATTTCATCAATTATTTTTGATTTTTCTTGAGTATATCCATATCCATATAATAAATCTAATGATTTATCTTTTCCTAATAAAAAATTATTTAACTTATAACTATTTCTATATTCACTTATAGCATTGCGCTGATAATCTTTTAATTTATTTATATAAAATTTGTAGAAAAATTTAATAATTGCTAACATTTCTTTTTCTAATTTTTCATTATGAAATTCTGAAATATTCATAATATATGATATATTTTAATTTGATCCAAAGCAATAAAATTTGTCGGGATAATGCGTATAACCATTGAAAACAAAACTAGCAGTATGTGTATAAGCTCCCATATTTTGCCATTCAAGCCAATCATCTTCTTTACAATATGGTAAAAGTGTATTATCAGCTTTACAAATTTGGTCCAAGCCATCACATGTTGGTCCAAATACATTTGAATTTATCATTTTAATATCCTCATTTTCATTAAAAATAATTTTACTTGGGTGTGGTGTTGCATGGTCATAAATTACATTATTAAATGACCCATAAACACCATCATCTACATAAACTGATTGTAGATTTTCTCCTTTCCTAGCATATACTTTAGTTACAATTATTGTAGAATTTTCTGCAAAGAATCTTCCTGGTTCTGCAATAAATTTGATATCGGCATTATTTGGAAATTTTTTATGGAACTCTCTAATTTCAATTCTGATAATATTTGCAATTTCTTGAAATGTTGGTCTATTTTTACCGCCATATCCAATACTATTTCCTGGAAAACCACCACCTATATTTACAATTTTCATAGGTGGCATTCCAATCCTAGGGGCGATTTCGAAAATATCAGCTACATTTGCGAGTGATTTGGTATATGTTTTTGGATCACCACAGCCACTTCCAACGTGAAAAGATACACCAACCACTGGCAATCCAAGACTTTTGGCGCAATCTAAAAGATTTTCCGCATCTCTGGGATTCGCTCCGAACTTATTACTAAACCTACAAACCGAATTTTTATCATCAGTGGCAATACGCAATAATAATTCAAACTTTTGATTAGGGATTTTCGATAATTTAAGTAATTCATCTTTACTGTCGAATACGGTTAATTTAACTCCTTGATTTATGGCATATACTAAATGATTCATCATTTTTGCTGGGTTGGCATAAATGATTCTATCCGAAGTGACTCCACATTTTTCGGTCACTAAATGTATTTCACCTTGGGTTGCACAATCAAAATTTATTCCGAATTTTGCTAAAACATTAAGAATTACTGGATCCGGATTACATTTGACAGCATAATAGGGTGTTACATCTGGCAATTGCCGCTTCCATAACATAACTTGGCTTTCAACAGAAGAAAGATTTGTTACTCTAAATGAACCAGTTACTTTATTATTTCTGATAAGATACTTTATGAAACTTGAAACATTATTGTCATATGAAAAAAGGTCGACAGCTCGGGGACAAAAATTTTTAATATTATTCATTCCAAGTTTGAACATTACTATTTATATAAAAATATAAAAATATTTATATAATTTGTAATGCAATAATTTGGAGGAAAAGATTCTAAATGCCATTTTACGATTATTATTGGGGGGAAGCGCGCTTTGGCTTAAAGACGTAGTCTCACAAGCGATTCGTTACCCCCCATGCCAGTAGAAAAATTTTTAATATTATTTAGTCCAAGTTTGAAAATCACTATTTATATAAAAATATAAAAATATTTATATAATTTATAATGCAACAATTTGGAGGAAAAGATTCTAAACGCCATTTTACAGTTGTTATGGGAGGCAAAGAGTATGGGCTTTATGTTAGCTCAACTCCTTCTTCTGCTGCTAGAAAGGCGGTAACAAAACTTTGTGCTGGGAACAAAAGCAAAAAAGTGGAATTTTCTATCCGCGAAATAACGCAAGGTTCAAAAAAGAAGACATATGGGCCTTATAAAGGTCATATAGAGAAACTTAAGGAGCAAATTGAATTGAAAGGACGTGTAATAAAATACAAACCAGTTGCAAAATTAAGTGCGAAGAAAGGTGTGCAGAAAGGTGGATTTAAAAATTATATTACTGAATATTTTTATATTGTTTTTAAGGGTAAATCAAATGAACTAGAATTGTTAATAGATTCTGATATAAACCAATTATTAAAAGATATAAAGGGTAAAATAGAAATTTCTAGAAAAGGAAGACCAATAGAAGAAATAGAAGTTAAAATATCTGAAGAAAATTCTGAAGAAAATTTTGAAGAAAATTTTAAAGAAATATTAAGTATAGCTATTCAGGAATTAAAAAAAATTTTTATATTAAAAAAAAATACAGAAAGTATTAAAATATTTTTAAGAACTTGTTTTGAAGAAAATGGAATAGAAAAGAATGAAGAAACTGAAATATTGAGTATAGAAAAATTGGTTAATAATAAAAATGAAATAATAGTAGATCCAATATTTAGAAAATCAGCACCAATAACTAGAAAAGCAATTAAATTTATCAAAGAACATACAGATGGTTCAACTGTATTAGAAATTGGATGCGGAAGCGGTATTTATGCAAAAGTATTAAGAGATTATGGAGTTAAAGTTATTGCAACTGATGCTTGTAGAATAAATAAAGAAGGATTACCAGATGTTAAGGACAGAATGGGATATTTTACAAATCAAAAAGCTATAAATGATATTATATGTAAAAATGCAGTTACCGCTGTAGAACATCATGGTCAAAATTCAAATTTATCATTATTTTTATCATTTCCTCTTCCACATGATTATTATAGTAAAAATGAGATATCATATGATGAATCTGCTTTACGTAATTTTAGAGGTAATAAATTTTTTTTAATAGCACTTTATCAAAATCGTTTGAATAAAATAAAAGAATATAGTAATAGTCGTCGAAATAATGCAACTGGTTCTCATGGTCTTCATAGATATTTAGCTACAGAATGGGATTTAAAAGATAAATTATTATTAAGTTATGTAGGATTTCTAAATAGTTTTATTTATCTTATATATTTTGAAAGAAAAAAAAAATAGTAAATACATGTTAAG
>Ga0194123_10006881_pt1 | contig 11560 bp, 10 predicted proteins | sample TA2MahsurfametaG_5_FD_155479 | JGI IMG/M metagenome (GOLD analysis project Ga0194123, IMG submission 155479) | Freshwater microbial communities from Lake Tanganyika, Tanzania - TA2015023 Mahale A surface | ecosystem: Environmental > Aquatic > Freshwater > Lake | place: Tanzania: Lake Tanganyika... | reverse complement strand
GGATATACACCACGCTTTGTCGCTGAATACTTAGATGATTGGAAGGTTCCGTATCTCCGTACATTTACCGATTCCGATTTCGGTCGAAGGATGGCGGAACTCGGATTTCGCCGTGAACGTCCTTTGGCCTTTGGGCTCTCGTATGACACGAACCACAGGAAGTCTATGTATCCAAGCGACGCCCTCTGGCTTGGTGAAGGTGATTTAAGGTACTGGACGCAAAAAGTAAATTCGGAAGATGGATGCGAGAGAATTCATCCGTTACTTGAGGGAGCGAACGTAGACGATTACAAGTATCCAACCGAGCTAGTTGAGAGGTTTTCACCTCTGTTTGATTGTCTAGAGGAGGAATTGTTGGAGAGGGACGTCACGCCACTTACTTCTCTTGCAGCTTGCGCGAGGATTCATCACAGTATCCGACTTCTTATGACAGATAAACGTCAATTTCCGGTAGACGAAATTGCCGAGAAAATCACCGAGACCGTTACGCTATTGAGGGGTACCGGATCATAACACCCTCCCGTCACCTAAAATTCGAGGCTCTAAGTGTCTGAGAATTTAGTTGTGGGTCAAAGGGAGTAAGAATTTGGAAACTAAAAAATTCTACTTAGTAACAACTTCGGACGAAAGAACATGGAGACCAAACGAACCGACCTTGTTCCTTGGTCTTTGGTGCCTGCTAAGCCAACGAGAGTCCGTATGGTCAAAAATGGATTATGAAGTTTTAACACACCATTGGCTTTCCTCTTCCACGATGTTAACTGAATCTTGCGTCGTGAGAGAAATTTACGAGACGATTCTAGCGAAATTAACGCTGGTACTAAATAACCATCACACTCTTGAATGGGGTGAGAGATCTTGGAGAATACTGATCGGGCCTTGGTTACAAAAGTTTATACAGGTATCATACGACCGTTGGCGATCAATTGACTACGTTGTGAACAATTTTCATATCTATGATACAAGTGTACATCCCTCAAGCCCAATCGGACTCTACACGGAAAGCTATACCGACTTAAGCGCTAAAGCAAAGACAGACCAATGGAACAAGGCCCTCTATGATCAAGCAATTATTATTAATGGGGCCATAAAATATACCTTAAACTACAACAAAGAGACGAAACCCAATACGATCAGGCGCGGTATTTTAGGGAGCCCAATCGCCCCGTGGCTGACTATCTCATTTAATACATCTCTATTTAAAAGTGCTCTTCAATGGGTTCTCGGTAAATTCAAGAAAGGTGATCGACTCGGAATTGTAGAAGCGTATTTTCCACGATGGATGATTTTGCGCCTAAAGTTAAATAATCGTTCACTTCCAATCCCAGACTATACGGCGGACATACCGGATTTAAAAGGTTGCCAACTCGACACAGAATTACGGAAGAGATTATTTTTCACCGAGGGACAGGGAGGCGTTAAAGAATTTATTGAAAGAATGCTTCCCTACGCACTACCCAGTATTTACCTAGAACGTTTCAATGCTCTGAATCATGCCGTTGCCCAGTCCGCGCTTCCAAGTAATCCTAGTGTAATAATTACGTCTGTAGCACAATGGCATGACGAAGTATTTAAATTATGGGTCGCAAAAATAATTGAAGGGCACACAAAGGTCGTTGTAGTCCAACATGGTGCAGAGTACGGTACGTCCGCTTTCCATTTCTTTGAGGAACACGAACGGAAGATCTCAGACAAGTATTTAGTATGGGGATGGGGCGGAGAAGATCAAAAATTGGGATTAATCTCTCCACCATTCGCTCGTAAACGGGCGGTATTACCATCAAGGTTAACTGGTCGGGTCCTGATTGTGCTCCGTTGCACGCAGCGTTATCTATCTCAAATGCACCCAGGCCTGCTCTTTGCAGATAAGTCCCTTTACTACATAAATTTGGTTGAAAAACTACTACGCCGGCTAAGTTGTGAAGAAAAGATTCAAATTTGGGTCAGATTCTTTCCAGGCGATAATGAGCTGCCCAATGCCTTAGGTTCTGTGTTGACCTCAGAGGGCATACTTATTTCGAAGGAGGGTAGATTGCGAGACGCCTTCCGAAAGAGCTCGTTGATAATTCACACGTACGATGGAACCCCCTTTCTAGAGTCACTTTCCATTGGGAAACCATCTGTTCTCTTGTTTGATCCGAACTTAACCCAACTTCGAGTGCAGGCCCGCCCATACTACGAAACCCTTATTCAGAACAAAATCGCACACAGGACGGTTGAAGAATTGTGTGGGCACGTGCTGGGCCTCGATGGTGAGTTCCAAACATGGTGGGATTCGAAGGCCATACGTCTCGCGCGTAAGAAGTACTCTCATAATTATGCGTATGGACGTGGAGAGTATTTGAATGAATTGCAGCATGTCGTTGAAGGACTGAGGAGTTAGAGAAGGGTCTATTGAATAATAAATTTACCCCACCGGATCTTGGGCCGAAAAACCTTAGAATACTTCAACTGTTACGGAGTTTTCATGGTGTAAGCATAGCTAGCGACATGGCTTTCGTCAGTGAGATAATAGATATTTTTAAGAAACTTGATATTTATATTGAGTATATGGGGGTCTGCAACTATAGTTATGAGTATGAGGCTGCGCGTAATATTGTTATACCAACTGTCCGAGCCAAGGTGTTAGACGGGGAAAGTTCGGCAGTTTTCAACGCTATTCGCAACTGTCGCTGGAATGTCATTGATACCGATCCGAGAGAGGTTATACTGGTTAGTGATTATAGACTCGTTCTATTCACTTGTGTTTTAGGCCCGAAGTTGTTAACCAGCCATAATAAATTTTATTGTTTATTAGGATATTTGAGGTTGCTGCTTCATCGAAGAGGTCTACCAGTTCTTTGTACGCTTCAGGCGTTATGGAAACGATGCCTCCTCCTTTTCTACAAAGGGAATAAGTTTTACATTATTCAAAGAAGAATATATATATTCCTCTATATTACTGCAAGGCTGGTTGGCCTGAGCAACTATGCTAACAACCTCCGGTATAGACAACTAGGTCTTGATGAGTTTTTATCTTTGTCGGTCGTTGATGACAACGAGTTGAATTTTCTCATACGCGCTAGACATCTGTCATTAGTTACTAGAAATTTTAAGACCACACGTATATCGGACTTAGTGGCTCTGTATTCGAATCAAAAAGAGGCGTTGAAAGTATACGTCGAAGGGACAGAGCCGAGGGATTTGTATCTTAGTGAGTTGCCCAGACATCTTGATTCAGTCTTCTGGGATAACGGAAATTCCTACTTTTTGAACTGTATTAAATTTGGATACCGGGAGGGGGTTCTCGAATACTCAAATGTAAGGAGAATGATGAGTGCGACAGGGTACATTATGTATTCAAACAAGTATTACGAATCTCTGATTAATATGTCGGACGAAAAGATACTAAAACTGCACCAGGAGTGTCCTATCTCAATCAGAGAGGGGGCTGTATCATCCGGACGTCATAGGGTCTTTTCAATGATAGGACGACTTGCTAGAGGGGAGCCGTATATTTCATTTTATATCGATAAGTTTGACGGGGAAGTTTAATGTTTCTCCATAAATTGGCGAGTGGCAATTGCCCTGTAATCTAGACGCTGAATTAGAACGCCACGTATTCGATTTTCTACCGTGGACCAGAGAGTGCAACGTGGAGGAGTGGTCTAAAAGGCCGTATGATTTCGTTGCACGAAGTTGTGAGGTTAGAGGGATTGGTTATAAACACTCAAGCGTGAGAGAGGAGTGCGCCATATCCTCTCTTACGGGAAGAACGACGATCATTTTACGAAAACGCGTGAGGGGCTGTGTGCAGAATTCTATTTTCGTCTTATATTTTATCAAGAACGGCATTTCAGCGATCTGTATTCTTGTGAGACTTTACTATGTTTTTTATAGTTTTCTAACTTTTCTGCGACGAAGAAGTCGGTCGTGCACCTACGTCGCAGATTCAACCTGCGGCATTGTTGTTGTTGATTTGTCGACAAATTGTTTTGAATATGATCACTGCATGTCGGTGCTCAATGCAATGAAGCTCGTCGTGAGGCGAACGATCAAATATTTTCATGTAATTATAAACCTTAGAATCCTTATTGTTGAACTCTCGGATGGCAGAGTTAATAAGATCATCAAGCCACGGGAATAATGTTTCCGTAATCCGATTTGGAGAGCGAAATTTAATTCGTAAGGTTGCCCGCACGGGCTCGGCAATAGGACACTTGCGGAGAGAGAAGGCAGGATGGGACTGGTATACTAAGGCAGCGATGATTATTGGTCCGAACCAATGCGGATTTATGGAGTTTGAGAATTTTGCGATCTTGGATATAACAGCCTCTCCCGGACGCTCTATCTCCTACGAGTCACACCTGCCATCGACCCACACATATATAAACGGAGCGATAAATCATTATGTCTCGGTGTGGCCAACGGGACAGATCGCACCATGTCACGGTGATTTAACACTTGCTAACATCTTATTTTGCGACGAGTTCGGAGTAACATTTATAGATTGGGAGCACTTCAACCGCAGCGGAGAGGCTTGGGGCTTCGATATAGTATATCTTGCCCTCTCTTCGTTATTGCTTCCCAATTGGAATTCACTTGGGTTTCCAGTTCGAGATATTGACTTATTCTCGGCTATTTGGTGTCGTTTATTCAACCTCGGAGTAGAATCGAGACTGATTGAGAAGCCCATTACTTATTTTAGGGGGTCCTTCCAAGCGAAAGATGCTTGGGCGCAAATCAGATCAGAGAGCCCTCAGAAATTGTTTCCACTGGTGCTTGACCCCCGTGTAGCCGATTATCTCGAGAGTGTTTTAATACCATCGGTAATTAGATAGCCAATCAACAACTCGGTAACCTTAATGCGCAGCGGCATCTACAGGAAGGAGCCTTTACACGTGTATGTTTAGGAGTGTTCGAACAACCCTTCATCGAAGGGCGGCAGTGGGGTTCTATCTCTGCCGCCAGGCTGTAACCTCCCCCTACTTTGGTTTCATCGAAGGCCATAGCCATCTTCGAGCTGAGCACTTGGAGCGGATAGGTAGCTTAGTCGCTGTTGCTGATGCGTCTCCCGTTGCCGCTTTCGAACGTAGTTTTTCCGAACTTATAGGTAAGGGGCAGTCCGTTTCATACGCGTCCGCAAGAATGGGATTTTATGACCTTATGAAGGTGAATGGTATCGGTAAGGGTGATGAGGTCATTCTTCCGGGCGCCACATGCTCAGTTATGGTTAACGCCGTTTTGCGAACAGGTGCCAGTCCCGTTTTTTCTGATATCGACCCGAACACCTTTGGGTCGTCACTTTACGGTATCAAGCAGTGTGCTTCCCCGCGAACGAGGATGATCGTTGCACAGCATTCTTTTGGTATCCCTTGCGAAATCTTGGCTATATCTACTTTCGCGCGGGAAATGAATATTTTTCTCCTCGAAGATTGTGCTTTAACACTTGGTTCTAAGGTCGAGGGTAGATGCGTAGGTTCTTTTGGACAAGCAGCATTATTTTCAACCGATCACACTAAGCCAATAAACACTATAATTGGCGGATTGATTTACACTGAGGATGCTGACTTAGCATGTAGACTACGTACATCGCGGGATAAGTCCTGCGAACTTCCGAAGTCACGTCAAAGGGCGTTGTGGCGCCGATTATTACTTGAGAGATACTTCTGCGTGCCTGAGCGGTACGGCCGTTTAGCCGTATTAGATGCATTTCAGTCTAAATTGCGCAGATTATTACGGGTCGACGAGGGTTTTCTTTCGGAGGACTATAGTCCTGCGCCGTCGAGTTCTTATCCCTACCCAGCGAGAATGCCTGCTTTTCTAGCGGAAGCAGGACTTATCGAGCTAGAAAGATGGCCGGCTGTAGCGCAACAGCGTAAGGAGAATTTCACAGCCATTTTGGGAGCGGTGTGTGGGACAAGCTCCGCAAGTTATCTGCCCACGGTATACCAAGATCCCACTCTCGAGATCATTCCTTTGCGTTTGGCATGGTCACAGCCGTGCGGAGCTTTAATCCGCAAGAGGCTAGCGACATTCATGTCCGTTTCCTCAACATGGTTTATAACACCCATAGTCTCTACAGACTCATCGCTTGGTAGCTTTGGCTATCATAGTGGGACTTGTATGGTTTCTGAGTCAATCGGTCCGAATATGATCAACGTACCGTGTATCCACACACCAGCTTCGACTAGAAAATTATCAACGTTGCTCGGAGCATGCCTGTAATGACCCACCTGTTTTTGCGTAGGTCAGGCTGCTAATTTCCATGATTGATAGGTTTGTGCCGGTGTTTCATGCCTAGGGCTTGATGAGGCCGGTGTTGGTTGTAAAATCCAATCCAGTCACTGATGACTCGATTGGCATGCTGCAGATTGACGGGGAAGACTACAGGAGGTACGACAGCGTGAAATTTATGAGAGTTTGGATGAAGGTGAGTAAACTAGTGGTATTGCTATTTGGATTTCTCTATTTTCTCTCGTTATTACTTACACGCGGTGCTTACTACGGGCCGCACATCTTCTATCGTGACGCTCAAGAGAAACTCGGCATTAGAGGGAGAATTGCGAATGGGTTCCTCACGCTACCGACTTTGAGGCAAATGTTCCAAAACATCGCAATATTTGAGCGGGATTATTACAGTCCGAGGCTCTCGCCAGAGATCATACGCCAATATTCTTCTTCTTCATTGCGAGGTTATGGGGACAAACACTATGCAAAGGGGGGGGGGAGTATCCATGAACAACAGAGGGGTCTTATTCTACCCTTCATGGCGCAATATCTCGGCGCGATAGGACAGAAACATATTGTGGAAATTGGGACGGGCAACGGCGATGTTTTGAACTATGTTTACACTACCTATCCGCAGCATAGGTTCACCGGCATTGATTTTAATCTACAAAATGCGATTGATTCGTATCCCGTCGGTATAGAGTGGATAGAGGGATATGCCCTAGATGAACTGACTAGCATTAATCCGGAATTAATCTTCTGTTCCTCCACCATGGTGTTATTTACGCCGGGGGAACTAAATTCCTACCTAAGACTCCTGCGGTCGCTACGATGTACAGACATTTTTATATCGGAACCAATGTGGGGGCCATCGTATCGACTAAATAACCAGAGAATTGAATCCTTTCACTTAGAAGAGGCGGTATGGCTGCATAATTTTCCTGCGTATTTTCTCAGTAATAACTTTTCTCTTGTCAGTAAGCAGATATTTCATTACACGCACCCACGAAGCGGTCGTCCCGATATCTCGATCTTTAACGGCCACTTTAAACTAGAGAGCAACCCGAGAATATGACCTTATCTGTTTTTAATAACGCACGTGTTGTGTTAACTGGACACACGGGATTCAAGGGCTCCTGGTTAAGTCTTTGGTTAACAAGACTAGGTGCTCAAGTATATGGAGTTTCTCTGGATGTACCTACAGAGCCATCAAACTTCCAAGCGATAGATCTCCCCTCTTTTGTGGAGGACTTTCGATTAGACATTCGTGATCAGCAGGTTGTGAATGCACTCGTCAAAGAAATTAGCCCAGATTTTGTCTTCCATTTAGCGGCTCAGTCATTAGTGAAGTATTCTTATATTGATCCAATTTTAACGTGGAACACAAACTTACTGGGTACCCTCAATCTTTTGGAGGCCCTACGCGACATACGACGTCCTTGTGTTGCAGTTCTCATCACTAGCGACAAGTGTTACGAAAACGCCGAGTGGGCTTGGGGTTACCGAGAGAATGATTTGTTGGGGGGGGCGGATCCTTACAGCGCCTCGAAGGCAGCGGTTGAGCTTGCCATTCGCTCGTATGTGCGGTCTTTCCTTCCTGCTAGTGGCCTTATCCGAATTGCTGTTGGACGAGCCGGGAACGTAATTGGCGGGGGTGATTGGGCGGCGAATCGAGTAGTGCCAGACTGCATGCGCGCGTGGTCGCGAGCCGAGACCGTTGAGTTGCGTAACCCAAACGCCACTAGACCGTGGCAGCACGTGCTTGAGCCCTTAAGTGGGTATGTGGCTTTGGCATCAGAATTGCACCGAAGTGCCTCGCTTCATGGCGAGGCCTTCAATTTTGGCCCCTCAGCGCAGCAAGTCCGATCTGTTAGAGAGTTAGTACTAGAAATATCCAAGCATTGGGGACAAGTACGCTGGGAGGAAATCTCGCACCGAGGTGATATACCCCACGAGTCCAGTCTTCTAAAACTTAACTGCGACAAGGCTTTACATCACCTAAATTGGCGCTCGGTATGGGAATTCCCACAGACCGTTCGAGAGACTGCCCTTTGGTATCGCCAATACTATGAGAGTCCAGCCATTTCAATCACAAAGCTTTCTCATGAGCAAATTACCCTCTACGAATCGGCTGCAAAGGCTCAGTGTTTAACATGGGCGAACTAAATCAAGTTAGTAGAATTATAGTAACCCCCCTAGAAAGAATTACGGTTAAACAGGGGGATGTACTACGTTTTATGAAATGCAGCGATCCTGGCTTCGTGTCTTTTGGTGAAGCCTATTTTTCAATCATAAATTATCAAGCAGTGAAAGGTTGGAAACGTCATTTAAGGATGACCTTGAACCTAGTCGTACCTTTTGGCCTAGTGCGCTTTGCTTTTATAGATGAACGAGGCAGTAAACGCTTTGAGATATCGGGATCAGAACGTTACGTTAGAATAACAGTACCCCCTGGAATTTGGTTCGCCTTCAAAGGACAGGGCGCTCCGTACAGTATTCTAATGAATATAGCCGATATCACCCATGATCCCAACGAGATTGAACGAATTGCAATAGATAATAAAAACCTTGATTGGAGTTGAATATTGAAGGTTATATTGCTAGCTGGAGGTTTTGGAATTCGTCTTTCGGAGTACACTGAAAGCATACCTAAACCTATGGTTACTATTGGAGGGCAACCGATTCTATGGCATATCATGCGATCTTACGCACATTTCGGTTTCAAAGATTTTTATATAGCTTTAGGCTACAAGGCCCAACTCATAAAGAATTACTTCCTTCACTATCACTCTTTAAACGCGGATTTTACGGTCGACTTGTCAACAGGTTCCATTTCGCGACATCAGTCGTTTAGTATTGACTGGCGCGTAACCCTTGTTAACACAGGTACAGATTCAATGACAGGGGGTAGGGTAAAACGCCTTAAATCTCTCATTGGGGATGAGACCTTCATGTTGACATATGGAGACGGACTTGCGGACATCGACCTTTCTGCGTTGTTAGATTTTCACCGCGGTCATGGCAGGATGGTAACAGTAACGGCGGTAAGACCGGTTGCTCGTTTTGGTGAATTGAAAATTTCAAATGACCGTGTAATCGACTTCAAGGAGAAGGCTCAAATGAACAAGGGCTGGATCAATGGCGGTTACTTTGTAATCGAGCCCAGTTTTTTTGAGCTTCTTGCCGATGATCATACAGTTCTTGAGCGTGAGCCGCTGGAACAAGCGGCATACATGGGGGAACTTATGGCTTTCCGTCATGAGGGATTTTGGCAGTGTATGGATACAAAACGAGAACGCGACATGCTGGAGGAGCTGTGGTCAAGCGGTAAAGCCGCGTGGAAAGTATGAAGAGATTCACGAACATAAGGTTGTCAAAAGCATGTATCGGTGATGCCGAGAAGCACGCAGTAATAGGGGTGATGGATCGTGAATATTTGGGCATGGGATCCGAGGTCGAACAGTTCGAGAGGGATTTGGCGGATTTCTTCGGGCGCCCAGTAGCTTGTGTTGTGAATGGAACCGCAGCGCTACAACTAGCAATACAAGCTTGCGGAATAAGTCAAGGTGATGAAGTTTTGGTGCAGTCACTCACATATATTGCAAGCTTCCAAGCCATTTCAGCAGTTGGAGCCATCCCCATAGCCTGTGATGTAACCCCCGATAGTCTGACGATAGACTGGAGAGATGCAGAGAAACGAATCACATCGAAAACCAGGGCAATTATGCCGGTCCATTACAGCGGGGGTGTGGGCGATTTGGACGAGGTTTACAAATTGGCCACGCAACATGGGCTACGTGTAATTGAAGATGCCGCACATGCTTTTGGAACAATCTATAAAAATAAGCGCATCGGTGGTTTCGGTGATATTTCATGCTTCAGCTTTGATGGAATAAAAAACATAACATCTGGTGAGGGAGGCTGTATTGTCACTCAAGATTTAAGTGTTTTGAAGAGAGTACAAGATGCGCGACTCCTTGGGGTGGAAAGGGATACGGAAAAGCGTTATAGCGGCGGCCGTAGTTGGGACTTTGATGTTACGCATCAGGGATGGCGTTACCACATGAGCAACATCATGGCAGCAATCGGAATCCAACAGCTCAAGAGGTTCTCGGAATTAGCGGAGAGAAGACAGATCATTGCGCGACAGTATGTTAGTGAATTATCTACATGCAAAAATATTACTCTTCTTAATAGAAATTATGATGAGGTTGTTCCGCATATCTTTCCAATCATACTAAGAGACGGTATTGATCGAACATTGGTCAGGCAGTGCCTGCTAAAACAGCTAATTGAGACAGGAATACACTACCAGCCAAGTAGTTTCACTTCTTTCTTCAACACGAACAGAGCCACTCTGCCAGTTACGGAAAATATTTATAACAGGCTCTTGACTTTGCCGCTACACCCAGATCTTGAAATCGAAGACGTGCGGAGAGTATGCAACATTCTAAAAGCGGCAGTTTCTTAAAAATAATATTAAAGGAACGTCGGAAATCGATAATCCGCCACTGGTGAGCGTAATTATAAATTGCTTCAATGGTGAGGCGTTCGTCTCTGCAGCCATATCGAGCGTTATTAATCAAAGTTATGAGAATATAGAAATAATATTTTGGGATAATTGCTCTACTGACAAGAGCGCCGATATAGTTAAGTCATACAAAGATACGAGAATAAAATACTATTTAAATGAATCACATACAAAATTATATGAGGCGCGTAAGTTTGCTGTCGAGAAGAGTTCCGGGGACTTTCTCGCTTTTATCGATGTAGATGATATTTGGGACAAGTCTAAAATCGAAAAACAAATTCCTCTTTTTGAAAATAAAAAAGTCGGAATTGCATGCAGCAATTATTGGATTGGACGATCTCCATCCCAAAATTCGATCTTTCGAAGAAAATTGGCCATTCAAGATTTAGAGGAGGGGTACGTATTTAATAAACTGCTAAAAAATTATTTTGTCGGACTGTTAACGCTTGTGATAAGGCGAGAAGCCTACTGCTCCTTAGATTATGGTTTCGATCCAAGGTTTAACTTGATAGGAGATTTTGACTTAGTTATCCGCCTAGCAAAGAGGTGGGAACTCCGGTGTATCGACGAACCGTTAGCGTTCTACAGAGTACATCCGAATAGTTTGTCCTCAAGGTTTCCATTTGATGAGGTAAACGAAAAGGAAGCTTGGCTATCTGAGATGACGGATTCAAATATTCTCGATCGGAATGCTGCGGATAGTGCACGTGCGGCGATTGCCTACTCAAAGGTACTAGCTTATCTCTTGAGCGGAGAGAGAAGAAAGGCTTCGTTAGAACTTAGATTCATCCCATTTGGAACTAGGAAACTCAAAGCCAT
>Ga0194123_10006879_pt1 | contig 11564 bp, 10 predicted proteins | sample TA2MahsurfametaG_5_FD_155479 | JGI IMG/M metagenome (GOLD analysis project Ga0194123, IMG submission 155479) | Freshwater microbial communities from Lake Tanganyika, Tanzania - TA2015023 Mahale A surface | ecosystem: Environmental > Aquatic > Freshwater > Lake | place: Tanzania: Lake Tanganyika... | reverse complement strand
CCCCGCGAGGTCCTGCACGCGGATGTCGTGCTCGCCGAAGCTGATCATCGTCCCGGCGGAGCGCTCGGAGGCGAGCGCGACCAGGTCGTCGACCGGGAAGCGGCGCTCGTCAAGCACCTGGACGATCTCCCGCCCCACGTTTCCGGTGGCGCCGGCCACCGCGATCCGAAATCCCATCGCCATCCTCGCAACGCAGCGGAACCCGAACCGACCCCGTCGGTTCACGAACCTATCACACACACGCAACGCCGGCGCCGCGGCGAGGCGCGATAGCCTCGCGGCCGCCACGCCGGGCGTCGCGCAGCCCGGCGCCAGTTAGAGACTTGGGCTCGGCAAGGGAAACGAAAAGATGAACGCGATGCGACAGGACGCCACGCGCCATGCGCGCGGCGGCGAAGAAATGCTGTTCCTGCGGAGATGGATCGCCAACCCGGGGAAGGTCGGGGCGGTGCTGCCTTCCTCCGCCGCGCTCGGCCGACTCGTGGCGCGCAACGTCGCGCGACGCCCCGACCAGTGGGTGGTCGAGCTCGGCGCCGGGACCGGCACGGTCACGCGCGCGCTGCTCGGTTCCGGCATCCCCGCGGACCGCCTCGTCGTGGTCGAGATCGACCCGGACCTCTGCGCCTTCCTTCGCCGCGAGCTGCCCGGCGCGCGCGTCGTCCAGGGCGACGCGACGGCCCTGCGCGCGCTGCTGCCCGAGGGCGCGGCCGGCAATGTCGGGACGATGGTGTCGGGCATCCCGATGCTGACCCTGCCGCCGGACCTTCAGCGGCGCATGATCGACGCGTGGCTGGACGTCATGCCGCCCGACGGGCGGCTGCTCCAGTACACGTATTCGCTGCTGTCGCCGCTGCCCGCCGGACGGCTCGGCCTCGAGGGGCGGCGCTGCGGCATCGTGATGCGCAACCTGCCGCCCGCGTGGGTGTGGAGCTACCGCCGCGCCGGCTGAGGCGCGCGGCGAGGCGGCGCGCCGGTCCTCAGGCGCCGAGGCGGTCGAGCGCGGAGAGAACGGCGTCGCCCATCCCGGTCGTCGACACCTTCGTGCACCCACCCTGCATGATGTCGGCCGTGCGGACGCCCCTGGCGAGCACGTCGCGCGCCGCGGACTCGATCAGCGCTGCTTCGTCCGGCAGGTCGAAGGAATAGCGCAGCAGCATCGCGAAGCTCAGCATCGTCGCCAGCGGGTTGGCGAGGCCCTTGCCGGCGATGTCCGGCGCCGAGCCGTGGATCGGCTCGTAGAGCGCCTTGCGCCGGCCCGTGGCGTCCGGGTCGCCGATCGCGGCCGAGGGCAGCATGCCGAGCGAGCCCGTCAGCATCGAGGCGAGGTCCGAGAGCATGTCGCCGAAGAGGTTGTCGGTGACGATGACGTCGAACTGCTTGGGGTTGCGCACGAGCTGCATCGCGCAGTTGTCTGCGTACATGTGGACCAGCTCGACGTCGGCGTAGGACTGCTTGTGCAGCTTCGCGACGGTCTCGCGCCACAGCACGCCGGTGTGCATGACGTTGGCCTTCTCGACCGAGCAGACCTTGTTGCGGCGCTTGCGCGCGAGCTCGAAGGCGACGCGCGCGATGCGCTCGATCTCCGGCGTCGTGTAGACCTGCGTGTCGACGCCGCGCCTCGTGCCGTCGGGCAGGGTCTCGATGCCGCGCGGCTCGCCGAAATAGACGCCGCCCGTGAGCTCGCGCAGGATCATGATGTCGAGGCCGGCGATGACCTCCTTCTTCAGCGTCGAGGCCTCGGCGAGCTCCGGGAAGACCGTCGCCGGGCGCAGGTTGGCGTAGAGCCCCATCTCCTTGCGCAGCCTTAGGATCGCGCGCTCCGGCTTCATGTCGAAGGCGCCGGTGTCCCATTTCGGCCCGCCCACGGCGCCGAACAGCACCGCGTCGACCGACATCGCGTCGGCCATGGTCTCGTCGGTGATCGGCGTGCCCTTCGCGTCGATGCTCGCGCCCCCGACCAGGCCCTCCTTGATGTCGAAGCGCACCGCGCGGCGGCGGTCGAACCAGTCGATGACGCGGCGGACCTCGCGCATCGCCTCGGGGCCGATCCCGTCGCCGGGGAGGAAGAGCATCGTCTTGTTCGCGGGCATGTCCGTGTTTCCTGTCCTGTGCGCGTGGCGTCGCCCCGGCGGGCGGCTCAGCCCGGGGCCATCGAGAGCCAGGGCTGCGCGGTCTTCTGGCGCGCCTCGTAGCCCTCGACGTCGCCGCCCTTCTGCATCGTGAGCCCGATGTCGTCGAGGCCGTTGAGCAGGCAATGGCGGCGGAAGGCGTCGATGCGGAACGCGATCACCTCGCCGTCGGGGCGGATGATCTCCTGCCGCTCGAGGTCGATGGTGATCTGCGCGTTGGCGCCCTTGCGCGCGTCGTCCATCAGCTTGTCGACGGCCTCCTGCGGCAGCGGGATCGGCAGGATGCCGTTCTTGAAGCAGTTGCTGTGGAAGATGTCGGCGAAGCTCGGCGCGATGACGCAGCGTATGCCGAAGTCGAGCAGCGCCCAGGGCGCATGCTCGCGGCTCGACCCGCAGCCGAAATTGGCGCCGGCGACCAGGACCTGCGCCTTGCGGTAGGCCGGCTGGTTGAGCACGAAGCCCGGCTTCTCCGAGCCATCCGCCTCGTAGCGCATCTCGTCGAACAGCGCCTTGCCGAGGCCGGTGCGCTTGATCGTCTTCAGGTGCTGCTTGGGGATGATCATGTCGGTGTCGATGTTGATCATCGGCATCGGCGCGGCGACGCCCGTGAGCTTGTCGAACTTCTGCATTGTCCTTCTCCCGGGCTCAGGCCGCGCGCGGATCGGCGATGGTGCCGGCGATGGCCGAGGCGGCCGCCATCTCCGGGCTCATGAGGTGGGTGCGCCCGCCGCGGCCCTGGCGGCCCTCGAAGTTGCGGTTCGAGGTCGAGCCACAGCGCTCGCCGGGCTCCAGCCTGTCGGCGTTCATGGCGAGGCACATCGAGCAGCCGGGCTCGCGCCACTCGAAGCCCGCGGCGCGGAAGACCTTGTCGAGGCCCTCCTGCTCGGCCTGCTCCTTGACGAGGCCCGATCCCGGCACGACCAGCGCCTGGACATGCGCGGCGACCTTGCGGCCGCTGGCGATGCGCGCGGCGGCGCGCAGGTCCTCGATGCGGCCATTGGTGCAGCTGCCGATGAAGACCTTGTCGATGCGCACGTCGGCGATGCGCGTACCCGGCTGCAGGCCCATGTAGGCGAGCGCGCGCTCGATGGCGGCGCGCCTGCCGGCGTCCGGCTCCTGCGCCGGGTCGGGCACGCGGCCGGTGACGGGCGCGACGTCCTGCGGCGAGGTGCCCCAGGTGACGTGCGGCACGAGGCTCGCGGCGTCGATCGAGACTTCCTTGTCGTAGGTCGCGCCGGGGTCGCTCGGCAGCGTGCGCCAATGGGCGAGCGCGGCCTCCCACTGCCCGGCCTTCGGCGCGTGCGGGCGCCCCTTCACGTAGGCGTAGGTGGTCTCGTCCGGCGCGATCAGGCCCGCGCGCGCGCCGGCCTCGATCGACATGTTGCAGACCGTCATGCGGCCTTCCATCGACAGGCCGCGTATCGCCGAGCCCGCGTACTCGATGACATGGCCGGTGCCGCCGGCCGTGCCGATGCGCCCGATGATCGCGAGCACGAGGTCCTTCGCGGTCACGCCGGCGGGCAGCTCGCCGTCGACCGTGATGCGCATGTTCCGCGCCGGCTTCTGGATCAGGGTCTGGGTGGCGAGCACGTGCTCGACCTCCGAGGTGCCGATGCCGAAGGCGAGCGCGCCGAAGGCGCCATGCGTCGAGGTATGGCTGTCGCCGCAGACGATCGTCATGCCGGGCAGCGTCATGCCCTGCTCCGGCCCGATGATGTGGACGATGCCCTGGCGCACGTCGTCCATCGCGAAATAGGGCACGCCGAACTCGCGCACGTTCTGCTCGAGCGTCTCGATCTGGGTGCGGCTCTCGGGGTCCTCGATGCCCTTCGACCGGTCGGTCGTCGGCACGTTGTGGTCGGCGACGGCGATGGTGAGGTCCGGGCGGCGGACCTTGCGGCCGGCCGCGCGCAGCCCCTCGAAGGCTTGCGGGCTGGTCACCTCGTGGACGAGGTGGCGGTCGATGTAGATGAGGCAGGTGCCGTCGTCCTGCGTGTGGACGAGGTGGTTCGCCCAGATCTTGTCGAACAGCGTGCGCGGCTTGCTCATGGCTTGGGCCTTCGGGGATCCGTGAAAAACGGCGCGAGAATAGGGAAAGCGCCCGCGGACCACAAATCCGCGCGGCGCGGCGATTGCAACCTGGCCCACGCCGGCACATAGAGGGGCATGGACCGTCCCCTCGGCCGCCTGCCGCCCCTCAACGCGCTGCGCGCCTTCGTCGCCTCGGCGCGGCACCTCAGCTTCTCGCGCGCGGCGGAGGAGCTCTTCGTCACCCCCGCGGCGGTCAGCCAGCAGGTCAAGCTGCTCGAGGACCAGCTGGGGCGCGTCCTGTTCCGGCGCTCCAACCGCGCGCTCCTCCTGACCGACGAGGGCCAGGCCCTGCTGCCGCGGCTGCACGAGGCCTTCGCCCTGATGGGCGAGGCGATGGCAAGCCTCGAGGCGATGGGCGACACCGGCATCCTGACGGTCTCGATGGCGCCGTCCTTCGCCGCCAAGTGGCTGGTCCCGCGGCTGGAGGGCTTCCAGGCGCTGCACCCCGAGATCGACGTGCGCGTGACAGCCTCGATGAACCTCGTCGCCTTCGCCGACGATGGCGTCGACTGCGCGATCCGCTACGGCCTCGGCCAGTATCCCGGCCTCGTCGTCGAGCGCATGCTGAGCGAGAGCGTCGTCCCCGTCTGCAGCCCGGCGCTGCTGCGCGGGCGCAAGGCGCGGCTGACGCGCGCCTTCCTCGAGGGCATGACGCTCCTGCACGACGACAGCCCGGAGCAGGATGCCAGCTGCCCCAGCTGGGGGATGTGGCTGAAGGCCGCGGGCATCGACGGGATCGATGCGCGGCGCGGCCTCCACTTCAACCAGGCGAGCCTGGTGCTGGAAGCCGCCATATCCGGCCGCGGCGCGGCGCTGGCCAAGGCCCAGCTCGCCCGCGACGACATCCGCAGCGGCCGGCTCGCCCAGCTGCTCGACGTCAGCCAGCCGCTCGCCTTCGCCTATTACTTCGTCTGCCCGCCGGCCAAGGCCGCGCAGCGCAAGGTCGCGCTGTTCCGCGAATGGATCATGCGCGAGGCCAGGGGCGGCAGCGGCGAGCCGCCCGCCGGCATGCCCTGAGCCCCGCGATCGCGATCCCACGTCGACCGCAGCGCCAGGGGCCCGGAACTCGCATCAGAAATCCTAGGGGTCGCGTCAGCAGTTCTTGGCGTGGGATCGACCATGCCCACATTAGCCTCCAGCCTTGCAACGCCGGGGGTCGCGCATGGAAGCTTCGACGACGAGCGCGGCGACGGGCATCGCCGAGGGGTTGACGGGTGCGATCGGCAACACGCCGCTGATCCGCCTGCGTCGCGCCTCCGCGGCGACGGGCTGCGAGATCCTCGGCAAGGCCGAGTTCATGAATCCCGGCGGCTCGGTGAAGGACCGCGCCGGCCTCGCGATCGTCCTCGATGCAGAGGAGCGCGGCGCGCTGCGGCCCGGAGGCACGGTGGTCGAGGGCACGGCGGGCAATACCGGGATCGGGCTGACCCTGGTCGCGAACGCGCGCGGCTATCGAAGCGTGATCGTGGTGCCGGAGAACCAGAGCCGCGAGAAGCTCGACTTCCTTCGCATGATCGGCGCCGACCTGCGCCTGGTGCCCGCCAGGCCCTACAAGGACCCGGACAACTACATCCATGTCTCGCGTCGCCTCGCCGAGCAGCTCGCCAGCACCGAGCCCAACGGCGCGGTGTGGGCCAACCAGTTCGACAACCTCGCCAACCGCGATGGCCATGCGCGGACGACGGGGCCGGAGATCTGGGCGCAGACCGCCGGACGCATCGACGCCTTCACCTGCGCGGTGGGCAGCGGCGGGACGCTCGCGGGCGTGGCGATGGCCCTCAAGGCGCGCAAGCCTGCGGTGCGCATCGTGCTCGCCGATCCCATGGGGGCTGCGCTCCATTCCTGGATCAAGACAGGCAGGCTCGAGAGTTCCGGCAGCTCGATCACCGAGGGCATCGGCCAGGGCCGGGTCACCGCCAACATCGAGGGCACGCCGATCGACGACGCCGAGCAGATCCCAGACGCCGAGGCGCTCGAGCAGGTCTTCGACCTGCTTCAGCACGAGGGGCTGTCGGTCGGCGGCTCGGCCGGACTCAACGTCGCCTCGGCGATCCGCGTCGCGCGCAAGCTCGGGCCAGGCCACACGGTCGTGACGATCCTGTGCGACGGCGGCGCGCGCTACCAGTCGAAGCTTTTCAATCCCCAGTTCCTCGCGGAGCGCGGACTGCCCGTGCCAGCATGGCTGCGATGAGGCAGATCGACGACGCCACGGCCGTCGCGCGCGACCGTGCAGCCGGCTGGGAGGTCGTCGAGCTGGCCCGCGCGATCCGCGCGCGCGACCCTGCGCAGCCGAGCCGCGGCGAGGTGCTGTTCTCCTATCCCGGGCTGCACGCGGTGCTCGTCCATCGCCTCGCCCATGCGCTGTGGCGGCGCGGCTGGCGAGGCCTCGGGCGCTTCGTCTCGCATCTCGGCCGCGCGCTCACCGGGATCGAGATCCATCCCGGCGCGCGCATCGGCCGCCGGCTGTTCATCGATCACGGCATGGGGGTCGTGATCGGCGAGACCGCGACGGTCGGCGACGACGTCACGATCTATCACGGCGTCACGCTCGGCGGCCTGTCGACGCGCGCCGGCAAGCGCCACCCCGACATCGACGACGGCGCCGTGATCGGCGCCGGCGCGCAGGTGCTGGGACCGATCCGGGTTGGACGCGGCGCCAAGGTCGGCGCGAATGCCGTGGTAGTGGCGGACGTCGAGGCCGAGACGACCGTGGCCGGCATCCCGGCCCGCCCGCTCGAGGCGTCCGGCGGCGGCGGATCCGGCGGCTACGGGCAGCCGATCACGCCCTGCGACCCGCTCGCCGAGCAGATCGCCGCGCTGCGCGAGGAGGTCGCGGCGCCGCGACGCGACCTAGGCAGGACCTGAAGGCCGCCGCGACGCCCGCGCGTGCCGGCAGCCTCCATGGCAGCGACAGCTAGGCGCGGCCGAGCATGCGGTGCGCGCGCTCGCGCAGCCGCTGCATGACGACGTAGAGCGGCGGGATCACGAAGATGCCCACCAGCGACGCCGCGATCATGCCGGCGAAGACCGCCGTGCCGACGCCGCGGCGGCTGGCCGCGCCGGCCCCCGTCGCGATCACCAGCGGCACGAGGCCGAGGATGAAGGCGAAGCTCGTCATCATCACGGCGCGGAAGCGCAGCCGCGCCGCCTCGATCGCGGCGGCGACGATCTCGCGGCCGGCGCGACGCTCCTCCATCGCGAACTCGACGATGAGGATGGCGTTCTTCGCCGCCAGCGCGATCAGCACGACGATGCCGATCTGGGCGTAGAGGTTGTTGTCGAGCCCGGCGAGGTTGATGCCGACGAGGGCGCCGACGAGGCCGATCGCCACCGAGAGCAGCACCGCCACCGGCATCGTCCAGCTCTCGTAGAGCGCGACGAGGAAGAGATAGGCGAAGAGCACGGCGAGGCCGAGCACGACCACGGTCTTGCCCGCGGCCTCCTTCTCCTGCAGCGCCGTTCCGGTCCACTCGTAGGAGAAGCCCGCGGGCAGCACTCGCGCGGACAGGCCCTCCATCGCGGCCAGCGCGACGCCCGAGCTGTAGCCCGGTGCCGGCCCGCCCAGCATCGTCACGCTGCGCTGGTTGTTGTAGCGGGTGAGGTATTGCGGACCGAGCACGGCCTCGACGTCGGCGACCACGCGCAGCGGCACCATGTCGCCGGAGCGGTTGCACACGTGGATGCGGAAGATGTCCGGCACCTCGTCGCGCTCCTCCACCTCGCCCTGGAGCATCACCGACCAGGTGCGATCGAACAGGTTGAAGTCGTTGACGTAGTAGCCGCCGAGCATCGCCTGCATCGCCTGGAAGACGTCGCTGACCTGGATGCCGAGCGCCTGCAGCTTCTCGCGGTCGAGGTCGAGGCGCAGCTGCGGCGCGGAGGCCGAGAAGGTGGAGAAGACACCGCGAAGGTAGGGGACCTGGGCCGCGCCGAACATCATCGCGCGCGTGACCGCCGCGTGGTCCTCGACCTTTCCGCCGGAGAGGTCGTTGAGCTGGTACTCGAAGCCGGACCCGGTGCCGAGGCCCATGATCGGCGGCAGGTTGACCGGAAGGATGTTGGCCGCCGGCACGCCGGCAGCCATGCGGCGCACCGAGTCTATCGCGGCGAAGACGCTCTCCCCGGCCCCGCGGCGCTCCTCGAAGTCCTTCATCGACACGATCATGAAGGCCGCGTTGGACAGCGCCAGGGAGTTGAAGAAGCTGAAGCCGGGCACGGCGACGACCTGCCTGACGCCGGGCAGCACGGCGACCGCCTTCTCCATCTGCTCCACGACCTGGAGCGTGCGGTTCGCCGAGGCGCCGTCGGGCAGCTGGATCTCGACGAAGAACGCGCCCTGGTCCTCCTCGGGCAGGAAGCCGCCGGGCGTCGTCCTGAACAGGATCCCCGTGCCCGCGCCCGCCGCCGCCACGGCGACCAGCGACAGCACGGCGACGCGCACCAGCCGCCGCACCGCGGCGACGTAGCCGTCGCGCGCGTGGTCGATGCCGCGCATGATCCCGCCGATGATCCGGTTGCGGCCGTGGCCGCGGCGCAGGACGAGCGCGCAGAGCGCGGGCGAGAGCGACAGCGCGTTGACCGCCGAGATCAGCATCGAGACCGAGACGACGACCGCGAATTGCTGGAAGAGCTGGCCGGTGATGCCGGGGATGAAGCCCACCGGCACGAAGACCGAGAGCAGCACGAGCGTGATGGCGAGGATCGGCGCGGTGATCTTGGCCATGGCGCGCTTGGTGGCGTCGGCGACCGAGACATCCGGGTCGTGCTCGAGTTCGTGCTCCACCGCCTCGACCACGACGATGGCGTCGTCGACCACGATGCCGATGGCGAGCACGACCGCGAAGAGCGAGACCGTGTTGGCGGTGAAGCCCAGCGCCAGCAGGGCCGCGAACGTGCCGACCAGCGCCACCGGCACGGCGATCGTCGGCACGAGCGTGGCGCGCAGGCTGCCGAGGAAGAGGAACACGACGAGGACCACGAGCACGAAGGCCTCGAGCAGCGTGTGGATGACCTCGGCCACCGTGTCGCTGACGAACTTCGTGGAGTCGTAGAGGACGGTCTGCGCCACGTCGTCGGGGAAGCGCGCCTCGAGCCCGGCCAGCGCCTTGCGGATCGCGGCGGCGGTGGCGATCGCGTTGGCGCCGGGGGCCTGGTAGATCGCGATCGTGGCGGCGGGCTTGCCGTTGTAGCGCGAGTAGGAATCGCTGTTCCTCGCCCCGAGCTCGAGCCGCGCGACGTCCTTGAGGCGCACGATCGCGCCGTCCGGCGAGGCGCGCACGACGATGTCCTCGAACTCGGCGACGGTGACGAGCCGGCCCTGCGCCTGGATCGAGAGCTGGAACTGCTGGTCGTCGCCGATGGGCTGGGCGCCGATGCGGCCGACCGCGGCCTGCACGTTCTGGCTGCGGATCGCCGCGACGAGGTCCGCGGTGGTCATGCCGTAGGCGACCAGCCTGTCGCCGCGGACCCAGACGCGCAGCGCGTATTCGAGCGCGCCGAAGAGGTTCGCGGAACCCACGCCCGGCACGCGGGCGAGCGTGTCGATCACGCTGATCGTCGCGTAGTTGGACAGGAAGAGGGCGTCGCGCGATCCGCCCGGGGAGTGCACGACGACCGCCTGCAGCAGCGCGGAGGACCGCTTCTGGACGTTGATGCCCGCGCGGTTGACCTCCTCGGGCAGCTTGGCCGAGGCCAGCTGCACGCGGTTGAGCACGTTGACGGCGTTGAGGTCGGGGTTCGTGCCAACGGCGAAGGTGACCGTGAGCGAATAGCTGCCGTCGTTGCCCGAGACACTCTTCACGTAGAGCATCCGGTCGACGCCGTTGACCTGGGACTCGATGGGCTGCGCCACCGTCGCCTCCACGACGGCGGCGCCAGCGCCGGGATAGGACGTCGTCACGCTGACCTGCGGCGGCACGATGTCCGGGAACTGCGCGACCGGGATCGCCGCCATCGCCAGCAGGCCCGCGATGGTGATGACGATCGAGATGACGCAGGCCAGCCGCGGCCTGTCGACGAAGATCGCGGAGATCATGGCGCGCGCCGGGCCGCGGGGCGCGTCAGCCGCGCGGGCCGGAGGGCGCGTCGGTGGCGACCACCGGCTGGCCCGGGCGCACGCGCTGGATGCCCTGCACCACGACGCGGTCTCCCTCCGCGATGCCGTCTAGGACGGCGGCATAGCCCGCGCGCGCGGCGCCGAGCTTCACGCGCCGGACCTGCGCCTTGCTCTCGCGGTCGACGACGAGCACGAAGGCGCCTGCCTGGTCGAGCTGGAGCGAGGCCTGCGGGATCATCAGCGCGCGCTCGGGGCGCTCGCCCTCGACGACGACGCGCACGGTCTGCCCGTCGATCAGCTCGGCGCGCGGGTTCGGCAGCCTGGCGCGCACGAGCACGGTGTCGGTGTTGCGATCCGCCTGGACGTCGGCGAAGTCGATGCGCCCCGGCTCGGGATAGAGGCTTCCGTCGGCCATCCTGACGCGCACGACGAGGCCCGCGGCGCCGTTCGCGCCGGCCTTGCGCTGCGCCTCGAGCAGCTCCCGCGCGGAGACCGGGAAGGCGACGTGGACGGGGTCCTGGCTCACGATCGTCGCCAGCACGCCGGAGGCCGGGTTGACGAGGTTGCCCTGGGTCAGCGCGGCCTCGCCGATGCGCCCCGCGATCGGGGCGACGATCCGCGTGTAGCCGAGCGCAAGCTCGGCCTGGCGCTGCGCGGCGCGCGCCGCCAGCACCTGCGCGCGCGCGCCTCGTCGGCGACACGCTGGTCGACGGTCGACTGCGCGATGTTCTGGTTGCGCGACAGCTCGCGCGCGCGCTGCAACTGCGACGTCGCGTCCGCGAGCGTGGCCTCCGCCTTCGCGACCTCCGACAGGGCAAGGTCGAGCGACGCCTCGAACTGGTCGGGCTCGATCGCGAAGAGCAGGTCGCCGGCGGCGACCATCGCGCCCTCGACGAAGCGGCGCTCGCGCAGCACGCCCTCGATCCGCGCCCGCAGCTCCACCCGCTCGAGCGCGCGCACGCGCCCGACGAACTCGCGCTGCTGGGTGAGGTCGCGCAGCTCGGCCCTCGCGACCACCACCGCGGGGGCCTGGCCCTGGCCGGGCACCTGCGCCGCGGCCGGCAGCGCGGCCGACCAGAGGCCGGCCGCGGCGATCGCGGCGCGCGCCGCGGAGATGCGCAGGACACCCATGCGTTACCCTCCTCGTGCCGGGCGGCGTGGAGGCCGCCGGCCGCGTCAGCCCTTCGCGGGCTCGGATGCCTCGGCCTGCTGCGTCGTGCTCGCCTTCTCGACGATGCGCGCGCTCTTGCCGCGGCGACCGCGCAGGTAATAGAGCTTCGCGCGACGCA
>Ga0194123_10006878_pt1 | contig 11566 bp, 6 predicted proteins | sample TA2MahsurfametaG_5_FD_155479 | JGI IMG/M metagenome (GOLD analysis project Ga0194123, IMG submission 155479) | Freshwater microbial communities from Lake Tanganyika, Tanzania - TA2015023 Mahale A surface | ecosystem: Environmental > Aquatic > Freshwater > Lake | place: Tanzania: Lake Tanganyika... | reverse complement strand
TTGAGCCCGCTAGCCTGCACGGCAGGAAGGTAAAACGACAGCCCGCTGCCGCCATTCGCAGCCAGTATTCGTAGTCCATGCAGTAGTGCAGGGCGGGATTGAGCAGTCCTACGCGCCCCAGCACACGCCGGCGGAAGAACAGGGCCGGCTGGCAGATGAAGCACACATGCAGCAGGAGTTCCGGATCCCAGGCGGCCGTGGGATAGGCCTCAAATGGCAGCCCCTCCACATTGATATGGTCGGCCATGCCGTACACCACATCCAGGCTGGGATCGGCGGCGAAGCGCTCAGCTATCCGGGCAAAGGCATCCGGCGCGTAAACATCATCGGAGTTGATCCAGGCGATCACGTCCCCGCGGGCCACCCTTAGGCCGCGGTTCACCGCGTCGGCCTGGCCAGCATCCGGCTCTGAAACCCAAGTCACAGCGTTCTCCCACCGTTGCAGGATGCTGATGGTGTGGTCGCTGCTGCCGCCATCGAACACCAGGTGTTCCAGGGCGGGATAGCTCTGGCTGGCGACGCTCTCCAGGGTGTGGCTGAGGAAGGCGCCCTGGTTGAACGAGGGCGTGATCACGCTGATGCTGGGAAGGCCCATCACATCGGCCCCTGGCGGTGGGTTTCCTCGAGCAGCGTCCAGTAGGCCATCGCCATTGCGGATGGGTTTAGATAGTGGCTGGCCTGTCGCACACCGCGGGCCGTGAGGGATCGGCGCAGGTCGGCATCAACCGTCAGGGTGAGCAGGGCCGTGGCGATCTGCTGCGGGTGGCGAGGATCCACGCCAAGAACAGCATCGCCGCCCACCTCGGCAAGGGCGGTGCCATTGCTACAGCACACGGGAATCCGGCGGGCCATGGCCTCGATCACCGGCATGCCGAACCCTTCGTAGAGCGACGGGAACACCACGGCATTGGCATGGTGGTAAAGGCTCTCGAGGGTGGCATGGCTCACGTAGCCCGGCAGGAGCACCTGGCCCTCGAGGCCCAGCCCTGTAGCCAGCTGCTGCAGCACGTCCCGTCGTTGGTTGCCATCCCCGCTGCAGACAAGGCGAAGGTCGCTCGGGAGCCCCTGGGCGCGAGCCATGGCGAAGGCGGTGAACAGCAGTTCGTGGTTCTTGTGGGGCCAGAGGTTGGCCGGATAGAGCAGATAGCGCCCACGGGTGAGTTCCAGGGGAGGGGTGATGGCAGGGCACGGCCGTGGGCTGGCCATCTGGATCGGGATGGCCCGGATCCGTTCAGGATCGAGGCCGTGGCGGATGCCTTCTTGCCTGGAGAAGTGGGAGATGGCGGCGATACGCCGTGAATGGCGGCGCAGCTGATGCAGGTGCTGGCGGCGCTGACCGCGCTCCCTGGCGGTGAAGAAGTCTGGATGGGCGAGAACCTGAAGGTCGTAGAAGATGCTCAGCACCGGCCGGCCATGGGTGGGCAGGCTGGCGGGGCCAAAGGGGCAGAACAGCAGCTGGGCGCCCTGCGGCGGCCGCCACAACCAGCGCCGCCGCGCCGCCAGGGGCTGGATGCGGACGTTGGTGTGCGCCAGCTCGGCCTGCAGCGTCGGCTCCACGTCCGCCGGGCTGAGGCAGGTGAACTGCACCGTGGGGTGGGTCTGCGCCAGAGCGTTGAGGAGTTGGAGGATGAAAGGCCTGGCGCCGCCGTTGCGTCCGCCAGGGAGCATCGGCATCAGGTCCACCGCGATGTGGCGCAGGCCGGAATCGCTCATCAGCTGGACCGGCGGAGTAGACGCCCAAGCAGGCGCAGGGGCCTGGTGATCCGCCAGGAGGTGCTGGCCCAGGTGGCCAGGAGTTGTTGGCGCAGATCCTCCTGCTGGGCCACCAACAGCGCGCGCTCCTGCTGCCAGTGGCGGAGGCGTTGCTCGAAATCATGCTGAAGGTTCAGCTGCTGCTGATAGGTCGTCAGGCCAAGGTCGGTGAGCCAGTCGGCTTCGCTGGCCTGCCACAGGTGCTGTAGGGCCTGCAGGGCTGGATCGCCAGCCAGTTGCGGTTGGACGATCGCAGCCACTGCCTCCAGATCGGGGCTGTCATCGGTGCGGCCGCGGGTGCTTTTTTCGTCGTGAACAGCGGTCATATCGCTGGCGTAGTAGGTCCAACGGCCGAGCTTGTGGCGCAGGTCGAGGCAGAGCGCCACATCTTCTCCACAGCAGTGGAAGCTTTCGCGGAATGGCACGGCCAGCAGCTCGCTCCGCCGCAGCAGCATCAGGGCGCCCGTGACGGCGGGAATCGGACCGGAGCGTTGCACCTCGGCCGCATCCAGAGGGATGAGGGGGGCCAGCTGGGGGCGGCAGCGGTTGTAGGGGCGGTGGCTGGCGTCAAACAGCAGGCCGGCGTGGCCGAGTTGCCCCGCAGATGTGCGCAGCAGCCCCCCCACCACCCCAACCTCCGGCGCATGGGTCAACTGGGCGATAGCCCGATCCAGGCAGCCGGGATCGAGCACCACGTCGTCGTTGACAACCAGCACAAGCTCGCCCCGGGCCTGCCGGGCCAGGGCATTCATGTTGGCGGCAAAGTGGTAAGGATGACGCTGAGCGATCCGCAGGGATGGCGTTTCCGGCGGATCGATCTCAGCTGCAGCTGCGGCGCTGCCGTTCCAGGAGCAGAGCACTTCGTCGGTGTCGCTCCAGTGGCTGCGGGCCGCTGAGAGGCTTGCCAGCAGCCGGTTCAGCAGCGCCGGTGTGCGCGAGATCACCAGGCAGGACAGGCTTGGCATTGGCTCAGCGCAGCTGGGCGAGGTGTTCGCTGGCCAGGTTCAGCTGCAGCCAAGGGTGGCGCTGCTGAAGCAGGCGGCTGATGCGGCGCAGTTGGCGGTGGGTCTCACGGGTGAGCATCGAGCCGGCGTGGCAGTGGTATCGCGCCAGGCGTTGGGGGCAGAGCACGCCCTGGAACCCGGCCTCGATCAGCTTGCACCAGAAGTCGTAGTCCTCCCAGCCGCCGCGGATGTGGTCGTAGCCGCCCACCGCCTGCCAGGCGCTAAGCCGCACCAGGGCCATGGCATCCACCACATTGCGCTCCAGAAAGTGATGCCGTTGCCAGCTCAAACCGCTGATCAGAGCCAACCCCTCCTGGGGCGTGTCTCCTTCTGGCACACGCTCCACCAGTGGGTGCACCACCGCGATGGTGACGGGTGCCGCGATGGCTAGGGCCAGGCAATCGGCCACGGCGGAGGGTTCGAGGGTGTTGTCGGCATCGAGCACAAAACACCAGGCAGCTTTGGCAAGCGCGAAGGCCGTATTGCGGGCGGCCGCGAGGCCGGCATTGCTGGTGTGTTGCACCAGCAGGGCTCGGCTGAAGCGGTTGCCGTGCTGTTCGAGCCAATCGTGCACGCGGCGGGGGCCGTCGTCGCTGGAGGCGTCATCAACCACAATCAGTTCCAGCGCGGCCAGGCTCTGGGCCCGCACGCTTTCCAGGGCCGTGAGGATGCGATCGGCGTAGTTGTGCAGGCTGATGCACACCGCCGCATCAGCAGGCCGTTGGGTGTTCCGCTCCACGAGCAGTCGGTGCTCGGGTTGGGGGGTGACCACGGCAGGTTCCGCCGGGCAGCCCGCAGCGCGCCACGCCAGTTCGTTGAACAGCTCATCCGGATGGATCGGCCCGGTGAGGCACTGTGGCGGCAGCCAGCCGTGCGGCGGCTGGTTGGGAGGGGTGAGCGCGCGCCAGCCGTTGACCCGTTGTTCGCTGTGGCTGGGCTCAAGGCGTACAAGCTGTAGCCCGAGGCGGTTGCAGGCGTTCAACCAGCTGGCCAGAAGCCTGGCCTGGTGGGGCTCGGCCACCACCACGTGGGCAAAGCCAGGCCAGCCGCCGATGGGGGCTGCCAGCTGCCGCTCCCAGGCTGTGCCGCTGCTGCCAAGGGTCAGCACACGGATTTGCAGGGCCAAGGCTGTGGGCATGGGCAGGCCCAGTTCAGCGCAGGCTGCGGATTCATCACCCGGTTGATTGAGCCAGCCGTTGGCTGGGGTGTGGGTGCTTCTGAGAACCTGGGCTTGGATGCCGAGCCGCTGCAGCACCGGCAGGCAGGCAGGATCGCTGGCGAACACCCAGGGCTGCCCCGCCAGGGGGATGAGCGCGAGGCTGGCCGGCCCCTCGGGGAGTGGGCCCAGCAGCACATGGATCGTGTCGGTGGCGGTGGCGCAGAGCTCAAAGTCGTGCGGCAGGGGCAGATGCTGCATCCAGGCGTGCAGCTGCCAGTCGTGGCTGTTGCAACCGGGACTGATCACCCTGGCCACCCGTGGAAGAGCCTTCGGGGCCTCGGGAGGCTGCAGGGCATCGCCGCTGAACTGACCAGGCGCGGCCGCCTCAATGGCTTGCAGATCAGCCTGGCTGAGCCCCCTGGACTGCCAGTGGCGCAGACAGGCGACCGCGGCGTTGCGATCGCCGCGATTGACGGCCAGTGCTGCTGTGCCCCAGGGGTGCAAACCTTCAAGCCGTGCCTGCTGCCAGAGCGAAAGCCGGGCAGTGGAGCGGGGGGCCCAGTGTGGATCAGCCAGGGCTGAGGGGGGGAGACCATGTTCTAGGCCGCTGTTGAGGAAGTGCAGCAGGGGTGGCCCTGGCGTGGCGATGCCCTGGAGATGGGCCAGGTGGCGGTAATGGCTGGGTTCGAACAGTGGGTGCGGCGAGATCCCTTGCCGCCAGCCCAGCAGGCGGTAGTGCAGCACTGGGTCGATCCAGCGCGGCAACCTGGAGCATTGGCGGCGGTAGTGCTGGCGATCAAACCAGGGGCCTGGCTGAGCTGCGGGAAGCCGGCTGCGGATCGGCGGCTGCAGCCAGTGCTGCAGCTTCGCGAGGGGGCGGGTTGGGGTGCCCGCCGCCGCCAGCCGTTGCAAGCGCCGATGCAATTGCACCGTCCAAGGATGGAGTGGCGCTGGCAGCTCGCGCCGCCCCCGCCGGCTGCGGCGGTGGGCCGGGCGAATCCGGCTGGCGGCCTCCGCCAGGATTTCTGAACCTGCCTCCCGCCCGAGACAGAAGCGGGCCAGCTGTTGCAGCTGGCGGCGGCAGGAGTGTGGTTCAAACCAGGCTCCGTAATCCACTACCAACATGGGGAGGTCGGAGCCATCGAGAAGCACCCTGCGGTTGTGCGCCCACCAGAGCTGCTGCGTCCGCTCGGCGGTCATGCCGGCGGTTTCGGTGTCGCGCTGCAGCAGCGACACCATCACTTCTGCCGGATCCCGCACACTCAGCACCAGCTTCAGGGGGAGCTGGCGTTCGGCGGCGATGCGGTGCCAGAGGGGCAGCAGCAGGGAGGTGCGCGGATCCTTGATCGCCCAGGGGCTGCAGAGGCGATCCTGCTCGTGCTGCAGCAGTTTGGCCAGGGCGGCGCCGGTGTTGAGGCAGGCCCGATGTTCAAGCCAGCTCGCTGGCAGGGGATCAGCTCCGGCGGCTGAGGGCCACCAGCGGCCCAGGCTGATCAACAGGTCTTCCTGCAGGGAGGTGATGTCGGCCCTTTCGAAGTACCCCTCGGGATTGTGGGGATCCGCTTGGATCAACGGACCCGGCATGGGCACCCCCAGGACCGGTAGCAGCGATCCCAGCAGCGAGGTGCCACTGCGGTGCATCCCCACCACCAGGATGAGGGGCGTCTGCGGGTTCTTCATAGGCTGTCTACTTTCAGCTCACCGGAACGCCAGCCTGGGCCTGTGGGCTGGGCACGCTCATCGGGGCTGGCTTGTGGGTGATCTGCATACCGTCATGCCCCGATCCCTGAATGCCCCATCATCTCCTGCTACGCGCTGCTGGACCAGCGCTTGGGGCAAGTGCTGTGGGGGTTGGGGCGGTGCAGGTTGGAGCCCAGAAGTGTGTTCATGCAGCGGTGTTAGCCACTTCTTGGCACGTTGATGCCAGTCCACACCTCTCTTCCGCTCCATTTCCTGGGTTTAGGGGCTCAGCGAGCCGGTACAACAACGTTGCACGCTTTACTAAAAAGCCATCCGCAGTTGTATCTGCCAGAAAAAAAAGAGGTGCAGTTTTTCTCTCACCATTATCAGCGCGGCATAGGCTGGTATTCGCAGCACTTTTCTTCTGCTCGCGCAGGCCTGAAGCTTGGAGAAATAACACCCTATTATCTGTTTCATCCCTATGTTCCCAAGCGTATTCATGCTGCGTATCGTCGGGTTCGTTTTGTTGTGCTTTTGAGAGATCCTATTGAGCGTCTGTTGTCTCACTATCTTCATTCACGCCGCTTGGGCCTTGAACGCTTGCCACTGGTTTTTGCTTTGGCAGCTGAACGAGGAAGGTTGATCGGTTCTGAGGATGTGTTGGATCATCCTGGCGGCTATCATTTTGGCCATCAGGAGCAAAGCTATCTGGCGCGCAGTCGATATGCTGAGCAATTGGACCGCTATCTGAAATACTTTGATCGGGATCAAATGTTGCTTGTGCGAAGTGAAGATTTCTTCTCTAATCCTGTGGAAATTTGCAGGAGAATCACTGAGTTTTTGAATCTGGAACCCCACCCCCATGCCCACCAGGCTTTGCCGCGTTATGGGGCCACTGGAAAGTTTCGGATTTCGGCTGCTACGCGAAAGCTGTTGGAAGCTGAATTGGACAGCACGTATCAGACCATGCAGGCACGATTCGGCATGTGCTGGCCCGAGAGATGATTTTGATCACTGTTTAAGGATAAATTTTTTGTTGCCAGCTGCTCCAGCGAGGGTTGTTCGTGTGAATTCTTTTTAGATCGTCCTGGCTGAAGATTGGTTCCTCGGCGAGCTTGATGTTTGATGGCTTGGCGTTGTCTTTGGGGGCCGATTGCAGGGGTGGGGTGTTGGCTGGCAAAAAAGGTAGCATTAAATGATTGAAATCTTCAACAAGATTTTCGAGCCGCAGTGCAATGGTGCTGTCATCAACGCTGAAGTATTGAAGCCACCAATCGGCGGCCACCCAAGTGCCGCCAAGGCGGAGTGAGTAAAACAAGCCGCTGCGGACTGGCTCGAACGGAAGATCTGGCAACTTCATGTGGCGCCGTTTGTGTTGCCAATCGCTGATCAGCCAGCGATCAAGCATGCGTGCTGTGATGAACTGTTGTCTTGTACCAGCTTGCCAATTGCTGCGCGCTTCTCTCACTCTGATCGAGTCATGCTTGCTGTCCTGGTCATCTGGGTCGACCACCACGTCCGCAAGATTCAGTTGTCGCATCAGACGATTCATGCTGGTGCCCCCTGTTTTGGGCAGGTGCAGCCAAATGAAGGAGGGACCGCAGATCACAGCAGGGGATGTTGGCGAGAGTGGGGCAGAGGTCAGTCAGCCTATTGCCTGGGTCTAGGGTGAAGGGCTCTGCTTGTAAGGCTTTGTCCAAGCCTGATGCGGCCTCAGGGTGCGAGCTCGGCAATGCTTCAGCCCAAAACCATCCTGCCACGTATCGGCCTGCCGTTGATGGTTTGCGGGCAGTGGCTGTGGTTGCCGTGATTCTCAATCACCTCGATTCAGGTCGTTGGCCAGGGGGCTACCTGGGTGTGGATGTGTTTTTTGTGATTTCGGGGTTTGTTGTAGCGCTTTCGTTGTTGGGTCGGAACCTTACTTCTTTCGGGCCCTTTATTTTGGGGTTCTATAGCCGCAGGGTGCGCCGTTTGTTGCCGGCCCTGCTAGTCACAATATTGATCTCGAGTGTCGTTGCCGCCTTGTTTATGTATCCCGGCTCATTGGAGCGAATCACCTCGCTTCAGACGGGTATGGCGGCTGTTGTCGGTGGGGGAAATCTATATTTGATGAATCAGGAAAGTGACTACTTCGGGATCAGTTCTGAATTGAATCTATTTTTGCATACATGGTCGCTTGGAGTGGAAGAGCAATTTTACCTTGTATTCCCAATTCTTTGGATCTTGATTCGCTTAGCTGGTAAACAGGTGCTGGCCGCTGTGATCGCCTTGCTCTGCGTGTGCAGTCTATGGCTTCAGTCGTATTACCTTCATTCTCCCAATGGTTTTAATGCTTCTTTTTATTTGATGCCATCTCGATTTTGGGAGCTTGGGCTTGGAGTGTTGGCGGCCTTGTCTTTGCCACTATTCAAATCCAAAAATGCCAAGATCGGATGGGTTTTGTCGCGCATCTTATGCCCGCTTTCTTTGCTTTGGCTGCTTTCTATTTTAGTTAACGGCTCTACGTTTTTGCAGCTGCCCCAGTCGCGCATTGTGGTTTTGCTGACTGCTGTTCTCTTTGTTGGGTTGGAGCACCCGGGCCCAATCGTCAGGTTGTTGTCGACGCCCATTCTTCTCGCGCTGGGCCTGCGTTCCTACGGTCTTTATCTCTGGCATTGGCCACTGTTTGTGGTGATGCGCTGGACCCTGGGGCTCACCTGGATCACGGGTTCGCTGGTGGTTCTGCTCACGGTTCTCTTAGCTTGGGCCTCCTACCGCTGGATTGAATCCCCATTGCGGTGGCTGCGCTGGCGTCCCAATCCTCAGGGTGACATTGCGATCGGAATCGCCGGTGCCGGTATTGTGGCCAGTGGGCTGGGTTTATTGATTTCACCTGCCGTTGCCCAGACCCTTTGGCTTGGCCGTGATCGACCTGTTCGTAACCAGCCCCCGCCCGATTTTCCGCATCTTGCCTATGCGCCAGAGGTGCCTGGAACATCAATCAAACGGCATGCCTGTTTTGAGCGTTTCAGCTTCACAAGTGATATTCACCTTCGTCCCGAGGACCTGCGCCGATGTCGTGTGAAGCCGTTAAAGCCTAGATTGCCAACAATTTATATTTATGGAGATAGTTTTGCGGGACACCTTTCACCATTGCTGGGCGCACTCCGTCGCCAGTTTGGCGTTGGCCTGGAGGTCTTAATCCGCGCCCAATGTCCCTTCCCTGCTAGGCGCAGCGGGCACGGTGATGACTGTGCTCGTTTTCATCTGGAACGTCGTCAGCGTTTGCTCGATTCCGCCCATGCTGGTGACGTGGTTTTGCTTGCTACATCGGCCCGCGAGCCAGGCGGTCGTTATACCGCTTATTTTTTGAAGGAATTAAAGAGTCTGGTCACGACCTTGAAGTTCAGGGGTGTAAGGGTTATTTTTCAAAGCCCCTTACCTCGATTCCCGGGTAGTTTTGATCCGGTTTGCGTCTACCCCCTCCAGACATTCCAGATTGGTGCGCAGCAGCGCTGTCGCGAGCCAAGCTGGGTCAGTCGCGGCGAGGAGCTGGCTCGGATTGAGCCCTTAACAGCCCAGCTCGGGGGCCTCCAATCCAACGGTTTGGAGATCTGGGATGCATTCAGCATCTTGTGCCCGTCTCAACTGACGCGCTGCAGCACCCACGCTCAGGGGGCTCGCCTGTATCGCGATGAAGCCCATCTTTCGGCCAGAGGTGCGGAATTGTTGGTGCCGAGCCTGAGATCCATACTCGTCAGTGATCGGGCTTGGCGAAAGGCAGTTCCAGCCATGGATGTCTCGCCTGCATCACCCGACTGAGGTGCCGCAATTGATGGTTGGATTGTTGTTGCAGCATCGACCCCTCGTGTTGGTGGTACTCGGCCAGGGGTTGTGGGCAGATCACCCCCTGGAAGCCTGCCTCGATCAGCAGACACCAGAAGTCATAGTCTTCCCAGCCTCCAGGGATGTGTTGATACCCACCAACGGTGGTCCAGGCCTGCCGCTGCACCAGGGCCATGGCATCGATGTAGTTGCCCCCTTTCAGAAGGTTGTGGCTCCACGGCAGTTGACCCAGCAGCTGGTGTGTGCCGTTACCTCCAGCGTGACTGCCCTTGAGTACGGGGTGGACGACCGCAGTGCCGGCGGCGCAGGCCTCGGCGATAGCCAGGCAGTGCGCCAGGGCTTGGGGGTGCAAGCTGTTGTCTGCATCGAGCACGAAGACCCAATCCGTGCGAGCTAGTCGAAAGGCTGTGTTGCGCGCCGAGGCCAGCCCCGCGTTGCGGTGATGCTGCAGCAGTAAGCATCGGCAAAACTGTGAGCCATGGGTCTCCATCCAGCGCAGGGCTGTCTTGGCGCTGTTGTCGCTGGAGCCGTCGTCCACCACGATTAGATCCAGAGCTTTGAGGCTCTGGGCGGCGACGCTATTGAGAGCTCTCGTGATTTCGCTGGCGTAGTTGTAGAGGCTGATGGCCACGCTGGCTCTGGCTGGTCGACCGCTGTCGTGATGCCACAGCTGGCGATGGCGGGGTTTCGGTGTGGGTTTGAGTTTTATGGCTGGGCAGCCTTGTTGATGCCAGTGCCATTCGCGCTTCACTTCCTCGGGTGAGATCGGGTCGTCAAATTGCAATGCGCCCTGTTGCAGCAGCTGGACAGCAGAGCAGGCCCGCTCCGCTTCGGTTGGATTGAGCTGTACCAACTGCAGCCCTGCCCTGGCACAGGCCATCAGCCAAGCGGCCATCATGCGGGCCCGTGGTTTTGATCCGGCGATCAGACCCTGCGGGCTGGGCAGATGCCACAGGCCATGTTCGTCGGCCTCAGCCCAGCTGGGCATGCGGCTTTGGCCAAAACACAGCAGCGGAGCTAGGCCAGCCAGGCTGCTTGGAGGTGGCAAACCCAGCTCGCTGGCAGCCGCTTGTTCAAGGTTGGGTATCTGGAGCCAGGTGGGCGGGTTGGGCCCTGTGCTCGGCATCGCGTGCGCCCGCAGCCCGAGGCTGCGCAGCAGGGCCGCGCGCTCTTCACTGGGTGTGATCACCCATTGCGCAGCACTCAGACGGGCCAAGTCCTGCCATTGGTTGGGCTGCATGAGTGCGGCAAGGTGCAGCACCAGAAGCGGGGCCTGGGGGTCCTGGTTGAAGTGGTCTGGGTGGAAGCCGAGGCGATCGACCAAGGCATGCACGGGCCAGCTGTCCAGGCCGGTCCCTACAAGTTGTAACCGCAACGGTTTGGGCCAGCCTCCCGGCTCAGGCAAGGGCTCGGGCGGCGCTGCACGCTGAATCAACTGGAGCTGTTGCTCCGGGCTGAAGCCGTGGTTCCACCAGTGCTCAACCAGATCGATGGCCTGGAAGGGGCTCTGGCTTAGTGCTCTGGCCGCAGGCCACCAGGGATGGGGGTGGAGGCTGATCTCAACCAGCCGGTTGAGCTGGTGCCAGAGACGAACAGTGGCCGCTGGTAAGGAGGCTTGGGAGGTCTGGTGGCGTTGGTTGTGGCGGTGTGCTGCCTGAATTCTGCGCAGCGTGGAGTTGCAATCTGCTGGGGCGCCAGGGGTGTGGCCGCAGAACCGGGCGAGCGCCGTGAGTTGGAGCTCCGGTTGTGTAAACCAGCGCTCGTAGGACACCACATGCAGCGGCAGCCCCTGGCTGTCTGCCAAGGCCTGGAGGTTGTGCCGAGTCCAGAGCCGCAGGGCTCGCTCTGCAGTCATGGCGGCGGCTTGACGGTCGCGTTGCAGCAGTGATTGGACCACCTCCTGGGGATGCCTCACCGCCAGCACGAGCCGCAGGGGTAACTGCAGTTCTTGGGCCAGATCCCGCCAGAGTGGGAGCAGCAGGCTGGTGCGTGGATCCTTGATCGCCCAGGGCCCTGTCTGCTTCTCCATGTTGTTGGCCAGGATGTGCCGCAACCGTTCGCGCATCGTTTGTGTGCAAACCGCCGTCCGCCAGTCGCGGGGGAGGCTCAGGCAGCCTGCTTGAGAAGGCCACCAGCGGCCCAGTTC
>Ga0194123_10006876_pt1 | contig 11569 bp, 17 predicted proteins | sample TA2MahsurfametaG_5_FD_155479 | JGI IMG/M metagenome (GOLD analysis project Ga0194123, IMG submission 155479) | Freshwater microbial communities from Lake Tanganyika, Tanzania - TA2015023 Mahale A surface | ecosystem: Environmental > Aquatic > Freshwater > Lake | place: Tanzania: Lake Tanganyika... | reverse complement strand
AGTCTGAGAACACAAATCCAAAAGGTCTTGCTAAGACCATCTCTGAGATCAAGTCTCTCGGTTACAGTTTCGCCAAGATCGACGTGAATTACTCAGGCAAGGAATGGCAGTACTCCGAAGAAGCAGGCGCTTTCGTTCCGCCTCTCAGTTCTGTCAAGGGTATTGGTTCAACTGCAGTCGAAGAGATCATGCAACTGCGTCCTTACAAGAATCTGCAAGAGATGCTGTACGATGACGAAGGCAACTGGCGTCACAGCAAGATGAACAAGACGGCTCTCACTGCTCTGTGCAAGATTGATGCTTTGACTTCCTTAGAAGATTTTAACTTAGGACGCGTCAATAATCATAAGCAGCTTCTCATGGCTCTGACTGACGACAAGAACTACGAGACTCTTCGCCGCGGTTTGTACGGACTCACTTCATCACAGTTGAAGAAGAAGGCCAAGGCGGGAGAGAAGATCGAAGCTTTCTTGGATTTGACTCTCGCTGATCTGACCGAGGTTGAAGACTGGTCTCGTGAGGAGAAGATTGAGATGTGCAAGGATTTGACGCAGTCTGTGGACACTGACCTCTTGTTCCCCCCAGCTGTGATGGAAAAGATCACTGAAAAGAATGTTCCGAAACTCCATGATGTACCAGCTGGCGCTGAAGGCATAGGTTGGTTCTGTGTGTCTGAAGTGCAGGTCAAGAAGACTAAGAATGGCAAGATCTTTTATAGAATCAAAGCTACGGACGACGAGCATCGTTCGGCATGGCTTCGAGCCTGGGGCACTCCCAAGGAAGAGATTCGACCCTATACACTTTGGGTCGCACAAGTTCAGCATGATCCTAATTGGGGATTTTCAACTTCTGTCTACAAGATGAGAGAGCTGGTCGGCTGAGGAAATACATGACAACACAATTTCCCATTCGTTACGTGATCGTAGAAGGTCCTGATCTGTCTGGCAAAACTACCTTTATTAGACAATTGCATAAGGCAACGGGTTTTTACTATAATATTCAGGATCGTTCCTGTCTCTCTATGATGTGTTATGCTAAGCAATACAGTCGCGACATTGAGACGCAAAAGCAATTCTTGCGTGAAGAACTGTCTGATCTAAACAACTTCTTTGTCATTTTATTGCCCTCAGAAGAGGTCCTCTTAGACCGCCTCGCATTTCGAGGAGATGAATTTCAGAACGCTTCTTCAGTCGTGACTCTTAGAAAGCTGTTTGAAGAAGAAGTCGATAAGATTCAGCACATGCCTAACGTGCTTGTGATCAGAAATATTGCTTCTGCTGAGCAGCTTGCTGAGTACATCGGTCATCGACTTCGTTCATATGAAAGGTCCAATCCCAACGAAGTCGGTGCCATGACTTCTACGTGGGTTAACGGCGTGAAGCACACAGAAGAACAATTGAAATTTAAGATGTGTATCAGTCCTGAATACTCTGATGCTACCATTTTAGACAATCCGCATGAGGGTGAATACTACAAAGGCATCATGAGAAAATGCTGTGACATCATTGATGATGAAGTGAGCGGTAAGAATCCGTATGGTAAGCCGCAAGATCTTGACTCCCGTCGCTTCTACTATTCAAGCGATTCCTGCATATCTTCCATTCATTTTATGCCTCGAGATGGTGACTTGAAAGTTCTATGCACTCTTCGTAGCACTGACGTCAGAAAGAACGGATCAATTGACACAAGATTCTTAGCACATCTGTCATCGTACGTGTCAAGAAAATTCAGATGGCCTGTCAAGAATATTCATCTCTATGTCAATTTTAACAGTGCACACGTGAGACAAGATTTAATTTGACGTTATAATTGCTTCATGACAAAAATTTTGATCACTGGAGTTGCAGGTCTACTTGGAAATAACTTGTCAAGGCACTTGATTGACAAGGGTCATAGGGTTGTAGGTATAGATGATTTTAGTGGAGGCTACAGAGACTTAGTAGATCCTAGAGTTCACCTTTATGAATGCAACCTGATCGACGACAAGATTGTGACCCAAATATTCGCATCTGAAAAACCAGACTACGTATTTCACTTCGCAGCATACGCTGCTGTAGGATTGAGCCCTTTCATCAGAAGGCACAACTATGTGAACAACGTCGTTGCTTCAGCAAACGTGATCAATAGTTGTATTAATCACGGCGTAAAAAAACTAATATTTGCAAGTTCGATGGACGTCTACGGAACACAAGATCCTCCCTTTACTGAAGATCAGCGCCCCTTGCCCGAAGATCCTTATGGTATCGCCAAGTATGCGGTCGAACAAGACATTCATGCTGCAAATAGACTGTTCGGTTTGAAATATACCATAGTTCGTCCACACAATGTCTTTGGTGTCTACCAGAATATTTGGGATAAATACCGGAATGTAATAGGCATCTGGATTAGACAGAGCTTGTCTGGGCAGCCTCTGACCATATACGGTGAAGGCAAACAGATGCGGTCTTTCTCAGACGTCGATTTTTACATGGAACCATTTGAAAAATTGATGGAGATGGGTGATGGTGAGATTTTTAATATTGGTGCTGATAGCTACACATCTATCGCCGAGGCTGCAAGTAGATTTCAGTCTGTTGCAAAGCATAGTGGTCTTGACACTTCGATCGTGCACCTTGAGCCTCGCGATGAAGTTTTAGTTGCTTATTGTGATCACACAAAAGCTAAGAAACAGCTAGACTTTAAAGACAATACACAATTTGAAAGTCTTGTCAATAAGATGATTATATGGGCAAAACAACAACCGCAGAGGCCCATCAAATTGATGGAATATGAAGTAGAAAAGAGAATGTACTCTTATTGGAAGAAGAGATAGTATCTGGGAGTAAGGAGAAGAAAAGATGGTTAAGGCGCTTGTTACGGGTGGAGCTGGTTTTATTGGCAGTAATTTAGCTAATACCTTACACTCTATGGGTTGGCATGTTGAGATAGTTGACGATATGTCAAATGGATATGTGCAATTTTTACATGTTGATTTGAGATCAACTCGACTTTGCATGGATGATTTCACATGTCCTGAAATTCTTAACAGAATTGAGAACAAAGAGTATGACTATGTGTTTCATCTGGCAGCAAATCCAAGAGTTTCTTATTCTATTGAAAAACCTGCAGAGACACATGAAGTTAATGTCCTCAAGACTCTACGCTTAGCCGATTCATGCAAAGGCAACGTTAAACGATTCGTCTTTGCCGCGTCTTCATCTTCATACGGTGACGCAAAGTTTTTACCAACTTCAGAAGAATGTCCTGATAATCCTCGATCTCCCTATGCTTTACAAAAAGCAATTGTTGAAAAATATCTGAAGCTCTATAGCGAGATCTATAATCTAGACTCTGTTTGTCTTAGATTCTTTAACGTCTTTGGGCCCAATCAATTAGGAGACTCTCCATATTCGACTGCAATATCTGCATGGCTGACTGCGATAAAGCGCGGCAAATCTATGAGATCAGATGGCGATGGGTCACAGTCACGAGACATGTGTTACGTTGACAATGTCGTAGATTGCTTGATTAAATCAGCCCTTATAGAAGGTAAACTTAACGCTGAGATCTTAAATGTAGGTGTAGGCGAAGTCGTAACTAATGCAGCCATATTGAAATATTTAATGCGTCGTTATCCTCAGGCGACTTCACATAATGCTCCATGGCGACCAGGCGATGTTATGCATACCAAAGCTGACATAACCAAAGCAAAAAAGCTCGTAGGTTACGAACCTAAAGTAAATGTTTGGCAAGGTTTAGATATGACAGTTGATTGGTATGAGAATAATTGGGAGTGGCTCAAGAATCTTTGAGGTGTAAAAATGCTAAATGCACCAGAGTTTATTGTCTATACAGGTCCGATGTTTTCTTCAAAAACATCAAGTTTGCTATCATCTCTGGAGAGATACAAGTATCAAAATAAAAAAGTAGTTCTATATAAACCTGAAATGGATGACAGATACAGTGTTTCTGAGGTTGTCACTCATGGCGGTCACAAGATGTCTGCTTTTTGCGTAAAGGGAGGTGCTGATATCATTGAACATCTAGCAACTCTGAACGAGAACCCACACGTCATTGCAGTTGATGAAGCATTCATGCTGCCTGGCGTGGCAGAGACTCTAATCTGGCTTTATAGAAATGGCTACACCATTGTAGTGTCTTCTCTAGATCTTTCTGCCACGGGCGCAGTATTTGAAGAAATTGAGAAGATGATGATTTGGGCAACGAAAGTTGAAAAATGTACTGCAGTTTGCACAGCATGCGGTAGAGATGCACCCTACACACATAAGAAACAATCGGGCGGTGACCTCATTGAAGTGGGTGGCTCAGAGCTTTATGAGCCAAGATGCTTTTTGCATCATCTTCATATTGACAAGAGGCTTTCAGACTAGCCATGGAAAGACCTAGCTGGCCTGAAACATGGATGAAGATTGCTTGGAATATTTCTGATCGATCGTACGATCCTCGGCTAAAAGTTGGTGCAATAGTTGTGTCTGACGACAACACTAGACTTCTTTCTCTGGGTTACAATGGCAATTACCGAGGAGGCCCAAATGAAACAGAAAGCGATGAGCCGGGCTTAAGCGGCATGATACACGCTGAAGTTAATGCATTAATAAAATGTGATTATAACTTCAATAGAAGAAAGATCATGTATTTGACGCATTCGCCCTGCCCGGCGTGTTCTAAGCTCATTGTCAATGCTGATATTTCTACAGTAATTTATGACGTTGACTATAGAGATCTTTCTGGTTTGCAGATACTTAGAAAGTCGGGCATTGAAGTAAATAGATTGAGTGACTCGATAATTACATCTTGAGAAGTTGTGCAATGAAGAAAAAAGATAATGATATTATCAGACTCATGCGTGAAGAGTGGAATGCTAAAATGGCTGCACTCGAAGAAGAAGTTGACCTCATGTTTAATGCTAAGATTGATGATGATAAAAAATCAGTCATCAGTCCGGGCTTAAAGTTAAAAAGTAAGGATGAAAAAGTCCTGTATAAAGTAACTGCCGTTAGCATAAGAGGTGTAGACCTAAGACCACCAGACGGCCCTGAAGATGGTTCTAAAGATTTTTTTGTTGACAAAGATGCGCTGGAGAAAAATTATGAACTCGACTAAAAAAAGCAATAACATTCTTGGTGTTGATGTCAGCAACATTATAAAGAATACATTGAAGAGTCAAGCAAAGACTTCTTTAGGATCTGAACTGCAGACTCTTGATGAGGCTTTTGTACATGAGCCCAAACAATTTAAACAAGTAACAGAGTTCTTGTCCGAGAAGGCAAAAGCTGCACACATTGAGCTTTACAAGGGATATATTGATGCTTTCAATAAGATTTCTTCTAAGCTTGACTCTGTCAATAGATCAGAAACCAACTCAAGACATTCTGATTATAGGTCTCTAAAGCTTGATGAGGCGTACAATTTAAATGGTACATGGTTGCATGAACTTCATTTCGCTAACGGATTTGATCCTCACTCAGAAGTAGTCATGGATTCTCAGGCATATCTTAAGTTGCAGAGAGACTTTGGTACATTTGAAGACTGGCAGCGCGACTTTATTGCCGCAGGCTTAAGTTCTGGTAACGGCTGGGTAGTCACTGGCTTTAACATGTTCTTGAAGCGCTACGTCAATACCATTGTAAGTCACCACAGCGGCGACATACACATGGGACTGTATCCGGTTGTCGTCGTTGATATGTGGGAGCATGCTTACTTCAGAGATTATCTCACCGACAAGAAGTCTTACTTGATGGCTCAGATGAAAGAACTCAATTGGACTGTAATAGAGGAGCGGTTTAAGAAAGCTGAAGCTATAGCGCAGGTACTCAAATGACAAGCAAGAATAGACTAACAGTTGAGCAGCTAAGAAAATTAATTTCTGAAGAAGTTCAAAAGAGCCTTCTTGAAGTTTCTAACAGAGACAAAGAGCTGATGGATGACTCTCTGGATGCTCAAGTTGATAGATACTTTTCTTCTTATGAATCAGATGCAAAACAAGAAAAGAAAGAGTCATTTGACTTTAGAAGATCTGTTCTTGATTTTCTGACCGAAGCAGAAGAAGATGAAGAAAAAGAAGACAAACAAAAAAAATCTACAAAGAAGCTTAAGCTTGAAGATCTTAATGTGCCCAATTTTGCTAATGACGTAATGCGTCTTGTCGTCAATTATGACAGCTTGCTTGAGATCAGAGATACAATACTCAAACGTGCTTTAAATTATCTTTCCGAGAACTATAACGAGGAAACTGTGATGGCTTTCGAAGATGAGCTCTTGGAATCTCACGGCGTCATGATTGGGAAATCTAAGCAAGATGTCGATGATGAAAAATTCGGTGCACCTAAAGCCGCCGCAGCTGGTCCTGCGGGAGGCGCGGCTTGAGGCACGACATCTTTCAAGACAGAAAAAGCATTCACATTAAGCTCACCAAGGAAGCTCATGCAGCCTTGCGAGAAAAACTCTTTAAGTGCGGTTTGACTATGCAAGACGTTTTTGAAGAGTTGACTGATATCGTTTTGTCAGACAGCGCAAGAGCTGATCGATTAATACAAGGGATTGTAAAGAAAAAGATCAAAGAACAGATAGAGGGCGTCAAAAAGAACGATAAGCGTCGTCCAATGGATGAATTTGATGCAGAAACTCTTTATAATCTTATAGAAGAAGGGCAAGAGTTGAATGAAGAAAGATCCATCAAGTGAAGACACTCTGCTAAAGCTTTTAGTTAGCTGGCTTAACAAGAACGCTGAAGCATCCAAAAGTCAAGAGGATAAAAGCTCTGAAAAGCCCGAACAAAAAACAAATAAGAGTTTGACTCTAGAAGAAGCTGTTCTCATTCTATCGGAGACACTTACCAAGTGTGTTCAAGAAGTCACAAAAATAACATCTACACTTACTTCCACAGTAAAAGCTGTAAATGAACATTCTGCAATGATAGAAGAAATTTACACCGTACAGAATGGAATCTTACAACTTCTCAAATCTAGCGCAGGTTCTACAATTATAGATACCAAGCACCAGGTTGACTCTAAGAAAAAAACAGAAAAGCCAAACTGATTTATTATATTATTATGACTCTTACTTTGAGTAGTTTATTAAGCATCTTGAAGAAGCACTGGAAGCCAATTTTGGTAGGCGTTGCAGCGTTTATAGTCATCTGGCAGCTAAGAAGTTTTTTTGTCAAGAGAGAGAATGACCTCTTAAGAAGAGAGAGCGCGCTTTTGACAAAAATGGACAGCATGGACAAAGAACACAAGGCTCAGATTGAAAAAATTAAAAAAGCCTACGAAGAAGATCAGAAGCGAAGAGAGGAAAATATCAAGCGCCTCGAGGAAGATTTAAAAGCTTCTAAAGAGAGATATTGTGTCCTTGTCAAAGAGCTAGAAGATAAAAAGCGCAAGAACATTACAAAGCTCGTGAACGATTACAAAGAAGATCCAAAAGGATTAGCAGAGAAGGTCAAGAAGATCACGGGATTTGAGTTAATACTTCCAGAGGAATTTAACAAATGAAGATAAAAAAACTAGTATCAGTTGTTCTTACGACATCTATGCTTTTTTCTTCAACTGCTGCCTTTGCGCAGAAGTCAAATGTTCCGTCTCCCGAACCTGATCCTGAAGAACAAATTGCCAAGATTTCACCGATGAGAAAAGGAAATAGAGCACCCTTCACGGGAGTTTTATTTTCTCCAAGGGCAACAGCAACAGTCGTCACCGAGATAGAAACATTTGACGAGAGGATGAAAATTGAAATTGACAAGGCCGTGAGAGATGTGACAGCAAAAAAGCAGTTTGAACTCAATGAACTAGACTCAAAATGTATAACTGCAAAAACTGTTCTTCAAGCAGACATCGATGCAAAGTCTTCAAGAATAAAACAACTGTCTAAAGATCTGTCTGATGCACAAGATGCAGCTGCTAATGCACCCAGTAGACTTTTGTGGGCAGGAATTGGTGTCTTAGCAGGTGCTGCAACTGCAGTTTTAATAACTTTTGCAGTAAACCAGGCATCTAAATAGAAAATTACCACCTATTTAGAGTCGGAGTTCTAATCGTTATGAGCGAAGAAACAAAGTCTGAATCACAAACAAAATTATCTAAGAAGCAAGCATCTAAGCTATGGATAACGGGTACAGACGGTAAAGCATCAATCAGCGCTACATTTGCAACTGTTGCTTTTTTTGCAACTACTACAGCATACGTTGCATCTATCATTGAAGGCTATGGTGACTTAAAATTTAGAGCATTTGATGTTGCAGCTTGTGGCGCTTATATGGTTCCAATCTTATCTCTCTACTTCGGACGTCGCTGGACTGAAAAATCCTCAAAGAAAGACGACTGAGATGGAAGCAATGAGAAAGTCAGGTGCGTCTGTGAGGTCGAGGTTCGATCAGGCTCCTTATGTGCCTGATGAACAGCAGGATCAACCCATTAAACCGTCTGGTGTTGTTGATCCATCCGCAGCTTTAGTAGATCCGGACAATGAGAATTTTGTGCCCGCCTCTAAAGACGAACTCAAAATGGCTGTTCAAGCCATGCTGTCTGATATCAACAATTTAGAAATACCTAAGGCTTACGAACTAATCAAAAAATCTATTGACAAGATGCGTGAGGAACAGTCTATGAAGCAAAAGAAGCAAGCAAGCGTCGAAGAAACACTCAGACTAAAAGTTAGAAAGATGTTGTCTGAGTACTGGGCTAAAGAAAATGGAGAGATGGTTTGGAAAGGTGCAGGACCGGCACCAAAGCTTGCAGCAGGTGCCGCTGTTCAAAAATTTTCCGCAGAAGATCCAAAATATCAAGCCGGTCTTAAGAGATTAAGAACCACCTGGACACCTGAAAGAGAAGGACGCCACGATGAATCTGATGCAGATGCTATACTGAAGGCAATTGCCACAAGAGTAAAGCCAGAAGATCCAGTTGGCTCCATCAAGAGAGCTGCCCGCTATCTAAAAGATAATGTACCCGGCGACGTTGGCACAAATCTGAATGCAGTGATTGACGCTCTCTCCGAGTTCAATCCGGATGCTGCCAGCAAGATGAAGTCAGCTCTGCAGTCACAGCCTAAGCTTCTTCCAAAAGAAGCACAGACAGGTGAGGCCTCTCGAGATGAAATTGCCAAAGCCATGGGCGTTAAACATGGGACTAACATCAGAAATCTAGAGCAGATTGCGATGGAAAAATTCAAGAAGGTTGCTGACATTGAAGGCGGCGACGTGCAGACTGCATCAATGAAAGATACTGCTAGTATCGCGGTGATGTACGCCATGCAAGATTTTATAGAAGTAATCACAGGACCAGCAAAAGGTCTCTTTTCACCCGATGATGTTGCATTGTTTAAATCAAATCCAGAAATGGCTACAGAATTAGCAACTTTTAGAGTTTTTCTCGATCCATATCTAGATGTGCTTGTGGAAGATCCAGAGAATGCTGCTGCTCGAGCGCAAGCTAAGGCTGAGGGCATGAGAGCATTAAAGGGAGAACTCAAACGTGCCATGAAGGGCAAATCAGAAGAATTTGCTGATTTGATGTGATTAATATGGACTGCAGAAAAGAGATAGTAGCAGCTGTTCAATACAATCCAAAAATTTTGGATGTGTATCACAACCTAGGAATGGGCCAACAGCTTGCATTTGAAGCTGCAGCAAAGGGTGCAGGTGTTGTCGTGCTCCCAGAACTTTGTGTTAGCGGTTACGTTCTGCGTGATAAACAAGAAGCTGCGAGCTGTGCTCAAACAGCTAATGGTTATCAGACACAGGCATTCATTCCTATTGCTAAGAAATATAATACCCACGTTGTTTTCGGATTTGTTGAGCTTAAAGAAGGAAATCTGTATAACTCATCTGCAATAGTGTGCCCAGATGGTCGAGTTGTAACTTGTCAAAAGCACAACTTGTGGGGTAGTGATTTTTTGTGGGCAGAAGCAGCCGATAATTTAACCCCTGTTGTCGTTACACGAGCCGGTCGCCTTGGCGCGTTAATTTGCAGAGATGCAATGAACAACTATAGAGACACGTATAAGTTTTATCAAGACAGTCATCGTTTCTACAAGAAGGGCTCTGTGGACACAATCGCGCTTTTAACCAACTGGGGCTTTGATTATGGTTACCCTGACTCAACTTGGGTTGAACTCTCAGAGGACACTGACGCAAATGTAATTGTTTCTAACAGAGTGGGCAAAGAGAGAGACATGAAATACAAGGGCGGTTCATGTGTTGTTGATAGAAATAAAAAAGTCTATACTCATGGCTCGTCTTTTAATGAATCAGCAGTAGTGGGAGGTTACGTCATACTGTGATGAGAACACTTTTAGATCTTCATGAGTCTTTTATAAACAAAGCCAGAGAGCCCTTTGTTAAAGGCACACTACCAGTGCAACCCAAAGAAGGATTTCTTCCCGTCGTTGCAATGAATACGTGGAAAAAATCTGAAGATTACTATGTCAAAAAATTTGAGTTTAGAATTCAACCGCATAGAAATGAGTTCATCAAGCAGCTTCTCGAATATGAAGACGAAGTAGGACACAATGCCAAGATGGTAATCAATGAAGGCTTAGTAGTTCTAATGCTTCAGACTAAAGACCTTGAAAGAGTGACTGAGATTGATAAAGAGTATGCCAATTATGCAGATGCAGTGTATAAAGATGTAGTACTTATCCCAGAGTGATTATGCTAGATCAAGATACTGCTCGTTTGCTTGTGAGCGAAGCGTTAAAAGATAGATTGGCTATAAAGGAAAATGATCAATCTGATAGTCCATCAGAATCACTGATCACCATAGAACTTATCTTAACTTCCGGAGTGGGTAATCTGTCATTTGCAGGACCTGTAATTGATATTGAAGCACCGTCAAATTCAATAACCTACATTCAGCTAAAGTCAAGTATTCAGGACGGGTATGAACTATTTTCTCTTTTGAATGAAACTGCTTACAGCTGTTCTGAGTTCAGCATAAATTACTTAGATCGCTCTGTCAAGATAGCTGGGCCTTATAAGATTTCATTACAGAAAATGACAAATTTCGACTACGGAAAAAATCAGTGTATATTAGGTATTGAACTAATTAAAACTGGGCAATAATTAACGTAGAGGTAATCTGATGCACCCTTCAAAAACAAGAATTAACATAGCAGACGTTCTGAGCAACATTTTCAAAGAAAGCATTGACTCTGCTAGAAAGAAATCAAGGCGCATCGTCGAAGCTGATGAATCAGATCCTTTTGGGACTAAAGGCGGAGAAGAATCTGAGAAAGATTCAGGAGCTTCCGATGAGGGCGAAAGTGATAAAGTCGTCGACAAAGAAGAAGCCAAAAAGCTCAAAGAGGGCGATATTACTGTTGAAGACGTTGTTGAAAAGCTCAACGCTATTAGGTCAGGCAAGTCTTATAAAGACGAAGAAATTTTGGGTAAGTTGGAAGAATACGTCAAGAGCCTTGACGCTGCTGAGAAAACAGCGCTTTTAGCATTTTTGAAGGCACTGTCACAGATCGTAACAGGTGAAGTCGCTTCAAAGGACGTCGTGAAGCCCACTGACAAGCCAGTCGACGTCAAGATGGAGAAGCAACCCGCTGAGAAGAAGGTTACCATAAA
>Ga0194123_10006870_pt1 | contig 11580 bp, 12 predicted proteins | sample TA2MahsurfametaG_5_FD_155479 | JGI IMG/M metagenome (GOLD analysis project Ga0194123, IMG submission 155479) | Freshwater microbial communities from Lake Tanganyika, Tanzania - TA2015023 Mahale A surface | ecosystem: Environmental > Aquatic > Freshwater > Lake | place: Tanzania: Lake Tanganyika... | reverse complement strand
TGCTTCTATCTGCCCAATGCACTGATACGAATGTTAACAATGTTACAAAAAATATTTATAAAAAATATTATACGCCAAAGCATTTTGTTGATCTTGGAATATCAAAAATAAAAAGAATGATAAAAAGTATTGGATTATTTAATATGAAAGCTAAAAATTTATATAATCTATCAAAAATTTTAATTCAAAAATTTAAAGGAAAAATTCCAAATAATTTTGAAGATTTAATAAACCTTCCGGGTGTAGGCAGAAAAACTGCTAATGTTGTCTTGAATGCTGCCTTTAACAAACCAACTATTGCGGTAGATACTCACGTTTTTAGAGTAAGTAACAGAACAGGTTTAACTAAAGGTAAAAATCCAGATCAAGTCGAGGAGCAACTTTTAAAAATTTTACCAAACAACTATAAAAAAAAAGCTCATCATCTTATTCTTTTACACGGAAGATATACATGCAAATCACGAAATCCACTTTGTGTAAAGTGTGTGATAAATAAAATTTGTTTATACAAAAACAAGAATGTTTGAAAAAATTCTAGGTATTGGCAATGCTTTGATTGATATATTTGTAAAAGTAGATGATAGCTTTTTACTAAAAAATAATCTTATAAAAGGTTCAATGAAACTGATTGAAAAAGATGAATTCAAAAATCTTAAAAACATCATTAAAATTGAAAAAATCCAAGCAGGTGGTTCAGTTGCAAATACAATGGCAGGAATTTCTTATTTAAAAGGAAAACCCTCATTTATTGGAAAAATCACGTCAGATGAATTTGGAAGGATTTACAAAAAAAGTCTCGAAAACATAAATGTTAATTTCTGCTACTCCGAAAAAAATGAAGATTTGGAAACTGGTGGATCGATTATTTTTATGACACCCGACTCTGAAAGAACAATGTGCACCTATCTTGGAATTTCATCACAACTTTCAAAGGAAGATATAAACGAGAATGAACTCAAGAACCACAAAATCATTTTTTTAGAAGGTTATCTTTGGGATAGGGGTATTAGTGGGGAAATGTTTAAACATGTCATTAATTTAGGAAAAAAAAATAATATTGAAATTGCAATGAGTTTATCAGACGTTTTTTGCGTTAATAGACATAGAGACGATTTTTTAAATCTTCTTAAAAATGATCTAAATATCCTTATTGGAAATGAAAACGAAATTAACCAACTTATAGGAAAGGACAAATTACAAGACAGCATTAATGAACTAAAAAAAATTAAAAAACTCATTATTATTACAAGAAATAAAAATGGTAGTTTAGCTATTTTTAATAATGAAATTATAAACTGTGAGAGTATTGAAGTTAAGAAAGTTGTCGACTCAACAGGTGCGGGTGATTTATTTGCGGCTGGTTTTTTTAAAGAATATTTAGATAAGTCAAATATAAAGCAATGTTTGTATGCAGGATCTGAACTTGCAGCAAAAATTATTCAAAAAGTAGGCGCAAGATTAAATTAAGTGCTAAGATAATAAAGAGAATTTTTTTCGATTATAAAATCTTTATCTTTGAAATATTTGTTAATTTTTTTTCTTAAACGGTAAAGATGTGTCTCGAAAGCATGAGTATCTAGGTTCAAACTGTGTTTCCAAATATTCTTTAACAAAAAAGATTTACTTAAGCCGTTACAATTATTAAGTGCTAAGATTAATTCTAACTCTTTTTCAGTTAATTTCACCTTTATTTCATTGTTTGAAATAGATCGTTCATTAGAGTCAATCTTGTAATCTTTAATAATAATTTCAGATTTTTTAAAAAAATTATATTTTGTAACTAAGATATTTAAAATTTCTTTAAAGAGTAAAATTTCAATAGGTAACTCTAAACTCACATGAAAAGGCAGTAGATGAAAATTATTCTTTTTTAAATGATCCTTTTGTTTCAAAAATAAAATAATCGGCTCATTTTGTAATAAATAATTTTTTACATCTTTTATTTTTAAATTATCAACAAACAAAATTTTTATTAATAATTTTTTATTATTTTGACTTAATTGGCTTTGAGTATTCAAGATTGAATCAAACTCAAGTTCATTTAATAAATTTAAGAATGATGATGATCCTATTACGCTTAAATAATTATTATTCATAAAAACATATATAATATATAAAATATGATTATTATAAATAAATCTGGATATCTTAAATACAAAAAACTTCGTTTTAAATGTGCCTTAGGAAAATCAGGAATTGGAATTAAAAAGGTAGAGGGTGACAATATTACTCCTGAAGGGACATTTAAAGTTCTAAAAATTTATTACAGAAAAGATCGGATAAAAAAAATATCTTCAACTTTCAAGCTAATCGCAATAAAAAAAAATATGGGTTGGTGTAATGACTCAAGAAGTAAAAAATATAATCAATTAATTAAATTACCATCAAAATTTACTTACGAAAGATTACATAGAAAAGACAATATGTACGATGTGGTCTTAGTTTTAAATTTTAATATGCAGCCAATTAAAAAAAAAGCAGGAAGTGCCATATTTATTCATATTGCTGGAAAAAAATTTAAATATACGGAGGGTTGTGTTGCGCTAAAAAAAAACCATTTAATAAAATTAATCTCAGTAATTTCTAATAAAACAAAAATTAAAATACTAAGCTAATAAACTAAAAATTGCTGAACCGACTCTGATAAAGTTTGATCCACATCGTATGGCAATTCTAAAGTCATTCGACATTCCCATGCTTAAATTATTTAAGTTTAAGTTGTCATTTAATGCTTTTAAATTTAGGAAATATTCAGAAGAGTCTTTATTTATTGGGGGTATACACATAAGTCCTAGAATATTTAATTTTAAATCTTCTAGACAATATTTTACAAAATCATTTACATTTGCAATATCAATCCCACTTTTATTCTTTTCTGAGCCAATGTTTACTTGCACAAAATATTTTATTTTTTTATCGTTTTTTTGCTCTAATATAGCTAAAGTTTTCGCAAGTTTTTCATTATCCAAAGAGTGAATAAAATTAAAAATTTTTATAGCATCTTTGGCCTTATTTGATTGCAACTTTCCAATTAGGTGTAAATTAATTTTTTTATTAACTTTAATATATTCTGACCATTTTAGCGTTGCTTCTTGCACTCTATTTTCACCAAAATCTAAATGTCCATGATCAATTATAGGTTTTATAGTTGAAAAGTTTTGCCCCTTAGTAACAACAATTAAATTTGTTCCATTATTAAATGTTTCAACATCTTTTTTAATGTTGATATAATTTTTCAAAATTGACATTTGATTATTAGGTACAATTTATATTTATTTATTAGTGATTATTATAAAGCTCAAAAGAGCAATTATACGAATTAAATACTTCTTAAAACTGAAGAAGTAAAAATGTCTGAAATTTAATTATAACTTTCAAATAAAAAAACCCATCCACTAATTAAGTGGATGGGTTTTAGAAAACTAGGTAGTCTAATTTTAAAATTAGAATACTACGTTAAATCTAACTTTATGCACATCGATGTCTAGTCCTCGAGTTGCATTAACGGTTGGTGTCGCAGGAGTATCTGTTGCTTTATCAAAGTCATACGACACTGTTGCTGGCCCTAAGTTATATCCAACTTGGAAGCCTCTTTGTCTAGTGTCGACTACACTTTTTGTACCTGCAACATTTCTCTCTTGTGTTGCTTGATATACACCAATGCTTAACGCTTTATCTATTGCATAGGTAGCACTAAAAGTTGTGACTTCGTCAGTTTGCGTCCCTGCCTGTCCTGTTGCTAAACCTTTGTTTGTGAACTTTTGCGCACCAACAGAGATAGGTCCAGTTGAGTATCTGAAACCAATTGCTTTACCGTTACCATCTTGATGAGTCTCAGCTCTATGATCAATGCTTGTCTGACCTGCTGAAACAGTTAACCCAGCAATAGGTGATAGAGTTAATCCAACACCATATCCTTTTGAAGCGTTACCCTCAGCTGTACTGAACTTGTTCATGGTTGTATTTGCAGCTCGGTTCACAGATGTGTTTGGCATGTACGCTACGCTTAATCTAGCATTCAAAGGTAAAATACCTGTGATGTTAGTATAAAGGAAGTGTTCACTTGAAGTTACATCTAAAAAGCCTACAATTCCACCCCTGTTATGTATAGTTTGATTTCTTTCCGTAACGAAAGGTGTTGGAGTTCTAGCAATTTCAGAACCTTGTACCCCGTCAAACGAGTAACCCACATCAATACCTTTTGCTACAGTCACCGCTATGTTACGACCACCAAATGTATCAGCTTCACCTGAAGTAATTTCTTGGCTTATGTTCACATCCATTCCATTTGATAGCTTGCTCTTATGAGCAATGGTAAATGCTGATGTGTTAACAAGTGATTTAGGTGCGATTATATTTGAACCTGCTGGCGCACTGACATCACCTACCAAGAATGCTGATCCCACGCTTCCGGTAATTGTTGTTTGAGCATTAGCTGCTGATGCAAACGAAGCTACAAGAGCTGTGGTTGCAAGCAAACTAATAACTTTGTTTTTCTTCATATTTGCTTTCTTTCTGTTTATTTGTATTATTTATAGGTACTAATAATAAAACTTGATTAAAATTTTAATTAAAAATTTAAAAAAAAGCCTGTATTTATTTTTATGTTGCAAAAATACAACGAAAAATATCAATATTTATTAAGGGATTTAAGATTGATAAATCTAAATTTCTCTAAAATATGCCTTAAAATCAGTATTTTATACCATAATTATACAATTTGTGATCTTTCTTAATTATTATGAGATATCTAAGTTTAAATTTTTTCCTATCATTTTTACTAATTATAATTCTTGTCTCAAACTGTAGCCCAAAGAAGAACCCTGTAACTGGTGAAGATGAAATTATTAACCCAAATGTTAACGAGAGAGCAAGGGCAGTTGCCGATAAAAATCCAATTTTCATATTTGGAGATAACAAGAAATCAAGTTCTTCTGAGTTTCTTAAATCTAATCCGTTGTGGAGAGCTAGTCTTAAATCACTAGACTTTATTCCCTTAGCTAGTGTTGATTTCTCCGGTGGATTAATAATAACCGATTGGTACTCTGAAAATAACTCTGAAGAGGAGATAAAAATTAGTGTTCGCTTTTTATCAAGTGAATTAAAATCCGATTCTATAACAATAGTATCTCATAAAAGAATTTGTGATCAAAAAAATAAATGCAGAATAAGTGCTCTAAGTGAAAAATTTAACTCCGAACTTAAAGAAGTTATTATAAATTCTGCAAGAGTCATGGCCATAGAAGACAAAAAAAAAGAAAATAAATGATACTCTATTTATGGAAAACTATAATTTTAATTATGTAGAAGATAAATGGAGAGAATTCTTTTTAAGAAATAAAATATTTCAATCAAAAAAAAATAATAACAAAAAATTCTACTGTCTCGAAATGTTTCCCTACCCCTCGGGAAACATACACATGGGGCACGTTAGAAACTATTCTCTTGGAGATGTAATTGCTAATTACAAACGTTTAAATAATTATAACGTATTACATCCAATGGGATGGGATGCCTTTGGTCTTCCTGCGGAAAATGCTGCCTTTCAAAACAACTTAAAGCCAAACGTTTGGACCAGAAAAAATATAGCAACAATGAAAAAACAATTACAAAGCCTAAGTTTTTCAATTGATTGGGACAAAGAAATTTCTACGTGTGATGAAAATTATTACAAACAACAGCAAGTCTTATTTACTTTTTTTTTTAAAAAAGGTTTGGTTTATCAAAAAAAAAGCTATGTCAACTGGGACCCCGTTGATCGAACCGTCCTTGCAAATGAACAGGTGATTAATGGTAAAGGTTGGAGATCAGGAGCAGTCGTTGAAAAGAAGAAATTAAATCAATGGTTTTTAAATATTACAAAATATTCAGACGAGCTCTTAAAATCTCTTGAAAATTTAGATGGCTGGCCTGAAAAAGTTAAATTAATGCAAAAAAACTGGATTGGAAAATCCACAGGATGCGAAATAAATTTTCTTACCAACAATGAACAAAAAATTAAAATTTTTACAACGCGTCCAGATACAATTTTTGGAGCATCTTTTATTGCAATCGCCCCCGATCATCCTTTTACTAAATTTTTTGATGGTGATAAGGATTTTTTAAAATTTAAAAATGAAGCACTACAAAATATTGCAGTAGAAGCCTCCTTGTCAAAAAATGAGAAGTTAGGTTTTAAAACCTCTTACTTTGTCTATCATCCTTTTATTAAAAATAAAAAAATCCCAATTTATGTAAGTAATTTTATACTCATGGATTATGGAACAGGTGCAATTTATGGCTGTCCTGCTCATGACCAGAGAGATCTTGAGTTTGCACTTAAATACAAATTAGAGGTTTTGCCTGTGGTATCTCCACTTAAATCTCAAAATATAAGAATTAAAAATGAAGCTTATATTGATGATGGATTTATAATTAACTCTGAATTTTTAAATGATCTAAATGTCAAAGATGCACAAAAAAAGATAATTAAAATTATTGAAGACAAAAAAATTGGAAATACTAAGGTAATTTTTAGACTTAAAGATTGGGGTATATCAAGACAGAGATATTGGGGATGTCCTATTCCAATTCTCTACAGAGAGGATGGAAAAATTATTTGTGTTCCTGAAAAAGACTTACCTGTTAAACTTCCAGATGACATTGATTTTAACAAACCAGGAAATCCACTGGAAAATCATCCTACATGGAAATATGCAAAGTGCCCCGAAACTGGAATGAAGGCAATTCGTGAAACAGATACCCTTGATACTTTTGTAGACTCCTCTTGGTACTTTCTAAGGTTTTGTTCTCCACTTGAACTAAATCGACCATTTAATGAGGAGGATATAAATTATTGGATGCCTGTTGATCAATATATAGGGGGAGTCGAACATGCTATCTTGCATCTGTTATATTCAAGATTTTTTACCCTCGCTTTAAAAGATAAATTTAAATTTAAATTTTCAGAGCCATTTCAAAATCTTTTTACTCAAGGAATGGTTTGTCATCCAACCTTTAAGACCAAAACGGGAAACTGGATCTCCCCAGAAGCGAAAAAAAAAAAAGAAGATAAATATTTCTTATCCAATGGTGAAGAAGTCATAAAAGGTGATAGCCAAGCAATGTCCAAATCAAAAAAAAACGTTATAAATCCTGATGAAGTTATAAAAATTTACGGAGCTGACGCAACTCGATGGTTTATTTTATCTGATAGTCCTCCCGATAGAGATATTCAATGGAGCGATGAGGGAATAAGCGGTGCATTTAAATATATACAAAAAATTTGGCGAACGAAATCAGAGATATCTAACTATAAAAATCAAGTAGTCTCAGATGTAGAAACACTTAAAAAATTTAACAAACTAATTTATGAAGTTACAAATCTAATAGAGAAACTACAAATGAACGTTGCAATTGCGAAACTTTATAGTTTTTTAAATTTAATCAATGAAACTATTCAAAATAAAAAAGTTAATAGTAACGATCTAAATAACATTTTTACAAAGTATTTGATTATTATTTCAGTTTTTGCTCCCCATATAGCTTATGAATGCTATGAGGGCATAACAGGGAAAAATGATTTGTATAACCAGACTTGGCCGAAGTATGAAAAAGAATTAATTGAGGATACCAAAAAATCTATAATTGTAGTTCAAATAAATGGAAAAAAGCGAGCTTTACTTGAGGCAGATCCTAATGACGATGAAGAAAATATTCTAAAAAAATCTTTAAAAATTAAAAATGTAGAAACAATTCTTTCATCAAAAAAAATTAAGAATAAGATATATATAAAAAATAAAATTTTAAATATTGTTACCGCGTGAAAAAAAAATTTTTAAATATTTTATTTTTTCTACTAATACTTAATTGTGGATTTTCACCTGTAAATGTTAAAAACCAAAAACCCATTGAATTTACTAAAATTGAAATAACCGGGGAAAAAGAAATAGTGTTTGATCTTGAAAGAAAATTAAAATTACAAATTAATGAAAAAAATGATCGAGGGTACATTCTTAAAGCACAAGTATTCCAAACATCAGAAACTTCAGGTACAGATAGTAGAGGAATAGCAACTGAAGAAAAATTAAAACTAAATTTTACATTTCAAATTTTTGATAAAAATAATACAATTATTTATCAGGATAATCTATCTAAAGATAAAAAAATTTTAATTAGTGATAATATGAATAATAATCAACAAATCAGAGATAGTGAAAAAAGAATTCTTTTAGAAAGTCTTATAGATATTATAAGCTTTAGATTGAGGGCTAATCTAAATTAAAAAAAAGTGATTTCAAATACAGAAAGTTTTTTAAATAATACAATATTAAAAAAAATCTTCTTGTTCTATGGTGAAAATAGAGAGCTTATAGATCAACTAAACCGGAAAATAATTGATCAAAACAAAAATTATACAAAAAAAATTTTATATAACGACGATATTGTTAAAAATTTAGAACAAATAAATAATTTAATTTATGTTAATAATATATTTGGAGAAAAATTTTTAATAATAATTAAAAATTTATCTGAAAACATATTCACTCAAATAAAAGACCTTTTTAAAAATATTGGCGAATGTTCAATTATTTTAAATTGCGATGTATTAAAAAGAAATTCAAAAATAAGATTAGAATTTGAAAATTCCAAAGATGCAATTGTAGTGCCCTGTTATAATGATAGTGAAAAAGAGCTTTTTTCTTTTTTACACCAAGTTCTTAAGCAAAAAAAAATTAATCTTAATGTGGATGAATTGAGTATTCTTCAAACAAAAAAAAACCTTAATAGATCAAAAATAATAGAAATTTTATCTAAACTTGAGATTTTAAATGAATCAAAAACTACTATTACAACAAATATTTTAGAATCTATATGTAATGACCAGGGTTATTTGGATAATGAAGAATTTTCACTTTTAAGTAATACTAACCAACAAGAAATTGAAAATTTTTTAAACTCAACACATAATCCCCTAGAAAATGTCATTATTTTAAAAAATACAATTTTTCGTATTTTAAAAATTATAGATTTTTCTAAAGAAAAAAATGCAATTAAAGCCCTAGAATATTATAGACCATCTATCTTTTGGAAAGAAAAAGAAAAATTAAAAAAGATACTAAAATTGTGGAAAATAGAAGATCTTAAAAAACTAATTATAAAACTTAATAACCTAGAAACAAATCTTAAAAGAAATTATGATAACTCACCATTATACCAAAATAATTTTTTTACTAACGAATTATTTAAAAAAACTTTTAAGAGTGGAGATAATTTTATTTAACTGTTCTAAATTATTATAATAAAAACTAATCTCTCCTTTATTATTTTTTTTATTATTAATTTTTACTTTTAATCCCAAAGAAATTTCTAAATCATCCTGTAAAGCATTCAAGTTAGCATCATTATCTAAAACTTTAGGTTTTTTTAAATTTGAAAACTGATATTTCTTTAAGAGCGCTTCAGATTGTCTAACTGATAAATTTTTACTAATAATTTCTCTAGCTAATTCAATATTATTATGAACATTTATTAAACATCTTGCATGCCCGGCGCTTAGTAAATTATTCTTAACCATGTCCTGTATTTCATCAGGTAAGGAAGAAAGTCTGATTGTATTTGCAATATGACTTCTGCTTTTTCCAACTACCTCTGAAAGTTGATCCTGAGTATAATTATACTTTTCGATTAAATTTTTATAACCATTAGACTCTTCAATTGCATTTAAATCACTTCGTTGAACATTTTCGATAATTGCAAATTCAAGTGCTGTTTTGTCATCAATATCTTTTATTACTACTGGGACTTCGTGAAGTTGCGCTAATTGAGAAGCTCTCCATCTTCTCTCCCCCGCAACTATTTCATAATTATTCTCCCCTTTTTTTCTTACAATAATAGGCTGTATAATCCCCTGAACTTTTATAGATTGAGATAAATCCTCTAAAGAATTTTTATCAAAAATCTTTCTTGGTTGATCAGGATTTGGTTGAATAAATTCAATTGGTACTTTATTAAGATCTTTGTTTTCTTGAGATTTTAAATCATTCGTGTCTCCTAATAATGCTGAAAGACCCTTTCCTAATCCCTTAAACTTAGAATTCATCATGCCACTTTTTTTTCAGCTTGATTAAAGCGATCTAAAAATTCATTAATAAACTCCTCATAACCTTGCGACCCAATAGAATTTGGATCATATAATATAACTGGAAGACCATGCGATGGAGCCTCAGAAATTCTTACATTTCTAGGGATCCTAGAATTGAAAACCTTGTTGCCAAAGTAGTTTTTTGCTTCTTTTTCAACCTCAAAAGAGAGTTTGTTTCTTTTATCAAACATCGTAAGTAAGATTCCTTCAATTTCTAGGCTGGGATTTAATCTATTTTTTATTCTATCTATTGTTTTAATTAACTGACTTAGACCCTCTAATGCAAAAAATTCTGCCTGCAAGGGAACAACTAATTTCTGTGATGTAACTAATGCCATAATAGTAAGCAAACTTAATGATGGAGGGCAATCAATGATTACAAAATTAAACTCCCTTGTTATATCATCATAACTTTTTTCAATTTTTTTTTTTAAAACGAACGCTTTTTCTGCATCATTTGCAATTTCTGTCTCAAGACCTGATAGCTCTGGATTTGCTGCTAATATTTTTAACTTATTAATTTTTGTTTTTTGAACCGCATCAAAGAAGTTTATTTTATTAATCAAAACTTCATAAATAGAATTTATTCTTTCTTTTTTATCGAGCCCAATACCTGTGGAAGCGTTACCTTGTGGATCTAAATCTATTATTAATGTAGAAAAATTTTTAAGAGCTAAACCTGATCCTAAATTTAAAGCTGTTGTTGTTTTACCAACTCCACCTTTTTGATTTATTACCCCTATTATATGGCTCAATGTTTAAAAAAGTTAAATCTTAGTATCATATTACAACTTTAAGTTGTAATTAGATTTATTTTGTTTATTTTTAAAATATATGAATCATTAGATGTCAAACTCTGGTATTTTTTCATGTGAAACATATATTTTTTTTCAGCCTCACAAATTTCATTAATATGATTTTTTCCCTTTAGCATTATTAAACTTTCAATATTGTTCAAATTTTTATATGTTAAATCAATAGTTTCCTTAATATTTTTAAATGCTCTAGTAATTATTGAACAATTTTTAATAATTTTAAAATCTTCAAATCTTTTATTTATAATATTAACATCAATTTCTAATTGTTCTTTTAAAAAATTTAAAAAAATGCACTTTTTTCTACTTTTTTCAATCAAAACCATGTTTAAATTCTTGCAAAAATCGTTAGATACTATCTTTAAAACGATTCCTGGAAATCCTGCTCCAGTTCCTAAATCTAACAAATTTTGATTATTACTTAATAAATCTATTACTTGAGCGCAATCAATGAAATGCCTATTATAAATGTCTTTTTCGGTAGACTTAGAAATTAAATTAATTCTCTTGTTATGCTCTATTAAAATTCTCTCATATTTTTTTAATTTATATGATGTTTCACGTGAAAAATTGATATTTTTACTAAAAAAGTGTTTAAAATCATGCATTTAATAAGATTTTTTTTAAATTTTTGTTTTTACA
>Ga0194123_10006869_pt1 | contig 11581 bp, 6 predicted proteins | sample TA2MahsurfametaG_5_FD_155479 | JGI IMG/M metagenome (GOLD analysis project Ga0194123, IMG submission 155479) | Freshwater microbial communities from Lake Tanganyika, Tanzania - TA2015023 Mahale A surface | ecosystem: Environmental > Aquatic > Freshwater > Lake | place: Tanzania: Lake Tanganyika... | reverse complement strand
ATCTAAAAATGTTTGAATATTATTTATACATGATGGTGATTGACTACTTATTTTTGTTTGTAGATTTTTAAACAAATTATTTAGTTGTTTCTTATCATCATCACTTTGAAAACGTTGCCAAACTGTTTCTACAAATGATTTGTTAGTTGTTATAAAAGATATTATAGCATTTATTTTGTCTTTTCCAATTACCCAAGTTACTGCTGTAGGTAAATTACATAATTTGTCTTTATTCTTATCCAATTTACATATAAATTGGACAACACTGTTAGAAAAACTAGAGCAACTAACTTTTGTTAAATCGGGGCTTTCTGAATTTATATTTGAATTTATATCCGGTTTAGGTTTCATAATTTTTTGAATACCATCAATAATAATGTTAGACTTATCAATATCGGTCTTACTTTTATCATTAATAGTTGTATAAATAGTATCAATAAATGATTTGTATTGCGCCATTATATAAATACAAATAAAAAAAAACTTGTTACTAGAAATCTAGAAATCTTGTATTATAACGCACTACAAAATTAATTTAATATATGTAATTTAAGATAGCGCCAAGAAGACATTATTTACCTGGCAGTAAGTTTGTAGCTCCACTACATTTACTGCTTGACAAGTTTGGAACTTAAGCGTATTAATCTTATGTTTTATTTCAGCTAATACCTTGACTATATCTTTTAGTTTGGGAGCATTAGTAACAGTTAAAATTTCTAGATTAGGAAAATTTACTACACCATCCAATGAATTGAATGTTCCATTACTGCCACAGTTAAGGACTAATTCTTTCAGGGTATTATTATTAAACTCTTTTAAATTATTTTTACTAACAAAATTATGAATTGTTAATTTTTCTAACTGATAAAATACACTAATAGTTTTCCATAAAGTATTTCCGTGATCTGTCATTGTAATTTCTTTTGCGGATATATTATTCATTTGAGTTTGACTATTACTTTGTAAATCACACCAATGACCACTAGAACTATAAATATTAGACATAAATATCTGACAGCAGTCAATAATTTTCTGCATTTTGTTTATACTATCTTCCAAATTGCTACACTTTTCAGTTAGTGTCTTAATTGCTTGCGCCTGTTGCTGTTCTAACCGATTAAAATTTACTGTCAGTTGACCATCATTAGACATTAATTTCTCTCGCAATAATACATCAAAATTGAGTTTTAAATAGCCGCCAACTTTTGCGTTAAATGCGAGTTTCATTACACCAGAACTCACAGTTATTTTTACATCATAGTCACCTTCTGTTTTATCATTTTGATATTTTTTACTATTTTCATCTAAATTGCTAAAACAACTGACAATTATTCTATAAATATCTTCTAACGCAATAGATAATCGTAATTCTTTTGCGTCTACATTGCTTTCATACATAAGATAATTTACATTATCGGTAACCTTAATATAAATTCCTCTTTCATTCAAGGAAATAATAGTGGAATAATTTTTATTGCTGAATGATTGTGATGACATTTTATAATTTATAATTTATAATTTATAATTTATAATTTATAACTTGTATTTTGTGTTTTTCCTTTAGTTTATACAATTTTTTATAGTATTGATAAAAATTCAATTTTTATTTTATTTATTTTTAGTCTTAATAATAATACTATAATATAAGAATGTTTATGAATAATTTAGGAGCAAGACGTTGTTGTAATATTTCTAAAGGCGTTACTGGACCTCAAGGGACTATTGGAGCTCAAGGACCTATTGGACCTCCTGGACCATCTATTAGTGGTTCTACTGGAACTAGAGGACCTACAGGATTTCAAGGTCCTACAGGACCAGGTAGTATTACTGGAACTACTGGACCTACTGGACCACAAGGATTTCAAGGAGCCCAAGGAGCACAAGGAGAACAAGGTGGTTTTCAAGGTCCTCAAGGAGCACAAGGACCTCAAGGTGTTCAAGGAAATATTGTAGGCATTCAAGGTTCCCAAGGTCCTCAAGGTCCTCAAGGTTCTCAAGGCGCTCAAGGGCCACAAGGACCACAAGGACCACAAGGTTTTGATGGAAATATAGGTGATACTGGCGCTACAGGAAATGATGGTCTAGGTATTCAAGGAGCTCAAGGTCCTCAAGGTCCTCAAGGCACTGGAGATCAAGGACCCGCAGGACCACAAGGACCACAAGGACCACAAGGTTTTGATGGAGAGGGAGGTCCTCAAGGAGATCAAGGACCAGCAGGACCACAAGGAGAACAAGGTTCACAAGGTCCGTCTGGTTCAGGACCACAAGGAGAACAAGGACCACAAGGCGACCAAGGTCCTGAAGGCGGACCAGGAGTAGGTCCTCAGGGCGACCAAGGACCACAAGGTGCTCAAGGTCCATCTGGAATATCTGGACCAGAAGGTCCTGAAGGACAAGAAGGTTCAAGTGGAGGTCCAGGTGCTCAAGGAGTTAGCCCTCAAGGTGATATAGGAGATACAGGTGATACTGGTAGTATTGGTCCAACGGCAGCAGTAACTAGTGTATATTATATTACAGGTGGAACTGCGGCATATTCAAATGGGTTTACAGGAATAAGCACATTTGTTATTGAACCAGGCACGGGAATCACAGGAGCACAATACGTAATTAATTGGACATTAGATGAAATTATTAGTACTGGTCCTATTGGCTGTAGCTCAGTGTATATTAATTTTTATGACGGAATAAATACGTATGAACCAATTAATATAAATAGTGGAAATACGTTTTCAGCAAACGCTTCAGTTATGTATTCAATACAAGGCGCCACATTTAGTAATCAAACAACCAGCGTTAGTGATTATGTACAATTAAATAATTGGGCGGGAGATACAGGATTAAAGTGTAATATTTATCAAATTAACAATAATAGTGATTCAAACCCAGTTCAAATTCAATCTTATAAAATGGCTTTAAGAATGACGCAACAATAAACAATAATTAAATAATATAGTTATAATACATATAAATATATTATAATGTCAACTCACTGCTGTAAAAGTAAAAATAATGGACCACAAGGACCTATTGGCATTCAAGGATTAACTGGTCCAATTGGAAAAACTACACTTGGTCCTACTGGTCCCACCGGTGCTCAAGGTCCAACAGGTGCCCAAGGTCCTCAAGGTCCTATAGGGACTGCTGGTGCTCAAGGTCCAACTGGTCCTCAAGGCACTCAAGGTCCTCAAGGATTACAGGGTTTAAGTGGTCCTCAAGGATTACAAGGGTCCCAAGGTTCTCAGGGATTTTCTGGTCCCCAAGGTTCCCAAGGACCACAAGGCTCTCAAGGGTCTCAAGGGTTTGAAGGTGGATTTTCAGGAAATTTAGGAAATACTGGACCAACAGGAATTGTTGGAAATACTGGACCTCAAGGACCTCAAGGAAATACTGGACCTCAAGGACCTCAGGGACCTCAAGGAGATATTGGAGAAACTGGAATAGGTCCTACTGGTCCAGATGGTCCTACTGGTCCAGATGGTTATGAAGGAATTGCAGGCACCACAGGACCTACTGGTTCTCAAGGGCCAGAGGGAGCACAAGGCCCTCAAGGTCCACAAGGAGATACTGGACAAGGTCCACAAGGACCAGAAGGTCCACAAGGAGTCCAAGGAAATACATATTCAGGACCAGAAGGAGTCCAAGGACCAGAAGGAGCACAAGGACTGGAAGGAGATACTGGACAAGGCGCTACAACAGAAGGTCCTCAAGGCCCTCAAGGGCAGTCAGGTTCCCTAGGTCCTCAAGGTCCTCAAGGTTCTCAAGGACCCCAAGGACCCCAAGGACCCCAAGGACCCCAAGGACCCCAAGGACCATCTACTCCTGTTTACACATATAAAATATCGGGTTCTCAAGGTATTACAGCAGATAACACTGGATACGTAGGCATAAGTTATTTTGAAATAACAAATCTACCATCTTTCCTCACTACAAGCACTGGTTATATGGCTATTAATTGGACAATAGAAGCACAAGAAGATTCAGGAAATGGTAAATCTCAAATATATATAGATTTTTTCTGTAATGGAACAACTTATACACCAGATACAATTAATTCAACAAATGGCGGTATCGTTTTAAGTAGTCCAATGGCAAATACAAGTGGGTTCAGTCCAAATAATATGGTTTCGGCTAGTGCTAATGATTATGTAAATTTAAATGGTTATCAAAATGAGTATCCTATAAACAATTTTTACTGTAATTTATATCAAATGGCTGATGTTGGAACAACGGCACTTATTCAAAATTATAATATGTCTTTAACTTTTGTTCAAATTGGTGGATATATTGGAGCTCAAGGTCCTGAAGGAAGTCCAACTAGTATAACTGCTGGACCATATACTCCATAAATTTATTATTATTATTATTATTATTATTTATTATTATTATTTATTAGTTTAATATTATATTATATAATATAATATGATTTCAATATATATTTTAGAACTCATAGGAACTTTATTACTTGGATTTTTAATATCATTACTAGGTAAAAGTTATGGTCATATATTACTTGGCACTACTTTATTAATAACTGGAACATTATTTGTTCATAATTGTTTTAACCCAGCAATTGCTTTGTGTTATTTATTAACAAATAAAATATCATTTACAACATTTATTTATTATATTATGATAGAATTACCTAGCACTGTAATCGGGTTTATGTTTGGCAGTTATATAAAATCACTTTATTTTTAGCTAGAATTATAATATATTATTCTATTATAATATATATTATAAATGTCATATTCATCATATTCCTCATATTTAGAATCAAAACAATGCTGTCCATTAGGTCCACAAGGAAGTAAAGGTGCTCAAGGAACTATTGGTCCAACTGGACCTATTGGAATTGGTATAACTGGTCCAACTGGACCTATGTCAAATGTAAGAGGTCCTCAAGGCCCAACTGGTGCGGCCGGAAGTGGAGGACAAGGACCAACTGGCCCTAGAGGAGCACAAGGTCCCCAAGGATTACAAGGACCCCAAGGTCCACAAGGAGCTACAGGAATACAAGGTGTTCAGGGATTTCAAGGAGCACAAGGACCTGAAGGTTTAGATGGAAATACTGGAATTACAGGCCCACAAGGTCCACAAAGTTCTATTGTAGGAGATACTGGTGTTACAGGCCCACAAGGACCACAGGGAGATACTGGACCTATTGGTTATCAAGGAGACACTGGTATTACAGGTTTTCAAGGTGAAACTGGTATTACAGGACCTTATGGAATATCTGGACCTACAGGACCTCAAGGACCACAAGGAGCACAAGGACCACAAGGAATTGGTCCTCAAGGGTCACAAGGTGATCCTGGTATTACACAAGGACCCCAAGGAGAACAAGGTGATCCTGGTCCAGATGGTGGACAAGGCGACCAAGGACCACCTGGACCCCAAGGATATCCTGGAGATTCTGGACCACCTGGACCCCAAGGACCCCAAGGACAGCAAGGACCTCAGGGACCCCAAGGTCAAGGACCACAAGGACCTCAAGGTTCTCAAGGTCCTGACGGTGAACAAGGCGCACAAGGCGAAGAGGGACCTACAGGTGATACAGGAGCACAAGGACCACAAGGAGATACTGGAGCTTATGGTCTAGGTCTACCAATATATTGGTACTATTATTTTGCTTTTGAGTATAATTCTCCATATTTAAGCTCATATAATAATACTTCTTACACAAATGTAATAGCTTTTACAACTGTTATCCCAACTTACCCATTTTCAATTGGTTCATATTTTGCTATTAATTGGACATTAATGGAGCAAATAGATGTAAGAACATCTTTTGGTAAAAGTTATAGTTCTATTTATATTGATTTTATAACTCAAAATACATCAATTGTATATACACCAAACATAATTAATCTAACAAATGGTGGAGCAATTGGTGAATATACCCAAACACTTCAAGGTGGTGCCATTACTCCAGGTGGTGCCATTACTCAAAGTGTATCTGTTAATGACTTTGTTGATTTTACTGGTTATAATTTTGATATAGATGGAACACTTAATTTAAGAATATGGCAGCTAGGTGAGACTGGAGCTTTTTCCGGTATTGACATATATAAAATTACTTTTTTTGCGGATTGGTCAGCAATTACAACTATTTCGCTAACAACTGGGGCAACCGGCCCTACTTCAATTAGTGCCATACAAGGTTCACATCCTTAAAAATTACCAAATATCCTATTATTTACTTTTTATTTATATAACGCTCTGCCGGATATTCTTCATTATAATGATTTATTTTAGAATTATGTATAGTATAACTGTTAACTGAGTTACTTGTAGATAGTAACCACCATTCCGCAGTATGTCTAGAAGAGCCGTCTGGTATTTTTTTTAAACGCCTAATATAATTACTGTTTGCCCACCAAAAGTTGCCACTATAATGCTTTGGTACTATTAAATTGTCAGTATAATTACATCCAAGCGTATCATATTTATCTAGTAACTCAAGACATTCAGACGCTTTATCTACAAGAAAATATAACATCATATCTGTCCAATCATTTATACATTTTGGATGTTTATGTATTATACCTTTTGTATGTAAATACAAAATTTTACAATCTGGATTATACTCAGCAAATGTGCGAATTAAATTAATTGTTGGCATTTCATATAATAATGGGTCGCTGGAATAATTTATAACCTTTATTTTATCATTAAACACAGAAGTTTCGTCTATTCTTAAACCAATATTTACTATAAATATTTTATCAAGGCACTCTTTACATTTGGCATTGCTATCCAAAACTTTGAGAAGTAACTTATTTAATACAGTTAGTCCAGTTTCTTTTAGATTACAACTGTGAATAAAAGCATATGTCTTTTGTTTAGAATTATTATTACTAACAAATTCTGGAAAGTATTTTTCATAATCTGTTCTATACATTTTTTCTACATCTTGACTAATAATTTTATCAATAGTAGGAAAAAATGCCAGTTCATCAAGTATTCTTTGCTTCTCTTTTCTTATAATATCTATACGTTGCGACCACCAGTCTTCTTCAATAGCTTGTTTTATTGTCTGATATGACTTTTCAAAGTCTGTAATATCCAACAAAACAAATGCGCCTGGATCAATATATTCCGTTACATTTGGACATCCATAATAAAATACTAATGTTTCACATAATATTGGCTCCCAGAGTTTCTCTGTAATAAAATTTTGTTCATAATTATTTTCCACCATAAAATAATATTTATAGCCTTTTATTCCATTACTTTTATCTACATAAGGAGTAACAGGACCTCTATAATTCTTAAAGTTGTGTTTATTATCTTGGTTCCAAATGTCTAATTTTATTTCTAATTTTCCTTCTAATTTCATTTCTAATTTCATTTCTAATTTCATTTCTAATTTCATTTCTAATTTCATTTCTAAAAATTTTAAAAAATCTATTCTGGTAATATGACCTTCATCATAATATTTGGAACTACAAATAGATGAAATTGTATTACCTTTATTTTTCTCAAATAATGCGTTATTTTTAAAATCATCTAGCTGAAGTTCTAACTGCCAAAATGCGTTATTATGGAAATTTGATTTGCGACCTCTGACTGCTAAGAATGTAGCTGGGTCCGGTTCAGACCATTTCCCCCAAGTTTTGACGCCCCAATTCTTACTAATATCATTTACCCAAGGTTCCATTTGGAAGACAATAGTGCGTTTAGGTTCATAATATGCGTCTTTTGGTGGCATATTAATAATAATGTAGTAATCTATATCTTCTTTTATATCTGTCCATACTAATTGATAGTTCTTCCATTTGTAATCTATTCTGGTTTCACACATATTTGACCATTCTTTACACAATTGCTCTGAACTAGTCCAATTACATAACATTTTTATTTTTATAGTTTCATTATTTATATATTTTTTTGTATTATTTTTTTTTATATAAATTCCGTCACCTTCTTTAAAATATGGAGATGAAACTAGTTTATTATTTTCTGCTTTGTTTTTAAAGAATCCTAATGTGTTTACTGCGACACAATTTGGGTCATTATAAGCCATATATAATAATTCTTCAATTGGTTTGTTATGATAATATATGTCATTTCCCATAACATCTAAATTGGGTATAAATACAAAATTAGAAGCATACTCATTTGTTAGTTCTTCATCTTTTATAATAGAAAAATCTATTTTATCGTAATTATTCTGGATATCTGAATCTATTTTCTTACCATTTTCATTCCATTCTGAAAATACTAGTTGTGGTTGACACTCATAATTTTCTAGATTTGGTATTATTTTATTTAAATAGTCAATTCCATGCTTAATGCCATTTTTATTAATATAGTCTAATATCTTTTTGGCACCATTTCTATTTATAGAATACATAAAATAACCACCAATATATAAATTTTTATTTAATGGTACTATTTTGTGTTCATTTGTAGATAAATCATTATATATATGAAAATTACTTTTCCTATCATTTGAAAACATACTATAACCTAAAAATATTGTGTCTTTAATAGAAAATATACCTGAATCTAATAAAATTTGGAATCTCTTTTTAAAATTAGGACACAAGATAAAATCGTCTTCCATTATTAAATAATACGCATCATTTGAATTTAGTAATTCTTTCCATAAATTATAGTGACTAAGAGCACATCCAATAACACCTTTGCGACTGCCAAAGTCGTTGCCGTTAAATAATCTTTTTATTTCAGATGTTGGCGTAAGTGTTAAACCATCTATACCCTTTACAAATTTATATTCATGTTCTTTAAATCCTGCTTCTGTAAGTTCTTGAGTTGTTTTAGTTTTTCTGTCTTGCCGACGCTCTAAATTAATAATTTGTATTGGTATATTATTTGTATTATAATTATTATTATCTTTATCATTAGAGTTCGCATTAGAGTTCGCAGATGATGAAAACTGATGTTCATTATTTAGTTCATACGCATTCTTAATAGTATTTGTATTTCGGTCTCTTGTTAGTCTTCCAATATGACGGTTTGTAATTCTATTTAAAAATCCGGATTTGTATCCAGCATTTGTCCATTTTTTTGCGTAGTCCATTTCAAAAAACTGATTTGCTGAATCAAAATTGCCTAGTTCTAAAACTGCTTTCACATCAATTAATGATGGTCTAAAACTAAAATGTGGCCAGTAGTGACAGTTTAGATAATTAAAATCATTTTTACCAATAAAATTATGTATTACAATATTATCCGATTCTGATTTTATATGTCCTTTTATAGCGTAGTGATCAACAATTTCAGCATAATTTCTGTTAAATAATACTTGTTTTAAATTTAGTTTTAAGGCTTCAATAGCTGTTTCAATATAATTTGTTTTATAATAAAATAAAAAATCATCTTCCATATGTATCCAATATGTTGGTTTAATTGTATTTAATTTGTTCCAAATAATATTCATACTTTGTCTATGACCTTTTTCTTCTAATGTTTTCATATAATAGTCTATCCATGGATACAACTGTTTCATTTCTATTCTATCTGTTTCTGATGAATTATCATCAACACAAAACCAGTAATCTATCTTATTTTTATCGGTCCAGTGATTTAAAATAGAATTAATAGTTTGTTTAAATAAATCTAGGCGTTTACAAGTAGTAAATGTAATCATAATTTGTATATTATTATTTTTTACATCTGTTATTGAGTTCTTTTTACACTTTTCAGCTTGATAATTATTATACTTAGTTAACAAGTGTCTTATTCTTCCAAATAATGTATTCCAAAATGTAATTATATTTTCGTCAACTTTTCCGTCTTGTTTTCCGTCATTTATATTTTTGTATAAGTCATATACTTGACTATCATATGCGTAAAATAATTTTAAAATATTTTCATCAGTATCAGCTTTAAATAGATTGTCATAGTATTTTAAATTTGTTACGGCTGATTTAAAATAAGCGTATTCATATTTTGTATTAAAAATAATTTGCTTAAAACACTCGTAACCACTTTCTTTATCATTTACATAATATGCTGATATCATATTATTGTATTCTAATTGGCAATTATACAAGTTTTGAAATAAAAATAATTTATTTTGAGGTGTTCTATTGTAGTTTTTAAATCGGTGATATAAAGCATTTGTTAACAAATGTTGCCCATCAGTTCTTAAATAATTTTGCGCATTAACAATACCATCAATGCGTTCACCATCATATTCTACTGTTTTATACCAATATTTAAGAGCATTTAATTCATCATTTTGTTTCATATAAAGATTGCCAATTGATAAACAACTATGATATTGTTCTTGTTCCCACATTTTTAGTGTAAGACATTTTTTATACCATTCAATTGCGTCATTTTCATAGTTTTTACCAGCATCTTTATAACTTTGCGCACAATAAAAAGCATATCTACATGCGATTGAATAATCATTATCTATTTCTTTGAAAAATGCGTCTTTTAAAATAGTTGCGTCATCAATATATTTATTGGGATTCTTATTTCGGCTACCACTTCTTCCTGAATTTAAATGATAGTTACCCTCAATTGTTTTACTACTATTAATTGGGTCTATATTTTCTAAGAATTCATGTAAAACACCTTTAAATCGCCATTTCTTCCTATTTGTAAATAATAATGGTCGTACATATGAAAACCCTGTTCCAAATTTAAGTGTATAACGTTCACAATCAAAAATTTCTGGTAATTTAAAATCTCCTTCAATAGAATCGTCAGCATCAAAAACTAACAAATAATCTGTTTTATTAAAGGCACATTCAAGAGCTTTTGTTCTATTATACGCAAAGTCAACCCAATTATGCTCAACTAGTTCTCCAGGTATACTTTTTTCTTTAAAAAAATCAATAATTAGTTCTTTAGTATTGTCAGTTGAGCCTGTATCAGAAATAACCCAATAACTAAACTTTATATATGAGCATAAATTATTCAGTGTTTGGACAATAATATGTGACTCATTTTTTACAATCATATTTAAACAAATTGTTTTTTGTGTTGATTGACTCATAATAATTTATTTAATAAATTATTGTGTTTAAATATTTATTTTTATTCTTGTATTATTCTTGTGTTGTTCTTGTAATTTATTTATATTCTAATTATATTCTAATTATAATCATAACTATCTTCAGATAACTCAGACCCTATATCATCTAATAATAATTCATCAGTTTCATTATTTTCCGTATTATTTTTATCCTTATTACCTTTAGTACCCTTATTTTTTATACTATTTTTAATACTATTTTTTATACCATTTTCATGTTCTGAATTACTAGACTCATCTGAACTATTATATTCATCATTTGACCCTGAATTATTTATATCATCATCTTCATCATCAATTACAAATCCATCTTTCAAATAGCCACTGTTTTTTGTTTTTTTTGATTTTGGAATATTAACTAGTTCATCATTATCATCTTCATCATCGTCGTCATCAGCATCATCATATTCATCACAGTCATTATTATTTTTATTACCATTCGCACTTGTTAAATCTTCAAAACCACCAAATAATTTTTCGTATAACTTTGTCCATAACTCAATAGATAAATTTATTAAAGATTTATTACCATCATCATCTTTAATTTGGCCGACTAAAACACAG
>Ga0194123_10006865_pt1 | contig 11590 bp, 8 predicted proteins | sample TA2MahsurfametaG_5_FD_155479 | JGI IMG/M metagenome (GOLD analysis project Ga0194123, IMG submission 155479) | Freshwater microbial communities from Lake Tanganyika, Tanzania - TA2015023 Mahale A surface | ecosystem: Environmental > Aquatic > Freshwater > Lake | place: Tanzania: Lake Tanganyika... | reverse complement strand
AATCGTTCTGGAGGATGGAACTCAGCCCATCACTGCCGCCATGCCCCCCGAACAGCTGAATCAGATCGCCGAAACCGTGCGCAACAATCTGTTGAACCATCTCGATCGCGAGGTGGATCGCGCGATGGGCCAGCTGGGCATCACGGATGAGATCAGCGATGACGAGTGGCAGTCGCTGGTGGATCTGATCCTTGTGATCTCCATCGGTTCGCAGTTGTACGCCATGCCCGCTGGGATCCGCTCGGGCTACTGGGCGTGCGCAATGCCTTGCGCGAGCGGCTGGGCGCCCTGGGCCCGCTTAAGGAGCACCACTTCGGCAGCGGCAGCGATGTCGGCACCAACTTGATCCTGCGGCTGCCCGGCCGTGAGCCACAGCGGCGGCCCCTTCTGGTGGGCGCCCACTACGACGGGCCGCTGCACTTCCCCGGGGCCGACGACAACGCCGGCGGCTTGGTGGCCCTGCTGGAGCTGGCCCGCCGCTGGGCGGCCGATCCGCCACGGCGGCCGGTGTGGCTGGTGGCCTTTGATCAAAAGGAGTGGGGCATGGTGGGCAGCGCCGCGCTCGCAGCCCAGCTGAAGCAGGCGAGCCCACCCCCTTTGCTCTCACTCGGCGCAATCCCCATCCAACGGAAAGGCTCGGGGGCTCGAACCGCCCACCCCCCCCCCGGACACCTTCACGGCGCTGTTCGCGCATGCGATGTTGCATCCGCACCCCCCGCGCCGCGTGGTGGATGTACTGCTGCCCGGTGGGCGAGGCGGCGGTGGTGGTGCTCTGGCTTTCCCAGTGGAACAGCGAAGGCCCGAGGGCCATGTCGCGGTAGCGGGTGGTGGGGGAGAAGAGGGCTTCGCTCTTTCTGAGGGTCACGAACAGCAGGTCGCACTGGCTGGGTTCGTGCCAGAGCACGCTCTCGCGGTGCCCACCCCCTTCACCCGGGTGGGCTATCCCAACACCCGGCAATTCGCACCCACGCATAGGCGAGAGCGTTTGTTTCTGCCAGCTTGGGGGTTCGGGCAACAACCATGACCAACAGCTCAGCCAGCCGCTTCCCCGCCAACCCGGCCGACGCGGAGTTGCGTGCCCAGTACGACGCGATGCGCTCGGCGCTGGTGAGCGTGAACATCTCGCGGGGGATCTACCGCAGTCAGAGCGAGAAGCGCGGTGTGGTGATCGCGGAGCTGCAGCGGGAGCTGCAGGAGCTCGAGGCCGACCTGGGCAACGAGGCCAGGGCCAAGGCGCGGCTGCACGCCATGAACAGCCGGCTGGTGCAGGTGATCCGCGAGCTGGAGGCCACGGGCGATGCCATCGCTGACGCCGTGGAGGACAGCGAGCAGCAGAGCGGCTTCTGGCTGGTGCGGATGTTCCAGCAGCTGGTGCAGCTGGCCCGCCAGTGGCGCTCGGTGAAGGCCAAGGCCGCTGCGATCGCCAGCGAAACCAGCCAGCTGGGCCCGGAGGCCTGATCGATGCCAGGCCCTTCCCCCTCCATTGCCGACCTGCTGGAGACCACCTCACGCGAACTAGCGGGCACCGATGCCCGCGTCTACCGCCGGGTGGGCACCCACCTGCAGCGCACAGCCCAGGCGATCGAGGAGCTGAACACTCCTGCCAGCGCTTCTGGCGCCAACCCCCTGGCCCTGCTCGGGCGAGGCTCGTTTGAGCATCAGAGCGTGGCCACGCTGAAGGGCCTGTGCAAACAGCACGGGATCAAGGGCTTCAGCAAGTGCAAGAAACCAGACCTGGCCCGGATCCTCGAGCAGCATGGGGTGGAGCCACCACCGCGGCCCTTGGAGAGCTTCAGCAAAAAGGAGCTGATCGCTCTGGTGCGGCAGCTGTTGGGAGAGTTTTAGAAGATGGCCACCCAGCGTTATTCGGTTACACCCCACCCCATCGACACCCTGTTGACCTGGGTGAAGAGCGGTGAAATCGCCATTCCAGAGATCCAGCGGCCGTTTGTGTGGGAAGCCACCAAGGTGCGCAATCTGCTGGACTCCCTTTACCAGGGTTTCCCCGTGGGCTACCTCATTGCCTGGAGAAACCCCACGGTCAAGCTGAAGGACGGTACCAGCTCCGCTGGTAAGCGGATCTTGATCGATGGGCAGCAACGGGTGACGGCACTGATGGCCTCATTGTTGGGCATGGAGGTGCTCACAAAAGACTACGAACGCGTTCATATCCGTATCGCTTTCAACCCTCTGGCCGCCGATGACGAGCCGAGCTTTGAAGTCAGCAACCCAGCCATCGCCAAGAACCCACTTTGGATTCCAGACGTCTCGAAGCTCTTCCAGACGGATGCTGATCTTTTTGAGCAGACCGATTCCTATGTTGCCCGTAATCCGGAGATTGACCGGAATCGGGTTGGAAAATCGCTGCAAAGGCTGCTGAAGATCGTCAATAACTCGGTTGGCCTGATTGAGTTGGCGGAGGATCTCGACATCGAGACTGTTACTGAGATCTTTATACGGGTCAACTCGGCTGGCGCTGAGCTGTCCCAGGCCGACTTTGCCATGTCAAAGATTGCTGTCAACGAGACCTACGACGGCAACACACTGCGCAAGGCCATTGAGTATTTTTGCCACTTAGCCATTTCGCCAGATTTTTACTCTCAAATTGAGAAGAATGATCCGGAGTTTGCCGAGTCGGAATTCCTGCCAAAGATGGCTTGGCTCAAGGATGTCAATGATGACCTCTACGATCCCACCTATACCGACATGCTGCGGGTGGCGTTCACCTCTGAATTTGGTAGAGGCAAGCTCCAGGATCTAGTCGCCTTGCTGTCTGGCAGGAACTTTGCCACCAAGCAATACGAGGAAAGCATTGCCGAACAATCGTTTGCCAAGTTGAAGCAGGGCGTGCTTGCCTTCATAAGCAAAACCCATTTCGATCGGATCGTGATGATCCTGAAGTCGGCCGGGTTTGTGACTAGCGATTTGATTCGTAGTCGTAACGCGATCAACTTTGCCTACATCCTTTATTTACGAGGTAGACGGGAGAGTCTTCCGGCGGACGACATCGAACGACTGGTTCGTCGTTGGTTTGCGATGTCGATCCTCAGGGGGCGCTATTCAGGCAGCCCGGAAACCGCTTTTGATTTCGATATTCGCCAGATTGACTCACAGGGGCTAGAGGCTTACGCACAAGCCGTGATTGAGAACGAGTTGCCCTCGACGTTCTGGACTGGAATGCTGCCCCAGCTGATGGATACATCCTCGTCGACGAGTCCGTATTTTATCGCCTACCAGGCTGCTCAGGCTCGCCTCAGCGATCGGGGCTTCCTTTCGGCTGGCATCACCGTGCGCGATTTGCTCCTGAATCGCGGCGACAAGCACCATGTGTTCCCCCGCAAACATCTGCAGCGCGCGGGAGCCTCCAGGAGCAGCTACAACCAGATTGCCAACTTCGTGATGGCCCAAAGCGAAATTAATATTGCGATCGGGGACAAGGCCCCCGAGATTTACTTCGCCGAGCTGTGTGAACAAGTGAATGGTGGACCCAAGCGCTATGGCGGGATCACCGATGCGGCAGAGCTCAAGGCCAATCTCACCATGAACTGCTTGCCCACAACGCTGCTGGATGGCGGGCCCTTTGACTATGACGCCTTCTTGGTGGAGCGCCGGCGCCTGATGGCTGACAAGATCCGCCAGTGGGTGGAAGTGTTGTGAGTACGAACTTCGCCCACCTGCGCCGTTACGACGAGCAGCTGTTCCGACTGGGGGTGCTGGCGGAGCGCTACTTCCCAGAGGATCCGAACACGGCGTTGATCAAGCTCCGGCAGCTGGGTGAGCGCTTGGCGCAGCAAGTGGCCTCCCGTTTTGGCGTGTTCACCAGCCTTGATGAATCGCAGCTGGCTCTGATCCGGCGCCTAGAGTTGTATGGCCTGATTGAGCGGGAGGTAGCAGGGCTTTTCCACGACCTGCGAAAGAACGGTAACGATGCCACCCATAGGCTGCAGGGCGACCATGCCAGCGCCCTTAGTACCCTCAAAATTGCCTGGCAGCTAGGGGTGTGGTTCCACCGCACATTTACCGATCCAGGATTTCGTAGTGGGCCCTTTCAGCCCCCGCAGCCGCCGGTTGATGAAAGCGAAGATCTGAAACTGGAATTGGCCCGGCTTCAGTCCGCGCTTGAGACCCACCGCGCCAGCGAAGGAGCGATCAGTGAGCAGCTCAGTGCTGCTGAAGCTCAGCTGCAACAAGCACTTGGAGAGCAGCAGCAATGGGAGCAGCTTGCGGAACAGGTTGAGGCCGACAAGGCGGCGCTTGCAGCCCAGCTGCAGGCCCTTCAACGTGCTGCCGCTCAGCAGCCAACGGCAGTGGCTTCTGGTTTGCGGCAGGCGGCCCGCGCCGCTGCTAGCGCGATCGAACTGGATGAGGCCGCTACCCGCCAGCTCATTGATGAGCAGCTGCGGCAGGCCGGCTGGGAAGCCGACACCCAGATGCTTCGCTACGCCGCAGGAGCCCGCCCTCAGAAGAACCGCAACCTGGCCATTGCTGAGTGGCCCACCAGCAGCGGCCCTGCCGACTATGTGCTGTTCGTGGGGCTCACCCCGGTCGCGGCCGTAGAAGCAAAGCGGGCCAACAAAGATGTGGCGGGCGTGCTGCCCCAGGCCCAGCGCTACTGCCGTGACTTCCAGGCGAGTGATGGAATTGAGCTCAGCAGTGGTGGTTGGGGGCCGAACGGGGAGTACCGCATCCCGTTTGCCTTTTCCAGCAACGGCCGGCCATACCTGCGCCAGCTGCGTACCCGCAGTGGCATCTGGTTCCGGGATCTCCGCCGGGATCAGAATCTCGCCGGCCCCCTGGATGGCTGGTATTCCCCGGAAGGGCTCCAGGCCCTGGCGCGCCAGAACGTGGCCCTGGCAGCCGAGCAACTGAGCCGCGAGGGGTTCAGCTTTGGCTTTCCACTGCGCCCCTATCAGCGCCGTGCCATCGAGGCCGCCGAAGCCGCGATCGCTGCCGGGGAGCGGGAGATCTTGCTGGCGATGGCCACCGGCACAGGGAAGACCAAGACCTGCGTCGCCCTCCTCTACCGCCTGCTCAAAACGGGACGCTTTCGCCGGGTTCTGTTTCTGGTGGACCGGGCTGAACTGGGCAACCAGGCTGCCGATGCCTTCAAGGAAACGCGGATGGAGAGCCTGCAGAGCTTTGCCGACGTCTACGGCATCAAGGAGCTCGGCGAACGAGACACCGAATCCGATACTCGGGTGCAGATCGCCACCGTGCAGGCGATGGTGCAGCGCCTGCTCCTCGGCAGCGAAGAAGACAAACCCACGGTGGACACCTTCGACCTGATCGTGGTGGATGAATGCCACCGGGGCTACCTGCTGGATCGGGAGTTGAGCGAGCGGGAGCTGGGCTTTCGCGATTTCAGCGACTACGTGTCGAAGTACCGGCGGGTGCTGGAGATGTTTGATGCCGTGAAGATCGGCCTGACGGCCACCCCGGCGTTGCACACCGTGGAGATCTTCGGGGAGCCGGTGTTTGTGTACAGCTATCGCGAAGCGGTGGTGGATGGTTACCTGGTGGACCATGAACCGCCCTTCCTGATCTCAACGGAGCTCTCCAGCGAAGGGATTCGCTGGGCGGCTGGTGAGGAGGTGAAAACGTACGATCCGCTCAGGGCCCAGATCGAGTTGTTCACCACACCGGATGAGATGCGCTTCGAGGTGGAAGCGTTCAATCGGAAGGTGATCACGGAGTCTTTCAACAAGGTGGTGTGTGAAGTGCTGGCGAGCGAACTGGATCCACTCTCGCCACAGAAAACGCTGATCTTCTGTGCCACCGACTCCCATGCCGACCTATTGGTGATGCTGATGAAGGAAGCATTCCGGGAGTATTATGGGGAGGTGGCTGATGACTCCGTCGCCAAGATCACAGGTGCCAGCGACAAGCCAAAGGAGCTGATTCGCCGCTTCAAGAACGAAGCCTTTCCAAATGTTGCCGTGACGGTTGACCTGCTCAGCACGGGTGTCGATGTGCCTGCAATCTGCAATATCGTGTTCCTGCGGCGGATGAATAGTCGCATTCTTTACGACCAGATGATCGGCCGCGCCACCCGTTTGTGTGAGCTGATCGGCAAGGACAGCTTTCGCATTTTCGATGCGGTGGGCATCTACGACGCCCTGCAGGGTTTCACCCAAATGCAGCCGGTGGTGGCGAACCCCAAAATCAGCTTCAGCCAGCTGCTCAGCGAGCTAAATGCCACCGATGGCGCAGACAGTGAGCTCGTGCGGCAACAGTTGATTGCCAAGCTGCGGCGCAAGCAGCGGCACCTCAGCGAAAACACCGAGGCCCAGTTCAGGCGGCTCACAGGGGAAGAACCCGCTGAGTTCATTACCCGGCTGCAACAACTGCCGATTGCGGAAGCCCGGCGCTGGCTGGGCACGATCTCCGGATTGGGGGAGCTCCTGGATACGAAGTGGGAAAGGCCCTCCCAGCCCCAGTTCCTCTCCGAGCACGACGATGCCCTCCGCTCCATCGAGCGGGGCTATGGCTCCGCCACCCGCCCAGAGGACTACTTGGAAGGCTTCACGGCCTTCGTGCGCGATCACGGCAATCAGCTGCCGGCCCTCACCACCGTGCTGCAACGGCCATGGGAGCTCACCCGCAAGGATTTGCGCGAGTTGAGGCTGGCTCTTGATCAGCGGGGCTACAACGAGGCCACCCTGGCTACGGCCTGGCGCGAAACCACCAACCAGGATCTGGCCGCTTCGATCATGGGCTACATCCGTCAAGCGGCCTTGGGCGACGCGCTGGTGCCCTATGAGCAGCGGGTGGAGAAGGCCCTGCAGCGGATCCTCGCCTCCAGGGCCTGGGCTACACCCCAACGCCAATGGCTGCAGCGGATCGCCAACCAAACCAAGGCGATCACGATCGTGGACCGCGAAGCCCTCGACGACGACGCCCTGATCTTCCGCCGTGAGGGTGGCGGCTGGCCAAGGCTGAACAAGGTGTTCGGCGGGCAGCTTGATGACTTGCTGTCTGACTTCCAGCGGGAGGTGTGGGCAGCCTGATACCGCCGTACTGCGTGCCTACGTAAGATGTGGGTATGCTGAGGGTGTGATCAGGTCGTTCCGCTGCCGCGACACCCGGACCCTGTTTGAGGGGAAGCCGGTGCGGCGCTTTGGAAGCTTCGCTCGCGTGGCCTTCCGCAAGCTCGCCATCCTTGATGCTGCTGGCTGCCTCAACGATCTGCAGATCCCACCAGGCAATCGCCTGGAGCCGCTCCGGGGAGACCGCCATGGCCAGCACAGCATCCGCATCAACGACCAGTTCCGGCTCTGCTTTGTCTGGACGGAAGCCGGGCCAGAGGAGGTCGAGATCGTTGACTACCACTGACGTGATGCTCGTGCCCCCCGGCGAGGTGCTGCTGGAGGAGTTCCTGCGGCCGATGGGAATCAGCCAATACCGATTGGCCCAGGCGATCGACGTGCCGGAGAGCCGCATCAACGCGATCGTGAAGGGGAGGCGGGCGATCACCGCCGACACCGATCTGCGCCTTTGCCGCTTCTTCGGCCTGAGTGAGGGGTTCTGGCTGCGGATGCAGGCGAGCCATGACCTGAAACTGGCCAAGCAGGCTCTGGAGAGCGTGTTGCCCACCATCGAGCCGTTGCAGCAGGCCTGAAACCGATGCCAACCGCCACCCACGACATCGTCGCCAAGCTCTGGAATCTGTGCAACGTCCTCAAGGACGACGGGGTGACCTACCACCAGTACGTGAGTGAGCTCACCTATCTGCTGTTCCTGAAGATGGCCCTGGAAACGGGCCAGGAGCAGGGGATCCCCGAAGAGTGGCGTTGGGGTGAATTGGAGGCACTCACGGGAATCAGGCAGCTGGAGCATTACAAGCTGATGCTGCTGGAGCTGGGCGGCAGTGGCAGTGGCGGCTCGCCGTTGGTGCAGGAGATCTACGCCAACGCAAGCTCGTTCATCAAGAAGCCCACCACGCTCAACAGGCTGGTGAGCGAGATCGACAAGCTGGATTGGTACAGCGCCCGCCAGGAGGGGCTGGGTGATCTGTATGAGGGGCTGCTGCAGAAGAACGCTGAGGAGAAGAAATCAGGGGCAGGCCAATACTTCACACCGCGTCCGCTGATCGATGCGATGGTGGCGGTGATGCAGCCCCGGCTCGGGGATGTGATCCAGGATCCGGCGGCGGGCACCGGTGGATTCCTGATCGCGGCGCAGCACTGGATCCGTGAACACGAGGATCCCAGCCTTCTGGATGAAGCGCAGCAGAAGCAGTTCTACGAACGCACCTTCTATGGCATGGAGCATGTGCAGGACACGCACCGCCTGGCGCTGATGAACCTGATGCTGCATGGGCTGGATTCACGGCCGGGCGAATGCGGCATCTGGTATGGCGACACGCTCAGCGGCGACGGCCAACAGCTGCCAGCGGCAACCCTGATCCTCACCAACCCACCGTTTGGCACCAAGAAGGGCGGCGGCCTGCCGAGCCGCAAGGATTTCACCTTCCCCACCAGCAACAAGCAGTTCTGCTTCCTGCAGCACATCTACAGGGCGCTCAAGCCCGGCGGCCGGGCGGCGGTGGTGCTGCCCGACAACGTGCTGTTCGAGGGCAACGTGGGCAAACAGATCCGCGAGGATCTGATGCACAAGTGCAACCTGCACACGATCCTGCGTCTGCCTACCGGCATCTTCTACGCCCAGGGCGTGAAGACCAACGTGCTGTTCTTCAGCCGCGGCCACAGCGACAGGGACAACACCCAGGAGGTGTGGGTGTACGACCTGCGGGCCAACATGCCCGCCTTCGGCAAGCGCACGCCGCTGACGCGGGAGCACTTTGCTGAGTTTGAGGCGGCCTATGGCTCTGATCCGCTGGGGTTGGCGCCACGCACGGCCACAGGGCCAGAGGGCCGCTGGCAATGCTTCAGCCGCGAGGCAATCGCGGAGCGGGGCGACAGCCTGGATCTGGTCTGGCTGCGGGATGACTCCGCCGAGGATGCGTCTGAGCTGCCGGAACCGGCTGAGCTGGCCCGTGAGGCGATGGATGAGCTGGAGGGGGCGTCGGCGGATCTGCGGGCGATCTTGAGTGAGCTGGGGGAAGAGGTGGAGGAGTTGGTGTGATGGGGGAGCGGGAGTTGCCGGTGGGGTGGGTTGATGCGCCTCTTCTTGCATTAGGTGAGCTAATTCGAGGAGTTACCTACAGCAAGAATGATGCAAGCGATAGCCCGTTCCCGGGGTCAATTCCAGTCATGAGGGCAAACAACATCCAGTACCGAAGTTTTGACATGGCAAATCTGGTTCATGTTCCGTCAGCACTTGTTTCTTATGGCCAGGTAGTTAAGGCTGGTGACGTGGTGATCGCCACTTCCAGCGGAAGCATTTCAGTTGTTGGCAAAGCTGCTCAAGCGAGAGAGAATCTGGATATGGCTTTCGGGGCGTTCTGTGGCCTGATTCGACCATCCCGTGAGATTTCCTCGGAATATTTTGGCCACTTCTTCTCAAGTGACTACTACCGGCAAGCTGTTTCTGACATGGCCCGTGGGGTAAACATAAATAACTTGAAGAAAAGCCATTTTGAAAGTCTGAGTATTGCACTTGCACCGCTCAACGAACAACGCCGCATCGCCGCCAAGCTCGACACCACCCTCGCCGCCGTCGACGCCTGCCGCCAGCGGCTCGATGGTGTGGCGGACCTGCTCAAGCGCTTTCGCCAGGCCGTGCTGGCGGCGGCCACCTCGGGGGAGTTGACGCGGGAGTGGCGGGTGGAGAGGGGGGCTACCCAAGATTCATGGAGCACGATCAAGACAAAAGAGGCCGGCAAAATCCAACTGGGTCGCCAACGCTCCCCGAAGTATCACTACGGCCCAACAATGCGGCCCTATCTCCGAGTCCAGAACGTCTTTGAGGATCGCATCGACTTGGATGACGTGATGGAGATGGACTTCTCAGGCGCTGATCTTGAAAAGTACACCCTCCACCCTGGCGACATCCTCCTCAATGAGGGGCAAAGCCCTCAGTACCTTGGTCGACCTGCCATGTATCGCGGTGAGCTGCCTGGAGCCTGCTTCACGAACTCACTGATTCGCTTTCAGGCAGGCGATTCCGTACTTCCTGAATTTGCGCTTCTGGTGTTCCGGCATTCGATGCATTCAGGTCGATACGTGGAGAAGGGCACCATCACAACCAACATTGCGCATCTCAGTGCAGGCCGTTTCGGTGAAGTTGATTTCCCGCTCCCACTACTCCCCGAGCAACAAGAAATCGTCCGCTGCGCCCAGGATCTCTTCACCCTCGCCGACCAACTCGAAGCCCGCCTCCAATCCGCCCGCAAGGTCGTCGATCGGCTCACGCCAGCCCTGCTGGCCAAGGCCTTCCGCGGCGAACTGGTGCCCCAGGATCCTGAGGATGATCCGGCAAGCGAGTTGCTGGCCAGGATCCGGGCGGCCCGCCAGGCAGGAGCCAGTGCGGGGAAACCTTCGCGGCGCGGGCGCAAGCAGGCTGCAGCCATCCCGGATCTGGCCACTCGGGATGCCGCCCCCGTGCCGCCTGATCTGCTGGCTGGGTTGCTGAGGGAATGCGGTGCCCTCAGTGAGCGGGCACTGCTGGCAGCTTCGGAGTTGGAGCCCGAGCGCTTTGAGCGACAGTTGGCGATGGAGCTCAGATCTGGAGCTCTTCGCTTTACCCATGACGAGGGCAAGTCTCTTTTGGAGGCTGTTGAAGCGCCTTGATGGTTAAAGGCTCATCCTGCTTTCAGGCAAGCGATTTCTCGTCAACCATCCGTTGGTTGGGTTGCCTGAATGCCTTGCGCTGAACGTCGAGTCGCTGGTGGAGTGGAGCGAGGCGAGTTAGTGGCGCAGCTCCTCCCGATGGGCTGCCAGAAACCGCTCCTGCTCCCGGCTGAACGGCCGGATCAGGTTCGCCCCCTCGATCCCCCAACACCGCAACGCCTCTCGGGCGGCGGCGTGCTCGCAGATCAGTTCACCGCCGCTGTCGAAGCTGATCCAGTGCCGGTCAAACAGCTTGTCCACATGCGGTGAAAGCAGCAGGCCATTGGCGCCGCTCAGGCGCTCGAGGTTGTCGCAGTCACGCCAGGGCTTGATGTGGCTGGCCACCAGAAACTCCTGCCGCTTCAGGCCCGTCACCCGGCAAGCCGGCTCCAGCTCCGCCACCCGGTGGCGAAACAGGCCCTGCCCTAGCCGCGCCTTGGTGAGGGCGTCGCGCTCGGTGCTGCTTGGCACCTCTCGCAGCCGTTGCATGTCGTCGAGCAAGGCCGCTGCCGCATCGCCCTCTTCCGCCAACACCACCAGGTGCACGCGCACCGCCGCATCGGCATGCTCCTCGATCAGCTTGAGCAGCAGCTGGCCCAGCGTTTCGCTCAATCCCGCCAAATACACCCCCTGATTGCCCCGCCCGCTGCTGGTGCTGATCGGGCTGTGGCGCTCTGGCAGCAGCGGCTGCAGCAACGCAAAGAAGGGCTGCGGCACCAGCGCCTGCCGCAACGGCTGCCAGTTCACGCGCACCAGCCAACCCTCCGGCCCCCAGTTGTCGCCCACCGCTCCGAACTCCGGCGGCTTGGCCGCCGTGACCGCCGCCGTTTCCACCAGCCCGAGCTGGCTGATGCGGCCGT
>Ga0194123_10006863_pt1 | contig 11595 bp, 9 predicted proteins | sample TA2MahsurfametaG_5_FD_155479 | JGI IMG/M metagenome (GOLD analysis project Ga0194123, IMG submission 155479) | Freshwater microbial communities from Lake Tanganyika, Tanzania - TA2015023 Mahale A surface | ecosystem: Environmental > Aquatic > Freshwater > Lake | place: Tanzania: Lake Tanganyika... | reverse complement strand
ATAATAGTCTCGGCATTGGATTCTCTAATTAGCAAGAATGATACTTTATGACCCATTACTTGAGATAACCGTTTTGTGTAGCTAGATGAGCACCTTAAAATCGACTATTTTGAGTCAATAAAATTATCTGTCTGCTTAGGGAAAATTAATTAGCCATGTTTTTGCGCATCTTGGTTTATCGCATAATTAAAGATCAGCAGCATGAATAATGGCCCAAGCCCCATTAATAGCTGTTATATGCAAATAATACGTTTCATCGTCTATAAATTAATTTATCTAGATTTGCCTTGATAAAAATTATACTTTTAAAATTTTTTGGGCAAGAAAATCAAATCCAAGAAGCTCTACAAGGGTATCACCCACTTGCCGCTCACTGGTCGTGTTTTTGGCCTTCAATTATTGAGCATTTTAATCAAGCAAACTGCCAATTAATTATTGATGATAGAGTCAGCAGTTTTAATGTTAATATTTTGTGGATAATTGACATTCCTCCTCGTAAAAAAGAGCTAACCGAATTATTTAATAGAGTCCATGCAGAATTCGTTATTTATCAACAGATTGAATCACCTCTATCACATCCAGCAGCACTAAATCCGAAAAATTTTCTCTGGGCTGATGCAGTAATAAGTTATGATCCTTTGTTTTTATTTGACTGTATTTCATACGGAATTAAAAGTGTCCTAGACTTGCGCTTATCTTTTGGGCTTCAAAGACCTCTGTCACATAAAATTTCATACCAAGAGCGAAAAACACTTGCATTAGTAAATACTAACTTATACTACGGCTTACTTAAGCCTCGACAAGCCGCAGCTTCGTTTTTTGATACATTGCCTGTCATCAATTGGTATCAATCAGGATATAATCTTAGAAATAAAGATGTCATGAATCTTATTTTTGGAGAACGTTATTCCCTTAGGAGAAACTTCAGTAATTACATCGAAAATATAGTCTTAAGCCCTACTAATGAAAATAATTTTACCTTTGACATATATGGACACAATTGGACGGGCGAAGCAATTAGCTGGCTTCATAAGTTTGTCAAACCTAAATCATATACCAGCAGCAAGGGTAAATCAAGCTTGGACAAGCTCGAGCTGCTTTCAAGATACAAATATACATTAGCAATAGAAAATTATGAAGGCAAGCGCGGGTATATTTCTGAAAAAATAATTGATCCCTTACTTGCTGGATCAGTTCCAATATATTTAGGAGATCATAATGTTGGTAACTACATTCCTCAAAGCTGCTTTATTTCGATTTCATCTTTTGCGTCAAAAAAAGAGCTTTTCAAATATCTTGCCTCAATCACTGAGTCGGACTGGATGGATTATCAATCAGCAATAGACTCTTTCTTGTCCTCGGATAATGCCAGAATCTTTGACGCTGACTATACAGCTTTTAAATTAACTAATTTTGTTATGAACTTGACTTTACCGTGAATAAAAGTAGCTTAATTTCCACCATCACTCCCATTTTTAATGGCGAGCGTTTTATTGCCGGCTTAGCTGCTAATTTAAATGCCCAAACTTTACAGCCATGGCAAATTATTGTTGGCGACAATGCTTCGACAGATAAAACTAATGAATTGTTAAAGAATGAGTTTAAATATCAAAATCCGGTTGTTTTTATAGAGCATAAGACTAAGAAAGAGCCTCATTTTTCTTGGCTTTCTCTGGCTCAGTGCATAACTACTGAATACTGCCTTTTGCTGCCAGTCGACGATCGTCTTCAGCCGAACTATATTGAAACAGCAGATGAATTTTTAGTTAAAAATCCTCAAACAGACTTGCTGGCGAGTGAAGGTTTGTATACTGATGATTTTCATAAGCTAAAATCCCTTTCCAGCTCCTTTGGTCAATGCATTATCCCTCCAGTCCTTCTTTCGCAAGATCAACTTTATGACAGTCTACTTTCTAGTAGTTTAATTCCTTGGCACTTTACTGGTTTAATCATACGCACTAAGCTGTATCTTGACTATTTATCAGACGTATCAATTCCTGTCTTTGAGGGCTTGGGAGATGTGGGCTTAACCCTTTGTAACTTCAATAAAAATGTAATTGTTGCAAAGCGTGCTTCGCCCAAAATAGTTATTTTTAAACATCAAAATCAAGAGTCATACCGCTTGCGAGATAAATGGTTGCCAGACTATTTTAAATTGGCTCGCTATTCCCTTGAGCTAAAGAATATCCCCAGTGAAATCCATTCAAGTATTATCGGTCTCATTGTGAAGCTGCTCATAAAGAACTATTTTATTAGTCTTTTGTCAGCTTCTAGTTCAAAACCGTATGTTGCCCAATTATTTTGGAGTCAATATCCCTCTTTAATCCGTGATTGTCAATCAAAATTTGGCATCAGTTTCGACAACCAAATTCTTCCAGCTTCGCCGTTAAAATTATTGCTTCAAAAAATTGTCTTGCGAGAATCTTTGTGGAGGATATTGTCTTTAATACCGATTAAGTTATTTGAATTTGCTAGATGCTCGCTATAATGCTCTTTTCATTAAAATAGTCTAATTTCCTTGCGGCGTCACCAACTGTCTGGACGCGAATCGAGTAATTCTTGTTTGGTTGCGTAAATATAAATATAAAAGTAAATTAAATCAAGCTTTGCTTGTGATTTCTTGTTGTGTCTCTCCCTCCACCTCTCTCAGCAGATCAGCTTCTGATGGGATCGGCAGCCGAGGTCTGAGTGTTTCCTGATCTGGTTATCGATCGGTAGCTAACGCGAGAACCCAGAGTTCCTCACTTGTTAGTTCTTGAATGGCACTCAGCGGTTCATTCTATGCGGAGGATTTGGAAAGACTGCTCATCCTTGGTATTGGTACCTGGTCTTCAGAGCTTGATGCGGATGTCCTTGAGTCTGAGGAGGCTCGAGGTCTAGGCAAATGTCTCGGAGATGTCAGCCCATTAGTTGTCCCTGGCCACCTAGCGCCACTTCACTCCCTGGACGTTAATCAAGGCCATTACTTGGCTCATCAGCCCTATTGTCGCGGCTTGCTGCGCGTCAGCGAGAACCTTTACTCCGGAGAGCAACATTGCGCATTGATGGCCATGTCGACCAGGTCGTAACGCAGGGCTGATTTAACGTCTCAACATCGGTTAGGCAAAGGTCCCGTCGCGCCATCGCCAGGAACGCCGTGATGGCGTGCATCACCGCCTGCATGCCTGAGCGGCACGAGCGGAATCCAGCCAGCCTCAACAGATTGAGGGCAGCGGTGCGGAGTCTGGCCATCGCACCAGCGCCATTGCCCTGGTAATTGTGGGCTTACTCATGCAGATGGGCTTCACGGATCCAGGGCCAGCTTAAATACTTATTGATCCTGCACCATTTGTATCGGGGCTTCGTGCGTCCTGCGCAGCCTGTTAAGGAGCAGAAGGGTGGCGTAAAAGGGCTTGTAATCACGCCTGTACGTTGCCTTGACTATCACGATTCAGCTGGTTCCGACCCAGGCCTCCCGGATATGCTCCTGAGTCTGCTTGGCCCGCAGCGTCCAGGTGATGTTGCGGCCATGGCGCTGATCTCCTGAACCGTTGGCACGAGAGGGGAATCTTGCGCCTTCCCTGGAACTGGCTGCGAATCTGTCGGTGCCACGTCTTGTGGTTAGCCTTGACTGTCAGGAGGAATTCGGCCTTCTACTCCTGGAGCTGCCGAAAAACGGGCGCTGGGTTTTGAGCACGTCCGACTGGATCACCACCCCTCCAGATCCAGTTTGCCGAGCCGCTGCCCCATTACTGCCCGCTCATGGTTTTCGCCGGTGGCGTAGCAGGTCTGGCAGATCGCCACATCCAGCGCTGCGAGTACAGCGTCACCTGGGTGATGAATGCTGATCCGCCTATGGCTGTGTGCACGATCGAGCACCTCAGCATCTTGCCGTCACAAATCAGCTGATCGAGATCAGCTGCTCAGACATCTGAACGATCGTCCTGTCACGGATCGCAGCACACAGGATCCCCACGTCCACCTGGTGTATTAAGTAGCGGAAAGAGGAATCCGACGGCGGACGCCTCAGCTCTACGTCCTGCGACTTAGTAAGCACTGCGTGGTGGCGGGTGGCGGAGCGCTCCAGATTCCGCAGGCTCTGGCAGCCGCTGAGGATTCTCAGCACAGCCACCAGCAGCAGAGACCAGGCCGGAAACCGTACCCCGCTTTGCATTCGTGCGTCCGGGATCACCTTGAGGTAGGTGATACGGTCGAGATCGGTTGCGGAAGAGGCGCTTTCAAACATGGAAAGGGGGCAATTCCACCGACCTCAACCCATGCTGACAGTCCCGTTAAGAGACACTGGGACATGCCTTGAATCAGCCCTTGGTCGGAAGTTGCGCTACGACAACATCCTGCTTGGAGGCTGTGGCGAACTGTTGAATAGGTGGAGGCGTATCTGCGTGCCTACAGCGATGGCTTAGAGGCTGAGATTAGCCTGACTTGCTCGCTGTGGAGGCTTTGCTATTCAAGGTTATACAGCTACTTGGCAGTCAGAACTCCCTATGAGTTTTACATTGAGATGCTCGGACGTATAGATGTCAAGGGATGGAACTTTCCAATAATGAGCCCCCACCTCAGTATTTGTTGATCTTTAATCAATATTAGATGATCATATCCAGTGTGCCTGCAATTCGGTCAAATTATTAATTCTTTATGCACAACTATGTTGATTGCAGCCTTACGTTTTTATAAGCTTGGATCCAAAAATATTAATTAATAATCATCACATCAGATAGTCTTATGCGAATTACTGTTATTGCAGAGCCTTGGATTGTTCCGCCTTTATTTTATGGTGGTATAGAACGTATGTGTCATTTGCTGTGCAATGGGCTTGCTAGCAAAGGGCATAGTGTCAATTTATTATCTTCATCACATTCAAAAGGGTATAATGCATTGAGTTTTGGGTATCGAGCTCCAACTACAAGTTTTCTTGATCGAGCGGTATGCCGTATTAATTTTTCTGCCAAATCTTTTGCCTTAAGTTGGAATGCTGATGTCATCTATTCATTCAAGTTTTGGCCAGAGTATCATACCTTAATTAATAAAATAAAAGTTCCCGTAATATATTGTCAGCAGAATAGCGCAAAAGAAAATGATTTAATTCGCGTTATTAATGCGAAACCCAGTCGTGGTTACATGCAGGCAGTAAGTCGTGATCAGATATCTAAATTAGACATTCCTGACAGAAACAAACTTTTTATTATTCATAATGCGGTTAATACTGATGTAATTGCTCCTGTCGTCAAGCCCAACAGTAGCTATCTTGCGTATCTTGGCAGGCTAAATTATGATAAGGGTATTGATATTGCAGTAAAAATATCACTTGCCACAGGCGTTCCGTTAAAAATAGCCGGTGTTCTTAGGCCTCATGAAAGAGCTGCCCAAAGACTTTTTGAGGAGTCTATTTTACCATATCTTGGCAATCATGTTCAATTCATTGGCCCCATTACTGATCAGCAAAAATCGAGTTTTTTAGGTAATGCAATAGCTTTATTGATGCCTAATCGTTGGAGGGAACCCTTTGGCATCACCATGACAGAAGCGCTTGCTGCAGGAACGCCAGTGATAGGTACAAATATCGGATCAATACCCGAAGTTATTGATCACAATATATCGGGCTACGTATGCGATTCATTTGATGAATTGTGTAATGCAGTTTATCAGCTTAATGCTTTAAAACGTGAAACGTGTAGGGAGATTGCTTTGCAACGCTATAGCCACTCTGTTTATATTAATTCAATTTTATCAATGTTTTACCATACCTTGAGCTAAAGTTGTTGAAGATTTTACTAATTGCGGATCCTCATATTTCTATACCACCTAGCCATTATGGTGGGACTGAGCGCATCGTACATCTATATGCAAAAGAAGCCTCTAGGCTCGGTAATACAGTGAATCTCCTTGCCGCTAAAGGCTCGGATTCTTACGGTGGGTCTGTTGTAATTCATAAATCACCATCCACATCTCGACTCAATCGGGCATATCGCAAGCTCAAATTTCAGTTTCAATCGCTCTTGGAATCACAAAAATGCGATGTTGTATATAATCACGGTAGGTTTGATTATCTAGAGATACTACTTGCCTTAGATTTTCCTATTCTGCATTGCTTCCATAATATTGTTGAACAAAAGGAAATAAATTTTGCCGAAGCAAGAATGAAATCAAATGCAATATTTCATTTTATTAGCTCTAATCAAAGCAAGGAACTTAAATTAAGCAAATCTCATGTATGCATCCCAAATTGCATTGACACCTCGATTTACCATACCGTCCAACAGCCCAGTAATTACTTGTTATATTTAGGAAGGATTACACGCAATAAAGGTGTTGATATTGCAATCACAGCCGCCAAGCAAGCAAGATTACCTTTAATTATAGCTGGAAATATTGGCGACGACCCAGAGAGCTATCAATATTTTAAATCTATGGTAATGCCTCACCTAGACGAAAACAGCATTAAATGGGTCGGTCCCGTGGATGATCATCAAAAAGCTACTCTTCTTGCAAATGCCTTAGCGCTTCTTTTTCCCATTAGATGGCAAGAGCCATTCGGACTAGTCATGATTGAAGCGTTGGCGTCCGGTTGTCCAATTATCGCTTCAAATTGTGCGTCAGCACCCGAAATTATTGAAAATGGAATTACGGGATTCTTGTGTGATTCTGCAGATATCTCAGCTGACTCTTTAGTAGATGCAATTCAAAATATTCACAAAATTGATCGGAGATATTGTCGAGTGTCTGCCGAATCGCGTTTTGATGCTACTCGCATTGTTCCAAAAACCCTTGATGTTCTTTACTCTCTATCCATGGCCAAGCGTTGATGAACAATAATAAATTTACCATTTTGATTTATCTCTCCTCCTTAGTTGCAGAAGGTTGTCCACAGTTAGCACTACAACTGACGCAGAGATGGCTTCACTTGGGTCATTCTGTCTTCCTTGTTTGCCTGCACACGGATCCAAAGGATCTTGCCTTGGAATTTGATTCTCTTGGCGTCCCTATTTATTATTTAAATCTTGGTTCAGGATACTTAAGATATCTTCGGTTGGCCTGGCAAACCTATCTTTTGTGTAAGCAGGTAAAACCTAATGCTGTTTTGAGTTTTCCACTTGGATGGCATGCGTTTATTGCTCTCGCTGTATGTTATTCTTGTTCATCCAGATTTTGTGCCCACGTAGGCAATCTTCCACCTGTTTGGACTCGCACTGCATTTACTAAGTTCAAATTACAAGTCCAGCTAGGCAGGCCATTTACCAGTCGCTTATTATGTTGTTCTGAATACATCCGATCTGCAACTGTTAGAGACTTTAATTTGCACGATTCGGAAACTGTCACTATTTACAACGGATTGAATCTGGATAGTTTTAAATCTTGTTCAATTAAGGATATAGATTCCTCAAGTATTTTATTGGGAATGGTGGCTCGACTAGAACCACACAAGGATCATGTTTCATTAATTCATTGTATTTCTGTACTGCGCTCGCAGAACCTAAACGTTTCACTTGTCTTGATAGGCGATGGAAGTACTAGGCCTCAGATAGAGGCTTTGATTAAAGAGCTTAACCTTCAATCTCAAATTAGTTTATTAGGAACACGTCGAGACATTCCAGATCTTCTATCCCAGCTAGATATTTTTGTCTTTTCTGCAAGGCCTGATGAAGGCTTTGGAATCGCACTCGCTGAAGCAATGGCAGCTGGTGTTCCTATTGTCGCAACAGACGTAGGAGCGTGCAGAGAAGTTCTTGATGACGGATGTGCAGGTCTGTTGGTGCCCCCTGAATCGCCACAAGCTTTAGCTGATGGCATTAAGCATGTACTTTCCTATCCTGAAGAAGCTTTAATTCGTTGTAATCATGCCAGAGAGCGTGCGTTCAAATATTTCAGTATTCACTCAATGGCTGATGCCTATGCCCAAGAGCTAGGTATTTCATGAAAGTATTACATGTATTATCTGGACTTCATGTTGGCGGTATTGAGTCATTGGCTTTTCAATTGATAAAATATTTTCCCGACTCTATAATCAATGAGCTGCTCAATACCGATTCATCAGCAAGCCAAATGCAGACTTCCTTTGATGAATTGATTACAGACCGAAAGCTTCATGCACTACATAATTGGCCCCCTTCTGATGGCATAAAGTTAATCTACAAAAGCTATATTCTTTGTCGTGATCGCCAACCTTGCTCTCTTTTATTATATCCCTTTAATAGACTTTCTTTTTGCATTGCTTTAGGCGCATTTTTTGCCAGAACATATAATATATATGTTCATCTTGGCAATACCGCGCCAGTTAATTTTAACGAGAGATGTAAATGGCTCTTGTTGATAATAGGATTTAAGCTAATTGGAGCCATTTTAGTGCCTGCAAGCGAAGCAATTGTCTCCTCATTTAATCCATTGCCTGCGAAATACTTTTTTCCTGTAACGATACCTAATGGGTGTGACACTACTAATATTGCACGTCTTGCAAGGCAAGCTAGGCGCGAACGACCAGTGAATGATTTTTTCCGGATTATTATGGTTGCGAGACTAGATGAAATCAAAGATCATGCCACTTTACTACGTGCTTATGCTTTGCTTTCCCCTAAGCGTTGTCAGCTAGTATTTGCCGGAGATGGCCCTGAAAAATGCAACCTAGAAATGTTATGCTATGAATTAGGAATCAATCCATCGTCTATATTTATTGGTTTGCAAAGCAATATCCCAAAACTCCTTGGAACCGCTGATGTTTTTGCATTCTCTACAACCCCTTCTGAAGGATTCGGAATAGCTCTAATTGAGGCATTATCAGCTGGACTACCGATAGTGGCTAGTGATGTTCCTGCATGTCGTGAAGTTCTAGAGAATGGTTCAGCAGGTCTTCTTGTTCCGTCTCGTGACGTCATTGCCTGGCGTGATGCATTAGCAAGACTTATCAAATCTAGGCCTGCTCGTGAATTCTTTCAGTTGAATGCCTATCAATACTCAAAAAATTATGATTCATCAATAATCGCTCAGCGTTGGCATCAGCTTTTATCATCATGAAGCGTTATCTCATATGCTGTGGAGATTCCACTGAGCTTTCAACTTGGAGTAATATTCCATATCATTTACTTCAAGCTGGTATCGACACTTGCTTATTTGAATCAGGTGTACCTCTACGACCAAATAAACTTCTATTGTCAAAGTGTATTTGGAATTTCTTTCAATTCCTTCGTCATCAAAAGCCAGGCGGATTCCAATATAGTCAATATTTTTGCCATTCTTTGTTTAAGCAAAGTCAGTTTTCTAGAGACAAGTCATTATCAATTTTAAGTCATTTTCCTTTTCTTCCACCAGAACCCTGGTCTCCACTATGGACTATAGACTTCTATATTGATGCTACAACAATGCAGATTTTTGATGACTATGGAATCGGTTTAAGATATCCCTCAAGTTATAAAAAAGCTATAATCGCAAGGGAAGCCTCGGCCTTCCGTCAGGCATCTTCAATACTTTGCATGTCTGAATGGGCCGCTAGATCTGTCATATCAGATTATAATATATCTTCTGATAAAGTTTATGTCGTCCCCGCAGGAGCTAATATAGATGAAAATAGTATCAGGCTTTTTTCTCGTCCAACAATTCCCCCGTCCCCTACGAAGGATCATCCTTTGAGGCTCGGATTTTTAGGTAAGGATTGGATTCGTAAGGGTGGCCCATTCTTGCTCAACGTCGTCGACTCACTTCAAAGACGTGGTATTCCATCAGTTGTTCGGGCCTTCGGGCCTAAAGTTGATACTATGCCATCTCATTCAGGGTTGCAGTCTCTAGGTTTCATTGACAAGCATACTGATTTAGCGAAATTTATCAATGAAATTCAAAGTTGGCACTTCGGAACATTATTTTCCTCCTCTGAGGCCTTTGGTATTTCAAATCGCGAGTGTCTACGACTAGGCGTCCCTGTCATCGCTCATTCAATAGGTGGTATTGAATCAACAATGACTGACACTAAGCACGGCATCTTGTTTCAGCCTTTTCCTAGTTCTGAGGAAGTTGCTGATCGGATTGCTAGTGTTATTCATCCATATAGCGACTATATTTCTTGGCGAAGACTTCTACAATCACAGAGCCAGGAATTTACCTGGTCTAATACTGTCAAGCAAATTTCAACTATATTATCGTCTTAATCAAATTTAAGCGCTCGAGTTGTACTGGTTATCTAGCATGTTGAACTTTTTCTTGCGTAGTCCGTGCTTTCCCGAGTTTCTCTTTTGATGGCTTGTCTTTCCAAGGCAAATTATAAAGAGATTTGCTGTTATCATTCTGTTTTGCTCATTAACTTCTTAATGCCCTAGAATTCGTTGGGCTTCCGGGGCCTTCCTTGGATAATGACTGGATCTTGTCCGTTGAAAGGCTTAGGTCTCTTAATTTCTTTGTTGAGCAGCCCAATGAGCTTATTCGGCATACGTTAAAGGGGTGCGATGTTTTTTGCTTCTGGTTAAAGTTTAGTTTCTCATAACTTTGATCCTATGTACAGCCGTCCGACGCTCGTCTGACAGGCCTGGGTATGTAACTGTTGGCCACCTATAGATTATATTAACGTTTGCCATTTACTAATTTGTCTTGACTTGCAGACTTTGGCTTAGGACTGTCAGAGTTTACAGACTAATGTTAGCTTCAGGCTATTGCTTCCCGATGTGAGAAGGCTGATGAGCCCACCGCACAGGCAGAGCGTGGCCGGGATCTCAGTGGAGCTGGGCATCCACGTGATCACACTCTATAAATGGAGGAAGGCCTGGCGATTGCAGGGAGAGGTGGTGCCGGTATCCGAGAAAATAACCTGAGGGCTGGAGTGCTGCCGACAAGTTCACGGTGGTGCTCGAGACCGCAGGGCTCAATGCCACTGAGCTCAGCGCCTATTGCCGAGAACGCGGTCTGTACCTTGAGCAGGTGGAACGGTGGCGCCAGGCTGCCCAAGATGCCAACGAGAAGCCAGTGCTCACCTTGTAGACGCAGTCCGGCGAACTTGCCGAGCCGTAAGGGCAGAAGGAGCAGGAGAAGCTCCGCGCCCAGGACCAGCGGGAAATCAAGGCCCTCAAGAAGGAGCTCCAGCGAAAGGAACAGGCCATGGCGGAGATTGCCCTTGTTGGTGCTGCGAAAAAAGTGGGAGGCCTTTTGCTCAGAGGTCGCGGAAGGCTGACAAGCGTCACTCGCCGGCGCAAGGCGAACGAGCTGATCGGTGAGGCCCATGTCGCTGGTGCAGGCCTGGTCAGCGCCTGCGGCGAGATCGGCATCTGCCTGCGGACCCTCAAAGCTGGCTGAATACCTTTTGCGGTGATGGAGTGAGGTGGGTGCCTTTTATTGGACAGGTCTGGCCCCTGACATCGTTAACTCCGGGCGGGAGGAACAGGGTTCGTTCTCAGTGTAGACCTCATGGGGAGTTCTGCCTCCCAGTGAGCTGTGCGGCCTTACATGGCAGTACCTCCACAGGAATCGGGCAAGGCTGATTTCTGCATCCCAGCCATCGCTGTAGGCATGCAGATACACCTCCTCGTACTTGACTGTGCGCCACAGCCTCTCCACCAGAATGTTGTCGTAGCAACGCTTCCTGCCTGACCAGCTGACATTGATCTCCTCGGCCTGCAGTCTGGC
>Ga0194123_10006860_pt1 | contig 11598 bp, 10 predicted proteins | sample TA2MahsurfametaG_5_FD_155479 | JGI IMG/M metagenome (GOLD analysis project Ga0194123, IMG submission 155479) | Freshwater microbial communities from Lake Tanganyika, Tanzania - TA2015023 Mahale A surface | ecosystem: Environmental > Aquatic > Freshwater > Lake | place: Tanzania: Lake Tanganyika... | reverse complement strand
GCGTTGATTGGCAGGGTTGGCTGTTCGATTGCGATTTCAACCAGCAGCTCGGTTTGGCTGCGGCGGCGCCAGTGCAGCCCCGGCGGCATCTGCGGGAGCTGCTGGCGCGCGATCCCGAGGGCGATCCCATTGCGGTGGCTGAGCACTGTTTTGGTTGCACCGCCGGTGGTGGTTCCAGCTGCGGCGGAGCCCTGCAGGCCTCTTAGGTGTTTGCGGAAAAACCCAGCTGCAAAGAGAGTTTTCCCCAGCCCTGAGCTGATTTTTAGTTGATTTGGCCGTTTTAGGTTGCTCAGACAACAGCCTGATTTGGTGTGTTTGGGCTGTTTTCGGGGCTTTTGGGTGCCTCCCTGGCCACACCTCTGGGCAACTGGCTGTTCATGCCGCCTCCAGCTCTGGGCTGAGCAGGTTGCCCAGCCGGATCAGGTTGTAGGCGATCACGTGCAGAGCAAACACCGCGCCCACTTTTTCGGTGCCGCGCAGCTTGAACTGGCGCAGCCCGCCCCACTGTTTGATCCAGCCAAACACCTTCTCGATGCCGCGGCGGGCGTTGATTGATTGGGCATAGCCCTTGTGGCGGGTGGTGCGGCCATCGATCGCGGAGCCACCAGGGCGGCTGGTGTTCTGGGCGACGTGGGGTGTCACGCCGATCCGCCTGAGTTCGCCGACCATTCCCCTGGTGTCGTAGTTCTTGTCGGCACCCAGGGTTTTGTTGTGGGCACCGGGGATGGCAGCCGTCATCGCTTTGGCGGCATCCCGCTCCCCGGTGCCCGTGGCCTGCGTCACCTTGCAATCGACGATCAGGGCATGGCGGTTGTCCATGAGCACATGGCCCCGGTAGCTCGGTTGGGCCGGATGGGCATTGGACTTGCGCGCCAGCAGGGCGTCTGGATCGGTGCTGGAGCGGTGGGTCTTGTTGCTGAGCTTGATGCCGCGGAAATCACCCTTGGCCCGCTTCTTTCCGTTTTTGGGCTGACCGAATCCCTCGCCAGGGCCCGATGCTGGTGGCGGTGGTTCGTCCTGACCATCGATCCGCATCAGTGAGGCATGGGAGGCCCAGGCCTGCAGCAGAGTGCCGTCCACTGAGAAGTGCTCATCGCTGAGCAGGGGCTTGACCTCAGGGGAGGCCATCAGCTTCTCGAGGAAGCGCTCCATGAACTCCTCGTTGAGGAGGCGCTCTCGGTTCTTGGTAAACGTGGTGGGGTGCCAGATCGGATCATCCGGGCTGAGGCCTACAAACCAGCGGAACAGCAGGTTGTAGTGCAGCTGCTCCAGTAGAGCCGCTCCGATCGAATCCCGTGGAACGCCTGCAGCAACGAGGCCAGAAGCAATTGCTCCGGCGGCACTGATGGCCGGCCTTCTGCGGCGTAGAGCTCGCAGAAGGTGGGGTTGAGTCGATCGAGGGCCTGATCCGCCAGTTTCCGGATCCGCCGCAGCGGATGAGAAGCCGGGATGCGCTCCTCAATCGACACGTAGGAGAACAGGGAGCCGCTGCGCTCCTGCTGGCCTCGCATCGGGATTGAGCGGTTATCCCATTTTCGCGCAGTCCGCGTTTTTCAGCAAACTCTAATTATAATTTATAACAACAAGCCAGAGAATAATGCTCGCGATCAACACCTTAAAGTAACGCGCAAAAATCTGATAGTGCTAATGATATTATTGGAATATTAGAGAAGCTTTCTTTTGTTTTCTCAGCCAATGTCGACCAAAGCCCTGTTCTTGGATCGAGATGGAGTGATTAACGTAAACTATGGCTATGTACACAAACGCGAAAACTTTGATTTTATTGATGGAATCTTTGATGTCGCAAAACATGCGCAGAGCATGAATTATAAGATTATAGTGATAACCAATCAAGCGGGTATCGGCCGAGGAATCTATTCTGAAGATGATTATTATCAGCTGACAGAATGGATGTGCAAGAAATTTTCTGAGACTGGCACGTTAATAAGTCGAGTCTACTTCTCACCTTTTCATCCAACTTCAGGATTAGGAAAATACCTTAGAGATCACATTTCGCGGAAGCCTCGCCCCGGCATGATACTGCAAGCCAGGGCAGATTTTGGTATTGACTTAAGTCGGTCCGTACTGATTGGTGACTCTGCAACAGACATAATGGCAGGATCAGTTGCCGGCATCAGGATAAACCTACTTCTCTCTCAACAGTCACCTGAAAGTCTAGAAGGATACAACTACAAGAGAATTAGAAACTTATCCGAGGCGATTAAGTTTCTGTAACTAACTAATGATATTTACTCAGAAGAAATAGTTGCCAACGTAGCTATCTAGGGAGACTCTGGAAAACCCATGCCATTCGCGGGACAATCGTCCTGTGATTGCAGGCCAGGACTGGGTTGATGGGCGGCAAACAGCTCGGCTTCTCGGATTACGAGCTCACCACGGCCAAGAAGCAGACCAAACGGGAGAAGTTTCTCTCTGAGATGGAGGTGGTGGTGCCATGGCAAGCGCTGATCGACTTGATCGAGCCCCACTACCCCAAGACCAGCAAGAAAGGCGGTAGGCCTCCCTATCCGTTGGCCACCATGCTGCGGATCCACCTGTTGCAGCAGTGGTATTCGCTCAGCGACCCGGCCATGGAAGAGGCCTTGATCGAGGTACCCACCATGCGCCGCTTTGCTGGTATCGAGCTGATCAGTGATCGGATCCCGGATGAGACCACGATCTTGACCTTCCGCCACCTGCTTGAGAAGCACGATCTGGGCGAGCAGATCTTTGAGACGGTCAAAGCTCACCTCAGCGCAAGGGGCATGACGATGCGGCAGGGCACGATCGTCGATGCCACCTTGATCGCGGCACCCAGCTCCACCAAGAACAAGCAGGGGAAGCGTGATCTAGAGATGCACCAGACCAAGAAGGGTAACCAGTGGTATTTCGGGATGAAAGTCCATATCGGAGTCGACAAGGACTCTGGTCTGATCCACTCGGTTGTGACCACTGCCGCCAACGTGCATGACCTCACCCCTGCCGCCGATCTACTCCATGGTGATGAGGAAGTCATTTACGGCGACGCCGGTTACCAGGGCATCGCCAAAAGAGCGGAGATGGCTGCCACTGCAGCGGATTTCAGGGTGGCAATGCGACCCGGCAAGCGACGCGTACTGCCAGATACACCAGAGGGAAGGCTGCAAGATCTGATCGAGACCGCCAAGGCCCACATCCGCTCAAAGGTTGAGCACCCATTCCGGGTAATCAAGCAGCAGTTCGGCTTTCAGAAGACCAGGCTGCGTGGCCTGGCCAAGAACCACTGCAAGATCAATGTGATGGCAGCGCTGACCAATCTGTATCTCGCTCGTGGACATTTGCTGGCTAGAGTATGAATACGGAAATGGTGTGTCTGATATGCATAAGCAGGGGCCCAAAAGACATTAAAAAAGGCCACGATTCAGCTATTCAGGGCCTGATTGCGGGCCTCAAAACGACACGAAGCCACCGTCAGCCAATTTTTTGGTCACCACGCTGCTTAAAAAACCGGCGTTGCCCAGAGACTCCCTAGGGTTCCTCTTCGATTTAATCTGAAGAAAGGTCTTGGTAATCAGTAAATCTTTCCGATTAATCATGCCTTCGCTAAACATGAAGGCCAAGCCAATGAACTAGTTTCGCGATGTCTAGGAAGATTTTGGAAAATAGCGCAAACGGTTGAATGCTTCCGAAACGTTATGAACTTTTACATAGGAATGCCAAGCGCTTGTAAATTAGTGATATTGTAAACATTATTAATTGAGTGTGAAAACCCAAGTGAATCTAGAAGCTTTAACGATTCAGGCAGGGTCATCTCTGAAGGAGGCCTTAGAGCGTATCGAGCAGAACCATTATGGTCTGATTATGATACATGATGAAGGTGGGGCAATTGTTGGCTTGGCTACAGATGGTGATATCCGTAGAAAGCTGTTGAAAGATGGTAACCTCGAGGATTTGATCGATGTATGCTGCACGACGAACTTTGAATGGGCTAGTCGTAATACACCACGAGAACTATTGCTTAAGCAGCTGGATCGGCGTATCAGATTTATTCCGCTACTCGATGACGAACGCAGGTTGATTGATTTTGTTACTCGCGACAAATTACCATTGTTTAGTGAGAACCAAGTCTATGCTCGTGCTCGTTCCCCGGCTCGAATTAGCTTTGGTGGTGGTGGTTCTGATGTAACGCACTATTTCTTGAATCATGACGGTGCTGTTATCAATGCTACTATTTCTTTGTACTCTCACGCGACGCTGCGGATCCGTAATGACTCTTCAATATTAATCCATTCATCTGATCTTGGAGCCACCCTTGAAGCTAATTGCCTTGAAGATGCTCTGTGCAAACCTAGCCAATTTGGGCTAGTGCAGGCTTTGCTTAAGACCATAAATCCAGAATTCGGTTTTGAGCTTTATTTGCATTCAGATTTTCCGATCAAGTCAGGGCTTGGTGGTTCAGCAGTCGTTTCCTCAGCTGTTCTTGGTTGTTTTAACCAGCTTCGGCAGGATAAACTAAATTTGCATGAACTAGCGGAAATTGCATATCAAGCCGAGCGAATTAATTATCTTATTGAGGGGGGATGGCAGGATCAATATGCAACCGTATTCGGAGGATTTAATCTTGTAGAGTTTAGACCAGAACAGAACTTAGTGCATTCTTTACGAGTGCAATCAGAGATTCTTTTGGAATTAGAAGAATGCCTTGTGTTGTGCGACACCGGTGCGAATCATGACTCAGGTGAAATCCACAGAGCACAACGGCAAAAGATGCAAAATGTGCGCCATTTGGTACAGAAAAATGTCGAATTGACTTATCTTATTCGTGATCATCTTCTGAGAGGTCGTCTTAATGATTTTGGAATGGCGTTGAATGAAGTCTGGCAACTTAAGAGGCAGTTCAGTGAAGGAATTTCGAATCCCAGCTTGGATACGCTGTATCAACAGGCTAGAGACAATGGCGCACTAGGCGGTAAATTGTTGGGAGCTGGCGGTGGTGGCTTTTTTCTCTTTTACGTACCAGCCTACAAAAGGTACGAACTTGTAAACTATCTCAGAAGTCAATCTTTGAAGATCATGCCTTTTTGCTTCGACAATGCTGGCATGAAGTCATGGACTGTAAGAGAATCATCGGTATGATGTACCTATATTTATAAGTACTATGCAAGACTCACTCTTCTTTAAAATAGCCTTAAAAATATTCAGGAGACTTAAGGCCAGAGTAAGGCCCCTTCACTTACGTAGACGAGCGTCCAGCGCTCCTATCTTTATGAAGCCCCTTTTCGAAGATGGAATTTGCATTCTGCCCTGGCATTATGTTTTTAATAAAGATCCTGAGGATTGTCGGCTTTATTTACTGATGAAAAGAGAAGCAGAAGCGTTGAGTACTGATCTCAGCATTGGACCGAAGAGTAAATACCTATCAAACAAATATTCACCTGGTGAAGCGATAACTGACCTTGGGCTTTTGTCATTTGTGCATACCCCTGAAATAGCCTTTCTTTTATTCAAGTATTTCGGAGGCAACTCTATTATGCTTTCTGCTGATTACTGGAAGTCAAGATATGCAGGTGAATGTAGAACTGGATCTCAAAACTGGCACACCGATCCGGAAGATCCTCTCATGCTTAAGATCTTTGTGTATTTTGCCGACGTTGACGAATCAAACGGAGCCACTGAATTTATTAAGAAAACACAAGTCGGGGGAGATTGCTGCATAAGGCCTTGGCACTCAAAACGATTAACTGGCTATTATTTGAATCAAGAACTTGAGAATTGCAAACTTAGTCATTTGCGTGACCACGTTATCTCTGCAAATGGAAGGGAGGGGGACATCGTATTGATTAATACAACAGACCTGCACCGCGGCGGCTTCGGAAATAGAGATAGATGCATGGCCAATTACACCTTTGTATCTCCTCATTGCCAGTTCGAACCACGGTGGATGAAAATCGATAGCGTTGGTTCGGAGTCCATATGAAAATTCAATTAGGTAATTGTACGATTGGCTGCGGACGTGTATTTGTAATTGCAGAAATAGGAAATAATCATAATGGTGATGTTAATCGTGCTTTGCAAATGGTCGATCTTGCAGCTGAAGCTGGAGCAAATTGTGTAAAGTTTCAGATGCGACATCTTGATGAGGTCTATCGTCACCGATCTCTTGAGAGGAGCTCTGAAGACCTCGGAACCGAGTACATCCTGGACTTGCTACGTCGATTCGAGCTGACCAATGAGGAGCACCGCCGGGTGGCTGATCATTGTGCAAGCCTAGGAATACTTTATATGTGCACGCCCTGGGACGGGTCGAGCATCGATGTGCTTGAGGGTTTCGGCGTGCCGGGATACAAAGTGGCATCCGCCGATCTGACAAATCTCCCATTGCTGAATCGACTCAGCGAAACCGGCAAGCCGTTGATTCTTTCGACCGGGATGAGTCGCCCGGAGGAAGTAACACATACCGTGGAATTCCTGCGCAAGCGCGATGCGCAGTTTGTTCTTTTACATTGCAATAGCACCTATCCAGCACCGTTCCACGACATTAATCTCAAGTGGATGGAGCGCCTTCGTGAGCAGCATTCCCTGGTTGGTTATTCCGGGCATGAGCGCGGGATAGCGGTGTCGTTGGCTGCGGTTGCGCTCGGTGCATGCGTGATTGAACGACATTTCACGCTGGACCGGGGTATGGAAGGTCCCGACCACGCCGCCAGTCTGGAGCCGGACGAATTCCGCCGGCTGATGGAAGGAATCAGGGAGATTGAGCAGGCACTAGGAGACGGCAAGGAGCGCCTTCTTTCCCAGGGTGAAATGATCAATCGGGAGAATCTCGGCAAAAGTCTGGTCGCCGCGCGAGTTCTAGCCAAAGGTACGATACTCAACCTACAGGACATCAAGGTACGAAGTCCCGGGCAGGGGCTTTCCCCGCAAAAACTCGAGCTGCTGATTGGGCGTGAACTTAAGCGTGACATGGGTGAGGAGGATTTCTTCTTCGATTCCGACATCAATGACTCCAATGTTGCTCCAAGAAGCTACAGCTTCAATCATCCCTGGGGGGTGCCAGTTCGCTTCCATGATTTTGCGGAATACACGTCACGTGTACAGCCGGATCTAGTGGAGTTTCATCTGTCCTACTCAGATATGGACCTTGATCCCGCTGACTTTCTCTCTGGGCAATATCAATGTGACTTCGTGGTTCATGCGCCAGAACTGTTTACCGGTAGCCATCTAATGGATCTGGCGTCCCCTGACCCTGAGTATCTTGCCAAGTCCATTGACGAAACGCAAAGGGTAATCGAAATCACGCGCTTGCTCAAACACTACTTTCCGCGGAACACCAAACCATTGATCGTGGCCAATGTTGGCGGGTTCACCATGGATGCACCGCTTTCTCCTGATGTGATCCACCAGTACTATGAGCGGTTTGCAGAGAGCCTGGGCAAGCTGAATATGGAGGGGGTCGAGCTGATTCCGCAGACCATGGCGCCTTTCCCATGGCATTTTGGTGGTCAGCGCTATCAGAACCTCTTCGTGAAAATCGATGAGATCGTGGACTGGTGCGAGCTGCTCAAATTGCGCATGTGCTTTGATGTGTCCCATAGCAAGCTAACCTGCAACCATCTAGGTGTGGATTTCTACAACTTTGCCGAGCGTATTGCGCCCTACACCGCGCACATTCATGTGGGCGACGCAGCTGGGCTGAACGGGGAAGGATTGCAACTCGGTGAGGGTGAGATTGATTTTGTCCGTCTTGGAAAGATCTTGACGTCTGGTTGCCCGCGAGCCTCCTTCATTCCGGAAATCTGGCAAGGACATAAAAATGCCGGACAGGGGTTCTGGGTCGCTTTGGAGAAGCTGGAAGGCATGCTCTGAATGGATGAGATTGAGTTCAATCGCATGACCAGGAATATGCAAGCAGTAATCAGTCGGCTAGGCTTTATGCAAGGGCGACTCTCGCCCCTAGTAGACGGAAAGATTCAGGCATTTCCCTGGGGCCACTGGCAGCAGGAATTCATCGCGGCACAAGAATTGGGCTTGGGTCTGATGGAGTGGACCATTGACCAGGATCACTTGCACGAGAACCCACTAATGCGTGAGGATGGCCAGAAAACGATACGTGCGCTGATGGAAGAATGTGCGGTGCGGATTCCATCCTTGACGGGTGACTGCTTCATGCAGGCTCCTTTCTGGAAGGCGGAAGGTACGGAGCGCGACGGGCTCGTGCTTGATTTCGAGTCTGTGATTGATTCCTGCGGGGCCCTGGGCGTGCAGTTTGTCGTTGTCCCATTGGTTGACAATGGGCGTTTGGATGGCGGTGCGCAGGAGGAAGATTTGGTGTTTATACTCTGCGAGATGACTCCAAGTCTGCGCGCGCGGGGTGTGCAGGTCATCTTCGAATGTGACTACACGCCTACTGAGCTTGCGCGACTGATGGAACGTTTAGACCCATCTGTTTTCGGTGTTAATTACGACATAGGCAACAGCGCTGCGATGGGATTCGATCCGCAGGAAGAGTTCCGCTGCTATGGCCAGCGGATCCTGAATGTGCATGTGAAGGACAGGTTGTATGGAGGAACAACTGTCCCTCTGGGAACAGGTAATGCCGATTTTGAAAAGGTCTTCGCCGGCTTGGGGGAGCTAGTTTATCGCGGCAACTACATAATGCAAACGGCGAGGGCCAATGACGGACTCCATGCGGCCGCGATTCAGAAATACCTCAACATGGTTGCGGTATTAATAGACCGTTATGACGCCTGAATTCAGCGGGAAAACTGCTTTGGTCACCGGGGCAACCCGCGGAATTGGGTTGGCGATCGCTAAGGCATTGTATGAGCGCGGTTGCAGTGTGGCCATCAACAGCCGTAACGCTGCAGACCTTCAGAGCGTGGCTGCGACGATGCCTCGCGTGATTGGCATACAAGCGGATCTCACTCGCGCTGACGAAGCCGGAAGGCTGGTTTCAGATGTCTTGGGGAAGTTTGGCAAACTGGACATGCTAGTATGCAACGTCGGCGGTGGCCGTTCGGTTCCGCCTGGGGAAGAGACCGCCGAAGAATGGCTAAGGGTCTTGAACCTCAACCTACACAGTGCCACTAATATGGTAGCGGCTGCTCGCAGAGCATTGGCAGAAGTCCGCGGAAGCATCGTCTGCATATCCTCCATCTGCGGCCAGGAAATGATCCCTGGAGCGCCCGTGACCTACTCGGTAGCTAAAGCCGCGTTGAATACGTACGTGCGCGGCATTGCGCGACCATTGGGTAAACAAGGTATCCGCATCAATGCAGTGGCACCTGGAAATATTCTGTTCCCAGGTTCTATTTGGGAAAAAAAGTTGGTCGAGAATCCGGCGGATGTGCAAAGCATGCTCGACCGGGATGTGGCAATCGGCAAGCTAGGCAGCCCGAAGGACGTGGCCGAACTGACGTCCTTTCTTCTTTCAGAGAAGGCGGGTTTTGCAACTGGTGCGGTCTGGACCCTCGACGGCGGGCAGGTCCGCGGCTGACTTTCACAGGAAATGGCAATGGTCAAGGCATTTGAAAAGTTCAACTTATCGGGGAAGACGGCGCTCATTACAGGGGCTGCGGGTCTCCTGGGGCTTGAGCATGCCGGAGCGCTGCTTGAGAGCGGGGCAAGAGTCATCCTGACTGACTTGGGTGCTGAAGCTCTCGATAGTGCACGGGATGAACTGCGAGGTCAGGCTGATCCAGCGCGCATCGTTGTGCGCGTTATGGATGTGACCAAGATTGAAGATATTCGTGGTGTCGCCGCCGCTCTACATGCCGACGGGCAGACGGTAGACATCCTTGTCAATAACGCGGCAGTAGACCCTAAGGTGCAAGGGGGGCAGGATGTCAAGGAGTCTTCCCGACTTGAAAACTTTCCCATGGTTCAGTGGGATCGCCAGCTTGCAGTGGGTCTCACAGGTGCCTTCTTGTGCAGCCAGGTCTTCGGGACTCTCATGGCCAAAAGCGGACAGGGTGGCGTGATCCTGAACGTGGCCTCGGACCTGTCGGTCTTTTCGCCTGATCAGCGCTTGTATCGTAAAGATGGCCTGCCGGATGACATGCAACCCGTGAAGCCAGTGACCTACTCTGTCATCAAGACCGGTCTTATAGGTCTCACACGTTACCTCGCGACTTATTGGTCCGATAGAGGAGTACGCGCTAATGCACTGTCTCCTGGAGGTGTATATACGGAGCAAGCGGATGAGTTTGTGAATCGCCTATCAGCGTTGATTCCCCTGGGGCGCATGGCCAATAGGGATGAATACCGTGCGGCTGTACAGTTCCTTTGCTCGGATGCCTCCGCATACATGAATGGCCAAAACATTGTCATTGATGGCGGACGCTCGGCGTGGTAGAATATCAAGCCAGAAATCCTCGCTCTTTTCTAGCTGAAAATGTTCGACAGTTTGTTGACTATTAAAATATAATGTTAAAAAAAACAATAACCTACTTGCGCTTCGATCCTGTTACCGTACTACAAAAAATGCGGCTAACCAATGATTCGTCTGGCGCGGCGAGCTTATTCGTTCGCGCATGGAGTGATCGAATCTTTAAGGAAAGTGGGCTGGCCGATACTTTGGCAAGATACGGTGAACTTGAGGAAAATCGGCAATATAAGCTCTTTATCTCTGGGCACAAGAAGGCGGATATAGTCAATATTTACCAACAAGCGAAATCTGCATCAGTTGTTGTAGAGTTTGGTTGTGGGATAAGTACGTTTGCTATTGCACACGCGTTGAAGCAAAAAGGCTGCGGGAAGATTTACGCCGTCGAAGCTGATGAAAAGTGGGCCTCCTTGGTAAGGGATGGAATTAAGTCTCTTGATCTTGATGGTTACTGCGAAGTAGTTCAATCTAATCCAAAGCTTGTACTCCGTGATTGCCAATGGTTTCCTTGTTCGAAAAGCTTCCAGATGTTCGCCCTGATTTAATTTACCTAGACGGCCCTTCACCCTTACATGTAAAAGGTGATTGTCATGGATTAACAATGCCTGGGTTAGAGTTTATCGTTGCAGCCGATCCGCTTCTCTATGAGTGGTCATTCTACGCAGGAGCGAAAATTGTCGTCGACGGGAGGATAAATAACGTAAGGTTTTTAGAGAGAAACTTGCGCAGGAAATATATCGTCCGTCGCAATTACTTCATGAATACGACGACTTTCAGTTTGGTACGCTAATTCCATCGGGCTAGATGAATGGAAAACTGGTATTTTGCAAGCCTCGTTACAGGACACATCTATAACGGGTCTGGGCAACGAATTCCGCTGTATGGTGGGAACTAATCATGGCGAAGAGCTGGGCTGGCTGGAGAGGAGAAACGACGCTTCTACATCCTTCTCCTTCACAAGAATTGCCGTTTTCCCCAACTGAAATCTTGACGATTTAATTAGGGTATGAAAGTATTGGCAGTAATCCCGGCAAGAGGCGGTTCAAAGTCTATTCCCTATAAAAATATTGTGGATTTGCATGGAAAGCCACTTATCGCATGGACCATCCAGCAGGCCCTGGATTCCGGAGTCGTCGATTATGTACACGTGTCGACGGATGACGTCAAAGTGGCTGAGGTAGCCAAGTTATTTGGAGCGCATTGCGATTTTCTTCGCCCACCTGAGATCTCAGGCG
>Ga0194123_10006858_pt1 | contig 11600 bp, 9 predicted proteins | sample TA2MahsurfametaG_5_FD_155479 | JGI IMG/M metagenome (GOLD analysis project Ga0194123, IMG submission 155479) | Freshwater microbial communities from Lake Tanganyika, Tanzania - TA2015023 Mahale A surface | ecosystem: Environmental > Aquatic > Freshwater > Lake | place: Tanzania: Lake Tanganyika... | reverse complement strand
CGCCGCGCTGAAGGCGTGGCTCGAGGAACAGGCGCCGCGCAACCAGTCCGCCGCGGACGCACTCAAGGAGTTCTGGCCATGAGGGCACCACGCCTCGCCGCCGCCGCGGCCTTCGCCGCGCTGGCGCTCGCGCTCGTCGCGACCAACGCGCCCGCGGGGGCGCAGGAGCGGCGCCCCCTGCTGATCGAGGGCAAGCGCAACCTCTACCAGCGCGTGATCGCGCGACCCGGCGCGACGATGACGACCGAGCCGCGGCAGGGCGCCGGCCGCCCGGTGCCCGGCTTTTCGGTCCACTACGTCTACGAGCGGCGCGACGGTTTCCTGCTGGTCGGCCAGGGCTCCGACGGGCGCGTGGCGGGCTGGATCCCCGCCGAGCGCAGCATCGACTGGAAGCAGACGCTGGTCGCCGCCTTCACCAACCCCGCGGGACGCGAGCGCGCGATGTTCCTGCGCGACGAGGAGGTGGCGCGAAGGCTGTGGCTCTCCGGCGCCAGCCGCGCCGAGGACGCGCGCCGCCTGCGCGAGGGCGCGAACGCCAACGCCGACGGCCCGGTGGTCGCGCTCGAGCCGGAGAACCACGTCGACATCACGCGCCAGTTCTACCTGCTGCCCATCCTCTCCGCGGCGCGCATCGAGAACGAGCGCGCGGAGGCCGCGCTGGCCCTCGAGGTCGTCTCGGCGCCGGCGGAGAAGCCCGCGACCCTGCCGGCCGATCCCGCCGCGATGCGCGAGTTCAAGGGCGCCGTCGTCTTCGTCGTCGACACCACCGTGTCGATGGCGCCCTACATCGACCGCACGCGCGAGGCGATCAAGCGCCTGGTCGACCGCATCGGCGGCACGGCCGTGCGCGACAACTTCCGCTTCGGCATGGTCGCCTACCGCGACCACATGGGCGGCGATGCGCGGCTCGAATACGTCACGCGCATGGTCTCCGCGCCCGACTTCGCCACCGCGCCGGACGCCATCGTCGCGCAGGCGGCCGTCGTGGAGGAGGCCAAGGCCTCGAACCAGGACTTCGACGAGGACGCGATGGCGGGCATCAAGCTCGCCCTCGACAAGGTGCAGTGGAAGGACTTCGGCGGCCGCTACATCGTGCTCGTCACCGACGCCGGCACGCGCGACGCCACCGATCCCAAGAGCGAGACGAAGCTCGGGCCGCGCGAGATGAACGCGCTGGCGCGCAGCGAGGCCAGCCAGGTGGCGATCTACACGCTCCACCTGCGCACCCCGGCGGGGCGCAACAACCATGCGCGCGCCGAGAAGCAGTATCGCGAGCTCTCGCAGTTCGGCGGCACCGAGCCGCTCTACTACCCGATCGCCGAGGGCGACCTCGGGCGGTTCGGCGGCATCGTCGACAGGCTGGGGGACGCCCTGCTCGCCAACGTGGCGGCCACGCTCGGCCGGCCGATCGCCGGCATCGCGCCGCCCACGACGCCCGAGGAGAGGCGCGTCGCCGAGCAGTCCGCGATCGTCGGCAACGCGATGCGCCTGTCCTATCTCGGTCGCGTGCGCCGCGAGGCGGTGCCAGACGTCGTGCGCAGCGTGGTGCTCAGCGAGGACGCCGTCGATCCCGTCCCGGAGCGCCGCCCCGTGGAGCCCCGCGTCCTGCTGACGCGCAACCAGCTCTCCGACCTCGCGCGCACGCTGCGCGAGGTGATGGAGGCGGGCAACGCCGCGCGCATCGCGCCGGACACCTGGTTCTCGCGCATCCGCGCCGCCGCGGCGGCGTCGAGCCGCGACCCGCGCCGCATGGCGGAGTTCCAGCGCCTCGGCGGCGCCTTCGGCGAATACCTCGACGACCTGCCCTACCAGAGCGCGATCATGGAGGTCACGCAGGAGGACTGGGTCGCGATGGGCGCCGGGCGCCGGCGCGAGATCCTCAACGACATCGAAGCGAAGCTGCGCCTCTACGAGGAATACAACCGCCAGCAGGCGCTCTGGGTGTCCTTCGACGGCGGCCGCGACCCCGGCGAGGCGATGTACCCGGTGCCGCTCGACGCGCTGCCCTGAGGCGCGCGCGCGGGCCATGCACTCCGCGCCCGCCCTGCTCCTCGAGCGCGTCGAGCGCGCGCACGCGAGCGGCTCCGGCCGGTTCCTCCTCGAGGTCGACGCCTTCGCCGTGCGCCGCGGCGAGGCGGTCGCGCTGACCGGCCCCTCGGGCACCGGCAAGTCCACCATGCTCGACCTGCTCGCGCTCGCCTCGCGCCCGACCTCCGCCGGGCGCTTCGTGCTCGCGACGCGCGAGGGCGGCGAGGTCGACGTCGCCGCCGCCTGGGACGCGGGCGACCTCGACCTCCTGACCGCGACGCGCGCGGTGCATGTCGGCTACGTGCTGCAGCAGGGCGGGCTGCTGCCGTTCCTGACGCTGCGCGAGAACATGCGCCTCGCCCAGCGCGTCGGCGGCAGGGGCGACCTTGCGCGGATCGAGGAGCTGGCGCGCAGGCTCGGCATCGACGGCCTGCTCGACCGCAAGCCCGCGACGCTGTCGGTGGGGCAGCGCCAGCGCGCCGCGATCGCGCGCGCGCTCGCGCATGGGCCCGAGATCGTGCTCGCCGACGAGCCCACGGCCTCCGTCCATCCCGCGCTCGCCGACACCGTGCTCGCGCTCCTGGTCGAGCAGGTGCGCGCCGCCGACGCGGCCCTGGTGATCGCGACGCACGACCCCGAGCGCGCCGCGCGCCATGGCATAGAGATCTGCGCCGCGATCCTCGCGACCGACGGCACCGCGCGCTCGCGCTTCTCGCGCCCCGCGGGAGCGGCGCCATGAGGCGCCTCGCCCTGGTCGCCGCGCTGGCCTGGCGCGACCTCGTGCATGAGGCGCGGCTCTTCGCCTGCACCGCGACCGGCTTCGCCGCGGTCCTGGCGCCGCTGCTCGTGCTCTTCGCGCTCAAGCACGGCGTGATCGAGGGGCTGCGCGAGACGCTGGTGCAGAACCCGCGCGCGCGCATGGTCGTCAACACCGCCAATCGCGGCTTCGACCAGCAGTTCCTCGCCACGCTCGCGGCGCGCCCCGACGTCGCCTTCGTGGTGCCGCGCACGCGCACGCTCAACGCCGAGGCACGCTTCGAGCGCCCCGACCGGGCGGGAACCGTCTTCCGCGCCGAACTGCTCGCCACCGCCGCCGGCGACCCGCTGCTCGGCGCCGCGCCGGCGCCGGGGCCGCGCGGCATCGTCGCCAGCGCCAGCCTCGCGGCCCGGCTCGAGCTCGCGCCGGGCATGGAGGTGACGCTGCGCGCGCCGCGCGGCGCCGGCGCGTCGCGCGAGGTGCTCGAGCTCGCCATGACGGTGGCCTCGATCGCGCCGCCCTCTGCCTTCGACCGCGACGGTGCCTTCGTGGCCCTGCCCGTCCTCGCGCTCGTCGACGACTTCACCGACGGGCTCGTCGCGCCCGGCGCGGAGCCGCAGGACGTGTCCGCCGCGCGCGTGTTCGCGGGGTTCCGCGCCCATGCGCGCCGGCTCGAGGACGTGGTCGCCATCGACCATGCGCTGCGGCGCGGCGGCGTCGACGTCGATACCCGCGCGGGCGAGATCGCGGGGCTGCTCGAGCTCGACCGCAACCTCGGCCTGCTCTTCGCCGTCATCGCGGGGCTCGGCGGCGCGGGCTACCTGGTGTCGCTCGCGGTCGGGCTCTACGCCAATGTCGAGCGCAAGCGCCGCGACTTCGCGCTCATGCGGCTCATCGGCCTGTCCGGGCGCGACCTGCTGCTGCTCCCGGCGATCCAGGCCACCTGCATCGCGCAGGCCGGCAGCGCGCTCGCCGTGGCCGTCGCGCTCGCGGTCACCCGCGTCGTCAACGCCGTCGCCGCCGAGGCCGCGTCGGCCGACGCGCGCGCGGTCTGCATCCTCGATCCGGCGCACGCCGCGGCCGCCTGCGCGGCGACGCTCGCGGGCGCCATCCTGGCCGCGGCCTTCGCCGGCGCGCGCGCCGCACGCATCGAACCGGCGGAAGGGATCCGCGATGAATGACGCATGCCGAAGGGGCCGCCGACCGGTGGCCGCCGCGATCGCCCTCGCGCTGCTCGCCGCGGCCGGCATGGCCGGGGCACAGCAGGCGCCCGCGACCTGGCCCGAGGAGAACTGGAACCCGCAGCCCCTCGCGGACGACCTCGTGCTGCCGCTGCCCTGCGGCGGCGCGATGGCCTGGCGCGCCGTGCCCACGCCCGTCGCGCAGGGCGCGATGGCCGACCGCCCCGCGCTGATGGGCCAGGCGGACCCGCAGACCGACTATGTCGAGTATCTCCGCCAGGGGTTCATCGCGGGGCCGTTCCCCGGGCCCGCGGGCCAGCCGCCGCGCTTCTACCTCGCCAAGTACGAGATCAGCCGCGACCAGTGGTCGGCGGTGATGTCGGAGACCTGCCCCGCCCTTCCCTCGCAGGGCGGGCGCGTCGCGAAGACCGAGGTGGGCTGGGTCGATGCGGTGAACTTCACCGCGCGGCTGACCGCATACCTGTCGCGCAACGCGGTGCAGAAGCTGCCGCGCCGCGACGAGGCGGTCGCCTATGTCCGCCTGCCCTCGGAAGACGAGTGGGAGTTCGCCGCGCGTGGTGGCGCGGCGGTGGGCGAGCTCGAGTTCAGCGCCCGCACCTACCCGATGGAGGGCGGGATGCAGCGCCACGCCTGGTTCCAGGGGCCGCGCAGCGCCGCCGGGCAGCCGCGGCCGATCGGTGCGCGCGCGGCGAACCCGCTGGGCCTCCACGACGTCTACGGCAACGCGGCGGAATGGACGCTGGAGCCCTTCCGCCTCAACAAGATCGGCCGCTACCACGGGCAGGCCGGCGGCGGCGTCGTGCGCGGCGGCGACTTCATGACGCCGGATTCCGCGCTGCGCTCGTCGCTGCGCGTCGAGCTGCCGCCCTTCGACATGCGCACGGGCGAGCCGCTGCGGCTCCGGAACGTGGGGCTGCGCCCCGCGCTCGGGCTCGTCGTGACGACGGCGGATGCGCGGGTGCCCGAGTTCCGCGCCGCCTTCGACGCCGAGGCACAGAGCCGGAGCACCGCCGCGGACGACCCGCAGCGCCTCCTGCAGGTCCTGCACGACGAGGCCACCGACCCGACGGTGCGCCAGGGACTGGCGCGCGTGCAGGCGACGCTGCGCGCCGAGAGCCGCGCGCGCGCCGACCAGGAGGCGGAGACGATACGCGCGCAGATCACCTTCGCCGCGGCGATGGCGCGGCAGGTGCTTCTCGCGGAGGGAAACAGCGAGGTCCTGCGCATCTCGGGGGACGTCATGGGCCTGATCGACAACGCCCATGCCAAGCGCGTCGGCGAACTCCTGCGCAACAAGCACAAGGAGATGAACAACGGGATACCGCCGCTGCTCGACGCCTATCTCGCCTTGGTACAGCGCATCGGGCGAGGCGCGGCGGGCGCACGGCTCGCGGACCAGGCGCGCGTCGTGGTGGAGGAGCAGCGCGCGCAGAACTTCCTGAGCATGGCAGCGCTGGCGCAGTTGGCCGTCCGCCATGCCGGCGCCGCGGCGGAAGGCAGGTTGCCGACGCGCGAGCGCGCGCAGGCGGAGATCATCGAGGCCGGCAGGAGCGCGGCGCCACCCACCCAGCCCACTCCACCCGCCGCGCCATCGCCGCCGCCTTCCCAGGCACCGGCGCGGCCCGGCCGGGGATCGCCGCCACGATGAAGTCGCGCGGGAAATGAAGTAGGTTCTGGCCCGTTATGCCACCGTCGGCGCCCGCGCAGGCGCGAAAGACCCGACAAGCAGGAGATACCCGCATGTTCCCGAAAAGCACGGCATTCCGCCTGCCCGTCATCCTCGTCATGATCGCCTCGCTCGGCCTGTCGGGCTGCGTGACGACCAGCACGGCCTCCGAGAACCTCACGCCGGCCCAGCGCGAGCTGCGCCAGCAGACCGAGCGCTTCAACGAGACCGTCGCCGTCGGCGCGGCGGCGGGCGCGATCCTTGGCTGCGCGCTCGGCGCGGCCCTCAACCGCAACAACCGAGCGGGCGGCTGCGCCGCAGGCGGCGTGCTGGGCGGCGTCGCGGGCGCGGGCTCGGGCTACTACGTCGCCACGCGCAACCAGCAATTCGCGACCCGCGAGCAGGCCGCGCAGGCCCGCATCGACGCGGCGCGCAAGGAGGCTGACGACCTCTCGCGCACGGCGGAGGTCGCCAACCGCGTGGCGCGCGAGAACAAGGCGCAGCTCGACACGCTGGACGAGCGCTACAAGCGCAGCCAGATCACGGCCGAGCAGTACAAGGCCCAGACCGTCGCGATGCGCGAGGACGCGCAGACGATGAAGCGCGCCTCGGAGGAGGCGGGCAAGGCCGCGAACCAGATGGCCGCCGACAGCGCGGGCGCCGGTGGCGGCGCGATCCGGGACCAGGCCGTGCGCGCGGCCCAGGCCAAGCGCAACATCGACACCGCGGTCGCCGAGCTCGAGGCTGCGCTCTCCCGGGTCCCGTCGTGATCAGCGCGCGCAAGGCCGCCCTCGCGTTCGCGGCGTCGCTGGCGCTGCAGGGCTGCGCCGATCCGGGACCGGCGAAGGAGCGCGGCTTCTTCGGCGGCATGGGCGCGATGATGACCGGCGGCGACGAGCGCCAGGCGGCGAAGCTCGAGAACACGGCCGCCTCCGAGCAGCGTCGCGCGCTCGAGGCGCGCGCCGAGGCGCAGGCTGCGGCCTCGCGCCAGCAGCAGAGCGAGAGGGACCTCGCGGCGGCGAAGGCGCGCCTCGACGCGATCGACGCGGACATCGCCCGCCAGCGCCAGGCGCTGGCGCGGCTGCGCGCCCAGCGCGGCGAGGCGGGACGCGCCGAGGCCGAGCGCCTGCGCCGCGAGAGCGACGATCTCGCCCGCGCGCGCGCGCGCGCCGGCAGCCAACCGAGCGCCGAGGAACTCCAGTCGCTCGAGCGCCTGTCGCGCGCGCTCGACGAATCGCTGCGCCGCTACGGGCAGAACTGACGCGGCCCGCGCCCGATCCGGCGCGCAGGCTCACATGGCCGGCCGGGCAGCAGGCCTGGGGTCGACAACGAAGGGCAGACGAGAATGGCGGCGCCACGTTTCCTCCTGAAGACCGAGCTCGCGCGCTTCGCGCCGCTGGCCCTCGATGGCAGGGCCGTCACCACCCAGCACGAACGCCTCCAGGCGTTGCTTGCCGCGCGGGGCCTTGCCGGCGCGGGAGCGCTCTTCGCCGAGCCGATCTCCGGCGCCGGTGCCATCACCTGGTACGGCCTCGGCACAGGCGATCCGCAGCCCATCACCTCGCTCTCGCCCGAGCGGCGCGCGGAGGCCGAGGCCCGGCTCGCCGCCGCCATGGACCCGGTGCTCAGCCTGCTCGACGACCCGGAAGCGGGTCCGCTGCTGCGGCGCGCGCTGGTCGTCGGCGACGCAGACCAGATCCTCGTGCTGGACGACGGTGTCGTCCTGGCCGGTTGGGGCCTCGTCCCGGCCGGGATCTCGGGCGACGCAGATGCCGCGCGCCATGCCGCCGCGACGCTCGGGCGCTTCGTGCCCGCCCTCGCCTCCATCGATGCCTCGTTCCTGGGGCCCGTCGCCGCCGCGGTGCCCCCGCCACCTGCGCCGCCACCGCGACGCGAGACGCCTGTCACGACGCCAGCCGCCGCGCCACCGCCGCCGCTGCCCGCGCGCGGATCGAACGCCCCGGCCGGCGGCGCGGAGCCGCCGCGCGCGGCCGCGCCGATGGCCTGGTGGATGGTGCCGATCCTGGTCGCGGTCGCCCTCGCCTTCCTGCTGCTCGGCTTCTGGCTGGCCTGGAACCATTTCGTGCGCGACATCGCGGGCCGGCAGTACTCGGCGAACGTCGTCGACGGCGAGCGCACCCGCCTCGCCATCCGCATGCAGCGCGAGACCAACGAGGCCCTCGAGCGCGAGGTCGAGCGCGCACGCCGGGCCGCCGGCCAGGACGTCTGCCGCGCCGAGGGGCCGGCGGGCGGCGCGCTCCCCGCGCTGCCGCAGAGCCAGCCGGTCGCGCCAGGCGCCGCGCCGCCGCCGGTCCCCTTGCCGCCCGGCGCCTCGCCGCCCGCCGCACAGCCCCCGCAGCCTGGGCAGCAATCCGCCGCTCCGCCGGCCGGGTCGCTGGCCTCGCTCCTCGAGCACGCGACGGTGATGATCGCGACCGCGGGGCCGCGCGGCATCGGGCATGGCACGGGCTTCTTCGTCTCCGGCGACACGATCGTCACCAACGCCCATGTCGTCGAGAACGCCGACCCGAGGCAGATCTTCGTGATGTCCAAGTCCATCGGACGCGCGTTGCGCGCCGAGCTGGTCGCGCGCAGTTCCACTCCCGGGCAGGAATCCGAGCCCGGCATGCCGGACTTCGCCGTGGTCAGGCTCGCCCAGCCCGTGCCGGGCGCCCAGCCCCTCGCGATCACGACCTCGGTCGAGAAGCTGACCGACGTCGTCGCGGCCGGCTATCCGGCGAGCGTCGTGCGCGTCGAGGCCGGGATGGCCGCGCTCGCGGAAGGCCGCCTCGGCGAGCCGCCCGAGCTCGTGCTCACGCGCGGCACGATCAGCACGGTGCAGAAGCTCCCGAGCGGGCTGACGGTCATGCCGCACTCCGCCGACATCTCGCCGGGCAACAGCGGCGGCCCGCTCGTCGACCTGTGCGGGCGCGTCGTCGGGGTGAACACCTTCGTGAGCCGCTCGACCGCGGTCGCCGACCGCGTGCGCTACGCGCAGAAGAGCGACGACATGATCGCGTGGCTCTCCGCCACGCGCGTCGCGGTCGACCGTCGCGATGGCGCCTGCCAGCCGGAGCCGCCGCCCGCTGCAGCCCCGCCCGCGGCCGCTCCGTCGCCCGCGCAACCCGCAGGCGGTGGGGCGCCCGCTGCGCCCGCGGCGCCCGGCGCGGCGCAGCCCAAGCCGCCCGCGCGATGAGGAAGACACGGCCATGAGCCAGGGCGCGCCCATCGCCACGACGGCGAATACCGGCCTGCAGGCGCTGGGAACCGGCGGACAGCTGGCGATCCATGCCTGGGACCAGATCGCCTCCTACCTGCGTCGCACGCGCGGCGAGGCGCATGCCGCGCTCTTCGCCGAGCCCAATCCCGACCCGGACCGCGGCATCGTCGACTGGTACGACGCGCAAGGCGGCGAGGCGACGCCGATCGCGCGGCTGCCGGCGGAGCAGGCCGAAGCCGCGAACGCGGAACTCGCGCGCCTCGTCGCCGACATCCAGGCGGATGCGGCGCGGCTCGCGGCGTCGAAGCTGCCGGGCGAAAGATTCCTCGGCGAGCTCCTGGCGCAGGCGCTGCGCGTCCCCGGCGCCGAATCGCGCCTCGCGATCGGCACGCGTCCCGTCCTCGTCGCCTGGGGCCATGCGCGCGCCGACGGCCATGCAGAGCACGCGCTGATCATCGGCGAGGCCGCGCGCCGCCCCGGCGCGGGCCGCATGCGCATCGTCGGCCCGCCGCCGGCCCAGCCACCGCGGCGCGACACCGCGAGCTGGGTCGCGGCGGCGATCGCCTCGCTGCTCCTGCTTCTTCTCTTCCTGCTCCTGCTCCTGCTCGATCCCTTCGACTGGTTCAGGGCCCCCGCGCCGAGCTGCGTCGCCGACCCGCGCGGCGCCGCGCTGCTCGACGAGATGCGGCACGAGCAGGACCGCGAAGGCATGCTGCGCGCCGAGATCGCGCGGCTCGCGCGCGAGGCAGGGGAGCGGCGGCTCGCATGCCCGCCGCCGACCCCGGAGCCCGCGGCGCCGCAGCGCCCCGCGGAGGCCACGCCACCGCAGCCTTCTTCCTCCGCCGACGCCGAGCGCGCACGCGAGCAGGGCGGCCAGTCGGGTCGCGTCCAGGTCATCCTCGCCTGGGACAACGAGAGCGACCTCGACCTCTTCGTCTCCTGCCCCGACGGGGACATCGTCTCCTATCAAAGCCGCAAGGGCTGCGGCGGCGGCGAACTCGACATCGACCGCAACGCCCAGGCGCCGCTGCGCAGCGACGCGGTCGAGAACATCGTCTGGCCGGAAAAGGCGCCGGCCGGCCGCTACGGCATCTCGGTCGAGCACAATGGTCATCTCCAGCGCACGCCCCAGCCATCGAGCTTCCGCGTCACCGTGCGCGTAGAGGGACAGCCGGATCGCAGCTTCTCGGGGCGCGTCGCACCGGGCACGCGCGTCCCCGTCGGCAGCTTCGACGTGCCCGCGAGATGAGGGCGCGGGGCCGCACGAGCGATGACCCAGCGCTTCGCCGCCGCCGAGTATCGCAACCTGCTGCCAGCGGGCTGGGACCATGCGCGCGCGCGCGTGGTCCTCAGCGCGCTGCTGGCGGAGGCCGCGGGACCGGAGACGACCTGCCTCTTCGCCGACGTGACGGTCGAGGGCGACGCGCTCGTCTTCGCGCCGCCGCCCGGCGGCACGAGCGCGCGCCACGAGACGCTCGACGCCACGCAGCGCGAGGCGCTGCGCGCGGAACTCGGGCGGCTGGCCTCGGAGCTGCGCCGCGCGGCGGAGCGGCGCGCGGCGCGCGTTCCCGCCGACGCGGGCCTGCCCGCGCTGGTCGCCGCCGCGCTGGAGATCCCGTCCTTCGCCCATGTCGAGGCCTGGGCCGCGCCCGGCGCGGAAGGCAGGCCGGTGCTGCTCGGCTGGGGCCTCGTCCCCGCGGCCGCGCCGGGGCCGCTCGGCTTCGTGACGCGGCTCGACGACGGCATCGCGGCGCAGGCGCCGCGGCCCTGGCCATGGCGCATGGCCGCGCTCGCCGCGCTCGCGCTGCTGCTGCTCGGCGCGCTCGCCGCGCTGCTCGCGGGGCCCGTGCTCGGCCTCTTCCCGCGCGCCGAGCCGGTGTGCCGCGCCGAGCCGGGGCAGATGGCGGAGCTGGCCGAACTGCTGCGCGAGGAGGAGCGCGGCCGCGCGCTGCGCCGCAGGATCGCCGAGCTCGAGGCCGAGCTCGGCGCGCGACGCGCCGCATGTCCCCTGCCCGAGCCACCCAGGCCGCCCGAACCGCCCAAGCCACCGGAGACCCAGCCACCCGCGCCTGCGCCTGCGCCGCCTCCACCTCCACCTCCACCTCCACCTCCTCCGCCTCCGCCTCCGCCCGCTCCGCCGCCGAAGCCGCCGGAACCCTCTCCGGCCCTGCCCGCGTCGCGCTGGGACGCCGGCGACCTCGGCATGCTCGAGGGCTGCTGGATGCTGGGCGCGGAGACGCAAGGCCGCTTGCGGCATGGCGACGGGCGCTCGGAGACATGCCGTGTCGAGGCCGGCAGGATCTGCTTCGGGATGAATGGCCAGGGAACGCGCGAGACATCGGTCGTCTGCCCGTCCTCGGGCCGCTTCTCCTGCCAGGCTCCGGTCGAGGCCGGCTTCGCGGGTGGCACCATGACGACACGGCAACCCGGAGTGACCTGCGCGCCCGGTGGCACGACATGGAATCCCGACACGCTCACCTGTCGCCGCGTGGGCGACGATCTCGCCCGATGCACCGATCGCGAAGGCTTCCAGCACGACTTCCGGCAGGACCGCCGCGGCCGATGACCCAGGGGATCCAGCTGCAGGCGTACGTTGCCTCGAACGAGCACAGGGGCTGATCGAAAGCCATGACCCAGCGCTTCGCCGCCGCCGAGTATCGCAACCTGCTGCCAGCGGGCTGGGACCATGCGCGCGCGCGCGTGGTCCTCAGCGCGCTGCTGGCGGAG
>Ga0194123_10006850_pt1 | contig 11606 bp, 11 predicted proteins | sample TA2MahsurfametaG_5_FD_155479 | JGI IMG/M metagenome (GOLD analysis project Ga0194123, IMG submission 155479) | Freshwater microbial communities from Lake Tanganyika, Tanzania - TA2015023 Mahale A surface | ecosystem: Environmental > Aquatic > Freshwater > Lake | place: Tanzania: Lake Tanganyika... | reverse complement strand
CCTCTCCATATTCTCCTTTATTTTTTTTTCGTCTATTCTTTCATACAATATCTCCCTCAAATTAATAACACCAAAATAATTATATCCATATTCATCCCTCTTTATTCCTCTCAATTTACCTCTTATTAATGCAGGATTATATTTAAATGTATCAAAATATATAGTCCCATTCTTTATCGCATGTAATATCCTATCTCTAGTTCTATCTATCACAAATTTTATTAATTTATCTTCATCATTTAATATATCCAATGTCAATCCAAAATGATTTAAATTACCCCATTTCTTATAATATGCATTATACCACCTATATTGTTTCTCGTAAAATAAATTCTTATCCATAAAACTACAATCATAATTAAATACCTTTATATCATTACCTCCATATATATGTTCCCTCATTTCTCCCTGAATTATTAATTCATTTACATAATTCCTATTTCCCACAAAAAATGAATCCATATCTCCATTATGTTCCTTTAAAATTAATTTTTTATTTATACAATAAATCCCTTTTTTAAATATCATCCAATGATTTCTATCCAAATAATTATATTTCGGTAAATAAATCTTATGATAATCCTCTTTTAATACTTTATCCAATTTAAATCCATCTTCATACTTGAAAATATAATCTATATCGAACTTCACACAAAAATCTCCCTGACATTTCTTTAATCCATAATCAAAATGATAAGTCATTACATCATAACTCCAATCTATCGGCCATAAATCTGTCTTATATATCTTAACTTTCTTATCCAAATCTCGTATTCTTCTTGAACTTTCTTCTTCATCTCTTCCCAAAATAACAACTATCTCATCTGCTAAGGGTAAAATAGATTTTATTGATTCTAAAATTGGATATTTATTTTTCAATGGTTCTGTTGCTATACAAAAAAAAGATATAAACATTTTATAAATAATATAAAATAAATATTATATCCTTACTTATGGAATAATTTAATACAAAATTCTATTCCATAAACTGGATATAAATATAATATCGCATTTTTATATGCATAATTCACATCTGGCTCCACCGTTTTAAAAGTATCCATATTAAAAATTGACTTCTTATTCAATATCTTACTCGCTATTCCAACATCCGTTGATATAATAGGTGTTTTTAATAACCCACATTCAAATATACTTCTTGGCCCTCCCTCCACTCTTGAACTAACCACATAAATATCCAATATATTATATAACTCATTTATTTCATCATCCGTCGCATTCTCCCTATAAAAATATCTTATATCCCTTTTTTTTAATTCATTTATTATATATTGTCTATTATATCCTGTTAATATTACTAATGGATCATCATAATTTTCAATTAATTTAACAAATATATCTGGACCCTTTTCTAATTTTGGACTTCCATCTTTTTCAGTATCCCTCTGAAAACTTCCTACTAAAAATTCACCTTTAAATCCCCATTTTTCTCTCAATGAATTCTTATCCACTATCATTCTACATTCTGATGGATCAATAGGAAATATTAATTCTATAATTTTTTTATCAGTGTATTTTTTTAATGTCTCAGTAGTTTTTGGAGATATTGTATGATAATAACTAGTTATTTTGTTAATTTCCTCAAATTCTTTTTTATCCATTTTTCTCTCCTCTATATGATGTATAGTTGTTATCACTGGTAAATTTGTTTTTGGAACTTTCTTATATAAAAAATGATTAAATAACCATATTTTACTCGCTTTTTTTATATCCAATGTATATTTATCAGAATTATATTTCATCCATTGTATCACTATCTTCCTACAAACCCATTTATCCTCATATATTATAAATATCATTTATGAAAAATAGATTTTTTTAAGCGTTTTTAAACAAACTTAAAAATATATAATTACTAAAATGAAAATAACTGTCAGTGGACTATGGATTGGACCTTCTCTTTCATTTATTGAACAATTATCCATACAATCTTTCTTAAATAATGGATATAATTATGATCTATATGTTTATGATAATGTAGAAAATATTCCTGAAAATGTTAATATAAAAGACGCTAACGAAATTCTGCATAACTCTGAAATATTTTCCTACCAAAATAAAAGTTTTTCTGCAGTCTCCAACATATTTAGATTCCAATTACTTTATAAAAAAAATACAATATGGGTCGACCTAGATATTATATGCACAAAATATTATGATTTCAATAAAGATAAATATCTTTTCATTACCGAACCAGATAAAACATACAAAAATGAAAAATTGGGTTCTTGCATCCTTAAAATACCCCAAAATGACATCATCGCAATCGATGCAATTGAAAAATGTCAAAGAGAAAAAGAAAAAGTTTTAAAAGGTGAAATCGTATGGGGTATGGGCCCAAGAACTGTTAAATATATTGTTGATAAATATGCATTACATAAATACATTAAAAATTGGAAATTCTCCAATTGTTGCGCAAATAAACATTTTGAATGCATAATTAATCCAGAATTCAAAGAAAATGGAGAATATTTTAATGAAATTGATAAAATACCCGACGAAAATTACTTCATACATCTATGGAACGAATTTATGCGAAGAAATAATATCGATAAAAATAATATTCCTGAAAACTCTTTCCTTTATAATCTAAGAAAAAGCCAAATTAATATTTAATCCCATATCCAAAGCCTTATTCATCATTGTTAATGCCATTGAAAATACAGTCGTCGCATGTATACATCCATATGGACCAGCCGGTGTTATTTCCTTTCCTGAATAAGTATCCTTCTTATTAATATCTTTCGAATACTTAAACCCTCCATCCGGCATTTGATATTCCAAAATTGTATCATATACCTTATATAATCTAGTTCGTATCTCATTCTCTCTATGTTTTATTGCTAAACATCTTACTAAGACATATACATAATCATATACTCCACATCCTCCTGCATATTTATCTGTCGATAATAAACGATCAATGATTCCTTTTCCAATATCTGGGTTAATTTCTTTTCCAATTATGTCAAATGCTGTTAATACTTTCATAATACCATTAATAATTTGCTCTTCAGTAGGATTTCCATAATACCATCCATCTTTTTTCTTATACTTTTTTAATTCATTGAAAACATTATTTATCTCCTTGTGATCATTTTTCATATTACAAAAAAAAATATAATGTGACAAATGCGCTCCAGCCTTCCAAGGATTTTCCCAATACTTATCATTCATAAAATATAACGGTTTACCATAATAATTCTCCAATTTAACATTATACTTCTCATTAACTATTATATTATATCCCAAATTTATCAATGCACTGTATCCTTGTCTTGATTCTGATATTATTTTATCAATATCATTACTTGGCTTAAACATTAAATCACTTTCATCTATATATCTAACAATAATATTTCTTAATTTTGTTTTGTCAAAGTAAAAAAAATTATCGTATATCTTAATCAATTTCGCAAATAATGTCAATGCACTTAAAGGATATCCATTTCCACCTTGTAAGGTCCAACTATAATCGTTTCTTTCTATTCTTATAATCCAATCTAACAATAAATTTAACCATTTTGGATTCTCCTGATATCTTTCAAAATATGAATAATCATCTGGTAAAATTGGATATTTCTCCAAACATAATATTTTTATTTTTCTACAATACTTTTTTTCATATTCTTCTATTTGCTTTCTCTGTATATTTTCTTCTAGATTTTTACTAAAAATAACATAACTTGTATCAGATTCCAAATTATTTGTGCAATATAGTAATTTATCTTTTTTCAAATATCCAATATATTTTTTCAAATTTATATCTGTTATTAATTCTTCATTAAAATTCATTAATATCTTTGTTGTATTTGGACTTACATTCGCACTCTTATAATTACTATTCTTAAAAAATTTTGAAGATGGATGCCACTGATGATAATAACCTGTTACCCTATAACGGCTTGTTAAATTCTTATTATTAAAAAATGCAAATGCATCATCATCTTCTTTCCCAAGACTTTCATATTCTGACCACCTAAAATTTAACTTTTCTAATAATTTTTTAGTTGAAAACATTATTCCATATCCAGATTCTCTCCAATATCCAATTTGATGTGATGGTTCTATCAAATCGAAACAAATCGGAAAAAATACATTCCCTTTATCCAATTCTGAAATTGCATTTTTAAAAACTTCTTCTGATTTGAAATACATATCCGCATCGCAAAACATTACATTTTTTTTTGTTACTAATTCCATTCCCATATTTAATCCTTTCCCTCGTGAAAAAAATGATTTTTCCTCTATTATTTTTAAATCCAATTTCTTGTAACTTTCTTTTATCTTTTTCTTATTGTAATCATCTGAACCAAAATCAACCAAAATAACCTCGAAACTATATTTATCCAATAATTCTAATAATGAATCCAAATTATTAATTAATAAATCCAATTTTATGTCTGTTCCTTTTTTATCAATATCTTTTTTTGGTAAATTGGATAATTCTATTATATGATCTTTAAAAATACTTAATCCAGGTGGTTCATAATTTACTTTTATTGATGCACGATTTTTAATAGGAATTATAATTGAAAATTCTTTTTTCATAAATTTATAAATATTTTTTTGATAGTTAAAAAACTAATTTTTTTATATTTTATCGTTTATGAAATTCTTTAAAGATTTTAATTTAAATATCCCAAATAAATACAAACATAACATCGAAAATTTAGAATCTGATAATTTTTATTCATTTTTTGATAATGTTGTTCTTTCCTGCTATTTCTGCGGTAAAAGAGACCCAATTCATCATTTCGAATTAAAAGATGAAAAACAAGAATCCGATAATTATAACTATATTAAACCTCTTTACGATTCTTGTAAAGAAAAAGATTTACATCTTGTCATTTTTTACGATATTCTTTCTGATAAATTTATAGAAAAATATTCTACCGACAAAATTATATTTCGTAAAACTCTACTTCTTTCTGATCTATCCATTAATGATGAAAGATTTATTATTTATTATGAATATCTTCTTAAAAATCCATATAAAAATGTTTTAACTTCCGATATTAGTGATGTTTATATAAACAAAAATCCATTTGATCTAATTGATAACTATTTTATTAAAAGTGATTTTGCTCAAATTATAAATTCTTACGGATTTATCAATTCCCCTAATATAAAAGATAAAATTATAAATCATCCTCAGCTTAAATTTTTTCTTGAATATAACTCAACTTATTTTACCGACAAAGATATAAATTTTATATTTAATGCAATTGTAGCAGATCATGAAAAAAATAGATATAAAATATTTATTGGAACAAATTCAATTACAAATAAAAAAAATTGGTTTGAAAGTAGAAAAGATAAATTTGATTCTTTTAATAAATCTATCAAAAGTAAATTACCTACTTTTATTTCTGGTGATTATCAAATATATAATCCTGGAACAATTATGGCCAAATATTTCAACTATATGTGTTTCCTTAAAAATATGTTAGTAGTCCTTTTTATACTCGCTGATAAACACGAGAATACTAATTGGAATATGATGATTGCTACTTATATTATCAGAACGTTTCTTTATGAAGGCATTAATGAAAAAAATGCTTGCACAAAATATATATATACTGGTTTTCCATTTAATAGTATTTATAAAAGAAAAGAAATATGCGGAAAATCTCCAAATTTAATAATCCATAAATAATTATTTTTTTTCTTCCATAAAATATATGATCATTGAAATAAAATCCGATATTTCAAAAAATACAACATTCACAAGTGATAACGAATATGTTATTGTAGGAGAAATACACGTTCTTTCTGGTGTTACTCTTACCATCCAAAATAATGTTCGCATTGGAATTAGAAATGGAAGATATACCACCAAAACAATTAATCTTTACGCTCTTATTTTTGATACTGGCTCTTGTCTCCAAGCTTCCACCTTCTATATGGCCGCGGTTGATTCAAATAATAAACAAATTGAATATGCAGACAATGGCGGTTTATGGTTCGTTGGATCCGCCGCTAACGCTGAAAAAGATGGAGTTAAATCTGCTTTTGGCACAGTTGCTTCCACATTCAAAGCTAATCAAATATATACCTATTATTTAGGATCAACAGATTTAGTAAAATCTAAAGATGGACCTAGCCAAGATCAAGATTCTATCACCGCACTTGGAGTTGGAAATAATGAATGGAATATTAAAGAAGTTCTTATCAGATACTCTGGTGATAATGGTTTTGATGTTGTTCAATCTAATATTATTTTAGATAAGATCGACGTTATTTATCCTGGTGAAGATGCATTAAATATGCAAAGCGGTCAAGCACAAGTTCTTAAATATCTAAAATTATTAGTTCCTTTAACTGATGTAAAAGACAGAGATATTTTTGATTTTGAACAAAATAACGGAGTTAGTTATCTCCGCATAGCAAAAGGATGTTTTGTTAAAATGGAAGGTATTTTCGGTGATCAACTTAAACTTGTTTCCAAAGATCTTCCACAACCAACTGACAAATTATATAAATATGAAGGAACTACCAAAAATGGTCAAAGTTATGTCTACTCAACTGTTGATCTTAGTTAATTTATCTATTTCTGAATAATATCTTTCACAACATAAATCACTATCAAGTAATTTATAATTTATCTTTTCCTTATATTCTTGATAATCATTTCGTATCTTTTCCATTTTAAAAATTAATTCATCAAAATCTTTAAAAGATTCTCCTCCATGCATCTTTCCTATCTCCACTCCTCCTCCTATATTTTCATGATATAATAAGGGTAATCCACAACACAAACCCTCTATTACATGCATAGGACAATTCTCAAATTGGGATGCTGATATATAAATATCTCCTTCTCTAATATTATTTCCTAATTCCAACCCAAAAAATGGACCAATCACTTTAGTATTTTTTGCATTCCCTGCAAACTCCCTTCCAATATATATAAACTCATAATCTCTCTCCTTTATCCATTCATCCAATTTTTCATATATCTCTTTCCCCTTAAATGCATTATTGGACCAATGATGTGTTATTATTTTTGTTTTTTCTGATAATTTTTTGTTATATTTGGGATAAAAATAATTTTTATTACATCCATTATTTATTACTACGGATTTTTCTATTTTACATTTTTCCATAAAATAATTTTTCGTCCATTCACTTACAAATATTATTAAATCTGCAATTTTAAATGTTTCAATTAATATTTTATCCAAATTATCTACTTCCCCTCTTGGTTTATCGCAATCATTTACTCTATGTATTATTTTTACATTTTTATTCTTCTTTTTATAATCTATTATTTTCTTCAAATCTATTTTATTATATTTTAAAATACGAGGATCCATTATAAATATTACATCTATATCCGACTCCAATTCATAAACCACTTTTATACCTTTTTTCTCCAAATAATTAACCAAATTTAATGCAAATTGATTACCTCCTCCAAATGCAGTCTTCTCTGGATGCATAGTTAAACATAATTTCATAAAAAATATAATATATTTTTTAACTTTTATTAACGAGCATTATTTATGTATCACATAACATTTCGATTTTTTAACATTTTCTCTTCTCTGATATATACTATTAAATGGATATCCAGTATAAATATATTTTGAATGATAAGTATCCGGATTATATCCCTCTTTCAAAAAATGATGACAAACATAATTTGCTATTACCATGTTCCAATTATTATTTTCTCTAATCTTGCAACAAACAAACAATATCTTCAAAAATCTCTTTATAAAACACATATAAGTATTATAATTTCCCATTATTGTCCCCGGATTATAAATCTGAAAATCACCAGCAGTAAATTCCCTATATTTTGGTATATAATTTCTTAACGCCTCATTAAATGCATCTATCTTATCCTTTCTTCTCTCAAACCATTCATACGTTTTTACTTCTGGACCACCATCTATAGAATTCGTTCCTATAAATAACAAATTGGGCAAAGAATAATTTTGAATATCCAATGGACGTAAACCCTTCAAATATCTTATCGCCTCTGGAGTACTCATCTTATTACCATCATCAAATATCAATTTGTATTTACTCTTAGAAACATCCACCTTTATCTTCTCAGACTCTAATAATGATTCCACCACGCTCTGATCTATACCATTCCTCTTATGAAATGTCTTCCTTAGAGTAAAAGGATCGCCTTTCAAATAAACATCACTTATATCCGATGAAAATATAGCATCATATGGATTTGAAGTTAAATATTCATAATAGATTATATATCTTTCATCATTAATACTTAATTTAGAAACTAAGTCTACTTTTCTGAATATTATTCTGTCAGTAGTATATTGATCAATAAACCTTTTTGATAAATTATCATGAAAAATTATTAAATGTAGTTTCAAATTTAAACAACTTTCATAAAGAGGTTTCATATAGAGATAATTATTTTCTTTTTGTTTTTCATTTTCCAATTCAGCGTGGTGTATTGGATCTTTTTTTCCAGTAAAATAGCAGGATAAAACAACCTTACTAAATTTTTTATAAAACTCATCCTTATCGATATTTTCGATTTGATGAGAATAATTTTTAGGGATATTAATTAATCTATCCTTAAAAAATATTGATGTCATAATATTTCAGAAAATATTTTTTTATAAATTTTACGATTACATTTTATTTATTTTTTATTATTCAATTTATGCAAAAACAAATTGTTATAGCTCTTTACAATGAAAATATTGAATGGATAAACAAATTAAACAACTTCGATATTTATATCTATCATAAAAACAAAGGAATTCCTAAAGAAATAGAAAAACTTGTCAATTCTAATAAAATCTATTACGAAGAAATTCCAAATGTAGGACGCGAATCACATACTTATATATATCATATCATTAAAAATTATAAAAATCTACCCAATAAAATTTTCTTTACACAAGCAGAACCATTTGACCATATCGATAAATATAATGAGAAAGCTTCAGTTGATTTCTTCATTAATAAATTAAATGATTTCTTTGATAATGATTTTGATTTTAAGGGATATGGAAAAAAACATTATATTTGGAAAACTGGTATTGGAAATAAAACTGAAACTATGCAAAAATTATATTCAAATCTTATAAATGGAGAATTACAAGACCATTATTTTAATAATGGAGGTATTTTCGGTGTTAAAAAAGAAATTATCTTAAATAGAAGTTTAAATTTCTATAATGAATGTCTTAAATATCTTGATTATGATAAAAATCCTGTTGAAGGATTCTGCTTCGAAAGATTATGGTCGATTATTTTCAATAAAAATTATAACACTAAAATTTAATGTATCTAGTTATTGGTGCTGGTCTTAGTGGTAGTGTTATTGCAGAAAGAATATCTAACGTATTAAATCAAAAAGTTATTATTATCGAAAAAAGAAACCATATTGGAGGTAATTGTTATGATTATGTAGACGAAGATACCGGAATTCTTATTAATAAATATGGAGCTCATCTTTTCCATACAAATTATAAAGATGTATGGGATTATGTTAACAAATTCTGCGAATGGGAACGTTGGGAACATAAAGTATTCGGATTGGTAGATAATAAATTTGTTTCTATACCAGTTAATATTACAACTGTTAATCTTTTATGTGATGAAAATATTAAAGATGAAAAGGAAATGGAAGAATGGTTAGCAAAAAATCAAGTTAAATATGATGAAATAATTAATTCTGAACAAATGGCTAAATCCAGAATTGGAAATATATTATATGACAAATTAATTAAACATTATACTTACAAACAATGGAATAAATTTCCAGAAGAATTAGATAAATCTGTTCTTGAAAGAATTCCAATTAGGAATAATTTTGATACAAGATATTTTTCTGATAAATATCAAGCTTTACCTAAAAAAGGATATACCCATTTTTTCGAAAAATTATTGAATAATAATAACATCGAAATTAAATTAAATACCGATTTCATTGATTTTCGAAAAAATAATGATTTATCCATATTTAAAAAAATTATTTATACAGGTCCAATTGACCAATATTTTAATTCTGATTTAGATAAACTTGAATATCGCAGTATCAACTTCAAAATCGAAAAATATTTTAATGTGAATTTCTTTCAACCAAATTCTGTAGTTAATTATCCATCAAATGATTGCGATTTTACTAGAATTGTCGAATATAAACATTTTCTTAATCAAAATTCAAAACATACTGTAATTGTTTCAGAAACTACTACTGATAAAGGAGAACCATACTATCCCATACCAAACTGTAGGAATATGGAATTATACGAAAAATACAAAAAAATGGCTGAAGAAGAAAAAAATGTTTTCTTTCTTGGTCGACTAGCAAACTATAAATATTTTAATATGGATGAAGCCATTAAAAATTCTTTAGATTTCTTTTACAGTTTTTTACAATAAAGAATTTTCTTATAAAAATAAAAATGCAAAATATTAATTGGGAATGGGTTGATAAAATAATTGATAATCAAATCAATAAATTTAAAAGAAAATTTAGGCTGGATGAACTTAGAAAACAAGTAATGAAAAATAAAATGTCCGCTCTTGAAATAGAATTCAAAAAAGGAAAAATATATTCTAAAAGACTTGATCCCAGATTTAAAGAAAATAGAAAAAGACATTTAGAAAATTTTCTTAGAAATGTCGCTAAAAAATACCCTCAAATTAATACAAAAATTTACTGCAATGTTTACGATTGGAGTTGCAAAGAAGATAAAGAATATCCAATATTCGTAATGAGTGCCTATAAAAACACTAAAAATCTTATCATCCCAGATTATTTATTTATGCGAGATTATTCTAAAAGAAATGGAAGAAATAATGATGAAGAACCACAAGATTGTATTATCCAAAAATATAAAAATGGTGACTGGAATAATAAACATTCCAGATGTTTTTTTAGAGCGGGAACAAGTAAAAATAAAGTTATCATTGAAATGTTCGAAAATCATAAAAATGTAGATGCAAAATGGTCAAAAGATAGTTTCCTCTCTTATGATGAAATGTTTCAAAATAAATATGTTATTTCCCATTTTATGAGATGGGATTCCATTTATTTTTTTCTAAAATCTAATATTTTAGTTTTCCTTTATGATGGATTCGACCAATATTTATGGTATGATTTGTTTCTTGAAAAAGGTAAAAATTATATTCCATTTATCACTTTGAAAGATTTTGAAAAAAAATACGATTTTATTGAAAAAAATCCAGAATTAGGAAAAATAATTATACAGAATTCTAATAAAATTGCTGATACTTATTTTACTTATAATTTTGCCATCGATTATGTCGGAAAATTAATATTAAAATATCAAACTCTTATATATGAACCCACTAGTATCAGTGATAATACCAACATACAACCAATTTAATTCATTAATGAATTCAATTCATAGTGTCAAGGAACAAACATATAATAATATTGAAATTATTGTTGTTAATGATTGTTCAACAGATAAAGAATATTATGAGCATAATTAGAAAGGAATTACAGCGTTTTTCAAAAAAATATTCATTTTTCATGAAAATGTTTACTTTTTCTAAAAATTTTTAGTTTTGCATAAAATCGCAGATTTACTAATTTTATATTTAATCTGAAAATTTAAATT
>Ga0194123_10006849_pt1 | contig 11608 bp, 8 predicted proteins | sample TA2MahsurfametaG_5_FD_155479 | JGI IMG/M metagenome (GOLD analysis project Ga0194123, IMG submission 155479) | Freshwater microbial communities from Lake Tanganyika, Tanzania - TA2015023 Mahale A surface | ecosystem: Environmental > Aquatic > Freshwater > Lake | place: Tanzania: Lake Tanganyika... | reverse complement strand
GTGGTGGTTCAAATGACCCATATATGAATAAATATCTTAAATATAAAAATAAATATCTATCTTTAAAAAATAGAATATAATTAATATAAATTATTTTATAGTTTATATTATATTATGGAAAATTTTGAAACTTATGTTGATCAAATAAGCACGGCATTAGAATTATCTCCTGAACAAAAAGAAAAAATAACAACATTAATCTCTAGTTTTAAAGATAATGAAAAACTACAACTCATAAGTCAAACACAAGAGCGTGTTAATCAATTATTAGCTGCAGATGAACAAATTAAGGCATTGAAAACGGGATCTCTTTCCCAATATATGGTTAATATTCAGGAAAATTGGAATATGATGAGTGAGAATTTAGTTCAATTACAAATTTTAAGTTTGCTTCAAAAAAAAGGAGCAGATTGTAGTGAAGTTATTAATGATATATTAAAAATTTTAAATACCAAGTTAACAGCTGTTAATCAAATATTGAAAGCAAATTTAGGAGAAGTAAGTTCTAAAACAACAAGTGCTTCATCTGGATTACAACAACAAGTTTTAAGTCAAGCAGACAAAGCAGTAGCTGCAGCAACAGCAGCAAAACAAACAGCAGCAAAACCTACAGCAGCACCAGCAGCACCAGCAAAAATACCAGCACTAGCATCAGTAGTAGCAAAAGCACAGATAGAAACTGGTCAAAGACCATCAACACCAGAATCGAAAACTGCAGCAGCAGCAGCATCAAAACTAGCAGCAGCAGCAGCAGCAAAACGAGCAGCAGCAACAAAACAAGGAACAGCACCAACAAAACAAGTAGCAATACCAGCAACAACACCACCAGCAACAGCAGCACCAGCAACAAAACCAGCACAAGCACCAGCAAAGGTAGATACTGGTCAAACACTACCACCAACAGCAAAATTAGGAGCAGCTCAATTAAAAACAGCATCAGCAAAACCAGCACAAACACCAGCATCAGTAAAATCACCAACAAAACAAGGAGGAGGTGATGATATATATTTATATAAGTATCTTAAATATAAAACCAAATATCTATCTCTCAAAAATAATTTTTAATTTTTTATTATTAATATATAGATCATATTAATAATGTCAAATACAATCAGAAATATTACAGAAATAATAGCACAAAATTTAGGTATTGAACCTAATACAATAATAGAATCAATACCTGCAAATCTTATTGATGAAATAATTAGTGATGATCAATATGAAAAAATACAAGCTTTACTTAATTCTGATAAAGAAATTAATGATTTTGGTATAGATAATCGTCTTGGTCCAAATTTTAATGAACTAAAATCTAATTTGGGTAAATTACAAATGTTAGCTTTAATTAAAAATTTGAAAAAAGCTGAGAAATGTGAAGAAGTATTAAATACATTTATAGATTTAATGAATAATAAAATTGGACAAGTTAATAATGTATTAAAAACTAATCTTCAGTTTGGTGGAGGACAAATAAATTATTTTAAAAAATACAGAAAATATAAAAAAAAATATTTGTTTATAAAAAAATTTATATGATATAATATATATAAGTATGGAATCTTTAAGAACATTATTAAATACTATTCAAAGAAATGGTGCAGATTATGGTTTAATAATAGATCAATCTCAAATCGAATTATTAATGAGAAATTTTAATTCTTTAACAAGTAGTGAACAAAATTTTGCAAATACAAAAGCAGCAGAATTAATGGCAATTGATCAAGAAATAGAAAATTCTGAATCAAATGGTACAAAATTATTTGATAATAATATTAAAAAACAATTACTTGAATTACAATTTAACACACTTAATTTATATTTAAGAAAGAAACTTCCTGAGTGTAAAGATGCTTTAAATGAAATATTTAGTAAAATTACAAGAAAGATTAGTGCAGTAAATGAAATATTAAGAACTAATTTAACATCCCAATCTAGTTCATCATCTCTACCTTCATCAGCATCTCAACCACCACCTTTACAATCAAATTTTGGGGATTTACCACCACTACCAGCACTACCACCACTACCACAACAACAACTACAACAACAACAACAACAACAACTACAACAACAACTACAACAACAACAACTACAACAACAACAACAACAACAACAACTACAACAACAACAACAACAACAACTACAACAACAACTACAACAACAACAACTACAACAACAACTACAACAACAACAACAACAACAACTACAACAACAACAACAACAACAACTACAACAACAACAACAACAACAACAACTACAACAACAACAACAACAACAACTACAACAACAACTACAACAACAACAACTACAACAACAACTACAACAACAACAACAACAACAACTACAACAACAACAACAACAACAACTACAACAACAACAACAACAACTACAACAACAACAACAACAACAACAACAACAACCACCACCATCATCAGCATCACAACAATCTGGATTATCTGAAGCTGAAAAAATAGCACAACAACAACGACAAGATTTAGAAAGACAGAAAGCAAATGAAGCTGCAGCAGCAATAGCTAAAGAAAAATTTGGATACGAACCAGCAATTAAGAGACCTAATAATCTAGGTAATTTTGAAACTGATGTTAATCAAGATACATTTAATTTAAGTTTAATTAGACCACCAAATCTGGCTGGTGGTTCAATTGAAGTAGAAAAATATTTATTAAATCCATCTCATGGATTTCAACAACAAACAAAAGAAGAAAGACTTATGTCAAATATGAGAATGCTTTATGATTATTCAGCACAACTATATAATGATGATGTAGCACTACAATTTTGTGGCATGATGGTAGATCCTGTTAAGTTTAAAGATCAAATAAAAAGAAAATTTGGTCACACAGAAAGACTTAAACACAAAGAATATTTAGAATATTTTTTTCATCCAATTCCAACTATTCCTAAAGAAAATGAAAGATTAACTGAAATTTCAACTTTGAAAGACTTATATTTTTTTACATCTCAAAAAGCTCCTGGTGATTCTTCATCAAAATATGAATCAAATTCAAAAACTTTACTCACATATGAACAGTGTTTACTTGATACAACATTATTTAAAAAATTATATAGTGAAATTTATGGAAAAGATGATGGTACTTTTAACAATAGTTCTCTATTTGTATTTAATTTTAGATTAATTTCTAATTTAAATAAAGTAATTAATGGTAATGAATTAACGAGTTTAACAAGTGATAAATATTATTATACTATTTTAACAAATGTTATGACTGAATTATATCATAAATGTGTATTATTAGAAGCTTTTTTAAAAGATCCAAAAAATAGAAAAAATATAAATGATTCTTATGAAGAAATTATGAAAGATATAACACCGGTAAATATATATGTAAAAGTTAATAATATGCCTCAAGCCGGAGGAAAAGTTATTGATTCTCTTAATCCAAGATTTAAATTTGATGTAAGTAATATTAATTATGCATCAGGAGGAACTAGTGTTGATGCACAAGGAAAAAAGATATTTAATCCAAATAATGAAACTAGTTTTTTTAAAGACTTAAAATTAACATATCAAAATAATCCAACTAAAGTTGGATTTGGACCAACCGGTTATGATGACACATTAGCTAGAAAACAGTTATCAGAAGATCCTAAAACTATTAAAGAAAAATATAACTTGGGAAAAATTAATGGATGGTATGAAAATAATGAACAAGTTACAGATGATCCAAATTGTGCTGGAATATTATTGAATAAAATTGATAGAGGTGAAAATATTATTATTGTTGGTAATGGTCAATCTGGTTCTGGAAAAACAGCATCTTTAGTATATTTGCCTTATGGAGATGTTCAAGGAATATTACCAACTATTCTTAATAGTTTAGATAATTCATATACTCTAATTAGAGTAAGATTAGCCGATATTTATTTTAATTGGGATCCGAATTTAAAAGCTGTTAAAGATATAAGACACAAACATTACATGGTTAAACCAATTGAATATCAAGGATTAACTGATTTTGAATTTAGAAAAGTAAATGGTATTTGGACTATTTCACCAGATAGTGCAATCGCAGCATTAAATAGAAAAAAAGGAAATAACTCTGATACAAATGCTAAAATTGATGAACAAATTATAGCCTTAGGTAGACTAGAAGGAAATTTAGCCAAAATTGTTAATTTATTATTTGATAAAAGAGAAATTGAACCAACTAAAAATAATCCTAATAGTTCTAGAAGTCATGTTTTAGTTTTAGTAGAAATTTATAGGAATGATCCAGAAAATCCTCATTCCAAGATTGTTATTTGTGATTTAGCTGGTGTAGAAGATGAATTTACTTGTAATTGTGAACAACTTATTAATTTATTAAATATATATAGAACTAGAAGTGATAAATATTCTGATAAACAATTAATAGATAATAAACTCTATTTTGATAATTTTACTTGTTTCTTATCTGATGAATATAAAAATGAAAATCAAACAGAATATTTAAAACCTGGATCAACTGAATTAACAAATTTAACAATAACAAGAGCTAAAACTATTCATAGATTATATAAATTAGTAACTCAATATAGACATCAATTAACTAAAGTAAAAGTCGAAGTAAGTAAAGACCCAGATCCTAAGAAACCTTCTACTAAAAAAATCACATTATATCCATCAATTACTCATAATAATTTAGAAACAATGGCAGTTAATCCAACAATTATGTCATATGATGATATTTTACATTCGGTTAGTCAACATTTTGGAAATGGATATAAATGTATTAAACCACAAGAGGAAGCAGATTTAAAAAAATTATTTATAGAATTAATGATGAAAACATCTGGTCCTGAGGTTAAGGAAGTTAGAGATTCAAAAAGAGTAATTACAACACCATATAAACCAGGTAATTTAGTTGATAATTATTATTCATTTTATAATTTACAAGAAAATTTTACAGTTGAACAAGTTTATGAAAAAATGTTTGCTTTATTTAATATTTACATGAGATTGTTTCAATTTTTAGATATTGTTGTTAATTATAAAGATAAAAAATATGGCAATTTAAGTCTTGAAGATCTTTCAGGAAAAGTAAACCCATCTGAATGGAGAGACCAAGAAAAATTACTAAAGGACTCAGATTATACTTTTCTTAGTCAGTTTTGCGATCAGAAATATTTAACTCAAGGATTAATTAAACACATATTTTTTAATTTATTAACTGAATCATTTAAAGAAAAATCAGCTTTGCCCAAATTTAGAACTGAAGAAATAACAATGGGTACTTCAATATTAAAAGGAATATTAGATACTTCTAAAGCCCAGAAAGGAGGAGAGACATTATACACACCTATGCCAACAACTGGTCCTCGTACTGAAGATAAACAGAAATGTTATATGTATGACAAAGTATTCCATACACCAAGATATCCTTCAAGAAAAAGAGGTCCTGAAGATATATGTTGTTGGTATGAAGAACAAAAAATTACATATAAAGTTGGTGCATCACCAAATATAGTAACCATTTTAGATAAACCAATTAATATATTTAAATCTTCTAGTTTACAAGTTCTTGTCCAAAAATTTTTGAACACATTAATGACAACTGAAAACTCTAAAAAATGGGCAGGAATTGAACCTAGCAAACCAGAAATAAGTTTCGTTTATTTACCTTTTGTTGCTCAAACATATTTAACATGTGTTAAAGAAATTATTGAACAAATAGTTGGTGATATTATCAGATTAAATATTATGGATTTTAATTGTAAAGTTAGAAGAAAAGAGGGATATGGTATCAATAGATCATTAGCTGAAATGCAAAAAGCCTTATCAAAAGTTATTGTAAGAGAACTTAATGGAAAAACAGTTAAAAATTATCAAGATCAAATAGCACTTTTAAAAAGTTTTCCAAATGCAGATAAAATTAGTGATAAATTATCTGTATTAAATTATACAAGTCCAACTTCAGAAGCTTGTTATGCAAGCAACTTCTTATTTAATGATTTTACATTCAAAAATTTACCATATGATAAAACAATTACAATTCCTACACCAATTCAACCAAAACCAGCTGATGATGAATCAGAAGTGTTACTTAGAATTATTTTTGATAATGGTTATCTTAAAGATCTAAATTATTTAGGTTTTGGTTTAGATCCTAGAGTAATAAATATCGATGAAAACAAAAATTTAGCACCATTTGTACCCAAGAAAACAGAAGTTAGACCAACAAGTGTAATGGTTTTTACAGTCATTAATTTAACCAACAATGGTGTTGTGAACAATGCTCCAAACCCTCCTTATTTAAATACTAATAATCTTAAGAGAATTTATAATATATCCAAATTTTTTCAAAGTATATTAAATTCTCAATTATCAAAATTAGATCAAAATATGAAACCATTTTTATTTGCAGCATTAATAAGATTAGATGAAAAATTTAAAGCATATGGTTTAAAATTTATAGAAAGAGCTTTACTATATGAATTTTATCAAAAAAATAAGTTAATTAATGAAGTAAAAAAAGAAATAGCTGAAGGTAAATCAACATTTTGTAGACTTGTTAAACAAGTTCCTGGCTCTACAGAAGTATCTATTCAGGAACCAGATAAAACTATTGAAGTTATGGATTTTATAGATGGAAATAATAAAACTACTTTAATTGGAACTATTTCATTTGATGTTTTTACACAACCAAGAGATTATATGAATTATAAATATCCTATTTGTGATGCTGATACAAATGCTAATAGTGTTAAAAATTATGTATCAACAAATGCAGTTTCAGTTTCAAATTATGGTCCTCTTGAAATAGAAGTAAAGAATAAATATTTAAAATACAAAAATAAATATTTAGCATTAAAAGAAAAGCTTAGAAATCGTCAGTAAGTACAAAAGTATTTTCTCTTGTTTTATTTAAAACAGATGCCTTTTGATATTGTGTAGGTCTAGCTTCAAAAAAGTTAGTCTTACCTTCTACACTTATAGATTCCATAAAATCAAACGGATTTGATACATTAAAAAATTTATTGTATCCTAGATCAACTAACAACCTATCTGATACAAATTTGATATATTGTGTCATTAAATCAGAATTCATTCCTAATAGAGCACATGGTAAGCTTTCACATATAAATTTACGTTCTATTTCAACAGCATCTTGAAACATAGCATGAACATCTGATTCATCTGGTTTATTGGATAACATTGAAAATAACATAACAGCAAATTCACAATGAGTGCCCTCGTCCCTGGCTATTAATTCATTTGATGCACATAGACCAGGCATAACATTACGTTTTTTTAGCCAAAAGATAGAACAGAATGAACCAGAAAAAAATACTCCTTCAACAATAGCAAAAGCTAATAATCTCATGGCAAAGGACTCATTAGATTCAATCCATTTAACAGCCCAAGCAGCTTTTTCAGTTATACAAGGATATTCTTTAACAGCATTAAATAATTTATTTTTTTCATCGGTATCTCTGACAATATTATCAATCTGTAAACTATAAGTTTCTGAATGAATAGATTCCATCATCATTTGCCAAGTATAAGCAACAATAGCTTCTCTAATTTTAACATCATTTAAGAATCTTTCACTTAAATTAATATTAACAATAGTATCAGATGATGAAAAAAATGCTAAAATCATTTTAATAAAATGTTGTTCATTGGCATTTAATTTACAAAAATCATGATAATCTTTAGAAAAATCTATCTCTTCAGCTGTCCAAAATGCCGCTTGTTGTTTTTTATATGATGTCCAAATAGTTTCATTTTTAATTGGATAAACTGTTAAACGATTATTTTCTGGATTGAGTAAATATTCATCAGTTTCAGAATTTTTTTTACTGACATTATTTTTTAATTTATTATTAATTTCTTCTCTAAACGTACAAGAACTCATTATATTAAATAATATAATAAATAAAATTTATATATCAATTTTTTCCTAATATTATTATAATGAGTTTTAATGCAGAAATCAAAAAACCAAAACTAGTTGAAAATAAATTAATTAAATATTACAATGATAAAAAAAGTCAGAAAGAACTTAAAATAAAAATAGCTGAAGAAGAATTACAAAAAAAAATTTTAGAAGCAGAAGTAAATAATGTTCCGAGTGAACCATTATATAAAAAAATATTAAATCCTGTATGGGAATTCATTAAAGAAAATTATGGATTTTTTATTATTATAACGCTGATTTTAATATTACTATATGTTAGATATATTGAAGTCTGTAAAAGAAAAAAAAAAATGAAAGATATTATAGATGAAATTAATAAACAAGACCAATTAACTAATTAACTGGTTCTAAAATTTTGATTATTTTATCTAAATAAATATTAATTGAATCATCTGAATAGGTTGTTTTTAATAGTAACATTTTTTCTAATAATGTATTATTAAAAATAACAATATCATTTAATAATTGGTTATACATTTTATTATTTCTTATCTCATTTAATTTAACTTTATCATATATTTTTTTATATTCTTCAAATAATGTTAATAGTTTTTCAAAAATTTCATGTCTTTTTTGACTCCAATACCATCTACTAATAGATTGGTAAAATTTATATTTGTCAAGGTATAATTTAAAGTTTATTTTAACTGAATTTAAATAACTATTATTTGAAAATAATTCTACATTAGAACATTCTTGAATTCCTATTTTATCATGCTGTTTTAAATTAACTATTGGTTCAAATATTTTTTTATATATATCAAATGCCTTTTCTAATTGAATATGATCATTTTCCAAATTTAAATTAATTAATTTATAAGTTAAATCACTATCATAAAACATACTTTTATTTTTCATTAAAAATAAAGCCATTATAATATAAGTGAATATAATTTTAAATTATTTTTTAAAATAATAATATAAACCTAAAATAATAACTGATATTGTTGCCGGATATTTTAATTTATCTAAAATATTATAATTATTGGATAAAACAACATTTTCCTTTTCTTTCAAACTAAAAATCTTATGATATAAATTAAATAATTTAAAAAATAAATCACAATCGTAATAATTCAACAAATATTCTTTAATAAATCTTGATTCTTGATATAATTTAGGATATTCTAACATATGTTTAATTTGAACCTGTAAATTCATATCATGTATTACATCAATTTGATCTTCATTAAAATCTTGAAAATATTCATTTTCATTCGTTTTATTTTTAATTTTATCACCAGATGGATGAACAGATATGAAATTCTTATTATTTAATAATTTTGTCCATACAAATAAAAAATGACCATAATATAATTCATCTATATTATTTATGTAATATTTTGATACTTCGTCAAATAGACATTGTTTTGTAAACCATTTATTATTATAAATACTTAAAATCATGATTGAAATAGTTTCCAATTCATATTTAGTAAACATTATAATAATAATGTATTATTATTTTAATTAAATGTTATTATTAAATTCATTTAAAGATATTACTTTTAATAAAGTAATATGAGTGAAACTTTGCAATCTAATTTTTATGAATCTCAATACCTACAAATGTTTAGTCATTTTATTGAACAATTAAAAGTTATTTTTCCTGATGAAGAAACAACAAAATTTTTATGTGAAATTGATTCTCTATCAGATCAAGATAAAATTTCTAGGGGTCAAAATCTTAGTTTGTCAATAGATGATAAAAACTTTGATTTATTTTGTTATAGTAAAATTAAAGTATTTTCACATAAATCCGAAAAAACACTAGCTATTTCAGAGAGTTTATTTGGTAATAATTTGTATTTGAAAAATATATTAAATAATCAACCAGATGAAGTTAAAAAAATTATTTGGAATAATTTGCATACTTTATGTTTTCTTAGTGAATTATTAAAACCTGAAAATTTACAAGATAATGAAAGAATTATAAAATTAACTAAATTAATTAATACTTCTGAAGAATCTGAAGAAGAACAGGAAGCATGTAATTTCAAAGATGATACTAGGAAAAAATTACAAGAAATGTTAGGAGTCAATGTTAATAATGAAACAACATCTATGATTGATGACATAGTTGGATCATTTGAAAATGTATTAACTAATCAATCAGGTGGAAATCCTTTAGGAGGAATAATGGATATAAGTCAAAAAATATCAGTTAAATATGCTGATAAAATTAATAATGGTGAAATTGAATTGGACAAATTAATGCAAGCAATTACCAGTAAAGTACCAGGAATGGATCAAATGATGGGAGGAATGATGGGTGGATCAAAAGATAAAGCTAAAACAAAAGAAAAAGTATTAATTGATGAAAACTTTTCAACAGCAAGTGTTGAAGTTGGTATTAATAAAGAACCCGAATCAAAAGGAATGAATGTATCGGGAATTTTAAAAATGGCAGATCAAATAGGTGTAATTCCTGGAGGAAAACAATCATCAAAGGAATCTGGAATGGAAGATATGATGAATGGTATTCCAGGAATTGGTAAAGTAATGGAAATGATGCAAAAATTAGAAAATACTAACACACAAGAAGATGCTGAAGCTCTAAAATTAGAGATGGATACATTTTTACAAACTGAGTTAGGAGTAGATATTGATAAATTGAATGAACAATTAGAATCATCAACAAAGCAATTTCAAGACCAATATAAAGATAATTAAAATTGATTCACATATTTGTATATCATTTATAAGGTTTTTAATCATATAAGTACCTTCCAAATGATATCCGCATTTATTTTTATAATATTCTCTTGTTCCAACACCAGCAATAACAGCAACTTTATTATAATTATTAGCAATTGCTATTTCTTCAGCTGTTTTTACTAAAAGTTGACCATAACCTTTATGTTGAGATGAGTTTCCCGATGACCCAACCCCTAAACTATGACCATAAACATGAACTTCTCTAATTAAAGCACAATCTGAAAGTTCTTTAATAAATCCACCACCTGGATTAGAATCTAGTCTTAATCGACAAAATCCAATTAAACCATTATAAGTTTTCATATCACCAGACCAATAAATTTTTTTTAAAGTTAAAATTCTAATAATCCAATATTTAATCAAAAACCATAAATAAGACCAAGAATATGATTTATTAGATTCAATTGAAATATAATATTCCTGACCTTCAGATGCTTTATATTTTCGTACAATAAGTTTTGCTGAATCCATTAGTTTATCTTCATCGCCAATTTCCATACATCTAATACAATTACATCTGGTGCCTTCTTTTTTCATTTGGTCTTGAATAATTTGTCTTAAATTACTTATACCTTCATAACCAGCTTGAATTGATTGTTTTGGTATATCACGAACTAAACGTTGAATTCTAATCCATGGTTGAATATTAGTCTTGTAATATTTAAGAACATTAATCAAGTCATTAAGATTTTTTTCAGCATATGGAATATAAGTACCGTTTGCATACCAATCTGCAATATCAGATTTAACTAATAGATTTGGATCAGAAGATTGACACACAGCTGTAGGATAAACTTTTACATCATCAAATTGTAAATCAGGATTATTAATTGCCTGATCAAACATCCATTTATCTAATTCTGGATTAGAACCTGGTAAATCTGGCATTAAATGACAAACTATTTTAAAACCAGCTTGTTTGAGCATTTTAAGAGCCTTAATTGTAT
>Ga0194123_10006847_pt1 | contig 11610 bp, 10 predicted proteins | sample TA2MahsurfametaG_5_FD_155479 | JGI IMG/M metagenome (GOLD analysis project Ga0194123, IMG submission 155479) | Freshwater microbial communities from Lake Tanganyika, Tanzania - TA2015023 Mahale A surface | ecosystem: Environmental > Aquatic > Freshwater > Lake | place: Tanzania: Lake Tanganyika... | reverse complement strand
GGCCTCTACGAGATCAAGACGCCGAAGACCAAACATGACCTCGAGAGCATCGCCGAAACTTTTGCTTCATACTTGAAGGCGCGCGAATGGCGAACCGTGCAGACCCCGGCACCATGAACGACCTCGAGTATAAATTGACACTGCGTTGCCTCTATGAAACTTGGCAGTCGATGCAAGAACTTTGCGAAACCCTGACCGAATCAGAATGGAAAACTGCGACTGCGTGTCCAGGTTGGTCGGTGCAAGACAATTTGTCGCACATCATCGGCACAGAGAAGGCACTCGGCGGCCTTGGCGGCACACAACACAAAGCCACCGATCTGCAGCATGTGAAGAACCCGATCGGCGAGATGAATGAGCACGAGGTTGATTCACGACGACATTTGACTGGCGCGCAAGTTCTGAAAGAGTTCAAAGAAATTTTCGTGGCCCGAAAGTCGTTTTTTGATTCGGCACCGGAGAGTTATTTCACCGCCGAGTCGAATACGCCGATCGGCAAAGCACCGATGGCAGTCTTCTTGAGCATTCGAGCCATGGATAGTTGGGTGCACGAGCAAGATATTCGTCGAGCAATCAACAAGCCGGGCGATCAAGGTTCGCTGTGCGCTGAACTAAGCGTCGATCGGCTCGTTAGAACCCTGCCGATGGTTATCGGCAAACGCGCAAAAGCGCCGGAAGGCTCTGTGTCAGTCGTGAAGATCACTGGGCCGGTGCAAAGAAAAATACTGATCGCGGTCAAAGACGGGCGCGCGGCGGTTGTCGAAAAGTTCGACTCGACGCCGGTCGTCGAACTCGCTTTCGACAGCAACACATTCATCGAGTTGGCCACGGGCAGGGCGACACGCGAAAATCTTCGCGACAAAATAAAAATCACGGGAGATACAGACCTCGGCACAAAGATTGCCGACTCGCTGAACATGATGATCTGAACACCCGCGAAGGTGTTGGATATCCTTGATAGCGCCATGGTGTCGCCGAAATTCGACCCTGCGATCGTGCAAAAAAAGATGCAAGATCTCGCCGCGCGCGACGCCGAATTCGTGAAATTGGCCGAGGCCAGGGAGAGAGACCGACAGATCGCCAAGTTCGGTGCGTTGCGCGAATATGAGTTTCCGCCGAACACGTCGCAGGTTTATGTGACCAACTGGGTTCACCGCCCGTGGTTGCGTCCGTTTCGATTTGTATATCGGAACATTCCCCGGCCATTGCGAAAGCTGATCAAACGATTCTCGGTATGAGCGAATTTTTGGTGGCGACCGATGCGCAGCATGCGACGCTCGACGATCTCGTCGCGACCCACAAGTCGCTGGTCGTCGCCGGCTCTAAAGATATTTTGTGGCTCGTTTCGGGCGCTTTGCCCGACGCTTTGACCCATTTGCAGCGTCGCTGGTCGTTCAGGCGGGTGCGGGTGGTGGCGAGCAGCCAGACGATAACGAGCAAGTTCGTGATTTTTTTGAACGCGGGTGATGCTCTGCAACGCGAGTCGTTGATGAATGTGCGCGAGATTTTGGCGCAAACAGATCGCCCCGACATGGTCTACGGCGATTCGGCAACCCCGACTATGGTCAAGGCCGAGCCGTTTAGTTTCGTGCGGCGCCCTGGTTGGTCGCCAGAGCGCCTGCGCAGCCATTGCTATGTCGGCGAGACGCTGATTGTCGCGGCCGATCTCGTCGAAAAATGCGGAGGACTGGTCGATTTGCTGAATCGCCATGCGCATGATCGTGCGCTGCGCCTGAGCGAAGCGGCTTCAAAAATCGTGCGGATGCCGGAGGTCTTGACGGTCGCCAAATCTGGCGACTCCCGCCCATCGGCGAACCTGGCCGCCGTGGTCGAACACTGTGCTCGGCAAAACATCGACGCGGACTGCGAGTTTCAGCCGGGCGTGCCGAGCGTCAGGGTGATGCGAAAACTGAACAAGCAACCGAGCGTCGCCGTGATCGTGCCGACCCGCGGCACATCGGCCGAGGTGTTCGGCAAACAACGGGTGTTGGTGGTCGAGGCCGTGCGCAGTCTTTTCGAAAAATCGACCTATCAAAACTTCGAGGTCGTGATTGTCGCCGACGCACCGACACCACCCAGCGTGCTCGAATCATTGAAGAAAATCGGCGGCAACCGCCTGAAAGTCGTCGACTATGACCGCCCTTTCAACTTCGCCGAAAAAAACAATCTCGGGGCGATGTCGAGCGAATCTGATTTGATCTTGCTGCTCAACGACGACACCGAGATCATCACCGCCGAAGCACTCGAGATAATGGTGGCGATGTTCAACGACCCGACCGTTGGCGTGGTCGGCCCGATGTTGCTGTTCGAGGACTCGACGATTCAAAGCGCGGGCCACATTTTCAGCCCCGACCCCACCGACTTGTATCGAGCACGAAGCCCCGAGACGGCGGGGCCACAAAATCTGCTGAAAGTTCAACGAGAAGTTTCGAGCCTGATCGCCGCGTGCGCGTTGATTCGTCGCGATGTTTTCGAGAAAGTCGGCGGCCTGTGCATGGGATTTCCGGGCAACTGGAACGACATCGACTTCTGCCTGAAAGTGCAGTTGGCGGGATACCGCGCGGTCTTCACGCCGCACGCCCACTTGTTTCATTTCGAGTCGAAGACGCGCGTCGCCAAGCGGGTCGAGGCGGAGGTCGCGAAACTCGGCGCAAGATGGGGTTCGGTGCTCAACGATGATCCGTATTTCAACCCGAAACTTCAGCGATACACGAACATCTGGAAAACCGATTCGACCTCGAAGCAGACCCTCGACGAGGCGTTGATTTGATCAGTTGAGTTCGGTCTGCGGGCCGACCGCGCCGATGGCGTCGAAATATTCGAGGTGGGCTTTGACGACCTGAACGACATCGACGTCGTCGAGAATCTCGATGCGGTTTTGTTCGGCCGCGCCGAGCAGATACGCGGTGAGGGTTTGCTCGTCGATCACTATCTCGTCGACGATGTCTTGTCGGCGGTCGACGACGTTATTAGGTTGCAACCCGCTGTCGTGCAACCAGCGCATATGGAAGACGAGAAGTTTTCGCACGTCGGCGTAGGTCAGACGGGCTTGACTGTCGGCAGGCAAACGGTCGGCGACGAATTGCGTCGCCTGCTCGAGTTCGTAGACCGCCCGGGGCGAGAGGCCGTCGAGACGACGCGCTTCGCGGCCGATCGTGATCGCGGCGATGACGAAAACGAGGACCGTCGCCACGACGATCGCGAAGACAATTACCGCGGACATGCGGCGAAAGAACTTTTAGATGCCGATGCGCTGTGCGAGAAGTTCGCGGTGATAAGTCGGATCTCCGAACAACAACTCACTCGACTTGGCGCGCTTGAAATAAAGATGTGCCGGATGCTCCCAGGTGAAGCCGATGCCACCATGAATCTGAATGTTCTCGGCCGCGGCGTGGAAGTAGGCCTCGGAGCAATACGCCTTCGACAGCGAAGCAACCGACGGCAGTTCGTCGTTCATTTCTGAGGCGCACCACATGCCGTAATACGCGGCCGACTTTGCCGACTCGACTTCGAGCAACATGTCGGCGCACTTGTGTTTGATCGCCTGGAACGAACCGATCGGGCGACCGAACTGCACGCGCACCTTCGCATATTCGACCGCCATGTCGAGAACCTTTTGCGCCCCACCGACCTGTTCGGCGGCGAGCGCGACAGCGGTCAGGTCGTTGACTCGAGCGAGAACCTCCCAACCTTTGCCCTCGGCACCGATGAGCGTCGCCGGGACATCGGCGAAATCGAGTTTGGCTTGCTTGCGTGTTTGATCCATCGTCGAAAGCGCGGTGCGGGTCAGACCTTTGGCGTCGCCGTCGACGGCGAAAAGTGAGACACCTTTTTTGGTGCGTGCGGCGACGATGATCAGCGACGCAGTGTGACCGTCGAGCACGAACATCTTGCCGCCCGACAAGGTAAAACTCGAGCCCGAGCCTTTGGCCTGCATCGTGACGCCCGATTCATCCCATTTGCCGGATGCCTCGACCGATGCAAGAGTTGCCGTGAGTTCACCAGCGGCGATGCCCGGCAGATATTTTTTCTTCGCCGCGTCGTCGCCCGACTGCAAAAGCGTGTTGGCCGCGAGAACGACCGTCGAAAAGTATGGCGCGCACAAGAGCGATCGACCCATTTCTTCGAGCACGACACCGAGTTCGATGTAACTGAAACCCATGCCACCGAACTCTTCAGGAATATGAATGCCCATCAAACCCATTTGCGAACCCATCTGCGACCAGACCGCGGGGTCGAAGCCGTTTACGGTCTCCATCTGTGCGCGCACCGCGGTTTCGGGCGACTTGGCATCGAGAAACGCGCGGACCGTTTTGCGGAGTTCTTCTTGTTCTTCGGTGAAGGCAAAGTTCATGCCTCCATCTTGCCAGCGGCGGGGTGAAGTTGGCTAATCGGGGGCGCGCGAGTTGGCCAATCGGGGGCGCGCAAGTGCGCGGCTGAGATACTTATATATATGACCGAGGACGCCACACTGCATTGGAAGGACGCCAATGTCGAGGTGCACAAAGTCGTGGTCGGGCCGTTCGACAACAATGTTTTCGTCGTGCGATGTCGACGAACCGGTATCGGGGTGCTGATCGACGCGGCCAACGAACACGAACAACTGCTGCAACTTTGCCAACGGCTCGGCGTGCGACGGGTGCTCGAGACTCACGGACATTGGGATCACATTCAGGCGGTGCCCGCGATGCGCGAGGCGGGCTACGAGGTCGCAGTCACGGCGGCCGACGCTCCCCGATTAAAAGATGTTGGCTACGACGTTTTCATCGACGACGCCGAGATCATCGAGGTCGGCGACCTGCGATTTCGCGCTATTCACAACCCGGGTCACACCGAAGGGTCTATTTCGTTTCATGTGGTCGACACGCCGTTGCTGTTCACGGGCGACACTTTGTTCCCTGGCGGGCCGGGCAACACGAAACTTGAAGGCGGCGACTTCGCGACGATCATCGAGTCGATCGACAACAAACTGTTTACATTCCCTGCTGAGACAATTGTCCTACCTGGCCACGGTTTGGACACGACGATCGGTGTCGAGCGACCGCAACTGGCGTCGTGGGTCGCGCGCGGGTGGTGACGCAACAATTTGCACTATCGCTGTAGTGCAAATAACGGCGTTCGCAATTACAATCGTCTGAGTGAGCGAACTGTTTCGCATCGAAGATTTGCACGCCAAACCCGCCGAGGCTGACAGCCAAATTTTGCGCGGGGTGAGCCTCACCGTCAACAAAGGCGAGGTGCACGCGATCATGGGCCCGAATGGCTCGGGAAAATCGACTTTGGCCACCACGCTTCTCGGGGCACCCGAATATGAGGTCACCAGCGGACGGGTCTATTACAAGGGCGAAGACATCTCGTTGTGGCCGACCGAGGTTCGCGCGAAAGCAGGAATCTTTCTCGCGTTTCAGTATCCCCAGGAGATCGCCGGGGTCTCGGTGATTCAGTTCTTGCGCCAGGCCTTGTCGGCGCGCAAAGGCATCGACCTGTCGGTGCTCGAGTTGCGTTTGTCAATCATTGATTGGATGAAGCGCCTCGGTATGGACTCGTCGTTCGTCGACAGATATTTGAACGAGGGTTTCTCGGGTGGCGAAAAGAAACGCAACGAGATCATGCAGATGGCGATTCTCGAACCCGAACTCGCGATTCTCGACGAGACCGACTCGGGTCTCGACATCGACGCGTTGCGCATCGTCGCCCAGGGCATTCGCGAGGTTCGCGCAGACCGCCCCGAGTTGGGAATCGTGCTGATCACCCACTATCAACGGTTGCTCGACGAAGTGAAGCCCGACTTCGTGCACATTTTGATCGACGGCCGAATCGTCAAGTCGGGCGGCATGGAACTCGCGGCCGAACTCGAGCGCGACGGCTACGACGCGTTTCGAAAAGCGGGCTGAAAATGGCTGGATCGAACACGAGCCTCGACGCCGAGAAGATTCGTCGGGACTTTCCCGTGGTGACCAGCAGCATCAACGGCAAACCGATGGTCTATCTGGACAGCGCGAACACCTCGCAAAAACCCGTGGCAGTTATCGACGCGATGACCGCTTTCATGCGCGAGGGATACGCGCCGATAAATCGCAGCGCATATTCGCTGGCGGCTGAAGCAACCGAAAAATATGAGGGCGCTCGCACCAAGGTGGCCAAGTTCATCAACGCCAAGAGTTCGCGAGAGATCGTTTTCACCAAGAATGCGACAGAGGCGCTGAATCTGATCGCCTACTCATGGGGGCGAACCAATTTGAAGCGTGGCGATGTAGTCGTGCTCACCCACATGGAGCACCACGCCAACATCGTGCCGTGGCAGATGTTGCAGCAAGAGATCGGCATCGAGTTGCGGTGGGTGCCGCTGACCAGTGACTTTCAGCTCGACCTGAGTTCACTGTCGAACCTGCTCGCCGGAGCGAAAGTATTTTCGTTCACCTCGATGTCGAATGTTCTGGGCACGATCAATCCCGTAGAAAAACTCTGTGCGGCGGCGCACGCGGTCGGCGCGTTGGCGATCGTCGACGCCTGCCAGTCTGTGCCGCACGCCCCGACCGATGTGCAGGCGTGGGGCGCCGACTTCACTATGTTCTCGAGCCACAAAATGTGCGGGCCATCCGGTGTCGGCGTGTTGTGGGGTCGAGAGGCTTTGCTCGAGGCGATGCCGCCGTTTTTGGGCGGCGGCAACATGATTTCTGAGGTGCGACTTGATGGTTTCAAATGCGCCGAACTGCCGGCGAAGTTCGAGGCCGGCACGCCTCCGATCACCGAGGTCATAGGTTTGGGGGCGGCGGTCGATTATTTGAACGGCATCGGCATGGCCAATGTGCGTCGTCACGAGGTCGAGATGTCGAGTTATGTTCTCGAGAACCTGACCGCCAGATTCGGCGACGAGATCACGATTCATGGTCCGCGGAATCCCGAGTTGCGCGGGGCGACTTTCAGTTTCGCGTTCAGGGGCATCCACCCGCACGACCTCAGCCAGATTCTCGACCAGACGAATGTCTGCGTGCGGGCGGGCCACCACTGCGCCAAACCGCTGATGAAAATCATCGGCGCGAACGCGACCGCACGCGCCAGTTTTTATCTCTACAACACGAAAGCCGATGCCGACGCTTTGGCGAACGCGCTCGACTCGGCCTCGGATATCTTTTAACTACTGGATTTGAAAGAGCCACCATGCCGGGAGTCGAAGATCTCTACCGAGAAATAATTCTCGATCACTATCGAACGCCGCGCAACCGCGGCGAACTGCCCCCGCCCGCCGTCTGCACAGAGGGCAACAACCCGTTGTGCGGCGACGACATCCGCATCTTTTTGGACATCGCCGACGGCGTGGTTCGGGATGTCAAATTTTCGGGCCAGGGTTGCTCGATCAGCCAAAGTTCGACGTCGATGATGACCGTGGCGATCAAGGGCAAGCCTGTCGAAGAGGTTCGGGCGCTGGTGCGTCGATTCAAACACATGATGACGCTTTCAGACGACGAAGGCGCCGTGGACGAATCGATCAAACTTGGCGACATCGAGGCGCTGGGTGGCGTGGTCAAGTTTCCGGTGCGCATCAAGTGCGCGACCCTCGGTTGGAACACCCTGCTCGAGGGACTCAACTCGTCGCAGGGCTGAAATGGTGCGTTCGCTACGCATCGCATGTTCGGCACTACTCGCAGTTCTGCTTGGCGCAATTGCGGCCTGCGATAGTCGACAGGTCAAGGCGCCCTCGCCCATCGCTGGCGACGAAGCATCAAAAGAGCCAGAGATCTTCGCCGCGCAACCAGACGATTCGACAACGAAAGATGATCCGAGCGCGTACGCCTTCACCGCTCTCTCGCTCGTCGAGGTGGGTGCCATCGACCAACCAGTCGACGCGGCTTCGCGCACAGGTGACGATGGTGTCTACTTCGTATCGCGGACAGGCACCATCCACCGACTCGTGGGCGAGGCTTTTGAGACCGACCCTGTGCTCGACATTTCAGATCTGACTGAGGGAGACGGCGAGCGCGGACTACTTGGTCTCGCATTCTCAAATAACGGCGCGACCGCATACCTGAATTACACCAATCTTGACGGCGATACGACCGTGGCGTCACTCGCCGTAACACCGACAGGGCAGTTCAATCGCACGACACTTCGCAAACTGCTTGTCGTCGATCAACCGTTTCGTAACCACAACGCCGGCGACATCGTTGTCGAACCGGGCGGAACACTTTTGATTCCAATGGGTGACGGCGGCTCAGCCGACGACCCACAACGCCTTGCTCTCGATGATCGCTCGATGCTCGGCAAGGTTTTGCGCCTAGACCCGCAAAGTGGCGAAGTTACAGTGCTTGCCAAGGGTCTGCGCAACCCGTGGCGAGTTGACTTGTTCGAGGATCGTTTGTGGTTGGCCGATGTCGGACAGAACAAGTTTGAAGAGATTAGCGTGCTCGAAAATGTGTCGACACGAATCGGCTCACCGTTCAAAGGCGCTTCGGGTGTTGGATCGTCGACCAAGGCAACTGCGAAGACGTCTGTCGTTGACTTCGGGTGGAGCGCCTACGAAGCCGACATGCGCTTCAATAAAGATCAATCGAGCCCAAGCCACACTCCCCCTCTTATCGCATATCGGCATGGCGAAAACGGCTGCTCGATAAGCGGCGGGGCCGTCGCGATGCGAGGCGAATTGCGAGATCGTTATATTTTCGCCGACTATTGCAGCGGCCGTGTGTGGTCGGTTGCAACCGACTCGTCTTCTGCCGAGATGCAACTGCACTTCGTCGATCTTGATTCGCCAACCGCCGTTGTGCGCGCACATGACGGGATCTTCGTGTTGTCGATCGGTGGCAAAATCTGGCGTCTGAATGGTTGAGCGGGCTGAAAAAATATGCGCGCGATGCGGGCGCGCGATGCAGTGGCGGGCGAAGTGGGCCCGTAATTGGGAAACCGTCAAATATTGCTCGGACAGTTGCCGCACTGCGCGGCTGACCGCCAAAGACACGGCGCTCGAGAACGCGATACTTGCGATGCTCAACTCGCGTGATCGGGCGGCAACTATCTGTCCGTCTGAAGCGGCACGACAAGTCGGTGGTGAGAAGTGGCAGCCGTTGATGGAGCCGGCGCGAATGGCGGCGCGAAGATTGGTGGCGCGCGGCGAGGTCGAGATTACGCAGGGCGGACGGGTGGTTGATCCGAGCCGCGCGAAGGGCCCGATTCGCATTCGTCGATCTCGACGATGACCGCCGCTCGCACGTCAAGGCTCGAAGCGGCGATGAGAATTTCCCATTTGCCGCCAGAAATGCGCCAAGCCCGCTTTGCAGGATTCCACCGCCGGAAGGCCGTCCACGGAATGTCGACCACAAAGTCGCGGTGCGAGCCAGCGGCGACGACATGTTTGGACCATGCCGCGAGTCGCGGCGGGTTGGTGTCGCCGACCTTTCGCGCATAACACTGCACGACAGTCGTCACCGCGCGCGAAGACACGCAACTGATCGGCACGACGACGGTGCAACGCGGCCACGACGCGTCGACCCGCACTTGTGGCGCGCCCCACATCGCCTCGCCATAACTCAATCCATGCCCGAATGGGATGAGCGGCGCCACACCGTTGCGTGATTGCCCGCGCCAACCGAACCACTCTCCCTCGGTATACCGCTGCACGCCATCGACCGGCGCGTAATCGCGCATCGCCGGCGAATCTTCGAGGCGTTTCGGGTACACAAGCGGCAGGCGACCACCCGGATCGGTGTCGCCGCTGATGATTTCGGCAATGGCACGGCCCATTTCCATGCCGCCGAAGAAGCCGATCAAAACGGCGTTCACCTCGTCGAGCCACGGCATCGCGACTGGTGCACCGGCATTGACAACCACGATTGTGCGTGAGTTTGCGGCGGCGACCCGTGAAACCAATTCATCTTGGCGACCCGGTAACGCGATCGTGTCGCGATCGTGACCTTCGGTCTCCCACTCGTCGTTGGTGCCGACCACGACAATGGCGACATCGCACTCTGAGGCGAGTTGCACGGCGTCCTCCAATTCGTGCGGATCTGCCGGAGCGCGAACGCCGATTCGCAGCGCACTGAACCCCGCGCGTGTGCGCATGCGCGCTTCGAACTTCACGGCAACTCCGCGCTTCATCGGAATGCCGTGCACCTGCTCTTGGCTTCCGAAACCGAAATATTCTCGTCCTCGTGGCAACAGACCAAGCGGGTCGTCGACGATGGTTTCACCGTTGATACTCAGCGAACCCATGCCGGTGATCACCAGCGAAACATCGTGGGTTCCGTCGGTCTCGGGGATGAACTCTCCCGACAACACGATCGTAAAGTCGTAGGCATTGACGCCCGGCGGTGCGGCGCCAAAGAACGAAAGCGCGGAGCGCAATGTGGTGTCGCGACGACGTGGCTCGCCCGCAGTTTCGTCGCGATCGTAATAGTCGACGCGCCAACCGGGGGCGCCCTCGGCGGTGCGCATCTGGTCGGCGTCAAGAATCGGTGCCAACTTGTCGATCGAAGTGCCTCGTCGCCACTCGATCTTCGAAGTGCCGAATCGATCCTCGAGACCGCGGAGAATCGTGCTCGTCTCAATCGCCTGCATGCTCGACGAGCCACCGCCCTGGGTTCGGGTTGACTTTGCATTGGGTCCAACCACGGCGATCTTGCGCACCGAGTCGGGTCGAATCGGCAGGGCGTTTTTCTCGTTGCGCACCAGCACCGTGCCCGCCACGGCGGCCGAGCGCACGATCTGCCGCTCGCTCGCGTCGTCGACAGTTTGCTCGACTGTGGATGCGGGCCTTTCGTCGGCGTGGGTGCGTTCGATCAACTGCAACACCGTCGCGACCCGTTCGTCGATCTCAGATTCAGTCACACGACTTTCTTGCACGGCCTGCAACAAATATTTGCCATAAATGGTTTTTGGCCCTGGCATCGGAATATCGAGGCCCGCTTTGAGGGATGTGACCGTGTCGTGGGCGCCAAACCAATCGGAAACCACGAATCCGTCGAAACCCCAGTCGTTGCGCAAAATTTCGCGCAACAATTCGACGTTGTTCGCGGCGTGCGCGCCGTTGAGTTTGTTGTAACTGCTCATGACTCCCCACGCGCCGGCGTCGATCACCGTGGCTTCAAACGGTCGCAAGTAGAACTCGCGCAAAGTCGTCTCATCTATCTGCGCATCAACGGTCATGCGGTCAACTTCGGTGTCGTTGCCGGCGAAATGTTTGACCGTCACGGCGACTTCTTGCGACTGCACACCGATCACAATCGCCGTGGCGATACGCGCCGAAAGTTCGGGGTCTTCGCTCAGACATTCGAAGGTTCGACCGCCGATCGGCGTGCGATGCAGATTCACCGTTGGGGCGAGCACCACATGCACGGCTTTGCGACGCGCCTCACGACCAAGCAGCACGCCGAGTTGGTTGGCCAGGCCGATGTCCCACGATGCACCGATGACGATCGAAGTCGGAATATTCAGACCCGGCGTGCGATTCGGCCCGAGCGACTCGCCACGCACGCCATTCGGGCCGTCGGACATTTTGATTTCGGGGATACCCACCCGCTCGATCGCATGGGTTCGCCACGACGACGCCCCGCCCAGCAAACGACACTTCTCCTCGAGCGTCATCTGCCCCAGCCACGCCCCAACGCGCGAGTTCAT
>Ga0194123_10006846_pt1 | contig 11611 bp, 19 predicted proteins | sample TA2MahsurfametaG_5_FD_155479 | JGI IMG/M metagenome (GOLD analysis project Ga0194123, IMG submission 155479) | Freshwater microbial communities from Lake Tanganyika, Tanzania - TA2015023 Mahale A surface | ecosystem: Environmental > Aquatic > Freshwater > Lake | place: Tanzania: Lake Tanganyika... | reverse complement strand
AGTTTCTAAAGGAACTATTAAATAAATCAAAATATATTTCTAAATGCTCAAGGCACTAAAAATTGTCTGGAATACTATTAAGGTGAGGCTGTTTTTCTTTCTCGCAGTGATGGCGATTATTCTTTGGGATGCATGAAGTGTATGTCTAGGAAAGAAAAAATAATTCTTTTTGATCTGGACGGCACTCTTACAGAGCCGCGTGGTCCACTTCCAAAGGAGGTCGCGAACTATCTACTTGAGATACTCATCAATACAGATTGGCGCGCCGGAATTGTAACAGGATCTAGCTTGAGCTATCTTCTTGAGCAAATAGGAGACTGGTCATCGTGTTTAGCGTCTGCCGGATTAGAGCTTTACCCATGCAACGGCACAGTTCCAGTTGAGATTCACGGCGATAAGTGGGTTTCAGGCCCAGCAAGGGAAATCAGGTACGTTCTTGGTGCCGACCTCTACAGGTCTATTATAACAATATTGCACGAAGAACAGCTTCGTCTAATGAAAGACAACCCGGATTTACCTCTTACAGGATGCTTCGTTGATTATCGCCAAACGACGATTAATTGGTGCCCAATCGGTAGAGCTGCAAAGATTCTCGATAGAAGCAGCTGGGAAAAAATCGACGGAGAGAGATTAATTCGTCTTATTGAGCTTGACAGGCTTCGCACTCGATTCGAGCAGGTGGCGCCCGGAAGATTGACGGTCGTGCTAGGCGGTGAGACAAGTTTTGACATATACCCGGTCGGCTGGGATAAGACATATGTTCTCAGTGTTGTTCGTGCAAAGGACGTATATTTTATTGGCGACAGGTGTAGAGGCTTCGGTAATGACAGGGCGCTATTTGATGCACTGCAACCGAAAAAAACCTCCTTCGAAACGACAGGACCTGCGGAAACATTAAGACTTATTCAGAAGATCTGTAATATTTAGTTTTAGGAGATTACAATGAATCATTTAAGTCAGCGCAAAGGAATCGACTGGAACGAGGGGCACCCGGATCATGAGGGCGATATGGCAGTTACTCAGCTTCATAGGTTGGCAGAAATGTCTACTCAGCTTCTCGAGATCCTAGGAGAAGACGATGATATTCCAGGATGGATTCAGTATAAGATCTCTAGGTCTTTTGACGATTTAAATTCTGTCTTCGGGTATTTAGAACCAAAATCTCGTATGCTTCATTTGCCAGAAATGAATCCTGTCATGAGTGTTCATGAATCACGTAAATTACGAGCAAGATTGTCTACAATGCTTCGGGAAATTAAAGATGAAAACCGGTGACGAAGTCGAGGAGCCTGAAGCTTCAAGACAAAAATTTTATGTTCAGAGAATGACTGACCGGTGGAGTCGAACTGTAATCGTTGGAATTATGGGAATATTTGGACTTACCATGTTAGGCATTGCCGCAATACTCTTTGACAAAAGCGACGGTGCTACACTAGGCGCTATTGTCGCGGGAGTTACTAGCTGCGTTGGCGCGGTCGCAGGTCGACAGTCGTCAAATACGCGCTCGTAATTAATTTTTCCTGTACATTTAATCGACCGTGATTATGTTCAAATTAACATAATTCAAGAGGAGGTAATATGTCAGTTGTACTTTATTCTGCACCGTGGCAACGAACTGGATTAACAAACAGTGGCTTTTACGAAGATTTTCTTCCGGCGATGGGTCTGTCTGATCTTGCAAAGCTTTTTAAGTCTGAAAGATCTACAGGACAATACATCTTCTCGCCTTCTGGTCGTCATAACGTTCGTACAGAGGAAGACGCTTATGTAGTAACATTCCTTGTTCCAGGACTTAAGAGAGAAAACTTAAATATTCAAGTCGAGGGAAGAGACTTGACAGTTTCGTCAACTGGAGTCGAAACAACAAAAGAGGATAAAACCGCACCAGATTCATCATTTGAGCTCTCATCTTTCACCAAGACACTGACCTTTGGCTCAAATTTTGAGACATCGGACGTAACCGCGTCTGTAGCTGATGGTATCCTCACAGTTCGTCTCCCATTCGAGAAGCGCTCTCTTAAGAAGAGTATTCAGATTGCATAAATTTTAATTAAGACGTGTGCATTAGGCAGAACACAGTTCTGCTTTTTTTTTGCCTACTTAGTGCCGAGGGGGCGATATGACATTTACACCATATATTTTTTACGAGAGCAGAATTCCGGAAATTGTCGAGAAAATTACAGGCATCAATGCCATAGCATGCAGTTTTGGTCCATTTGTCTTTTGCCGACAAAAGAAAGAAGAAGTCTTAAAGTCATTAATAGTTCATGAGACGATTCATTTTAGGCAGCAGTTAGAATTGATTTTTATATTTCAATGGATACTTTACGGACTGTTTCACCTGATCGGGCTTCTCAAAACAAGAGACACTAGATGGGCATATCTTTCCAATCCTTTCGAGCTTGAGGCATACGACAACAGCGATGTCAAAGACTATCTTAAGCATAGAAAACTCTTCTCGTGGGCAAAATATTTAAATTTCACACCTTTCGTGAGAAAAGACTGATGAATATCAATGAAAACAGCCTAAGAAGACTAATAAGATCAATTATATTCGAAGACGTCTCAAATTATCGCGGCGGTGCACATGCAAAATATTTCGCCGGCGGCGATCCTGCTTTTAATATTCCACAGATAGACGGCGTCGATATCGATGTCACAAGAGCGGATAACAATGTCGGCAATCCAAGTTATTCTGTTACAGTTAGAGTTGAAGGTAACGAAAATTTAAATGTCATGCAGGTTTTTAAAGATGAAGAGGAGGCTAAAAAATTTGCAAGAGACAAGGCGGAACAAATTAAACGAGATCTAGAATTTTCAATATCATAAAGTAATGAGTGAAGATCTTGAAGTTCATGAATCGAAGTACGACATTATCATAAGCAATCTTTTCGCAGACCACGACCTCTGCGAGTTAAGCACAGAGGTCGCATGCGACGTCGTCTTCTTTAATAATCCATCATACGTTAAGCGAGCGCTTGTTTCTTCAGATATTACGACTCTAATTTGGGATATCCTGTCGAATGAGGCTTTTGAAAAGCATCCAATTCGTTTACACTTTGCTAACAAAGGTGTGAGATTTGAAAAAAAGTACTGGATTAAGGAAATTGCTGAAAATTTTAAGCTTGTTCCCGGTTCAGGTTTTTACGAGCTCAAGCACGACGAAAAGCGCTCGACATTATTTTTTGAATTTAGCTTCTTTGCAGCCATAGCGCAACTTAGACAGCTGCCCTCGGGCGCGATAGACCCATGGTCCATAATTGTTCGGACTGCTGTCGGGAGTGTCTCTATTGTTTAAATTTTGTTGTTCATTTAACTTCTTTTTTTATATTATTTCCTAAGACGCAAAGAAGAGAGGCGCAATTGAAATACAGGAGCACACAACACTTAAAAAGTCGATTTATATCACCCACAAGATTTAAATCAAATACTGCAGATGATTCACAGCAAGATCAGCATATTGATGAGTCTGCCTTCAAGGAAATTTCCTATATTGCCGGAGAACGCCCGGACCAATCGAAGGGTGTCGAAGTCGACGAGAATCGTGTTCATTTTTACACAGGCGTCAACAACAACAGTGTGTTGGAACTTAATAAAATACTTAGAACGCTAGACATTGAGATGCAGTGTCTCTCTATTAGACTTAAAATTCCTCCTATTCCTATTGAGTTAAGAATCCACTCCGAGGGCGGTGACTTATTTGCAGGTCTTGCAGCTGTCGACGCAATTAGAAATATTAGGACACCGATACACACATATGTAGAAGGCTCTGCGGCATCTGCCGCAACGCTTATGAGTGTTTGTGGTGCAAAAAGATTTATGTACAAACACTCCGTAATGTTAATTCATCAAATTTCTGCACTCATGGTCCATGGAACACATGAGCAGTTTAAGGATGAGATGGCGAATCAGGCGCTCTTCATGAGCAAGATCGAAAATCTCTACCTTGAAAAAACAAAAATGCCAATCGATGAGATTAGAGACATGCTCAAGCACGATCTATGGCTCGATTCTGGTACATGTTTGAGGCTTGGTCTTGTTGACGAAGTAATTTAATCAGGAGAACTACATTTTGAGTGAGTGGAAGTCTTTTTTTCCTTATAGTTCCTGCAGAGAAGACCAGTCGAAGGCAATTCAATTTGCAATCGACGCATTTAACTCAGGAAAGCGATTTGTTGTCGTCGAGGCCGCAACCGGAGTTGGAAAATCTGCGATAGGTTATACAGTTGCAAACTATTTAACAAATGTGACTCCAAATATTGATTCTTTTGAGAATGGTGCGTGGTTTGTAACCACGCAGAAGATCCTTCAAGATCAGTATTTAAAAGACTTTCATGCAAAGGGAATGAGATCCATCAAGAGCTCTTCTAACTACACGTGTAAATTTAAAAAAGTCAATACATGTGCAGATTCTCAGAAAGAGCTTAAGATGGAAGGCAGCGACTCTCCTTTTTACAAGTCCTGCTCCTTTTCCTGCGTTTACAGAAAAGAAAAGGAAGCTTTCCTTAAGGCAGAGACTAGTGTCACAAATTTTCCTTACCTCTTAACTGAAGCAAATTACAACGGAAAAATAAAGCCAAGAAAGCTTCTTATAATCGACGAGGCTCACAATATTGAGACAGAGCTTTCCAAATTTGTTGAAATTAGTGTCGCGGAAAGATTTGCAAAGTCGACACTTAAGCTCGACATGCCTGAGCTTAGGACACAGTTTCAAGCTTATAATTGGATAAAGGACACTTACTTTCCAAAGCTTTCATCGCACAAAAATCACATTGACACAATGCTTGAGAAGAACTCCGGAATTAAGGAAAAATTAAACGACTTCGTCACACTAACACGTCAAATTGAACTCCTGTCAGGACATCATGCTAAAATTTCTCGCTTTCTTGACATTTATGACTCAGAAAATTGGGTTTTTGAGTCAATTGCTGAAGACGGCAAGAAAAGCAAAAAGCTTCAATTTAAGCCTATCGATGTTTCTGTGTACGCAGATGCAATTCTTTTTAGATTAGGCCATCAGGTGCTAATGCTCTCTGCTACAGTTTTGGACAAAGATGGCTTTTGCGAGTCTCTTGGCATTAAAAGCGAGAATTCTGACTATATTTCAATAGCGTCACCTTTTCCTGTCGAAAATAGACCAATATTGTCGTTTCCTATTGGTAAAATGACGCAAGGAGAAATCGATAAGTCTCTGCCTCGTCTAGCAGAAGCTGTTAAAAATATTTTGGAGCAACACAAGGACGAAAAAGGCATCGTTCACTGCCACTCGTATAAAATTACAAACTATCTTAAAACAAATATTCGCTCAAAACGCTTGTTGACACACAATTCAGAGAACAGAGAGGATGTGCTTAATGAGCACTTAAAGTCAGAAAAACCAACAGTTTTGCTTTCGCCCTCGATGACTGAAGGAATTGACCTTGTCGACAATGCCAGTCGATTTCAAGTTATTTGTAAAATTCCTTATCCCTATCTTGGCGATAAGCTTGTCGTTAAAAGAATGAATAGGTGGAAGTGGTGGTACCCTCTTCAGACTGCAAAGACAATTGTTCAGGCAATTGGAAGAAGCATTAGGAATTCTTCCGACCATGCAGTGACCTATATTTTAGATGCAGACTGGCTTTTTTTCTATGGAAAAAATAGAAAATATTTTCCAAATGACTTTGATCAGTGTATTAAGAAGCAGGAGAGACAATAATGAAAATGTGTGAATTTTTAATTGCTGCGTCAACTGCGCTTATAATTACAGGAAACGAAAATTACGGGATCACTGCTTTTGTTCTTTCCATGATTGGGCTTTTTTGTCGTACGTCTATCGAGATGCACTCTAGAAACAAAGACGATGAAAAGAGGATACAGGAGGCTGCCAAAAAGGCCAGCGAAGCTATTTTGACAGAAGCGAAGAATATTATTCAGAAAAATTTAAACACCATTAACATGAACCAAAAGAACTTTAACTGATGAAGAAGCGGCACCTCGAGGTTTATGACTCACTTAAATTTAGGCAGAGTCTAAAGCATTTCAACACCCTTTACTCCAGAACATTTAAAAAACTTCTTCTTTCAAAATTAGCTTTTAATTTTAAGAGTGACCTCGAGACCGCTTCGTCAATAGATTTGCTAAGAGTTCTTAAGTCTCTAGAGTCTAATAAGTCTATTACAAAGTCCATTGCGAACATATACAACAATACATACTACGACGCAGAAAGACGCGTAAGTGGCAGTGGAATTATTGCTATTTCGGCTTTTTTAACACTTCTACCAGAGTTTCTTAAGTTTCGAACCCTATCTTCGCAAGAAGATTTAGACTTTTTAACAAGTAAAATTAATAAAGATGTCAGCATTATTCTAGCATCTTCTCGACGCGCCTCAAGCAGAGAAATTTTGAGATCATTAAGATGCTTGAGGCCCTCAAAAGAAATCGAAGATGTCATAGAAAATGCCCTATCGATTGCAGGTTCAACTGGCAACATTGACATTGAAAAGACAGATGATTTTTTTTCATCGATCGAGAGAAACGACGGTTATAAATTTGATGTTAAGCTTGATTTAAATTTCTTAAGATGCGTTACGCAGAAAGAAATTAATATCTCTTCTCCAAAAGTATTGATCATTGATGGCATAGTTGAGGAACTCAATGAAATTGAAGGAATTTTGCGATTAGCACACAAAGAATCGAGAAGTTTATTAATATTTGCAAGAGGATTTGGCGAAGGCGTCACTTCCTACTTGGGCGCCAATTTTAATGAAAAAATTATTGAGGTTTTGCCTTTTACAGTTAATTTTGATGAATTTGGAGCAAATCAGCTCGTCGATCTAGCAGTTTGTGCAGGATCTGATGTTGTATCTAGCCTCAAGGGCGATACTGCCGGAAGTATTTCTTGGGATATGTTGACAACTTTTGAGTCTGCCTTAATAGAAAAATCATTTATTAAAATTCAAAATGCCGGTGCGCAAAGTCGCTGCGTAAGACAGCGACAAAAATTACTTAATTTGCTGATTGAGTGCGGCAATGAGAATGAGGATGTTAGAGCTCTTAAAACAAAGATTATTAATAGACGAATTAACTCAATGACACCTTCAAATACGTTAGTAAAAATTGGTTCAAGAAGAAAGAGCCTGCAAGGACTCTTTTATGACAGGACTTGCAAATTAATTGAAGTCTACAATGAAATGTCTAGATGGGGAATTATCTCAATAGATGAGCTAGACAACAGATGCAGCATTACAAAAATACTCCAACCGCTTGCCTCGGCTGGACTTGGCACAATTTCTCCAAGAATGCTCGATGCTGGTATAAGGGTTGCAATTTCAAATATTTTCGGTGCGCTATCCGTCGGAGCTTGGATTAAAAATGAAGCAGCGTAAAAATATACCTAGAGGTATTGCAGATTTTGATTGCTGGCACTCGCCGTCGAGAGATGAAAAATTCTCGCTTTCTCACGTCATTGGTGTTATTAGAGACAATGATGACTGCGAAATACATGTTGGGACCGATTCACACACAAAGAGAGGTGACACGAGTAAACATGTTTTCGCGACAGTGGTCTGCATACAGAGGGTTGGATCAGGAGCATTCTACTACTATATGCACGAGGACGTTCCAAATACATTTAACTCTCTTTCAGAGAGAATTTTAGAAGAAGCCTCAAGGTCAATCTCGGTTGTCGAAAAAATTAGGTCTTCGATATTAGGGCGTCGCGTATACTTGCACTCTGATACTAATACCGATGCACTATATCCAACCACAAAACTTACTGACGTTATACACAAGTGGGCAAATTCTATGGGAGCTGAGTTTTTAGCAAAACCTGATGCTTGGGCTAGCACATGCGTCGCGGATATTCACTCTAAGGATGCAAGATGATTTACAATTTAAATTTGATCATTATGTTAAAATGTGAAGGCTAAGGAGTAAAGATGTCTTACGAATCAAATGTTTGTCGCACATTTTTAGATATCAATGAGGTTACAAAAACACAGGTCATTAGCGCGATTCTGTCGCAAAAGGATGCAGATAATCTTTCGACAGCGCAGGTTGAGTCTATTGTAAGGGTCGTTTCACAGGCTTTTGACAACTCAGTGAATGTCGGGTTGGGAGTCATGCAGAGGGCAGCGTCGACCAACGTTGGACAAAATTTAAATGCTACGGAGGTCGAAGGCAAGAAGCAGCCTAAAGCCTCGAAAAGTGAAGCTGCTTAAAAATTTTATCAGCGTCTCATCGTTTAGTGAAATTCTTAGGAATGAAAATATTCTTATTTTTGTAGTACTACTTTTTTTATTTTTCGCAAAATAACATGACAGGTCAACAACATCTAGTACAGTGTCACTGTGTTCTTCCCCAGTACAGAGGAAGAAGAGATCCTGTGTACCACAAGTTTGTTGTCTTTTCAATGATAGACGAGAGTGATACTGTCGTACCAAAGTTTGTTCAGTGCAATAACTGTGGCACAGTTCATAAAGTTTATGACATATGTAAATCAGAAATTATTACAGGCAAAGATGAACTTAAGAATGTTGCCAAGATAGATGATTTTAGGTTTGCTCTTCCAAATGACCTCGTCAATCTTCTGCTCAGTTATTCTTGTGATATTTGCATTTGGGAAAATGTTTTTTTTGCAATTACGAAAGAGCAGTGGGGAGCAAAAATTGTTTTGACGCGTGAAACTGTCAATGATGACACACTTGGCAAAGTTTTGACGATAAAGAATGAAAAGCAATTTCTAGTGGAAGATTACGTTCTAAGTGAAAGTTTAAATTTGTTATGAGAGATGAAAAAGTCACGGAAAATGTTATTGCAAGACAAATTGTCGCAGAAATTCTTGACTTTGGAATTACACAAAATCAGATATTGCAGACAATTTACTTGCTCTCACTAGAGCTTGAAGATAGGGAAAAGTCTGTTTCAATTGCTAAAATTGCAAAGACAGGCTCGGAAAACAATAAAAAACAAACCGGTCTCATACTAGAACCGTAAAACAGGAGAAGCAATATGACAGATAGACTTTTAGAGCTCTGGAATGAAGTTAAGGTTACAGTCGAGAGTCTTGAGCTCGATGTTCAAAAGTCTTCGAGGGGAAATGCATCGGCAGGCGTTAGATCTCGCAAGGGAATGCGTCACCTCAAGACTACAATTAGTGAGTTTGTTAAGGAGTCTGTAAAGGTCCAGAAAGACCTCAAGGAAGGCAGAACAAAGGACTAATAAGTGAGAGACTCACTTGAGCTCGACATTTTTTGCATAATTTTTTTAATGACTGACTTCTCTATTTGACAAACTCTCATGCGTGTTATTTTAAAAATATCACCAATGTCTTGAAGCGTCATTTCACCGTTAGCCGCCGCAATTATTGTGCAATTCTGATTAAGCCTGTGCTCCAGCCAGTACTTACACTGAGTATTTTGGCAGGGAACACAGGCTTTTTTGTATTCACTGAAGCATGTTGTTCCCTCAACGACATTTGAAATATTTTTAGACATACCCTTAACTTTCTTTGTTGAGACATTGCACCTATTAGTTTGTAACATATTTAGTTAATGCTGTATGTATAAGACGTGGAAAGTCCTACAATGCTGAAAAGGAGCCTTGTGAAAAAAATCTTAATTATTGACACCAGCGTTCTTCTCTACGACAAGGAGTCGATAAACTCATTTCCTGATAATGATGTTATTATACCTATGACTGTGCTGGAAGAGCTCGATCGTTTTAAGGATAAGCAGACACTAGTCGGTGAGTCTGCAAGATATGTCAATCGGTACCTGGATGATCTTCGCACACAAGGAAGACTTGATGTTGGCGTCGAAATTACTGGCTCAGGACAGACGATTAAGATTGTTGCATCAGATGATATGTCTTATAGCGAAAAATTAGGTCTAGAGGGAAGCAAAGGTGACAATAAAATCATTGCTGCTGCTCTCGAGATAAAGTCTCGAAATCCTGACAGGATTGTGAAGCTCATCACCAAAGACATCAACATGAGAGTCAAGTGTGATGCTGTAGGATTGCAGGCAGACGATTATTACAGAGACTATATTTCTATCGATCTCGACTCTAGTGATTTTAGCGTTAACAGTTTTGTTGTTAACAATGACGTGCTTGATCAGTTTTACGAAGAAGGGTTTGTAGGCTTCGATGTCTTGTCACGGCTACATGAGACAAAGTGCATTACGAGCCTCTACCCTAACTGCCCAGTAGTACTGGCAGGCGCGTCAGGTGGTTCAGCGATTGCTGTTGTCAAGAAAGACAGGGTTGTTAAGTCCGAAATTAGAGGTAAAATGCCAGCAGCAACAATCAACCCTAGAAACAAGGAACAGAGATTTGCCCTCGATTTCTTGACCGATCCTGAGATTCCACTCGTTTGTGTCACCGGCATCGCAGGCTCTGGAAAGACTTTCATTACACTTATGACAGCATTGAATGCACTCAACAGTAATCTCTATGAGAGAATTATTGTTACAAGATCGGTGCAGCCAGTTGGCAAGGACATTGGATTTCTTCCTGGCGATCTCCAGGAAAAAATGGCTCCCTGGATGGCGCCCCTCGTTGATAATTTCAGACATGCCTTTAAGGATCTGTCGTACTTCAACATGATGATTGAAAAAGGACAGATCGAAATAGCACCGCTCTCGTTCATTCGCGGTAGATCTTTTAATAACTCTTTTGTCATCGTTGATGAAGCACAAAACACGACAATTCATGAGCTTAAGACGATTGTCACCAGAGTCGGAGAGAATACGAAGATTGTCTTGATGGGAGACACCGACCAGGTCGACACTCCTTATATTGACTCCAGATCAAATGGATTGACAATAGCGATTGACAAGCTTAAAAATAGTGAACTCGTAAGTCATATCCACCTGCCGAAGGGTGAAAGATCGAAATTAGCGACGTTCTGTAGTAAAGTTCTGTAATATATAATTATAAAGGCGGTCATATGGCGACAGTTCGTGACAGAAATAGATACACAAAGTCATATTCACCGATAAGAGTCTCTCCAAGTTACTCTTCTGATGTGTGCGGTGAATGTGTCTACTTGGCAACACAGACAGCACACGGATTTCAAAGATTTCAAGTAATCTTTAAAAATTCCGACGGTGAGTGGCAATTGTCTGATGCATCGCTACCTGACCAGTCGGACGTTGATGCAATTGTTGTAGAAGTTGTTAACTCTAACAATTTTAAATACCAGCTGCCATGGACCCTTGTTGAGAGCACACACTTTGTTGGAAAATCACCCGGTGATCTTTACTTTCTTGATCCAGAGACACCTGGCGGAATTACAGACGTTGAGCCAATCGACATTGGACAAGTCACGAAGCCTGTCCTGAAGTTTATTACTTCAAACATCGCTCTATTCCAGGGAATGCGCGGCGTCGAGATCACTGAAGAATCTGTTGGTGGTGCAGCGGGTCCAACAGGACCGACAGGACCGACGGGCACAGCCGGAGCAGCTGGAGAAACAGGACCGACAGGGTCAACAGGACCGACGGGACCGACAGGACCGACGGGCACAGCCGGAGCAGCTGGAGAAACAGGACCGACAGGGTCAACAGGACCGACAGGACCGACAGGACCGACGGGCACAGCCGGAGCAGCTGGAGAAACAGGACCGACA
>Ga0194123_10006842_pt1 | contig 11616 bp, 8 predicted proteins | sample TA2MahsurfametaG_5_FD_155479 | JGI IMG/M metagenome (GOLD analysis project Ga0194123, IMG submission 155479) | Freshwater microbial communities from Lake Tanganyika, Tanzania - TA2015023 Mahale A surface | ecosystem: Environmental > Aquatic > Freshwater > Lake | place: Tanzania: Lake Tanganyika... | reverse complement strand
TTCGCGGATCACTTCGATGGTGGCCTTCTGACCGGAACGCGCGGTGATCGAGGGGGCGGTCATCAGGTCCACCCCCTTCTTCTGGGCGAGGCCGCGCATGATCATCTGGACTTGGCCGTCGGTGAACAAGCCGGTGAGTGAGAGGATGCCTGGAGCGACGTTTGCTTGTTGTGCGGTGCGGTTCGGGTTGTTAAGCACGGCATCGATCGAGTTCCCGGCGATCGCACCATCACCCGAGCGAAGTCCACCGGTGGCGATGTTGCTGACGTTCTGGCCGATATTGGTGGGAATGCCGGGAATCGTCGAAAAATTGACCGGGTTGATGAAATCGGCGTTGGTGCGGCTGACTCCGTTGCCGATGGTGCCACCGCCGCCGAAGAGGTGGTTGGCGGAAAGACCGAAGGGCGAGATGATCCAGTCGAATCCGAGCTCGTCAGTGTTTTCCTGTGAAATCTCCACGAATTTCGAGGTGATCTTCACCTGCTTAGGCTGCTGCGTGATGAAGGTCGTGACCAGTTGCTCGATCTTGTCGAGTTCCGACGGGGTGTTGGTGACCAGGAGAACGCCGTTGGCACTGAGGGTGGCCGAGGTGCCCTCGCCGAAGGTGATGCCGGCGTTGCGGAGCAGTTCGATGATCGGTTTGCGGGCTTGGATTTTGGGGGCGGTCGACGAGCTGTCGGCGAAGGGATCGACCGCGCCGCCCTCACTGCTGCCGCCAGCGCTCGTTTCCAGCAACGATTGGAAGTCGGGCGGGACGGTGAAGGTGCGGGTGAAGATGTCCTCCGCGGATTCGGCCAGCGGGACGAGCGTAACGGCGAAGTCGTCCACCTTGTAACGTAGCTTGGTCTGGTCGCAAATGTACTTGAGGGCGACGGAGAGGGGTACGTTGCGGACGCGGAGTTCGCGCACGCGCAGCGATCCGGGATCGGCGACGGTGGGCAGGGCCTCGGCGGCACCGGCATCGAGACCGGCGTCGGGGGTGGCGGTGACAGTCACGCGCGGGCGGCGCACGACGAAGTTCACGCCCTTACGCGCGGGATCGGGTTCGAGATTGTCAAGTTCCGCGGAGCGCATGCGGAGGAAGTCGATCGCTTCCTCGACCGTGGTGTCTTCGAAATCGATGCGCGGAATGATGATCCGGCGGAGTTTTTCGGTGATGTACATCACGCCGCTGCTTTCCTCACGCGGCCCGCCCGCACCGATCGGGACATCGGGACTTTCCGCGGGCACGGTGAGCTCCCAGGCGGCATCGACCTGGGCAAGCAATTCGCCGCGGGTGTGGTCGTAGGCCGCGCGGTAGTAGTCCGACCTGGCCGAGGCGATGCGCTCGAGTCCGCGGCGGGCGGCCGAGTTGTACGGGTCGATGCGCAGCGCGTTTTCGTATTCGCGTTTGGCGGCGTCGAAGGTGCCGAGATTGAAGTGGCCTTCGGCGGTGTAGAGGTGGCGGCGCACCTGGTCGACGTTCTGGGTGTGCTCGTAGGTGAGCGCCGGGTTGGTGCGGATCGGGTCGTCGAGGTATTCGAGTTCGCGCTTCACATTTCCGTTCTGCGGATCGGTGGCGAGCGCGTTGTTGAGCAGCGTGCGGGCCTCGTCGTATTTGCCGACCTTGCGGTGCTGCATCGCGAGGGCCACGCTGGCGTCCGAAAGGTGGGCGGCATAGGCTTGGCGGCGGTCGGCGAACACCGGAGCGTCGGGCACGGTGGACAGCGCGGCGGAATACTTGTCGACCGCTTGTTGATAATCGCCCTTGGCGTACGCATCGCGGCCTTCGTTGAGAAGGCGGTCGCCTTCAAACACGGCCTGTTGGCGGCGCGCCATCTCGCGATCGGCCAGACTGCTGTAGCCGACGCCACCGCTTTCACCAGCGAGTGCGGAACAGGGCAACAATGCCAGCGATGAAGAAGACGCGAGGATCGCGGCGGCGAGGCGTACGGGTCGGTACATTGGGTTGGAATGCATGGGTGCGGGGGAGGTTCTGGAGGGGTTGGGGTGGTTTGAAAAGCCGAAACTTAGTCACGGCTGCCCGAGGCGGCTGGCATGCCACCCTTGGGGATGGTCACCGAGCGGGTGGCGCCATTGGCATCAGACCATTCGACGACGATCCGCTCCGGACTGACCTCCTTGAGCAGATAGTTCTTTTCGGCAGCGCCGGGTGGCAGGGCGAAGCGGGTGTTTTCCTCGATGGTGAATTCCTTCCCTTCGTTGCCGAGTGCCTCAAGCGTGAGCACCGCGCTGCGGTCGTACTGGACATGCTCATTGAGGCGTTCTTCGGAAAGCGGAGCGGGCAGCTCGTAGAGGCGTCCTTTTTTATTTGTGCGCTGGTCCTCGACGCGGACGTAGGTGACCTCCATTTCGATCTTGACGCTGGCACTGGTCTCACGGCGCGTTTCGGATCCAACAAACACAAAGCGACCTTTCGCGGGCTCATCGTCGTAGAATGCACCACCGGGGGCGACCGTCTCCCCCGCCCCGAGCTTGTTGCGCTCGAACCAGCGGTTGTTTCTCAGTTCGTAATAACGGAATGGATAGGCACCGTCGGAGCCAAAGGTCGGCCGCAACGCCCACGCGAGGCTGTCGTCGCGCTGGTACTTGAGTTTATCGACGAGGTTGGGCAGCGATGCGGCGCTGTTGGGATCGGTGCCGGCCTGGTATTCCTCGAGATTGGAGAACCCGTCGTCGTCGGGATCGCGCTGCGGTGAATCGGCGAATCCGGGGTCGAGCCGGTTGTCGACCCACCAGGTGTTCTTGATCGGCGGGTGCACCGCGGCGTCCTTGAGCAGGTCGATCGGCTTGCCGGGCTCGCTGCCGCGGATGAAGAGCGGGATGCCGGTGAACAGGTCGACGGCGCGGCCGGCGTCGCTGGGTTGCGTCCAGGCGCGGTCGAGCGCAAGCGACTGGGCGGCCTTGGGCAGCGCGTCTGCCTCGGGCACGGCGGTGTTGTTGTTGCCCTTGCCGCGGAGGTCAGCGGCGAAATCCTCATCGACGGAGCCGACCTTGAGCCAGCCGAAGACGGCGAGGATCATGGCGAGGACGGCGGAGCCGCCGAGGACGGCTTTTTCGTGATGTTGCTGCAGCCAGGACATGCGATCTGGAGAAACGTGGGAAGGCGGTTGCGGTTCAGGGCAGCTCCTTGGGCGGGAGGAACTGCATCAGGTCGAGACGGAGGAACACCTGAAGATCCTCGTTGCCGAGGACCTGGGCGAGGATGCGGTCGTCCTCGCCGGTGGTGGGCGCGGCCGTCTCGGATGCGGGCTGGGCCGATGCGGGCTGGGTTTCCTTTTGACCTTCGGTTTTCGGGAGATTGAAACCACCGCCAAAGATTTCTTCGGCGCTGCCTTGGGCGGGCGCGGGCTGGGCTTCCGGGGCGATGAACGTGACGTCGGTGGTGCGCGGCGGCTCGGGCTTCGTGTTTGAGACGCGCAGCGAGCGGATCACGAAGTAGAGTCCGTCCTTGGGCTTGACGGCGGCAGAGAGAAACTCGCGCACGGCTTTCTCGCGGCCGATGAAGCTGACTTCGACCGGCAGCGCGCGGGCGACCTCGTCGGCTGACGGTTGGTAGGTACCGCCGGTTTCCTCGGTGAGCGCGGGCCGGTGGATGTTCTTGAGTTCCGCCGCGCCCGAGGCGGAGAGCGCGAGCATCAGCCGGCGCATCGCGTCGAGTTGGCGCTTGAGGATCGCGGTGGCGTCGCTGTCGGCGAGCGAGGTCCGGTAATTTTCAAACCCGAGGAAAAACGCCTCGGGCACGCTGGTGCGCGAGGTTTCGAAGGCCGCGCGCACTTCGTCGTTGGCCGCCTTCAAGTGGTCGGCGAACTGCTGTGGGGTGATCGGCTCGAGCGAATCGCCGCGATATGGCGCGAACGCTTCCTGCAGTAAGGCGGCCGCCTTCTTGTAGTCGTCGAGCGCCTTGCTCTTGCCGTCGCGGTTCTCCGCAGTAGGATAGAGCGGCAATCGCTCGATCGACGCGGCTTCGGCGGCGGCTTCGTCGTAGAGATCCTTGGCCGCTTGGTAGCGGCCGGTGCCTTGGATGCCAAAGAACACCAAGGCGGCGGCGAGCAGCGCGGTGATGCCGAGCAGCGAGGCGAGGAATCGATTCTGGGCAAACCAGTTCATGCAGCGGGAAGGAGTGGGCTGGAATTATCTGACGGCGACTTCGCGGACCAATGGCAGCACGATCTCGAAGGACATGCCGAGGTCGTTGGGGTTGCCCTCGACGGTGACGGCGAGGATTTGTTCGTCGCCGAGCACCATCGGCTTGCCGGCGGCGTCTTGGGATTCGAAGCGGAAGCTGCGGGAGTCCTCGCGGAGTTTGTCGAGCAGCTCGGTCACCAGATTTTGGCGTTTGGGATTCTCGCGCCAGAACCCGCGGACGCGCACGGCATTGGCAGTGATGGCCGTCGGCTTCGCGGCAGCGGCCGGACGACCGCGACCCGGGCGTCCCTTGGGGGCCTCGACTTCCTTGATCTGGATTTGCGCGAGTGCGCTGGTGCCATAGGGCGCGTTGGTAAAATCGGGGCGCACCACCGACACGCCGTTGGCTTCCTTGGGCGCGGCGGATTTCGGCACGAGCGCGCGCTGGAAATCAAAGCCGTGCAGCGGTTCGAAATCGGTGATCCACACCGCCTCACTGGCGAAGGCCGCCTGCAACTCGGCGAGCGCGTCGATCCAGAACGCGTGGTCGGCCTCGGTGCCGACATAGGCCTCGGCGATCGCGCGCAACGCGGTCTCGCGCTTGAGGAGTCCGTCGATCTGCGTGCGCACCGGCGCAAGCGCGTCGCGCTGCTCGTCCATCGTGCGCGCCTGGTCCGCGGCCTTGCCCGCGGCGATGTGGCCTGCGGCGGCCCAAGCACCCAGCCCGCCGAGCAACACCGCGGCTGCGGCGATGAAGAACGGTTTGCGGCGGTCGGCCGCACGCGCCTTTGCCACCGCGGCGGGCACCAGATCGATGTTGATCTCCGACTTGCCGGATCCGCGCAATGCGAGGCCGATGAGTTCGCCCATCAAATGGCCTTCGCGCTGGACGACGGCCGCATCGACACCGGGGCCGATGGTGATGGCGCCGACCGGATTGAAGTACTCGACCGGCAGGTTGAGTTTCTCCTGAAAGAATTCCAGCGTGTAAGGCAGGTTGGCACCACCACCGCCGAGGTAGACGCGACGCGGGGCGCTGCCGCCATGCTGGCTGCGATAGTAATTGGTCGTGCGCGCGATCTCGCTGGGCAAGCGGCCGAGCGCGTTGCGGATCACCATCGCGAGCGCCGCCACCGCTTCGTCGAGCTGGCCGGCATGGCCGCCGCCGAGGGCAACCAGTCCGTTGGCGACCTTCTGGTGCTCGGCTTCGAGAAACGGGACGTTGTATTCCTTGGCGATGGCCGCGGTGATCGAGGCACCGCCCACAGGAATGCTGCGAGTGAAAAACCGACGGCCTTCGATGTAGAGGAGATTGCTGGTGCGCGCACCGATGTCGATGAGCAATACCGGCTCCTGTGGGCTGCCGTAGTTCGCGCGGAACGCGTTGTAGAGGGCCATCGGCGCGACATCGACCTCGGCCGTGCCGAGACCCGACTCGTTGACGGCGTCGTTGATCTCGTCGAGCGCGTCGCTCTTGATCGCGACGATCACGGCCTCCTTCTCGGCCGCGCCTTCGACGAGTTCGTAATCCCACACCACCTCGTTGAGCGGGAACGGCACATGTTGCTGCGCCTCGAACGTGACCAACTGCTCGACGTTGTCCTGCTGCAGCGGCGGCAGTTTGACGAATCGCGTGAACACCGACTGGCCGGAAATCGCATAGCGCACCTTGGCGTTGCCGGTTTTGAGGCGCTTGGCGAGATCGGCCACCGCGACCCGCGTCTGCGCAACGCGCGTCGACTCCATTGCCGGATCGGCCGAAACCGATTCCGAGCCATAGCTGGTGAGCGTGAGCGCGCCGGTCCGCGCGGTCTCGAAGACAGCCATGCTCACGCGCTGCGAGCCAATGTTGAGAACGACGCTGGTCTGGGTGTCGGCCATGGGTCAGGGAAACATTCGTGCGGGAAAAACAGGAGGATCAACGATGCGGGGACGACGTCAGGCACTCACCTGCGGTCCGGCATGTCGACTTCGGCGTAGCGGTCCCACCACATCGAGCTGAACGGGGTTTCGGACTTGTTGAGCAGGGGCACCGCATCGCTGCGCGAAATGTTGCTCGACGAGGTGTTCCACCATCCGGCCTTGCCCTTGTTGGTGTCCTCCGCCTTCTTCTCGCCGTTGATGAGCACTTCGTAGCCGACGTACTCGACGGAGTTCTTGCCGCCGGTGCCCGAGCCGGTGAGGCGGCGGATCGAGGCGGGCGAGAGATAAACGGAACAGTGGACGTCCTCCTCGATCGGCACGTTGACGTGGTCGATGTTGCGCGTGAGCAGGAGAAAGGTGCCGGGCTTGTCCGGATTCTTCACCGCGATGTACCAGCGGACCGTGAGCTTGTCGCAGGTCTTGGATTTCGGCTCGGGGCTCAGCGAGATGCGCAGCTTCGTCTCGATCTCGAGCCAGTCGTTGGGCTTGAACGCTTTCTGCTTGCCGCCGCCGAATTCAGGCGATGGCAGATCGTCGAAAACCGGTTTTTCGCCGACCACTTTCGACTGTTGGGCATGCGCCACCTCCGCGGCGGCGATGCCGATGAACAACGCGGCGAGCGAGGTGATGAGCGTGCGGGAAGAGAGGTTCATGCGGACGGAATTGCGAAAAAGCGTAGAATCAGGGTCGGGGTTGACCAGACAAAAACCCGCACGGCGTGAAATTTTCCTCCTTGCCAAAGCGGAAAAAATAGATCCCCGGCGATTGACGCCACCGCCTGCGCCGCGCATGACTCGGGCATGAGCCGCGACCTGCGCCTGCGCCCCGCCGACCGGCCGTGGATCGTCGGCTGCCCGGGCGATGCCGCGGCGCTGCGCGGCTTGGACGCCGCACGACTCGACGCGGCATGCGATTTCGTCGAAATCCGCCTCGATCTGCCCGGGATCCTCGCCGCCGACTGGTCGGCCCTGCACGCGTTTCCAAAAGGATACACCGCGCGCTCGGCCAGCGAAGGAGGTGTCCGCCCGTTGAGCGCCGCCGAGCGCACCGCCCTGCTGCGCGAGGTGCTCGAGGTGGCGGACTGGATCGACCTCGAGGTGGCGGAGCTCGATGCGATGGCACCGTTGGTCGGGATGCTGCGTGCCCGGAATCTCCCATGGATTGGCTCGTTTCATGATTTTTCGAAGTTGCCCGACGACGCCCGGCTCGACCATGCGGCGCGCCTCGCGCGCGACGCCGGGGCCGCGGTGTTCAAGCTCGCCGCCTGGCTGCAAAATCCCGAAGATCTCGCGCGCCTCGCGCGCTTCCAATCCCGCGATCACGGAATCCCGGTGGCCACCATGGGCATGGGCCCGCTCGGTCCGGTCTCCCGCCTGCTGTGCGCCCAGTTTGGCAGTCATCTTGCTTACGGCCGCCTCGGGGCCACCCCGACCGCACCGGGCCAATGGGACGCCGTCCTGCTCAAACAAGCGGTCGGCGCGCTCGAACCCGTCGCCACCAACCCCATCGATCCGCCCGCGCCCCGCTGATCCCCCGACGATTCCCCCACCCTGCCCGCCCCCATGGAATTCCTCAACTCCGCCCTGCAATACCCCTTCACCTGGGGCCTCCTCGTCGGTCTCCTCATTGCCGGATTCGTCTGGAAATCCGGGTTTTCCTCGCGTCGTCAGTCCGCCAAGGAAATCCGCCGCCTCGAGCATGAACTCCAAGATTTGCAGCGCCACCTCCACACCCAGCTCAAGATCCAGGCCAGCGGGCAAGAAGCGGTGACCCATGAGCTGGACCGCATGCGTCAGCAAAATGAAACACTGCGGGTGAATCTTGCGCTGCTGCAGCAAAAACCCGGACGCGCGGAGCTGCGCCAATTGCAGGTGCAGGAACTCGCGGTGCGCGCGCTGCGCACCCAGGCCCCGGGATTCGCCCCCGCCTGGGAAAACGCGCTCGAACAAGCCGAAGCCGAGCTGCAAGCCGGGGAATCCGGACTCAAGCAGTTCATGCGGCGCTGGATCCCGACCCGGGAAAAAGGAGACGCCTGAAGCTTGGCACCTTGATTGGAGGACGGGTATCCTTGCCTGTCATGGACCGCGGGCTTCCAGCCTGCGGCATCGGACACGGTAGGGACGAGTCCGACTCCTCTCCCGCAAGAGGGAACCACGGATTGCGCTGATTGGCACAGATGAATGCAGATGGATTTGCACCATCCATGCGCGGCAGCACAAGAGGGGCACGGGCAGCTTGCCCGTGTTCTTCAACGCGATGGATCCGCGCCAAGCACAATGGCTTCTTCGACTTTGGTGAATCACGCGAAGGCGCGAAGACACGAAGCAAATCTTGAGTCGCAAGCCCTTCGTGGCTTCGCGTCTTCGTGTGAGAACGAGTCCGACTCCTCTCTCGGAAGAGGGAACCACGGATGGCGCTGATTGACACAGATGAATGAAGAAGTTGTCCGATTCGTTTTCTTTACCGTTTGCTGAATTCCTCCATCCGTGAACTCTGTGCCATCTGTGATTTCCCTTCTTCCCGAGTCACGGCCGGTCGCGCATCGACGTGCAGCAAGGAATTGCCACGGGGCGCATGACTCTCCAGCATGACGCGTGATGACGAATCACGCATCGAGTCGCGGATGGCTGCGGATCGTGCTGCGGACCGGCGCGTTTGCCTCATGGCTGGGGTTGCTGGTGTGGTCGGCGTGGTCATTCGGCGCGCTCTGGTTTGATTTCCCGCAAGAAAGCCTGCGGCCCTGGGCGGCCATCGCGTATGCCATCCTCGCCGCACTGGGGGTCGCGGTCTTCCATCCCCGCTGGCGCGCCAAGCTGGCGGTGTCCATGGCGAACCTGCTCATCATGCTGTGGTGGCTCAACCTCCAGCCGCGCCAATACCGCGACTGGAAACCCGAGGTGGCCGTCACACCGCATGCGGTGATCGATGGAAACCGGGTGACGCTGCACCACGTGCGGAACTTCGGATACCGGAGCGAAACGGATTTCACCCCGCGCTACGAAACCCGGCGGGTCGACCTCGACAAGCTGCGCGGTGTCAATCTCTTCGTCACCTACTGGGGATCGCCCTGGATCGCGCATCCGATCTTGTCCTACGACTTCGGTGACGACGGGCGGATCTGTTTCAGCATTGAGACGCGTCCGGAACGGGGCGAGGCGTATTCCGCGCTTGGCGGGCTCTACCGGATGTTCGAGTTGATTTACATCGTCGCCGACGAGCGGGACGTGGTGAGGTTGCGCAGCAACTTCCGCGAGGGCGAGGATGTCTATCTCTACCGCCTCAACGCGCCGCGCGCGCGGCAGACGTTTCTCGAGTCGATTCGCGCGGTGAACGAACTTCACGAGCGCCCGCGCTGGTACAACGCCATCACCCACAACTGCACCACCGCCATCCGTCAGCAACGCTCCGCCTCGGAGCGCGCGCCCTGGGACTGGCGCATGCTCGCCAACGGCTTCGGCGACCAATGGCTCTACGAAACAGGCGCCCTCGATCAGTCGCTCCCCTTCGCCCGGCTCAAGCAACTCTCGCACATCAATCGACGCGCCCGTGCCGCCGACGACGCCGCGGATTTTTCCGAACGCATCCGCGAGGGCCTGCCGGAGTACCAGAGCAAAACGACGAGTCCCGATCGCTGATCCGAACGAAAACGAACCTCACCTTGAAATGCCCGCCACGCCCCGCATCGCATGCCCCGCCGCGCTCGACGGTCTGACACCCGCCGAGGCCGCCGCGCGACTGCGCCACCTGCCGGGCCTGGTGTTTTTCGACACCTCGGGCCATGTCCCGGCCAATGCCGCGCCACCGTTGTCGATCATCGCCGCGCGGCCGACGCGCGTGCTGCGCGGCTCGGTCCACCGCGAGGCCGACCTCGATCGTCTGCGCGCAGCGCTGCGGCCCGAGGCCGAACCGGCATTCGATCACGGGCTGCCGCTCGGCGGTTTGTGCGGGTGGATTGGGTACGACGGCGGCTTCGTGTTCGGCGACTACCCGGAGCGCTTGGTCTACCACCACGGGCACGGCACCTGGCATGAAACGGGAGCGCTTTCCATGGAAATGCGGGAGTCCCGCGATGCGCCGGTGTCGATCGGCGCGTTTCGTCCGATGATGACGCGCGATGCGTTCCTGCGCGGCGTGTCGCGCATCCACGAGTGGATCGCGGCCGGCGACATTTACCAAGTGAACCTCGCCCAGGCGTTCGAGGCGGAGGTATCGGGCGGATCGCTCTTCGGCCTCTACGAATTGCTGCGCGAATGCTCGCCCGCGCCGATGGCGGCGTGGCTGTCGCTCGACGACACCGAGATCCTGTGCTCCTCGCCCGAATCGTTTCTGACGATCAGCGGTCGACGAATCGAAACCCGCCCGATCAAGGGCACGCGGCCGCGCTTCGCCGATCCCGACGCGGACCTGCGCTCGGCGTACGAACTGCAGACTTCCGCCAAGGAAATTTCCGAGCTGGTGATGATCACTGATCTCCTGCGCAACGATCTCGGCCAAGTGTGCGAATTCGGCAGCGTCGAAGTGAGCGACCTGCTGCGTCTGGAAACGCTCGGCCAGGTGCACCACTTGGTCTCGACCGTGCGCGGCACGTTGCGGGCCGACACCGATGCGTTGGCCGCGCTGCACGCATGCTTTCCCGGCGGCAGCATCACCGGCGCGCCGAAAATCCGCGCCATGGAGATCATCCGCGAACTCGAGCCGCATCCGCGCGGGATCTACTGCGGCGCGATCGGTTGGATCGGCCCGCATGGCGACGCTGCCTTCAACATCGCGATCCGCACGCTGGTGCGCCGCGACGGCAAGCTCGGCTACCACGTCGGTGCGGGCATCGTCGCCGACTCCGATCCTCTCGCCGAATATGAGGAGACCCTGCACAAGGCCGCCGGCATCCGCATGGCGGTCAAACGGTTCACCGGTCGCAAGGAACCTCTGGTTTCATAGGCCCGGTGGGGTTCGAACCCACGACCAAGGGATGATGAGCGCCCCTGCCAAACCGCCTCGTCTCGAGGATGCGCCATAGGCCCGGTGGGGTTCGAACCCACGACCAAGGGATTATGAGTCCCCTGCTCTAACCGCTGAGCTACAGGCCTGCGGGTCAAAGGATACGCTTGTGATCCTCGCCGCACAAGCTTTTGCCGGACCTCAGGCGATCGAAGGCACGCCGGTCGCGGTGTCGGTGTCGGCGCTGTAGTCGACGCCGTCGAGCCCGAAACCGAACAGGCGAAGAAATCCCGATTGGTAACCTTCGAAGTCGCCGAGCGCGGCGAGGTTGGCGGTGTCGACCGCGGCCCAGCTCGCGGCGATCTCGCGCTGGATGTCGGGTGCCATTTCCCAGTCGTCGATGCGGATGCGGCCCGCTTCGTCCGGTCGCGGATCATGCAGACGCTCGCGGAACAAACGGTCCATTTGCTCGATGCAGTCCTCGTGCGTGCCGGCGTCCTTCATCACGCGATAGAGCAGCGAGATGTAGAGCGGCACGACGGGAATGGCGGAACTCGCCTGGGTGACGAGCGCCTTGTTGACCGATACCCAGGCTTTGCCGCCCAGCGGCGCGCGTTTGGCGTCGAG
>Ga0194123_10006841_pt1 | contig 11618 bp, 10 predicted proteins | sample TA2MahsurfametaG_5_FD_155479 | JGI IMG/M metagenome (GOLD analysis project Ga0194123, IMG submission 155479) | Freshwater microbial communities from Lake Tanganyika, Tanzania - TA2015023 Mahale A surface | ecosystem: Environmental > Aquatic > Freshwater > Lake | place: Tanzania: Lake Tanganyika... | reverse complement strand
CCCGCTCACCGTCCGGATGGGGGCATCGGTGTCGAAGGTGTTCTGGTAGCTGGCCGAGACCTGGCCGCCGGTGTAGCTCCGCTTGAGGATCACGTTCACCACGCCCCCCACCGCGGTGCCGCCGTAGAGCGCCGAGGCGCTGCCGGGGAGCACCTCCACGCGCTCGACTGCCGCCAGCGGGATGCCGTTGACGTCCGGCTGGAAGGTGACGCCGCGGTTCGCGAGGTTCGAAGTGCGCTGGCCGTTGATCAGGATCAGCGTCTGCGACGCGCCGAGGCCACGGAGATTGATGGAGCTTGAGGCGCCCAGCTGGTTGGTGAGCGCGCTAGGATCGATCTGCGCATTGGTTTCCATCACCGAATTCTGCGTGAGGCTGTCGCGCAGCACCTCGTCGAGGTCGTTCCTGCCGGAGGACTCGATCTCCTCCGCGCTCAGGATGTAGTACGCCTGCACGTCGTTGATCCCGCGCGGGATGTCCATATTGGCGTCCGTGAACGGCACGGGCTTCTTGTCGAACACCTTGAACTCGGACATCACGCGCACCTCCTCGGGGGACGGGGGTGGCACGGCGGGGGCGGGGGGACGGACCTGAGCCGCAGCGGGTCCGGCGGCGGTAAGGAGGAGCGCGCGGGCGGGGAGGGCGGGGAGGGCGGGGCGGGGTATCACGGGAAGGAAGGGGTTTCCCTTGAGGACGGCCGTTTTGTAGCAGATCAGGGTTCCGGTTTGAAGTGAGAGTTTGATGCGGGAAAGTTCAGCTTTATCACCGTGAAAACTAAACCAGCCCTTTCCTCGCGCCCCGGCGGATGGAAGTTTTGCGCCGCCGGCGCGCTCTGGGATGCCAATTAGGGGTAGCCGAAAAGTGATGCCCGGCGGGCGCGCGGACGGTTCCGCTGTGCCCTTTGGGCCGGGGGCGTTGTGCCAAGCGGGAGCCGGGCGCTGGGCGAGGTCCGGAAACAGGTCCGCCGACCGCGCGCGGTCCGGACGGGACGGCGGGGGTAGGCGGCGGTTTCCGGCGTCGATCAGACGTTCACCTCGGTGCCCCCGAAGGTGACGAGGGTGCTCCCGGCAAACGTTTCATTCCACCGGGAATCGGAGTAACGCAGGTGCTCGAGGGCGACCTGTTCCCCGAGCAGGATCCCCTCGGTCGCGTCGGAGCGCCAATGCACGCCAGCAAAGTTGCGACCGATGGACATATTGGCCGCAAGCTTGTTCAGCTCGCCGCCCACGTTGAGGGCGGGGCCGGTGTAGGGCAGCAGCGCGGTGCCATCCCGGCTTGCGACCACGGGATTGCTGATCTCGGCCGTCGAGTCGAAGAACGCCTTCAGCACAGTGACGCACGCGCCTGCGATCGTGGCGTGGCCGGACGGGTAGGCCGGGTGCGGGGGGCAACCCTCGGCGTAGCCCTGGGCCAGCAGGTACGAGCCTTGCCGCGCCCGCACCTGAGACAGGACAGGCGAGCTTAGCACGTCTTCGTGAACCGGGAAGGCCTCACCCGCCGTGAGGCGGCGGTGGACGCGCTGGGCATACTCCTCCGGGCGCAGGCGGCGGTGGAAGGCCCATTTCTGGGTCCACGCAGCGCGCAACGCATCGACCGCGATGCGGGCGACTTGGTCAAGGATGTGGGGGACACCAAAGGTGGCGAACGGGGCCTCAGCGGTCTTCACGAGGTACGGATTCCCCGGGTTCCGCTGGGCGCCGCTTCCCACGAGAATCAGCGCCGCGTTAAGGAAAGCCTGATAGGAGTAGTCCTTGTGGACAAATTCGCCGAGGTCGCGGCCGTTGCGCAGGTAGACGGGGCCGCTCACGGCCGGGCCGGAGCGGGGAGCGCCGTTCTGCACCGCCAGCCAATCCGCCTCAGTGGTGAGGAAGTCCCTGCCGGGCGCGAGCTTGGGGTACTTCTGGTCGTAAGTGACGGGACCGGTCGGAATCGGCTTGAAGAGGAATTGCGAGATGTAGGGGCCGGTGAGATTGCCACGGCTGCTGGCGCGGAAAAGAGTCTCTGGCACCACCGTCGATCCGTGCTTTGGTCCGCGGAAATCGCTCAGCCGAGACAGGTCCGCGCATGCGTCGAGTGCCGCACTGGACGTGGCATAGTCGGCGAACGGGAGGTCGCGCAATCAGGCGTGCCAGTAGCACTCCACCATCTCGCCGGCCGTCTCAGCTGAGGTAAAGGAGGGGGCCGGGCGCATCGTCAGGCCGAATGTATCACAGCCCTCCATCAGGAAGCTCCAGCCAGCCTGCGGATTTGCGAGCTTCACTGCGCCCCCTAGCGGTACGGTAGCAAAGTCGGCTTCAGTGCCGGTGCTGCACGCCTGTCGCAGGGCGGCGTAGGCGGAGGGCCCTTCGGGTCGTGGGGGAGCGCTTTGGAGAAGTTCCCAGGAAAGCCAGGAAGGTTCTCGTCAGCGTTGACCGGGTGCTCGACCAGCGCGCCACCGCCCAGCAATTCCTGCGCGGCCTTGATGCGGACCTTAAGCGCGTTGCCCCGCCGGGTCTTCGGTAGGCTGCGCAGCAGGTTCTGGAACGCGATTTTCTCAGGTTGGGACGCGACGACCTTCGTCGAAACCAGCGAGTTCGCGGTCACTAGAGTTCCGATGCTGCCGAGAAAGGCGCGCCTTTTCAGAGCTGCGTTCACTGAGAAGGGAGGGCTTGAGTTCATCGGTGGGGAAGATGAGGCAGCGTTCGCGGCCGGGCGCTGCTTCACGTACGAAGCTGCGTTGTCTACCGTCGGGAGTGCGTAATGGCGGCCGCTCGTCGAGGGAAACGCCGGCCGTGGGGGCCTTTGACAAGAAATTTACGAAGCCCGGGGGTCCGGTGAGAGCGGTTGCAGGATGCCTACTTAACGGAAGGATGAGCATCCGGGACGGTCACTCCGGGTTGGCGGCGAGGAAGCGATCGATCTCCGCCCAGTCGGCGGAACCGAGGCGCAATTCGGCCGCCGGCGCCAGTTCGCGGATCTGCCCGGGCCGGCGGGCGCCGACAATCGCGGCGGTGACGGCGGGGTGACGCAGCGTCCATGCCAAAGCCACTTGTCCCGGGGTGGCGCCGTGGCGGCGGCCGATGTCGCGCAGGACGTCTACGCAGCGGAGATTGCGCGAGAACAGCGGTTCTTGGAAGTGACGGTTCTTTTCGTTGCGCCAGTCGTCGGCGGGCAGTGCCGCGAGCCGCTCGTGCGTCCACGCGCCGGTCAGCAGTCCGGACTGCATCGGGGAGTAGACCAGCGTGCCGATTCCCTCTTGTTGGCAGTGGGGCAGGATCTCGGGCTCGATATCGCGGCGCAGAAGGGAATAGGGTGGCTGCAGGGAGCAGACGGGTGCGATCGCGGCCGCGCGGCGGAGCTGGGTAACGTTGAAGTTGGAGACGCCGATCCAGCGCACCTTGCCCTCCTGCCGCAGCTTCGCGACCTCCGCCAAGCCCTCCTCGATCTGGTCGTCCGGCTCGGGCCAGTGAATTTGGTATAAGTCGATGGTCGCAAGGCGCAGGCGCCGCAGGCTCGCCTCGCATTCGCGGCGCACGCTGTCGGCGCGTAGGCTCTTGCCGATCTCGCGTTTTTCGTTCCACACGCGTCCGCACTTGGTGAACACGTACGGCCGGTCCCGCACGCCATCTAGGGCGCGCGCGACCACCTCCTCCGAATGCCCGAGACCGTACACGGCGGCGGTGTCGATCCAGTTGATCCCAGCGTCGAGCGCTTCGTGGATCGCCGCGATGCTGTCGCGGTCGTCTTGGGTGCCCCAGCCGAACGCCCACCCTCCGCCGCCGATGGCCCAAGCGCCGAAGCCGAGCGGGGTGAGGTTCAGGTCGGAGATGCCGAGGGGACGAGTTTGCATCCTGGCAGTGAGGTGGCGCCTCGGGGCGGCGCCAACGCCAATTGTGTCGGCCCGGAATTGGCCTTGAGCCCGGGGCCGCTGGCGGCAGGGTGCCGGTCGATGGACCCCGCCCCGCCCACCGTCCCGGACCCGAGTCGCCTGCCCCGTCAACTGGGCGTCTGGAATGGGGCGCTGCTGCTCGTCACTTACACGATTGGCGTGGGCATTTTGCAGTCCCCTGGAGTGGTGCTGCGCAACACGGCTTCGGTCGCGCTGGCTTATACGGCCTGGCTGGTTGGCGCGGTGGTGGCGGTCTGTGGGGCGCTCGTGATGGCGGAACTAGCGGCGCGGACCCCGCGGTCAGGCGGGACCACGGTGTTCCTGCGGGAAGCCTACGGTCCGCGCGCGGCCTTCGTCTATGGTTGGACCGCGCTGTTCCTCGCCCCGCTTGCGACCGCGGCGATCACACTGGTCAGCGTGCGGAACCTAGGGGTGATTTTGGGCTGGTCGTCCGGGGTGCAGACCGCGGTGGGCGTGTCCTGGGTGGGCGGCATTACGGTGCTGGCGATGCGTTCCGGGCGGGTGCTCGCGCGGATTGTCGGCGGCGTGGGAATCTTTAAGGTTATCGCCCTGGCCACGGTGGTTGTGCTCTGCTTCGCGGGCGACGGTGTCGCGGCCCCGGCTGCCGCGACAACCGCGCTGCCGGAGCCTGACTCGCTCTGGGTGGGCTTCGGCCTAGCGGTGGTGGCGACGATGTTCGCGTATGACGGTTGGGATGGCCTCGCGCTGGTAGCCGGAGAGGTCCGGGATCCGGGGCGCAACTTGCCGCGCGCCACGCTGCTCGGGATGGGCATCATCCTCGCGGTCTACCTCGCGGTGAACACCGGCTTCCTCCACGTGTTGTCCCCGGCTCAAGTGGCGACGAACCCCGCCTTGGCCGCGACGGCAATGGAGCGCGTGCTCGGGGCCGAGGCCAGCCGGGTGGTCACGGTCTTCGTCGCCTGCAGCGCCGCGAGCACGGTGTTCAGTTCAATGCTCTGTAACCCCCGGATCTTCTTCGCGCTCGCGGAGGAGGGGCAGTTCTTTCGCGTCGCGGCGCGCGTGCACCCGGCTTGGGCCACCCCTTGGGTCGCGACACTGGCGTACGGGGGGGTGACGGTGACGTACATCGCCTCGGGTGGCGGCTTCGAGACCCTTACGCGCTTTATGATCCTCGGCTTCCTGCCGATCTACGGCCTGGTTGCGTTCGCGGCGATCCTGGCCCGCCGCCGCGGACGTCTTGCGGTGTTCGCGATGCCCCTCTATCCCTGGCCGGTGATCCTGATGCTGGTCTACGTCGTCGCGGGTCTGGCGAGTGGGTTCGCCGGCGACGCCACCGCGGCGGCCGGAGGGCTCTGCCTGATGGCTGCCGGGGTGGGGGTGCACGCGCTCTGGTCGCGCACCCGCGGAACGCATTAGGCGTAGGCTGATTTGCGCCGCTGCTGCCTCCCGCCACGGTTCAGGTCGGATCAAACCCTATGAACCCGCTCCTCAGCCTCCCGCTCCTCGCCGGTCTGCTGCTGCTCTCCGGCTGCTACACCAATCCCGTCACGGGCCGTCGGTCGCTGGTCCTGCTCTCCGAGGGCCGGGAGGCGCAGTTGGGCTCCGAGTCGTTCCAGCAGATCCGCCGGAAGGAGAAGGTAGCCACCGATCCGGGCGCCAACGCGCGGGTCCAGCGGGTGGGGCAGAGAATCGCCGCCGTGGTGGGCGAGGCGCTGCCGGCTGCCCGCTGGGAGTTCGTGGTCTTTGAGTCGAAGGAACTCAACGCGTTCGCGCTCCCGGGCGGGAAAGTCGGAGTGTACACGGGGCTGCTGGAGCTGGCCGAGAGCGACGCGGAACTGGCGACGGTGATGGGACACGAGATCGGGCACGTGGTGGCGCGCCACGGCGCCGAGCGGATGTCCGAGGCGATGGTGATCGCCGGGGTCGGCATCGCCGGCTCGCTCGCGGTGGAAGCGAATAGCAATGACCCGCGGATGCGCGACCTCTTCGCCTTGGCGTACGGGGGCGGTACCACGCTGCTGCGGGTGCTCCCGCACTCTCGGGCCAACGAGGGCGAGGCCGACCGGATGGGAATGCTCTTCGCTGCGCGGGCGGGTTACGACCCGCGAGGAGCGGTATCCTTCTGGCGCAAGATGGCGGCGCGCAAGCAGGCGTCCGCCCCGGGGCCGCGGACGCCCACCTTCCTTTCCACGCACCCCGCCGACGAACGCCGCATCGCGGACCTGGAGGCCTTTCTCCCCGCCGTGCTCCCGGTCTGGGAGCAGGCACTCGGTGCCCGGCGGGCGGACGCCGACTGAGCGGCTGCCCTAGTGCCAAACCGGGCTTGGCTCCGCTTTTTCAGCGTGGCGCTCGGCGATCAGGCGGCTGAGCCGAGCGAGGTAGAGGGGCTTCGGCAGCTAGGCGGAAGAGATCTCGGGTCCGGTGTCCTCAACGCGCAGACAAAGCCGTCCGCGGCCGCCGTTGCGCTGCGGCCTCTCTGAAGACATCTGGACCGATTCGGGGGCCGTGGCCGTGAACTTGACGGCGTTGTCCAGCAGCGTCCTGAGAATGCGGCGGTAACCGGCCTCGTCACCTTCGAGCTCAAGCGGCGCGTAGAATTGCGTCTCGAAGCGCAGTTCGAGGAGCTTGGACTCCGCGGCTCCCGCGGCCCCGCTGAGAGCGTGGTGCGCTGATTCCAAGGGGCAGAACGGGGCCCGGCGGGGCCCGAGGCGGCGGCCCTCAAAGCGGATGAAATCAAGCGGGTCGTCGATCAGCGCGGCGAGGCACGCTTCCTCCCGCGCGCAGCGCTGGGCTAGGTTTTACACCCCCGCCGGCTAACTGGCCTATCCCAACGCGCGCGGCAGGCCGCCGACTGCGGTGATGGGTTGCAGAGCTCGCGGCTGAAGAGGGAAAGGAATTTCGGCCTGTGCGGGCGGCGCTGGCGGCGGTGGCGCGGGACTTCTCCAGCCCCCGGCGGGGCCGGTCGCGGGGAGACTACGTAGCGGCTAACTCGGGGCCGCGAACTCCCAAAAAACGGCCTGGCATCCTCAATCCGGATCGCCTGCCTCGCCGGAATCGGCGAAGGGATTCCCCACGTACTCGACCCCGAAGAAGTCGTCCGCCTCCAGCAACGCGAGGGTCCAGTCCGCGACTTGGGCACGCTCGGTGGCCCCCAGCGCGGGGTGTTCCACCTCGATCTCTGCCAGCAGCAGACGTTTCGCCCCGTTCCGGTCTGGGACGGGGCGCAGCAAGTCTCCGGCGCGCTGTGCCAGGTCCTGGGCCAGCAGTCGCAGATCGAAAATCATACCCCGGTCCCGGCCAGGACCTCGGCCAGTCTGGCGGCGTCCTTGCCGCCGCCCATCGCGAAGTCAGGTTTGCCGCCGCCCTTACCGCCGATCCGCGTGGACAGCTGCGCGATGATCTTGCCGGCCTGATGGCCAGCGGCGATCGCGCGGGGCGAGCAGTAGGCGACGAGGCTGGCCTTGTCGTCGAGGATGGCGCCGAGTTGCACCACGCCTTCCCCGACGAGCCCGAGGACCTGGGAGCCCAGCGCCCGCAGCGCCTCTGGGCTTTCGGCCGGTACCACTGCCGAGACGTGGCGCAGGCCGTCGCGCTCCACGGCGCGTCCGGCCAGCTCCGCCGCGAGGGCTGCCGTGGCCCGCTGCTCGTGCGCGCGCAGTCGCTTTTCGAGCTCGCGCTGGTGGGCAAGCAGGGAATCGAGCTTCTGTGCGACGTCGTGCGTGCCTGCTTTCAGGCGGGCGTTGACGGCGCCGAGCGCCGCCTCGCGGGCCGCCAGCAGGTCCAGCGCCGGGGAGCCGGCCACCGCCTCGATGCGCCGGGTACCGGCCGCGATCGCCATCTCTGCCACGACCTTGATCAGGCCGATCTCACCAGTGGCGGCAATGTGGGTGCCGCCGCAGAGCTCGCGGCTGTAGCCGCCGATGTCCACCACGCGGACGACCTTCCCGTACTTTTCCCCGAAGAAGGCGAGCGTCCCCTCGGGCTTGCGGTCAAAGTCGGTCTCGTAGGATTCGACCTTCGCGTTCTCGATCACGCGCTCATTGACCAGCCGTTCGACCTCGCGCAGCTGCTCCGGGGTCAGCGCCTCGAAGTGGGAAAAGTCGAACCGCATCCGGTCCGGCGTCTTGGAGGTGCCAGCCTGCCGGACATGAGTGCCGATCGTGCGCCGTAGCGCCCAGTGGATCAGGTGCGCCGCCGAGTGGTGCCGGCTGATCGCGCGCCGGCGCGCCGAGTCGACCACGAGTTCCACCTCCGCCCCAGGACTCAGGGCGGCGGCGGCCTTGGCGGGCACCTTGTGCAGGTGGCGACCAGCCTTGTCCTTCACGCAGTCGGAGACCGGGATGACGGTGCCGGCGATGGTGAGCGTGCCCGCGTCCCCGGTCTGTCCGCCCATCTCGGCGTAGAAGGGGGTGCAGTCACACGCGATAAACGCATCGTCGCCAAAGCGGATTGCCTCCAGCACCCGCGCGTTTTCCTGCAGTGAGGTGTAGCCGGTGAACCGGGTGGGAGCGGCCGCGGGGGCGTCGGCACCCTCGGTTGCGGCGACGATCACTTCGCGACGGTGCGCGGCCCGGCCGCGCTCGCGCTGGCGGTTCATCTCGGCTTCAAATCCGTCGACGTCGACGCTGAGCCCGCGTTCCGTCGCGAGCAGCTGGGTCATATCCAGTGGGAAGCCGTAGGTGTCGTAGAGCACGAACGCCTCGTGCCCGGGAAACACCTGGCCCGCGGTCTGGGCGGCGGCGTCTTGGAAGCGCCCGAGGCCCTTGTCCAGCGTGCGGCCGAAGCTGTCCTCCTCAGCCCGGATGACCCGGCGGACGATTTCCTGTTGCTGGGTCAGCTCCGGGAAGACGGTCCCGAGGGAGGTCACGACCGGGGCGACGAGCTGTTCGAAGAAGCCGCCCGTAAGGCCCAGCTTGCGGCCGTAGAGGATGCCGCGGCGGAGGATGCGGCGGATGACGTAGTTGCGGCCCTCGTTGCCGGGCAAAATGCCATCGGCGATGGCGCAGCTGACGCAGCGCGCGTGGTCGGCGAGCACGCGGAACGCGACGTCGGTGCGCTCCTGCTCGGTCAGGCCCTCGCGCGCGGCGGGCACGGTGCCCTGGTAGGTGCGGCCGGACAAAGCGGCCACCTTAGCGAGCAGCGGGGCGAAGACGTCGGCCGCGTAGTTGGAGGGATCGCGGCTGAAATCGCGGAAGCCGCCCGTGGTGGCGTGGATTCCGGCGACGCGCTCGAAGCCCATCCCGGTGTCGACGTGCTTGGCCGCGAGCGGCGAGAAGGTGCCGTCCGCGTTGGCGTTGAACTGGATGAAAACGTGGTTCCAAATCTCGATGCAGCGAGGGCTGCCTGCATTCACGAGTCGGCGTCCGGGGGCCTCCTCGTCCGCGGGTAAGAGGTTAAAGTGGATCTCAGAGCAGGGGCCGCAGGGCCCGGTGTCGCCCATCATCCAGAAATTGTCTTTCTTGTTGCCGTTGACGATGTGGACGGCCGGGTTGAGGCCCTCGCGGCGGAAGATCGCGGCCCAGATGTCGTGCGCCTCCTGGTCGAAGTCGGCTGGGTCGCCCTTGGCCTTGTCCGGCGCGTAGACGGTGGCGAACAGGCGCTTCGGCGGGATCCCCCACACGCGGGTGAGCAGCTCCCAGCCCCACTCGATCGACTCGTGCTTGAAGTAATCGCCGAAGGACCAGTTCCCTAGCATCTCGAACATCGTGTGGTGGTACGTGTCGAAGCCAACGTCCTCGAGGTCGTTGTGCTTCCCGCCCGCGCGGATGCACTTCTGGGTGTCGGCGGCGCGGGTGTCGCGGCCGGGGCGCACGCCCGCCCAGCGGGAGACGTCCGGCGCCCGGTCCCCGAGGAAGATGGGCACGAACTGGTTCATCCCCGCATTAGTGAAGAGGAGCCCCGGGGAGTCCGGGAGCAGCGGTGACGACGGGACGATCGTGTGCGCCTGGCGCGCGAAGAAATCGAGGAAGCTCAGGCGGATCTCGGCGGAAGTCATAACGAGGGCGGGAGAGGTTTGGGGGGGCCGGCGCGGGTCAGCCGAGGGCGGCGATGACGGCATCGGCCATCGCGCGGGTGCCGACGCTGGGCCGGCCGAACGCGATGTCGCCGGTGCGGTTGCCGCCAGTGACGGCCGCGCGGACGGCGGCCTCGATGCGGCGGGCCGCGGCCTCGAGGCCGAAGCTGAAGCGGAGCATCAGAGCGACCGAGAGGATCTGCGCGCAGGGGTTCGCGATGCCCTTGCCTGCGATGTCGGGGGCGGTGCCGCCAGCGGGCTCGTACAGGCCGAAGGGTAGGCCCAGCGAGTTGCGGCCGGCCCCGAGCGAGGCCGAGGAGAGCATCCCGAGGGAGCCACAGATCACGGCCATCTCGTCGGAAAGGATATCGCCAAACAGATTCTCGGTCACGAACACGTCGAACTGGTTCGGGTCCCGGGCCAGCTGCATCGCCGCGTTGTCGACGTACATATGGCTGAGGGTAAGATCCGGAGCGTGGCGGGCGACGTACTCGGTCGCGGTGCGGCGCCAAAGCACGGAAGTCTCGAGCACGTTGGCCTTGTCCACCGAACAGAGCTTCTTCCGACGGCCGCGGGCGGCGGTGATGGCGACGTCCAGGATGCGTTCGATCTCTGACCGGCGGTAAACCATCGTGTCCACGGCTTGGACGTCACCATCAGGCAGGGTGGTGGTGGCCTTGGGCTGGCCGAAGTAGAGGCCGCCGGTGAGCTCGCGGATGCAGACGATGTCGATGCCCTGCGGGATGCGCTCGGTCTTGAGCGGGGAGGCGTCGGTCAACTCGCGGTAGAGGAGGCCCGGCCGGAGGTTGGCGAAAAGAGTGAAATGCTTGCGCAGCGGGAGGAGGGCGGCGCGCTCCGGCTGCTCCTTGGGCGGGAGGTTCTCCCACTTGGGCCCGCCGACCGAGCCGAACAGGATGGCATCCGCGGCCTCGCAGCCGCGCAGGGTGGAGTCGGGCAGGGCCTTGCCGTGGCGGTCGATTCCCGCGCCACCCACCTCGGACTCCTGGTAGTTGAGGGTAAGGTTTTCCTGGCGGGCGACGTGGGCGAGGACCCGGAGGGCCTCGGCCATCACTTCCGGACCGATGTAGTCCCCGGCGAGAACGGCGAACTTGAGCGTGGGCATAGGAAGGGAGAAGGCTGTCGGAACGCCCGCGGTGGAGGCAAACAAAAGCTCGCCCGGGGCGGGTCGGCCGGACGGTCGAAACGGCCGGTTTCAGGCGGGTCGCCCGCCGCCCGCGGCCGGGCGCCGGCTGCGCAGGATCAGGAAGCCCCCGGCGAGGACGAGAAAGAGGGAATAGAACGTGCCGCGGCTCAGGCCGAGGAGCAGCGGGGCATCGGGCTCGCGGAATCGTTCCCCGATGATCCGCGCGAGGGCGTAGCCGAGCAGGAATTCCCCGCTCAGCCGGCCGGGGCCGAGGGTTTCGGGCCGCCCCCGCCAGAAACGCCACTGGAGGTACAGGAACAGCAGCAGCCCCTCGAGCGCGGCCTGGTAGAGCTGAGAGGGGTGGCGCGGAAACGGGCGCAGTAGCTGCCGGTCGAACTCGTTGCCGGGGAAGATCACCGCCCACGGCACGTGGCTGATCCGGCCAACCAGCTCGCCGTTGATGAAATTCGCGATCCGGCCGAGGCAGAGTCCGGCGGGTACGGTCGTGACGACGAGGTCGGCCACGCCGAGCAGCGGGCCGCGGTGCCGCCGGCTCCACCATACGAGCGCGAGGAGCACGCCGACGAAGGCGCCGTGGCTCGCCATCCCACCC
>Ga0194123_10006838_pt1 | contig 11624 bp, 20 predicted proteins | sample TA2MahsurfametaG_5_FD_155479 | JGI IMG/M metagenome (GOLD analysis project Ga0194123, IMG submission 155479) | Freshwater microbial communities from Lake Tanganyika, Tanzania - TA2015023 Mahale A surface | ecosystem: Environmental > Aquatic > Freshwater > Lake | place: Tanzania: Lake Tanganyika... | reverse complement strand
GTTTACAAGTAAAGACTTTGATACTGCACATACTAATGAATGGGAAGATGCAGGCAGACTACAAGAAGACGCTTGGCAAAGACGTTATGAATACGAAGCTAAGTTAGTTGGAGAGGTTATCCAACAGAATCCTCACATAAAGAACGTTTTAGAAATTGGAAGTGGACCTGGGATTCTATCTCAGAAGATATTAGAATCTTTTCCTGATTTAAACTATCACTTAGTAGATAAGCCTTTTGCTAAGAAGTACTTTGATGAGAATAAGTTTAAAGGAACTTTCTTTGTTAAGGATCTTTCTAGTAGCTTTGACACGCATGAGTTACTACCTAAGTACGATTTAGTTATTGCTAATGACTTTATTGAGCATGTATTCAATCCTCACATCATAGTAAGTACGATACATAGACTAACTAATCCAGATTCAGTATTCTTTATTAGTAATCCTAATTGGAGAATGGCACACCAGTATGTTTATAGAGGTTTGTTTGACTTTGATAACTTTATATACTTACTTTATACACATATGTTCGACATAGAAGGATTCTACGGATCTGAACTTAAAACACCAGCGTATCCTAGGATTAGTAGCGAGACATTACTTCCAGAAGAAAACTTAACAGACTGGAATCACTATCTTATATTTAAACATAGAAAATGAAAGAGCTTAAAAAGAGATTAGTTGAAATAGCTTACAAGAATAAGTTGGGACATTTAGGGAGTTACTTCTCTAGTTTACAGATTATAGATGGCATATATTCTAAGATGGATGAAGATGATATTTTTATCTTATCATCAGGCCATGCTGCATTAGCATTATATGTTGTATTGGAAAAATACAAAGGAGTTGATGCTGAGATGTTATTTGCTAAACATGGTGGGCATCCTCACCGAGATGAAGAGAATCACATCTATTGTTCTACTGGTAGTTTAGGTTTAGGCATTTGTGTTGCGTTAGGAAGAGCCGTAGCAAAACCAAATAGAAAAGTGTGGGTATTGATTAGTGATGGTGAATCTGCTGAAGGATCTATCTGGGAAAGTCTAAAGACTATTCAAGAAGAGAAGATAGGCAATATAGAAGTCTATGTTAATGTGAATGGGTATGCTGCTTACAAAGAGGTGGATTCAAACTATTTGATCAATAGACTAAAAGCATTCCTTCCTACAATAAACATTGTACATACAACTGTTGAACACTTTCCATTTTTGAAAGGGTTGAATGCGCACTACCACATAATGACAGAAGAAAACTATAACGAGGCTTTAAATATACTTAAATGAGAAGAGACTTTGCACAATTGCTATTCAATGAAATGGCAAACAATAAAGACATCTACCTTATAACAGGAGACCTTGGTTATGGTCTATGGGATAAAGTTAGAGATACATATCCAGATAGATTCTATAATGTAGGATCTTCTGAGATGGCCATGCTAGGAATGGGAGTAGGTCTTGCTATGGAAAATAAGATACCTTTTGTCTATTCTATAACTCCATTTGCTATATATAGACCATTTGAAATGATTCGTAACTATTTAGATCATGAGAATATCTGTGTTAATATTATTGGTGGAGGAAGAGATCGTGACTATGGCTACTTAGGATTTTCTCACTGGTCAGAAGATGATGTTAGAATCATGTCAAGCTTTGATAATGTCAAGACATTTAAGCCTGTTGATCAAGATGAGTTAGTCAATGCATTTAACTATAGTTTGACAAAACAATCTGCAGCTTACATTAATTTAAAAAGATGAAGATACTAATCACAGGAAAGTCTGGCTACATTGCCAAGTCATTATATAATGCTTTAAAAGACAAGTATGAGATCACTATGGTAGGTAGATCTGACTTTGATCTAACTAGTTCTATAGAAACCAAGATCTTCTTGAGTGATAAACACTTTAATGTTGTTATCCATACAGCAGTATCTGGTGGTAGTAGACTTAGAAAAGATACATCGAAGGACATGGATCTTAATTTACGTATGCACTATAATCTACTTGAGAATAGATTGGCCTACGATAAACTAATTCATTTTGGTTCAGGAGCTGAACTATATATGCCTAATGAACCTTATGGATTCAGTAAGCAAGTAATAGCTAGATCTATCGAAGGAACAGACGGATTCTATAACCTACGTATCTATGCAGTCTTTGATGAGAATGAACTAAACACAAGATTCATTAAGAGTTGTGTTCAAAGATATATAGACAAAGAAGATATACAGATCCATCAATACAAACAGATGGACTTCTTTTATATGCAAGACTTGATATCCATCGTTGACTATTATGTAAACAATACTAATCTACCTAAAGTATTTGATTGTGTTTATGAAGAAAAGAAAACACTTCTTGATATTGCTAGAATAGTAAATAGCCTATCAGATTATAAAGCGGCCATATCATCTAATAATAATATAGTCACTAATTACATCGGTGAATACAAATCAATTGGAATTAACTATATTGGTTTAGAAGAAGGCATTAGACAAGTATACAACAAACTGAAATGAAACAGATAAGCTTTTTGATTAACACATCGATAAACACATTAGACCATGTCAAATTATTACTCAGGTCTTTAAGAGAGAATTTATATTCTCCTAATCACGAGATATTGATATTTGTAGACTCAGACAATGAAGGTACTGTTGACTATCTAAAACAGCAGAAAGAGTACTTCAAAGACTTAAAGATCATAACACACAAACTTAAACCTTGTGTCGGATATTCAAGGAACAATAATTTAATGGTTGAACTTGCTAAGTACGATATTTGTTCTTACTTACAATCTGATATGGTTATAAGTAAACATTATGATCTAAATATATTAGAAGATCTTGAAGATAATTGTATCTTAAGTGCTACTAGAATTGAACCACCTTTGCATAATGAATCAGAGACTACTATTACCAAAGACTTTGGTGTAGATCCTAATGAGTTTAATTGGAATGAGTTTATACCATTTGCTGAGCTAAGTAAACAAAACAAGACATTAGAATACTTCTTTGCTCCATTTACTTTCTATAAGAATGTATGGTTAGAGATTGGAGGTTATGATACTTTGTTTAGAAGGTCTAGAGAAGATTCTGATCTTCTGCAAAGGTTTATACATAAAGGAGTCAAGATTAAACAAACCTTTAAGGCAAATGTATATCACTTTAGTTGTGTAACATCTAGAGGAAAGAACTGGTTCGATAAACAGAATCAAGAAGCACAAAGACGTGTAGAATTACAGAAGATAGCTGACGGAATAGAGATCAGAAGATTCTTACAGAAGTGGGGTAACTTTAACCATGGAGATACAAAACTAAATAAGTTAGACATTGACTTGGTGCTAAAAAATTCTACTTCTTTAGACCCCATGTTTGTGGCTCAAATAGAACCCTTCTTTTCTAGAGTGTGGTTGCAAAGCGATGAGCAAAAAAAACACTTAATTTCAATATTCGATAATCAACACGAGCCTGCTAATCAACTACTAGAGATAACTAAAGAAGATTGGGAGCGCGATAGAAAGTTCTTTAATGAAGTAGACTTTGATTCCATATACAGAGTTGGAGAACCAAAAAAATATAATATAAAAATAGAACCAAACTTTGAATCGGTAAACTCGAACGAAGATGAATTCTTAAGAAACATCACTAATATAAGTAACATACTCGAATCGAACGAACCTGGAGTATATGAGTTTGGCTGCGCGACGATAGATATAAAAGAAATAGTCAATTTATCCTTACAAAACATACAAGTTAAAAATCCTCACTTCGATATGTCTATGTTAGTTATAGAATAGCATATTTATATAAAAATAAAAGACATGCCCGCTCTTCAATACACAGTCAACGTTGCTGGACAATCGTTAGTATTAAAGTTCGACGTCAATAAAAATCCCACGAAGATGGGAGTCAAGTTGCAATTCGTAGTACCAGATCCAGACATGGATCCAAGAGATAAACAAGAACTCGCGAACAAAATTTCAACCGCGCTTCAAAAAAGATTTGGTGAAGCGGATATCATGATAGACTACGACACGCAAACTCCGTACAAAAATGTAATTGGTTTTATAGTACCTATTGATTCAATATCTTCAATGCTAACTAAGATCATAAGGGGTAAATAAAAATAAAAAAGCTGTTATGAGAATTAGAAAGGTAGTAAGAGCCTTATTCGATAACTTAGAAGAGATGACAGCAGAAGACATAGCGTCTTCTGAGATACTGAAGAAGCTATTGTCTGATAATCTACCGTCTTGTATTAAAAGAGCTCACGCTCTAGGATACACTTACGCGAGCGTATTCGAAATCAACGCCTCAGAATCGTACTTGGAGATACACAAATCCCAGTGGATACCCGCTTTGGAGACAATCATATCCTGGAGTTCGGACGAGAACGTTCAAGATTACGAGAAGTGCGCAGAATTAGCAAAGCTAATAAAAGAAATAAAGGGAGAGAAAAAGATTGGAACTAAGAAACCCTCTAAAAATAAAAACAGTGGCAAAACAGGAGTACAATCAGATTAGGGATGCGGTTAGCTCTATGCTTAAAGCTTCAACTGTAGTAAGGAGAAAGAACAAGAGTAAGGTAGAAAAAAAGAGAGAGCTATTTGCGAAGACCATGAATTCGCTAGAAGAGGTTCTCACTAGATCTCACTTACTTTATAGCGACGCTAGCGTAGACTTCTCTTCTTACGACGAAAAGTTCATGTCCATAATAGACTCTCTCATATTGATGCACTTCGGTACGCGGTGTTTCGATCTAATATCGTGGTACCTCTACGATAGAATCACGCATGACGGCACGCAATCTTCTACCATAAACGATGAGAACGGTAATGAGATACACATACAGTCTGCTTACGACCTTTACGATCTCATAGTTAGAGTTAATCCAAACGTGTAAAACAAGTGGCGTTCGTAGACGAAAACAAATATAACCCAAACTTTGTATTTAGGGGCTACGACATGACTTACGATCAGGTTGTTTCAGCACTCTCTGCGGCCGGTTCCGTGAAAGAGGCCGCGAGAATGATCAATGTTTCGTACGGTACGCTTAAGAGATACGCAAAGAAGTACGTCGATGAGGCGACGGGTAAAACCCTACTCGATAAGTTTAAGAATCCATCGGGAAAAGGTCAGAATAGGAATTACGATAAACTTACTTCAATCTATTCACCAGAAAAATTGTTTACGAATGGGCAAAACGCCACGATAGAAAGGATAGCCAAGCTTAAAGACATAGTCGTGAGTAAAAATTTCCTTCCGCTAGCGTGCAATAAGTGCGGGTATCACGAGAGGAGACTCACAGATATGAAACCTCCTCTTCTTTTAAACTTCGTAAACAAGAACAAGTGCGATTGGAGGCTTGAGAACCTTGAGCTCCTGTGCTATAACTGTTACTTCCTGTACATAGGAGATCCACTAACCAAAGACGAGGTAAAGAAGATAGAATCTTACGAGTTAAGTAACGAAGCGTACAAGCAAGACCTACAAGAATTCCACCAATTGGACGAAGTGTACTTGAATCACCTAAAAAATTTGGGTTTAGACGGTGAAGGAGACATAGTGAATTCCACTGATTTCGAAGAAGAAGACTTTGTAGATTACGACGAAGAGGACGATTTGGTGGACCGCATTTGATTTTTATAAAAGCAATCTTACTTCAATTACTTTAGTTAAACTTATGAATCCAACAGAGCACAAAGTAAACAGGAGCGCAGCTCTTAAAATTTATCAGTGGTGCAAGAAGAAGTACGGTAGATCCAAATACAACGGTAGGTACCCAGACGTGAAGTTCAGAAAGGGAGACTATACGACAGAAGACGTTTGGGGTCTGTACGATTGCGAAGAGAATTACATCTACGTAAATAGTTCGTCTGTTATCACGCTTGAGGATTTGGTTGTAACCATGATTCACGAGTACACTCATTACAAACAGAACATGCGGGTAGATTGGGTAGTACTATGCAAGTACTTCGATTCAACCACCTTCGACCATCCTCTTGAGAAAGAAGCAGAAGAAACCGCACAGAGAGATCGCGTATCTTGTTTAAAAGAGGTCTTCGACGTTATAATATCTTGATATTTATTATCAACATTAACGTAATGCTCATTTACGATACGTTAGACAAACTGGCTGAATCCACCATTCCAGAAGGGGTGCACGATTTACTTCGCGTGAATTCCAGGGAAGCTTGGGTAGAGGCGGTAATTTCTATGCACGAGGCGAAGACTATAGACCTAACTCCGCTGGTCGTTAAATCTTTGTTAAGAAATTGGGAAATCTTATTATTTAAAAAATACAGCTCTTTAAATTAGCATGACAGAACTATTACAAGCGGTCTCGGAAGACACCTTTTTTTCCATTCAAAATACTGCCATGCAGTACGGAGTTCTTGGAATCATGGCATTCATGCTATCTTACTTCGCGTACAACCAATTCAACCGCCTAGTAAAGAAGAACGAACAACTGGAAGAGAAGGTAGAATCCCTTCAAGAGCAGATGATGAAGCTCATAGTCGAGGAGAAAGAGAGAATGAATATTTTAGTTAACGATAACACCAAAGCGCTAAACGAATTAAGGAGCACCATAATAAAATATTTATTGGAAACCACAGAATAAAGTGAAGAGCTTTAACTCCATCATAAGTAAGTTAAGTAATCGTATGATGGGTAAGTACGAAAAAGCTATGGAAAGGGCATCAGCATTCATCGAAAACAATCACTCAAAAAAGGCCGAGCTTCTAAAACAAAAACTCACAGAAGAGTACAAGTTGTGGAGTTTAAAAAAGGCCAAGTATCCAAATAGGTTTTACGACGTGGAAAGGGATGTTACGGCGCTAAAGTTAATAATGTCTAAACCAGAAATGTGCGCATCTGACAAGTCCACAATCGATAGACTCTGTTATAAGTACAGTATAACTTCTTAAAAAAAATTTATCACTATATTTTTTTACTTTCAAAGAATAATAAGTTATAGTTATATTTGAATATAATCATTATTTAATCAAAACAAGTTTTATCATGCAAACAGCAAACAGGCCTTCGAGCTACCAGAGACTGACTTACATGCAAAAGGTCAGCCGTATCAATCGCAAACTTCGTGTAGGCGACATCACTCGCACATCCGAGACTACGGGTTTTTCCTCTACCCACGTATCAGACGTGGCATCTGGTAAGTATTTCAACGAGCAAATCGTCAATTCCCTGTATGATCTCACTCGTGGCCGTGTATCCAACGCGCGTCGTATTCAGTCTCTAACTCAGAGCAGCAACTAATTCTTTAGGCACTGCAATCGGAGACTCAAGATCCCCTCTACTCGGGGGATCTTTTTTTTGCCTCCCTTTCACTGAAAACTAACGCTCCTAAGTACAACTTATTGAAAATCAATCACTTGCAACTGATTGGTTTCCAACGAAGAATTTTCAAAAAAAGTTAGCAAAAAGTGTCCAGGTATCCAGAAAGTTGTATTTTTACCCTGTCACCAAATCAATAAAGCACATGAATTTACGAGAGATGAAATTTACGAACCCAGAGACGGGTCGAAAAGTTGGGTATTGGATAGCAAAGTACAAAGGTCTTATCCCGCAGGAACTATTGACCGCAGAAAAGTCTTCATCAAGATCCAAGCGTAACGCTCTTGTTCTTAGAGAGGAGGTCGAGGTAAAGACTATCAAGATAAAAGACCTTAATTTTGACTCACGCCTGTTCGTTCCCATGAGCACGGGCAACAACGTTCTCGATAACTTCATATCCTCAGAGGGTGGCTTCATGCCCGCCTCCAACGTGGTAATGATAGGCAGTCCTGGCATCGGTAAGTCCACCGTGTGCCTCGACCTTCTCAGCCGCCTCGCTAGGAACGGTGGAAAGCGTGTGCTCTTCGTATCTGGTGAGATGAATAGGATCGACATGTACAGGTACTGCCGTCGCTTCCCAGAGTTCGCGAACTTAGACACGCTGTTCCTCAGCGACTACTCTCACTTGCCCCAGCAGGCCATCGAGAAAGCTTTCAAAATAGGGTACGACGCCATCCTTATCGACTCCTTCGCAGAGGTTATTGGGTGCGTACAGGATGCTAACGGTTGGAGCAACAAGAAGGCAGAGACCTGGTTGATCGACCTCATGGAGGGCCACAACGAGGGTAAGAACGACACAGACTCCTTCACCTGTTTCATGGTGATCCAACAGGTAACCAAGAACGGCGATTTTCTCGGTTCCAATCGTCTTAAACACATGACGAGTGCCATGCTCGAGATGTACAGGGACCGCAACAACGACTGCAACGTAATGGAATTCACTAAGAACAGGCTCGGCACCGCGGGAGACCAAATCGCCTTCCGCATCGACACAGATACCGTGTCCTTCTCTTACGTGAACGACGGCAACGACGATACTAAAGAAGGTGACGGGGAGTGACTTCCCCACGAGGGGGAGATCGTGCTGACTCCCCCTCAATCTTTTTAATTGACACTCGCAAATCTATTGATATGAAAAGGCTATTAGACAACCCCCTGTTTTGTTCCACACTAGTCACGTTACTTGCTTTCGTTCCGCTAGTATATTCGAAATACAACAGCGAGAGAGGAATCAGATTCTCTGATGCATTGATTATACTCGTATTCTACGTGTTTGTCAATTGGATATTTGAAGGACTGTCTGACATAAAAAAGGGTGAGTAAACTTTAAAAAATAAATGTTATGGGACCCCTAACAGGAGCTACTTTATGGTTCGCACAATTTTCAATCGAAATTATTTTGTGGTGTTTTTTCTCTGCTTTCTTGTATTCTTTTCTTTTCAAATATTTACTAACCCGCTATCTAATCGCATATCCAGGAGTTATACTAAGTTGGAATTTGATAGGTTGGATAGTTTGTCTTTGCCTGTGGTTCATTTACACTGTACTTAAAGTTACTTATGATTTCTTTTTTTCTGATGGCCCAAGACCCTCTTCAGAATCTTATTACGATTCTTTAGATATTATTTTTATCATAAGCACAATAACAGTTACGCTTTTCGCTTTTGTCTTTATATACAATCAAGAAAGGGGTTATTGGGATAGCAAGAAGTCATAAAGCAAATAAGTATAACAAAGCCTTTCGTCAAAAATAAAGAATTTATAGAATCTATTTTTAACGCGCTAAATAAAATAGCTATGATGGACAAAAACGTAACTGAGTGGACCAAAGAATTCTTTTTAGGTACCTCGAGAGACAAAAAATTCACAGAGCCCGCAAAGTTGGACAAGAAGATCATGAGGTCCACGTATCCAAAGGGTTGGGATCCCGAAGATATGGAAGAGTACAACAAGTGGTGCTATATGAACAAAGTAAGTGTTGAATATCACATAAAACAAACAAACAACTTATAATGGAAGTAAAAAAGTTTTGCAAGGTTTGCGGTATAGAGATACATCCCAAACGAGTAGCTCTAGGATACGGGAATACGTGCGTCAATCACTCGACCACAGAGAAGTACGTGGGAAGGGTGACAGAGACAGACACTGAAACCTACGAGGTGCAAGTCATAAAGAACCCACAGGCAGCATTGGAATTACATAGGTTGGAGGTTGCGTATAGGCACATGTGACATATTTATTGTAGTATAAAATATCAATTACCATGTACGATCTATCAAAACTTACAGCTGAAGAAAAAGAACAACTGAAAGATTACGTTAACGCTATCAAGGAAACGAAGAAAGCAGCAAAAGATCTTTTAGAAAAAGCTATGGAGTCTACTAACGAAAACAGTTTGGGCGGATCTAGAAAGGACATGATAATGCACGTAAGCGAAGACAACGAAGACAAAGTACGGGTGCCAGATAACATAGTGAAATTCGCTAAGAAAAAAGGCGCTACTTCTAAAGTAATGACTATGGCCAAATGGCTTTCAGGGGTCGGCAAAAAAATAGTTGGTGGCACAGCTATAGGTAAAAACTACGGTACGCTGATATTGGACATAACGCACCAAGGATCAGAGATATATTACGATACAGAAAGCGGAAAGGTGGAGGTAAACGGACAAAAGATACCTTTTAACAAAGAGGCTTTTTTGCAGGCAATTCAATAAAGGCATTCATTAAATGATTAAGTTAATAGACATACTAACTGAAAATAATGAGCAATATTTGTATCACGCTACATATGGACCTTTACTTGATAAAATAGAAAAAAACGGTTTAGACACAAGCGATAGTGAAAAAGCATGGGATGATTCAGTTCCTGGATACGTTTATTTAGCTAAAGATTTAGATGTGGCCACTTCATACGCCGAAGCATCTGATATGGTACCCGAGGAGTGGTTAGATGAAATTATTGTTTTAACAATCGATAAATCAAAACTGGATTTAGATAAATTATTTATAGACCAAAATGTTCAAGATAACGAAGGAGATACTTTAGAATATAGAGGAGTTATACCTTGGGGTGCTATTAAAAGCTGGAGTTATGCTGATGATATACCAAAGCTAAAAAAATTAAAAACACAAGACAAAAAAGATGAAGACGAAGGTCTTGATGAAATGTACCCACCATACAAATCAAATATGGTATCAAAAGTTAGATACAAAACATCTGATATTTGGACTAATGACCAAGAATTGGCCGTAAAAAAGGGATATCTAGAAGGTAATGAACCTAAAAAAGGCACCGGTAAAAAGCCAGAAGGATCAAGTCGTCGTTTATACACCGATGAAAATCCAAAAGATACTGTTAGCGTAAAATTTAAATCTGCTCAAGATATAAAAGATACTTTATCTAAAGCATCGTTTAAATCTAAAAAACACGCTCGTAAATCACAAATTATTAATTTAATTCATCAACGTGTTAGAGTTTCTTACGATAGAGCCAAGGATCCTGAAGTAAAAAAACGCTTAAAACGCGCTTTAGATTATATTGAAAAACGTAAAGAAGCGTCTAAAAGAAAAACTAAAACTTTAAATAAAGAAACCGCCGATCCACAATCAGGCAAAGCAGCGCCCTACGGTTCGGGATATGCTCCTATAAAAAAGTAAATATAAATAATATGGAACAACAACAAAGTTATGATGAGTGCGTAATATGCGGTAAAAAATCTCCTTATACAAGATCAACGCACATTGATTTTAGAGTGGGTTATGTTGAAGGAAGTGGACAAGGTTGCTTTGAACCTTATATGTGTGATCAAGAAAGAAGTACGCAGTTATTTACTATTTCAAAGGAACTAGTATACAATACAACTAATGATCAAGAATTAGGAGCAAAAGTAAGAGAAATATACTGGCAAGTTAAAAATTTATAAAAAGAGGCTAAAATTAAATTAATAAATTGCGACTATGATTAAATTAACAGATATACTAACCGAAGCAAAAGAAACTTTTGAAGATTTTGCCACTACACGTGCTAAAGGTGCTGCCAAAATAGCCGAAACAGCTAAAGAAAAAGGCGGTTTAGCGATGTTAACTTACAATCACTTTTACGTAAAGGCGCCTTATTACGAAAAGGCTATAAAAGGTAAATTTGATAAAGAAGCCGCTAAAAAAGAATTTGATGAAATTCTAAAAAGTATCTCTTTAGATATGAACCAAAATGAATTTCAAAGACAAGTGGGCCGTATGGAAGTTTTAGGTGAATTACTTATTAGAGAAAAATA
>Ga0194123_10006837_pt1 | contig 11625 bp, 10 predicted proteins | sample TA2MahsurfametaG_5_FD_155479 | JGI IMG/M metagenome (GOLD analysis project Ga0194123, IMG submission 155479) | Freshwater microbial communities from Lake Tanganyika, Tanzania - TA2015023 Mahale A surface | ecosystem: Environmental > Aquatic > Freshwater > Lake | place: Tanzania: Lake Tanganyika... | reverse complement strand
CGCGAATCAATCCAATGAAAGACAAGCACGCCGAGGAGGCCGGCCAGAGGAACCCAGAGGATCGCCGGCCCGAGGCGCCAAGCCACATCCATACCAAAAATCATTTTCAGGACCAGATAGGCCAGCACGAGCATAACGGTGAGTTCTTGAACGGAAAAATTCAGGGGCAGGAAGTTCAGCTTGCCCTCGATGGGCAGACACAAAGGGATCAGCCACCAGCAGCGATCGCCCAGCCCATAAATAAATAAAAGCCCAATGGCGATCCCGCCCAGCGCGAGCAGCGGGATTTGATTGCCCGAGATGGTTTCGCTAGTGATCCAAGGTGCGGCCACGAAGAAAGCCAGCGTAATCAAGGCAAGACAGACCTTTTGAACCGTGAGGTTCTGCACGCCATAATTTAAGGCTTTTTCCTCCCAACGCAAAAGCAATCCCGATGGTGACAGTCGGCAGGCAAAACACTTATCCTTTGGGCATGAAGGTGTTGCTGGATCATCCCAACCCGTTTTTGCTGGCCCATGGGGGATTTCAGATCCAGATCGAACAGACCCGCCAATCTCTAATGCGGATCGGCTGGGATGTCGATTGGCTCCGCTGGTGGGATGCCGAGCAAAAGGCGGACCTGATTCATTATTTCGGCCGCCCGCACCCGGCTTACATCCAGCAGTGTCACGAAAAGGGCCTCAAGGTGGTGATGGCTGAATTATTGACGGGGTTGGGATCGCGTCCGGTGGGGGCACGAAAAATCCAGAAAGCACTTATGGTTCTGACAAGAAGGATCCTTCCCCACGATTTTATCTCACGTCTGGGATGGGAATCTTATCGAAAAGCCGACGCGTTCGTGGCCCTGACGGCATGGGAAAAAAAGCTGATGACGGAGATGTTTTCAGCGCCCCCCCACAAAATCCATGTGGTGCCCAACGGGGTGGAGGATGTTTTTTTGCAAGGCAAGCCTCAGGGAAGGCGAAGTGATCACCTCATCTGCACGGCCACCATCACCCCAAGAAAACGAGTCTTGGAGATGGCCCAAGCGGCCGTCTTGGCCCGGGTCAAAGTCCGATTTATCGGGGAGCCGTATTCGCCCGAGGATCCTTATTTTCAGCAATTCATAATGGCGGCGAAAGAATCAGCCGGCTGGGTTGAATACGAAGGTGGATTTACGGACCGAAAACGTTTGGCCGAGGCGTATCGGGCGGCCAAAGGCTTTATCTTACTGAGTGCCATGGAAAGCCAGAGCCTTTCCGCTCTCGAGGCGGCGGCCTGTGGTTGCCCGCTTCTTTTGAGCGACCTCCCTTGGGCTCGATCCTCGTTCGGATTTGGGGCGAGCTATGTCCCAGTCGCCTCGAGCGAGGTAACGGCCGGCTTTCTCCGCCGATTCATGGAGGGCATTGAAAAAGCGCCCAAAGCGGACAAGATAATCTCTTGGGATGAGGTCGCGACCCGCTTGGCTCAAGTCTACCGGGAAGCCACGACTTCGCGATAAATCTCGAGGTGCCGGCGAGCGATCACTGCGGGGTGGTACCTTTCTCCCATGATTCTGGGAGATTCCTTGGGTGGCGGGCAGCCCAGCCGGATCCAGTTGGCGATGGCATTCCGTAGGCCTGGCCAATCCCCGGGAAGAATTAAGTCGGCATCGGTTGAGCCTGCGCAGATTTCCTGGAGACCTCCCAGTTTGGAGGAAAAGACCTTGAGCCCCCTGGCCAAAGCCTCGGCGGCGACCAGGCCGAAGGACTCCTCCATGGGAAAATGCACCAAGGCCGAGGCGGAATCCAATTCCCGAATGAGTGCCGCCTGATCCAAGGGCCCAGTGAAAAAATTCCATGTCGAAATTTCTGAAGGCCGGAGCATCCGTAAAAACCTTTTGCCGTAGGCATCGTCAGGGCATTGCCCGGCCCAACGAACCTGAAAATTAAGGCCGGAAGACTTAAGCTCCTGAAAAACCCCCAATAATTCCTGCTGCCGCTTCCGCGCACAAATCACACCGATGACCAAGAAAACAGGAATTTTCTTATTATGTCGGCCCGATGGCAGATTTTTAAAAAAACCAAGCCCGAGGGGATTGGGAACCAGCCAAGTGTTAGGGTTGCGTGGATGCACCAATTTCTGGGTGTAATCAGAGTTACAAAAAACCCCATTCGCCCTCGGAAGAGTGAAATTCTCGAGCTTGGCAGCCAGCCAGTAGAAGCTCATGACTCTGGCGTGAAACAGTCGGGCCAGCTCGGCCATGTTCCCATGAATAGTGACCACACTGGGAAAGCCAGAAAGCACCGCGGAGAGGGCACAGTCCCGCTCCGTGCCCTGTCCATGCACCAAATCCGGCCGGATGGATCGCAGAAGCCTACGAGTGGCGCAAATACAACCAAGGTATCCAGTGCGAAGCCATCCCATCTTCGGCACATGAAGGCCATGAAACCAAATGTTATCTGCTAATTTGGTTTGGGACGGTAAGACCCTTTGGGTGCATGAAATAACGTGTATTTCCACCGAAGGCTCAAGGCAAAACCCTTCCAAGAGGGCGGTCGGTGCCGAACCAAAATAAGGTTCCTGCGCGTGATAATTGCGATCATTTTCCCGATTGTCAGTTGTGAGAAAAGCAATTTTAAGAGCTTTGTTTTTCAATTGAGATTTATAGGTTCAGCATTTCTAAAAACTTCTTGGGCCAATATTTCTGAGCGGCTTTTAGGGGTAACCGGCCTTTCTCTGGAATATCCAGACCATCGCATTCGACATCCTTAAAATCTAAAAGATTATATCTAGCCAGAAACAATAAATGCGTTCGGCTAACTTTTTTGCTAAAGTAAATTTATCTGACCGAATCGCCAGTGTGTCTTGTCCATGGTCCCTGAGAACGTACCCGTAGTTGGACAAAAATCGGCGGCATTTGCTTTCCTCGGACTTGAGGTGGATACGCTCATAGTTGATGTAATGAGGAGCGAATCTATTAAAATCCAAAGACGCAAGCACGTGAAAGTCATATCCCTCAGCATCCACTTGTAAAAAATCTATCTTGGAAAGACCGTGTTTTTCACAAATTCCCGTTAAGGTTTCGCACGGCAGCCTCTCTGCAACTAGATTATCCTCAACAAACGCCCTTAAAGTTGGCTCTTCAGGATTTAAAACTAAAAAGCTTTCCGTTTGGTTGGGCAAGAATGAGCCTAGCTGATAGGACCAAGCAGGCAGCCCATGGGCCTTTAAATCGATTCCTGGCTTTAAGGAGTAAAACACCTTGAGACCCGGAATTTCGGCTACCGCAACATTTTCAAGAATGATCCCCGGCACACCCGCGTAGTTTAAGGATAATTCCTTGAACAGGGAGGGTACTGGCTCAATTAGAACAGCGTTGAGGCGTGGGTGACTATCCGACCGTGGTAGTTTTGTCGTTTGCAGCAAAAATCTACATAACGGATCACTCTCGGTGTTTCCCACATTTGCGCCGACCTGCACGATTGTCAGAGTTTTTTGATGTGAGGCCAGAAAACTTAAAAGGGAAGGAATCAATTCAAAGTTCCAAGGTGTTTGAAACAGAGTATAATGAACCTTTCTCCCTAGGGCCTTCAAAAGTCCCTTTGGCCCTTTTTCAATCAGCTTTTCCACCGCCGCCCTAAGGACTGGCATCAAACTCAAAATACTCAACGAAAAGCTCCTTGTTTGCAGTGACTTTTATTCCGGATTTAGACTTTGGCGAAACAAGCTGAGGAGGCGATCGCCATAATCCTGCCAGCTATTGTTTTTGGCTCCCTGAATCCAGGCAGCTCGCCCCATTTTCCCGTTTAAATCAGGATCAACAAAGACACGGATCATAGCCTCTGCAATGTTTTTTGGGTCCCGGCCGCGAACAATAAATCCTTCGACCCCATCCCTCACCAAGGTGCTCGTTCCGGCTTCGTGGGTTCCGATAACCGGCAGACCCGAAGCAAGGGCTTCGATCTGGGCCCGGGCTACCCCCTCCTCTTGCGAGGGGAAAACAAAAGCGGTGCATGTCTGCAGTAGGGCGGAAAGATTATTGTGAGAAAGGCTGGGAATATGAGTGAAAGTTCTTTCCCATTTACCTCGCTCTTCTCGGAAGTCGTTTTTGTACTGGCCCACGCAAATCAGCTCAGCATCGGGCAAGCGACGCTTGACGAGCTCAAATGCGCGAAAAAGATACTGGTGTCCCTTCCGCAAGCAGATGGTTCCGACACAGATAAAACGAGGCCTGGCAGGAACCGATTGACGAGGATGAAATATGGTGTTGTCAACCCCCAGCGGGTGAACATGCACCTTCCCTGAAGGAATACCGCTCCAGACCATGGTTTCCTTGCAAAACAAGGACTGCACAACAATAAGATCAGCCAATTCCAACTCTCGATGCATCCGGGCAAACATCCATTGGGGAATCGGAACCCTCTCTCCGGGGCACCAGAGGTCACATTCCCTTTGCCAAAATCCAAAGTAGGTCAAGGGGTGGCTGTTGGGACAGTCCAGAACCTTGAGGGCGTGCCTGGCGTCCTTCCGCGTAAAAAGCTCGGTTGCGTATCCGACGATAGCCTGAATCACATTACAAGGCGGCAGCGATTGACGGCTAGCCCAGGTGCGCCAAAAGGGAAAAAAACGATAAAACATTTTTTCCTGCCAAATCTGAGGAGCTAAATGGTGAAAAGGCTTCATTACCAAATGAAAAGGCCAACATCTTTTAAAAGAGCGCTTGGCGACACCGGTGCTGTTTTTGTCGGAAAGCCATAAACCAGCCAGGGCGCCGCGCTTTTCAAAAGCGGCCGCGGTGTGCGGGAGATGCCAAGCGCCACAAGTTGCCAAAAGTACCTGGGGGCTCTTTTTCATTAATTTGAATCTTGAACCCTTTGAAAGAAATCGCAGAGCGTCCGAGAAGTATTTTGAATCGTAAATCTGTCTAGCAGTGAAGATGGTGTCTTGGCAGAGCCTTCCAATCCTACGCGGCGCGCCATACAAGAGGCCAGGGAGACAGGCGTTTCTGCCGCCGGGTAAGTGCAGGCATCGCTTAGCAGGGTTTTCACTTGGCTGGCCATGGTAGAGATTACTTCAAGGCCGGCGGAGAAGTATGAAAAAATCTTTGAGGGAAAAGTCACCGAGGAAATCGGATCGGAGCTGAGCTGGAGGTTTAGACCCACGTGGCAGGCTGCAAGAAGTTCGGCGTGTGCTTGGGAGGGGAGGACGCCATGAAAAAAAACTTTTCCCTGGAAGCGGGAAGTGTTCGCCAACTGCCGCACAGAATCCTCGAGAGGCCCAGCCCCCGTGATGTCCAGTTGCCAGCCTTGGTTAGGAAGGTGCGGCAAGGCACCGATTAACAGATCGATGCCCCGAGGTTTGTCCAGAGAACCTGCGTAGACAAATCGCACGGGCCCTTGGCGATCCAAAGAGATCCTGGCAGCAGCGGGCTTATAAAACCCGGGCACCGTAATTTTTGGAATTTTTTCGGCCAGCCTTTCGCCCAGGGCTGAGTGCGCCAAAATCGCCCCCTGGATCAGGGGCTTTCCCAAGACCTCCGCCGGCCCACTGATCAGGCGGGCCCAACTCTTGTCCGTCAGGTGTTTTCCATCCTCGTAATCCAAAAGAATTCGGTTGCCGTAAAGAAGACGACAAAACCACGCCGCGAGGACATAAACCAACTCAAAATTGTCCATCATGAGCACATCACCCCGACGAACGTGTCGGCCCACATGGATGGCATACATAAGCCAGGAAAAGGGAATTCGTAGCTTGGGCAGATCCCAGTTGGCGCAAACATGCTGGGAAAATCGGTCAAAGCGGGTATCGACAGGCGGTAACCAGCGGCCATGCCGGCGGACAGAGGCCCGTGGGGGAGAGCTAAGAACCACCAGTTCCCATCCCAGCGCAAGCTGGATGGCCGTGAACAGATCCCGGCGCTTCGGGGAGCTTAGACAGGGGGGAATTTCCTCAGCGCGCGCTTTTTGATAGTTTTCATCATAAACATTCGAAAGAACCACCAAGCGGGTGCGGGGGGGTGTCATGGGAACCGACTTGCCACAAGCATCCTTTTTTCTACCTTTGCCATCCGATCCGGAAAAGAGAGGACTTTTGGAAGAATCTACCCCTAGCCCCAGCTTTTTTTCTCGCCTCTTTCAGCTTTGCAAAAATGGGGCGTTTTTGTTGCCAGGAGTCCGTCCCCGGGCGCGAGTTCTCAAAGAGAAATGGCAAAGCGATCCGCTCGGGATCGCCCTTTACCAAAAGATCTTTGAGAGGGGCAAACTCACCCTCCCCTCGATCGCTGCCGAGGATCTTTCCGGCTCTGCCGGCTCAGTGATTTTTCCTGCCTGCCACCCGCTTTACGCCGGCGAAGACGCGCCCTTGGCCGATCTTCTTTTTCTTCTCCATTTTGCCAAGGCCCGTAACGCCCAGAGAATCCTCGAGATTGGCACCTACCGGGCGCGGACCACTTTGGCCCTCCATCTGAATTGTCCGGATGCGGTGGTGGTCAGCTACGACATTGTCTTCCGGTCTTCGCCCTACCGGGAGATCGCCAACAGCCAGCCAGCTATTCAATTTCGCTTGAAGCCGTTTTCAGAAGCTTTGGCCGAGCTTTTGCGGGAGCCTAAATTTGATCTCATCTTCATCGACGGCTCGCACAAAAAAGAGGACGTGATAAGCGACTCCCGGTTGGCCTTTCAGATTGTGGGAAAAGGCGGTGCGATTGTCTGGCATGACTACCGGATCCGGGATTACCGAACTGACACCCTGGAAGTTCCGGAAGCTCTCCGCGAGCTGGGCCCGGCTAAGCCGATTTTTTGGGTGCGGGGCACGACATGTGCGATTTACCGTGAGGCCGGCGATTAAGTAGATAGCGAACCATGCCGTTGGGCCTGATCCTCTTACTAACTCTCAGGCCGTCGTCGAAACCACCTTTCTCCAGGCCGGGAAATATATAAAAAGCAGAGGTGCGATCTGACCAAAGAGGAGGGCGAGGCCCAGAGTCCAAGGACTGGGGCTGAGCAGCGCCAGGGCCAGGCCCGCCGCAAAAAATACGGATTCCACCATGGGTCCTTTGCGCATCGTGGCCCGCTGATGCCAGACGTTGCTAAAGCAAGCGAGGGCGCGCACGGCCGTCGCCAGAACCAGCCAAGCCGCCAAGATCGCACTCAGGGAGAGCGGAAAGGTGATCAATCCTGCTGTCCAAACCTTCACAATCCAGCCATTGGCCAGGATGTAGCCGAGGCCCAAGCCGCCCGCCCCCCCCAGAGACCATTTCAGAAATCTTTGACAAAGTCGGCGGCACTCGCGCACCTGGCCTAATTCGAAAAGCTCGGTGAGTGTTGGAAAGGCATTGTTCAACGAGCTAGAGATAAAAGTGTAAAAAAGCGTCGCGAATTTCGAGCCGACATTCCACAGAGCCACCATCTCCAACCCCAGGAAACGGCTTAAAAAGACGGACTGGAGCACGGAATTAATCGTGGCAAAGCCGGACCAGCTAAAAAAGTCTAACGATTCGCGGAAAAGAACCCGCATCTTGTCCCAAGGAATGCTGGTCATCCTCCAGCCCGATGGAACTAGGCTTAGACGGCGAATCATCCAGAGGGTTGTGGCGGCCCCCAGCGTCTGTTGGAGCAGCGTGACCCCCACCAGAGACCACAGGCCGAGCCCGGCCCCTAGGGCGGCCCAAATCAAGGCAAGGGATGCCAAGCAGCCGAAAGCACTTGCCAAATTGTTGGCCTCAAACCTTTGCGCGGCCAGCAATAATGCGGTAAACGGGCGGATAACAAAAAAAAGACCGGTCAAAAAAAACTGCCATGCCATGATCTTTGTAAAGATACTTTCGAGGGCGGCAGGGATCTGCAGCAGGCCGGCGAGCCAAGGCAAAAGAGCGACCAGGCTCCAACAAGCCAGCCCCTGCAAGCAGGAGACAATACAGGCGGCTTGGAATATTAAGGGAAAGTCCCCTGACTCTTTCCTTGCAAGAGGCCCCACAAATCTTCGAATGCATGCGGACGTAACGCCTGCATCCAGCAGCCCCAAGTAACCGGTGAACTGAACGATGAGAGTCCACAAGCCGAGCTCGGCGACACCGGTTTGATGAAGAATCAGGGGAACCATTCCCAGGGAATAAATGGAAGAAGCGACAAGATTAATGTTTGAACTACCCCAAGCCCGGAAAAAACGACCTTGAATATGTGTTGAGGAAAGCCAATGGAAGTTCATGAAAGCAACCGCTACAGGCCACGAGACCTAGACCTGTGTATGATTAAGAACACCTCCGGACAATCACAAAAGGAGCTTTCGAGATATTTATCCAAAGGAAAAGGGGGGACAGATGGGGTGAAGCAGTCCAAAAAGCCTGCAGATGAGCGTGAGATGCCCGACCATGGCTTCCCTGCAAGCAAAAAGATTTTCCCTGCCGAAACCATAGATCATTTACTCTGCCATCACTTTCATCGGCTATCCCCACGTAACGACCCATCGCCACTCCCAGATCCAAATCCATAAATCCAAACGTCCCGGTCATGGTTTGGATGGCGAATCAAAGGGCATAAAGTTCCGTGCCCAGAGAGTGATAATAAACTGGCACGGTCGCAATGCTGAGAACGGAAAGAGTCAGGATCGGCAACAGACTCCAGGCGGTCGCACGCTCCAGCTTCATCGTGAACGGATGCCAGGGAACCTGGTGCGGCCAAAACGAATCAATTTCCACAATCGTAAATCACAAACGCTTGAAAACTCGCCACTTTTTTTGCCCCGAGTTGGGCGCAATAATTCCCGAGAGCGCTGTTTCGGTCGTAAATGTCCGGCTTAGACAAGACCACCCAGCCAGGCCTGGGTAGGGTGGCCAAAATACTTTTGGTTGGATCCATGAGAATCGTGAGGCCGTGAAGTCCATAAAAACGAGCACCGGACTCATCCGCCGCCCACCAAACAGCATCTCCTGAACGACGGTTTTGCTGGATGAAATTGGCCGCAGATCGATAGTCATCTTTAACGTGAGTGGGGCTGAAACGAAGTTTGAGGCTGGAGCAGGCGAGCCCCGTCAACAAGAAGAGCCCCGCCCAGCGACGCCAACCACCGCTTGCCCAGAGGCGGCAAAGCAAAAAAGAGGCCAGTACCGCAAAAGCCGGGTACGAAGAAGCGGCGTATCGGGGGAGAAAGCGGATATTTTGCCAAACGCCGATGACCAAGAAAATCAGCAAGGGAACCAAGACCAAAAAAACGGCCAAGCGCTTGCCCTGTTCACGGTCGGGCGCGTAACGCCGGTTCTTCCAGCCACCAAGGAGGACAGCCGACCAAGCAACCCCCAAAAGACCCAGAGGCAGAAAATAAGGCCGCAGAGATGCAAAGGGATGAATCCGCAAATCATTTCGATTTGGACCCAAGCCGGCAAAACCCCCGAACTCATAAAGCCAGTAGACGATTCCGAGCCAGGTGGTTTTTCCGATGGGGTTGGCCTCGACTCCCTGGGTCTTGGTCCAAAGCACGTAGCCGATCAGGGCCAAATTGGTGGCAGCGAGAAACATCATGGGGGCCCAAACCTTACGAAGGAGCTCCGGCAGGCCGCGCCAGCCGACGCGGGTAAAAACCAAAATGGCCACGGCCAATTCGAAAACCAGTCCCACCACATGGGTCCAAGTAAGGGCGGCCAACGAAAGCGACAAAATCCAGCCCCATCTCGCCCACGGGAAACGGGGATCTTCTCCCCGGTCGAGCCAGTCCAGCAGGGCGGCCGTGGCCACGGCGGAGAAGCCAAAGATCATGGAGTAAGTCCGCGCCTCGTTGAGATAAAACCACAGAAAAGGACTCACCAGGCAAAAGGCCAAGACAAAGGGCCGGCTGGCGCGAGGCACTGCGCTCCAAAGAGCGGTTACGCCGAGGACAAAAAAAGGGATATTCATGGAACGCAAAGCCCACTCGGAGGATCCGAAGCACTTTTCCCAAGCCCACAGCGCGGCCATGTAGAAAAGCATGTGCATGTTGGTGTTCGCCTCGGCGCGGAGCTCCCGCCAAGCCTCTCCCAGCGAAGGCGCCACGGCCTTGATGGCGCTTAGGCCTTCATCGATCCAAAAGCTGTCTGAAGACACCGCCAGCACCCCCACTCCCAGCGATGCCAAAACGGGAAGGAGCAAGGATCCTGGCCAGGAATCCGGGTTAATTCTTTTGGGCGATGACAAAGTAGTGCGGATACCAGAGGCGTTGGATTTCATGGGAAGCAAGAACCTTTAGCCCAGTGGAGGAAACCAAATCCCTGGCCTCGGCCAGGGAAATCTCCTGAAAGCCGTTGCCGGAAAAAAGAGCGTCATGAAGACGGTTGCAAAAGACGGAAATCCTGCCGGCATTGATATCCTTAAGGATGAGCCGCGCCCCCGGCCGCATGCGCTGGTGCAAAAGGCGAAGGTAGGCGGGTTGCTCCGCGCGGGGGATATGGTGCAAAACATCAATCAATGTAACGCAATCGTAGGAACTCAGGCAATCGGGAGGGACTTTAGAAACCATGAAGTCCCCGGGGGCGGCTGATTTCCCCAGAGCCCGGGAGGCGGCCTCTTGGGCCAGGGCCAATAAGGAAGAGGAAGTTTCGGATCCCCCCACGCTGCGCACTTGCCGGGTGTGAATCAGATCCACCAAGACTGCTTCGGTTCCGCAGCCCAAGTCGAAGATGGAGGATTGCATGGGGACATGACGGCGGATCTCAGGCAGCGGACAAACCACCCTCCTTAAGTAGGCGCGTACCTGGGTGAGTACCGAGGCGTTCATCCGATCAAAAGTTCCGGGTGGGCATAAAGAATTGGCACGTTTAAGGGGATCCTCGACCTAACCCACCTGTCTGGCAATAATCATGCCATGCCGCAACGCCCTTTGGTGGTGGATTTGGACGGGACGTTGTTTCTTGGGGATAGCGCGTGGGAAAATCTGCGAATCGTTGCGTTACGCAAGCCATTCAAAATACCGGAACTACTGGCCCGGTCCCTGCAGGGTCGGGCTGCCCTGAAATGCTGGCTGTACGAGGAGGGCAAGGAGGAAGAAGTAAGCCCGGCCATGCGGGCGGAGGTCGTCAAGGCCGTGCGGTTGGCCAAGACCAAAGGAAGACCCGTTCACTTGGTCTCCGGGGCTCCCCAAGGACTTGTGGATGACACGGCCCAAAGGCTGGGTTTGAATTTGCGGGCCGGGCACTGGGGCAGCCGGCCCGGAGCCAACCTGACCTACGCGAAAAAGCCGTTTTTGGTCAAACGATTCGGCCGAAGTGGTTTTGACTACCTTGGGGATCGAGATGTTGACCTGCCGATCTTTGCCGATGCCAAGGGGGGTGCCGTGGTCGGGGCCCGGCCGGGCATGGTGAAACGAGCGCTGCAGGCGAACCCGAGTTTGAGGGTCGTGGACCCGTTGCCCCCCCTCCGGGTCTCGGCCTGGAAGGGTTTGCGCACCCACCAGTGGATTAAAAACCTCCTTTTATTGGTTCCGCTTTTTTCGGCCCACGCCTGGGATCAGGCGGAAAAGTGGCTCGCGGTGGTTGTCGGGATGGCCTCTTTCAGCCTTTTGTCATCCGCGGTTTATCTCCTGAACGACCTGCACGATCTGGAAGTCGACCGGGGGCATCCCGTCAAAAGAGCCAGACCGCTGGCCAGCGGAGAGCTGAAAATTCCCGAGGCGCTCGGCTTAGCCATCTTTTTGCTGGGG
>Ga0194123_10006823_pt1 | contig 11638 bp, 10 predicted proteins | sample TA2MahsurfametaG_5_FD_155479 | JGI IMG/M metagenome (GOLD analysis project Ga0194123, IMG submission 155479) | Freshwater microbial communities from Lake Tanganyika, Tanzania - TA2015023 Mahale A surface | ecosystem: Environmental > Aquatic > Freshwater > Lake | place: Tanzania: Lake Tanganyika... | reverse complement strand
TTACGATACTAGAGCTAGCAAGATTAATTATTAATTATACTAATTCAAAATCTGAGATTTCCTTCACAGATTATGAGAATGCCTATGCTTTTGGCTTTGAGGAAATGTGGAGAAGAGTACCTGATATCTCCAAGATTACTCAGCTGACTGGATGGGAACCTAAAATTAACTTACCTGAAATTATTAATGATATGAAAAATTCTTACTAGAGATACTTCGGCCACCCATAATTATCTATACCCGGAGATAAATCAATCACCCTAGTTCCAGATTGCCTCCAAATTGAAAGATCTATTTCTTTGTGTGGTGAAAGGATGATGCCTAAATCGACAGTAGAATCTAATTCTCTACTCATTTCGTTCTCATAAATCTTTACAACTGGATCAAACCACTTTACGCTAGCACCTAAATTTTTTAACTCAGCCATCAGATCAACAGATGGTGCTTCTCTCATGTCGGAAACCTCCGGTTTATATGCTATCCCTACTATCTGGATTTGCTTACCCGCTAAGGATCCCCCAAAATCTTGACTAATCCTCGATGCTACATATTTCGCCATAGATCTATTCGTTGAAGTCGCTAGATTAATAAATCTAGCTTCTACCCCCTTACTTTCTGAAATATAACTCAGATACGTAGGGTCTACTGGGATACAGTGACCACCTACACCTATGCTGGGATAAAATGGCATAAAACCAAATGGCTTAGTTGAAGCTGCTGTTATTGCATCACTAGCAAGGAATCCAAGTTGATTTGCAATTATTGCTAACTCATTAACTAAAGCGATATTAATTTGGCGAAAAGTGTTCTCAAATATTTTTGACGCCTCAGCAACTTCTACACTTGCTGCTTGAAAAATTGTTGTGCAAAACTTGGAATAAAAGCTTATTGCTTTTTTGGTAGCACTCTCGGTTACCCCACATATAACTCTAGGTGTATTTGCAATATTCCATTGGTTATTACCAGGATCTATCCTCTCAGGTGCGGAGGCATATTCAAATTGACAATTTAAGGAGTTTTCAAGTATCGGCATAATAATATTTCTTAAAGTTCCTGGATAAGAAGTACTCTCATTCACAATAAGCGCATTTGAATTAAAATTCTCAGCAATCTTTGTTGACACTTCAATAATATTTGAAAGATCTGGATTTCTGTCTTTCCCTAAAGGAGTTGGAACGGCGATTACTAGTATTTCTGATCCTTGAACATCATTGAAATTAGTGGTTGGAAAATATAATCTTGATTTTAGGAGATGACTAAAGTCTGTTTTGCTAATACCAGGAACGTGAGTTACTGCATTAGATAATTTGACGATAAGTTCCCTATCATAATCATATCCAATAACTTTAAACCCGGAACTTGCTGCGGCAATTGACAATGAAAGACCAACATAACCTTGGCCAAGAACCGCAATTTGCATAATAAAATAAGTTTCTTTTCAGGAGTTATTTGAAAAATTAAAAGATCTCTGGGTTCCTCATTCTTAAGGGGAGTATCTTGTCTAGACTGCCCCTGAAAGTATGTATAAAGGCTACCACACTGCAATTTCTCAACACAATATTTTCTCACTTTTCACCCATTCAGGTTTGGGGAGCACCCTAATAGCCACCTCCTTGAGGTAGCTACCCCAAATTAAAAGAGAATACCTCCGTATTCATTGGGTCCAGCCTTAAAATTTCTTTTTTTGCCACAACCCTTTCCTGAGGCGGGGCTTGAGGGTTAACGAATATGGCCGCCCAGCCCGAAACAGCATTTGGATTAAATCTTACTGCTGCTCTTCCCATCTCCAAAGCTTGCGGAAATAGTTTTGAAGTAAATAGTTGTTGGATAAATAAATTATACTTAACAGAAGATTCTGGATAAGAAGTTAGTGCTTGCATAACTATTGTGGCATCACCTTTTGCAGCACCAGTCTGTAATTTCCGGTCAGTATTGAATAATGGCAACATAACAATTAAGCCACAGATTAATAACAAGTTGGAGATGAATCTTACTTGGAATATTTGATCTTTATCATTTCTCTTATTATTTATTTGACCAGAATCATATTTGGCATTTGCGGCAATCAAATAACCACTAATTATTGCATTCCATACTAGGAAAGCAATTGTACCTGGGCTAATTATTGATTGTAATTGAAAAACTATCCAAGCGCAGAATACAACTGTTAATTTCGTATTAAATTCCTTCATTTTACGTTGCAATGAAAGAAAACTATAGAGTGTTACAAGTGCAAGCAGTAGGTAAAGAATTGCTAGTGGAAAACCGCCAGTAGCGGCATATTCCAAAAAATAATTATGCGCATTATCCGTCATCTCGACCTTGGCTTTGTCTTTATAAATTAAATATGAATCGCCAAAAGAATCTAGTCCGGTTCCAAATAAAGGATTATCATTTGCGGTTTTTAATGCTGATCTCCAAAAATCTCCTCTTGACTGCACTGATGGCTTATATAAATAATAGGATAATGGCCCCTTATTGATCATTCCAGCTAAGGCAAATAAGGATGCCACCGTGCCAGCTAAGATAAGACTAGAAAAAAATATTCTGTTCTTAAACCATAAATAATTTAAACTTAATACCAGAGCGCTTGCAATTAAGGTAATATACCCTTGAGTCGATTGAGTGAAATAAAGTGTTGCTAAAAAAATTGCCGAAACGATAGGCACAGTTAAATTCCTACCTAAAATACTCCAAAAAAATAAAATGGCTGGCATCAGTGTCATGATTGTAAAACTTGATTGAAAATTGGGGTTACCAATCGTTCCTATAATTCCATTGGTTTTAGAATCCCAATTAAATGGATCTAGACCCGCCCTTTGAGTTAAGGCGTATATCGAAGAAAGCAGGCCCGCAATAGCGATCCATTTAATTATGAGCCAATTTGAGTCAAATTGAAATATAGCTACGCTAGCAATCAAGATGATTACCATTGAGAATAATGTTGTAAAGCCCATGCCACGTCCAGTTCGACCAAAAAATTCCTGTTCAAAGGGTGCAGGGCTCAAAATCATAACGATAGTTATTTGTAATATAAATAAAATTCCAATTATTGCTAGTAATCTAGTAATTATCGTTGAAAGCAGAGATTTTAAATTGGTAATAATCTCTGGTAAAAGGAAGAGAGCTAAACCAAAAAGCAAAGTAATCTTAGGAATTATAAGCGCATCAAAATTCATTGGGGTGAAAATCAAAGTAATAACAGTCGCTACATAAACAATATATTTTTCAGTTTTTACAAGATTCATGTTGCAATGATACAACTCTTTAATGAAAATATTCTATTTTGCTTGTTATAAAACTCTGGGCCCTTCGTAAGAAGGGCCCAGAGTTCCTTGCGATCTTTATTTTCTAAGTTATCGCTTTAGAATCAACTTCTGCAGAGCTTGTATCTGCTTGTTGATTGAAGCAATTAACGCGACTATTGATTTCAATACATCAGCGTTAGTTGTTGTATCTCCACCAGTGCTTAGTTTATAAGTAGGTGTCTGCTTTGCAGCAGCTACCGCAGTCAATGCTGTGAAGTCAATAACTGAGGTATAGGTACCAGCGGTCATACCAGTTGTGGTTCCAACTGTGAAGGTATAAGTCTTTGTACCATCAGCTTTTGGAAGCATTGTGGCTGAACCAGTTGTAGTTACAGCTGTGAGCATTGGTGTAACCATGGTTACTGCACCAGGTGTATCCAAGCTATTTGCAGCATTACCCTTTGAGTCTAAGAACTTAATAGTCAAGGTAGCAATTTCACCTTGAACATATGAAGCCTTATCCCATGAAGCGGTATATGTGTATGGATCATCAGCACATCGAGCTGTAAAGGCTGGTGATGTAATTGTTACACCAGTTGAAGCAGATGTGTGTCGCAATTTAACAGCACTTGATCCAGCAACTGGACCGCAGGTAAATGTACCTACGCTCTTGCTATAAGTGCTTGAAGAGGATGTAGATGTTGCAACAGATGAATTAACTGACAACGCAGTAACTGTTGTTGTTGTGGTAGCTGGATCCATTGAGAACTCACCAGATGAGGCTGGGTTAACAATATTTCCGGCAGAGTCCTTAAGGAGTATGTAGTAGTGACCAGAACGTGCGCCACCAGTTCCAACACCAGCTGGATCGCTTAACCAATCAGCATTGGTTTCAGCTCCACCTAGATCAACAGTTGCTACATCTGAGATTGCTATAGATGCTGCAGCTCCGAAAATGGTTACAGTCTTAGTACAAACTGTTGTGCCATTGTAGGTGATAGTTACAGTTGTTGTAAGTGGTGCACCAGCAGTTGGCTGATCCACGCGGACTTGTGAGTTTTCACCAGTTTGAAATCCAACAACAGTTGAACCTGTTCCGGCAGATAATGCAGAGGCACCGCCATCATTAGCTGAAAGACTAATGATTGCACCATTTGTAGCTGATGCCACTATGTTGCCATTTGCAAGATCGGCAGCATACGCATCATTTAATGCAAAGCCGATATACCACTGTTGACCATTAGTACGATTAGCAGTGCTATCTGCGGTGATCGTGCCAGCCTCAACTCCATCAGTTGCTGAAGTTTTGGTGTAGCAAGCGCTATAAGTCGCGCTGTACGAACCACCAGCTGAAGTTGCCACCACAGTTACCGTGATTTGGCCTGTGAGTGTACCAAGTGTTGGCGATGCCAGCGTTCCTGTAGTAGCCGCAGTTCCACCATTTGTGTACTTAGTAAGTGTGTAAGTACCAGCCGTGGTTGGGAGTGTCCACAATACAGCCACTGCGGTAGCGTTGATACTTGCATTACCGCCTACTGACAAGAATGCTTTCGTGGCAGGATCACCATAAGTTGCAGCAGCGATGGAACCAGTAAATGATGAACCGGTTGCTGAACTAAGAGTTCCACCTGTAACAACAAACGCTGTTGAAGTTGTCATATAACCATAGATAGATAACGCACCGCCAACTAAAGCAGTAGCTGTTTGAGCGGTACCAGTTGTCGTATCTTTTGACAATAATCTGGTAGATCTAGCAGCAGACTCGGTTACTGCACCAGCAGCAATAGTTGCTAGTGCCGAAGTTCCGGAGGTGTTTTCTGCTGTTGCGACATAGGTTGTTGTATCCGATGTTTGAGCTCCTAATGCAGGGTTAGCCGATCCAGCAGCCACATGGAGCACTGCCGCGTTTGCACCTGTTGTTGAGACAACAGATAACATGCCTGCAAACAAAGCGGTTGTTGCCGTTAGCGCAATGCGCTTACGTATTGTCGTTTTCGACATTTTTTTCCTTTCGTTAGTCAGGATCAGGAATTTCCTGGTCCTGGCTCGAGGATCTTTTGGATCCTCTAATTCCATTTCCTCGTGGCACACACGTGTAATGCCGCCAGGCAATGGAAACCTATTTTATTCAGTGGGAGCTGGCCCACCACCTGCTTGCTCTAATACCTGAAGCATTAGAGTCATTGTTTCAAGTTGATTTAAAGAAAGTTGCATGTGGTCTGCATACTCTTCGGCAGAGATTGAGTTGTTAACGCTCACCGATTTGATCACCTCTGCTGATTTAATTACTGGTTGCTCAACCACAAGTGGTGGTTCAGATACAGGGGGCATATCTTGATCTGAATTTAGTTGAGATGAAGAGGTTGTAATCAATGATATATTTGGTTCATTACCAGTTAGCGAGTTAAGTCCTAGAAATGCAGTTAATACCAAAATAAAAGTGAGTGCAATCTTGGATGATTTGCCAGCGATCTCTGCCGCCTTTTTATATGTAGTGGACAAAAGATCTAGTGCAGTCAGACCACGAGCTTCATCAATAACAAGTTCAGATAGAACCTTACGTAATGATGCACGGGCCCTGGAAACTGTATGACGAACTGCGCTCTCTTTAATACCAAGCTCTTTTGCAATTTCTTTAGTAGACCTACCTTCAACCTCCCACATAACAAGAGCAGCACGCTCTGCTGGGGATAATAGTGATAGGGCTTGGCGAATAATTGCAGCATCCTCGGCTGCTGATATTGCAACTGAGTGATCCCCTGAAACCTGCCAAGTTGATTCAACCTCAGCTGTTGCATCATCTAGCGCCACAAGATTTGGTCTACGGTTTTCTGCTCTAAATAGATCAATACATAGGTTCTCAATGGTGCGGTGCAAATAAGAAAGAGCGTGGGAGTCACTAGATAACTCAGGGGCAGCTAGCATGAATTTAACTAGAGCTTCCTGGGTGATCTCCTCTGCCTTTGTCTTGTCTCTTACAATCCGATTGGCGTGGGCAATAAGCTCAGATCGGTTTAGAGTGTAAAAGGATGAAAATTGGGCAACACTCCATAAAGCAGGATTTGACCCCTCAACTGCCTTGGATTTCTTGGCCTTAAATGCCATTTACTTTTGCCCCTTGCTTTAACCGGTTTTGTATTACAGAGCCAACCGTCGCTGCCTCTAATCACCTCTACGCGCTTGGTCCTTTTTTGTCGCGGCTTAAGGACAATTCGGACATTTGACCGTGGGCCCTGTCGGGATCGAACCGACGACCCACAGATTAAAAGTCTGTTGCTCTACCGACTGAGCTAAAGGCCCCATTCAATTAGGCGTATTTTCCAGTACACCAAGGGCGCATCTTATCCCTATTCGAACAGGTGCTTTTCAACTATCGTTGTAGCGAGAGTAAAGAATAAAAAGCTCTATTTACCCTTCTTGCAAACCTGGGTCTTCATCAGGGCATCTAGAGAGTCCATACTTTTTTGAAGATTTCCAAGCTCTGCAATCCCTTCAGGGGAGACTGAGAGAATATCTTTAAAAATACCGTACTGATCCTTTGCCTCAACATATAAGTCATATGCCTCAGGGCAACTAGTAAGCATCCAGGTCAATTTTGTTGGGGTGACATATGGGTTTTTACCACATACATAATTTTTCTTACCAGATTTAGCCTTTTGCCCTGATTTCTTGCATGCCACACCATTTTTAATTGTGGCTGCCTCGGCTGCAGTAATCACTGAGGTGGTAGAGAGAAGTAGCCCAAGGGTAAGGGCGATAAGAGCTGGTTTTGCCTTCGCTGCGGTTTTAGTCATTTTATTTATGCTCCCTTTTTAAGATTTATCGCTGCCCCTGCCTTGCCGCAGGATTTCATAGGGTTAAAGATATCAATTTATATCATTATGTCTACTCTCCTAATAAAATCTGTTTTTGGCCAATTATTTAGTTGTGTTGTGTCCAGGGTAGTAGGTCCAGGTGGGGGATTGATTCTATTTTTCAGAGATTTAACTGTGAGTTTTTCAAACTTGAATCAGAATAACACTTAATTGGACTGATTAACCCTTATAAGCACATTTTTCTAATCGATCACAGATAGCAATCGCTATATCATCTCCAGTTGGTGGAATAACGATGACATTCGATATTTGTTTGGTATCGGAAAGGCGCAATGCTTGATATAAAAGTTGGGCATACTCGTTGTTATCTTTAGGCGAGGCTAGTCTAATAGCACCAGGTGGTGTTGGTATATCAGATAGTGCAATAAAACCATCCCCTAAGTCCGGTGTAGTTGAAAGAAATACCTTTGCCTTTGGCGCATAGTGCGATTGCAGTAAGCCAGGGGCCTTAATTAAAGATTTGTTACTGCCGGTAGCTATTTGATTTACCTGTAAACCAATAAGATCGGAGATCATGGTTGCAGTAATAGCGCCAGGTCGCAAGATCTCAGGGAAATCTTGTGTGCAATTGATTATGGTTGACTCAACTCCAACCTGGCAGGGACCGCCATCTAAAATTAAATCAGAAGGTGATAGGTAACCAGATAGTTCTTCAAACACATCACCAACCGTAGTTGGTGAAACCTTGCCAAATCTATTTGCACTAGGGGCGACAACACCAAGGCCGCCTTGACCTTCAAACTCTTTTAATAGGGCACTTGCTAATGGGTGTGAAGGAACTCTTATGCCAACACTATCTTGATTCCCGGTTATAAAATCTTTTGCTAGATGAGTTCTAGAAAGAATTAGTGTCATTGGTCCTGGCCAAAAAGCACGCGCCAGCTTTATTGCATACTCTGGGATCTCTCTTGCCCACTTGTTTAGATTTGCCAAAGATGAGATGTGAACAATAAGTGGGTGATCAGTCGGCCGCCCCTTTACTTGATATAGGTGTGATACCGCATCCTTATTTGTCGCATCTACTCCTAGTCCGTAAACAGTTTCGGTTGGAAAGGCAACAAGATTTCCAGATCGAAGAGAAGTAGCAGCATCTTTTAGGGTGGATGCTGTGCAACTAGAGATAATCGCCATGATGGGTAATTGTTGCACCTTGAATCGGTGGATGCTGTGCATGTTTTTTATTGGTTTTGCCCGACCTAATTTAACCGATACCCTTACGCCTTCCACTGTCCCCATCGTCTAGTGGCCTAGGACATCGCCCTTTCACGGCGGTAACACGGGTTCAAACCCCGTTGGGGACGCAAGGTGAATTGAAAGAGATTTCAATTTACTTTATAACTGGCCCAGTAGCGCAGTTGGTTAGCGCGCCGCCCTGTCACGGCGGAGGTCGCGGGTTCAAGTCCCGTCTGGGTCGCAGGGCGATGAAACCTGTTATCTTACCAAAGCAGGAAAGGATTTTTTGATGGTCTTAAGAAAATCAGTATTAGTTACTGGTTTGGCTAGAAATACTGAAGGTCATCTAAAAAAGGAAATAAAGAGAATTGAAGCTCAAGTTTCTAAAGTTTTTGATGATATAAAATTCCTAATAATTGAATCTGACTCTACAGACAATACGTTGGCAGAACTTTTAAAGATTAGTTCTGACAAATCTAACTTTAAGTTCATCAGTCTAAACTCTCTTGAACTAGAAATACCTAACAGGATAAAGCGCCTAACTCACTGTCGAAATATTTATGTGAATGAATTAAGACTTAATAAGGAATATAAGGACACAGAATTTGTAATAGTAATCGATTTTGACATAAAAAATAATCGTTTGGATTTAAGAGTACTGAAAGATTGGATCAATAATTCAAATTGGACTGCATTGTTTGCTAATCAAACAGGCCCTTATTTTGATATTTATGCTCTTAGAAAACAAGGCTGGAGTGAAGGTGATTGCTTTCAGGAATATTTTGGATTATTAGAATTTTTTAGTCCTGAAATCGCCAAGCAGAAGGCTGTCTGGTCAAAAATGCTAAATATACCAAAAGACTCTAAGCCTATTCGAGTTTTATCTGCTTTTGGAGGGCTAGGAATTTATCGAAAAGAAGTATTTCTTGTTCACGATTATTCACCCGCATCAGATAATTACGAGATAAGTGAGCATGTAGTTTTGCATTACAAGTTAAAAGATAATTTTGGCGAACTTTTGATTTTACCTAATTTAACGAACTTTTCGTGGAACCCTCATAATTTGTCTAAATATAGAGTTTTTCGAAAACTTGATAATCTAAGTAACAAATATTTTCTGATATATGTTCGCAAATTAATTCGAAAAAGACTAGCATAGACTAATTGGCTTGGTAGCTCAGTTGGTATGAGCGAACGACTGAAAATCGTTAGGTCGCCGGTTCGATCCCGGCCCAAGCCACAAATTCAAATATTTCTTCATATCTAGAAGGTAAAATATTTGAGACAGTGCTTTATTGCTTCCTAATAAAAAGTTTACTCTTTCAAGCGGTAATCATTTGTAATGACGCATATTCGATTGATTACTCGAAATTCTAATAATCTTCTTTGCAAAGAATTTAGTTAAGATAGGACTTATATCTTTGAGGTACATCTAAATGAAAGGAGTCAAATGATTCGGAATTTTAGTACTTTAGGATTTATTAAAATTATTTTAAATCAAGGTTACATATTTGGTCTAGATAATTTTGTTTTAGAGTTTGAGAGCTTTCTACTTTAAGTTTCTAATGTTTTTTGGTTTAGTCGCTAAATATGCTAAATTGATTCCGACAATGTGAATGTCATACTTAGGTCTAGTTTCCAAATGATTTTCCGTCTTTTAAAACCAAAGTAAATACCAATAGTTCACTGATCGGCAGTTCTAAAAAATCCGGTAAAAAGTAAGAGCCAAATTAGAATTGAAAGTATGACAAACTTTACTTCATATTTTTCTTCAATAAGCGAAATAACCACTGCAAGTAAGCCAAAAAAAGCCGATAGCATCCAAAGTGAGATTGCGGCTAGTTTTCTAGAAAATCCAAGCCTAATTATCCTATGAGATAGGTGATCTTTTCCCCCCTGAAATGGCGAGATACCTCTTCGTAGTCTTGAAAAAACCGCAACACAAGTATCGAGTATTGGAATTGCAAGAAGTAAAATTGGAATTGAAAATGAGGCATATATGGATTGAGTATCTGGATCAAGCCTAATCGTTAAGGTTGCAAGCAATACGCCTAAAAATAAGGCTCCCGCATCACCCATGTAGATTCTTGCAGGTGTCCTATTCCAGATGAGAAATCCTAAAGTCCCACCTGCAACTACAACTGCTAGGGAGGCGATAAAAGATTGTCCATTGCGTAAAGAAAGGTAGGTAAGAAATATTGCAGAAATCGCAACTGTTCCAGCTGCTCCGCCATCTAAATTATCAAAGAAATTAATAGAGTTACATATTCCTACTACCCAAATAACTGTGATTAACACATCGATGTAGGTTGACCCTGTTGGATTTGCAACATTCTTGCTGATAACGAGTAGTAGGGCCACAACTAAGCCAGCAATAGATTGCCCGATAAATCTGGGAAGGGGTGGTAAGTTCTTTAGATCATCCCATAATCCCACCAAGCCCATTGCCACAGCTGGAGCTAATACAGAGGTAGCAAGCCAAAAATTATTGCGCGTAAGTCCATTAAATGTCAAAGCTGTGTATGAGACTAAAACTATGCCAATTAATATGGCAACTCCTCCTAAGTAGGGAACTGCCTGAACATGAGATTTATGGACTGATGTTGGTGTATCTAAAATTTGTTTTGAGATTGCAACTTTTCTCATTACTGGAGTTAGGAACCCAACTAATGAATAGGTAATCACAAAGAGAGTAAAATACTGAATATCAGAAATTTGCATTAGTAGTTATAAGCCAAATTAAGCAGAGCCAGCTTTTCTCCTGTGCATCTTTGGCGCAGATCCGCCTGTTTGACCAGCCCCGATTTTTGAACCAGTTGCTGGTCCTGCATTCTTAGCTATCGAGTTACCTTTTTGTTTTTTAGCAAGAGCTGCCAACATCTTTGCCTTTGAATCCTCCACAGGATTTTTACCTGAAGTGTTTAACTCTTCATTCATAACCTGTTCTCACCTATCTGCTTTATTGAGCTATGGGATACAGAATCACCTAACGTTGATTTAAGTAAAGCTTTCACCTCTGACTCGCGATACCTTCGATGTCCACCTAAAGTTTTAATTGCGGTAAGTTTTCCAGCCTTTGCCCACCTAGTTACAGTCTTTGGATCAACCCTGAACAATGTTGCCACTTCAGATGGAGTTAATAACTTTTCTTGAGCAGAAACTGAAAGGTTTGTCTGACTCATACCTTCTACTCCCATGCTGATGCTTTTGACCAATAGGATTACCGGTGTCCACTTTACCTTTTATGTCGCAAGAATCCTATTAGAACTTCACTGGATCAACGTGTGGACAATGAAATTAAGTTGCAGACTCCATCGCAGCCACCTTGCGCCATCTAGAAAC
>Ga0194123_10006822_pt1 | contig 11639 bp, 10 predicted proteins | sample TA2MahsurfametaG_5_FD_155479 | JGI IMG/M metagenome (GOLD analysis project Ga0194123, IMG submission 155479) | Freshwater microbial communities from Lake Tanganyika, Tanzania - TA2015023 Mahale A surface | ecosystem: Environmental > Aquatic > Freshwater > Lake | place: Tanzania: Lake Tanganyika... | reverse complement strand
CCTCAAGGCCACGGCGTCGAGGTGGATGCCGAGCATCTTCGCGGGCCGGAACGAGGTTTTCCGCAGTCTGGACCTACGGCCGGTTGCGGAGCCCTTCTTCATGTAGTCGGAGGGATTCCCTTTGAGGTCGTCGTGCCACTGCTTGAACGACCTTATGTCGTCGTCGTAGGTGGCGGTCCCCTCTAGCAGGAAGTAGTTGATGTATCCGTGCTCCTCGATGCAGGCGTGGACGGCCTCGGCGTCGTTCAAGATCGTGGCGGGTTTGTCCATCAGGTGGACTTTCAGGTCCCACGGACCGGTGAGCATCAGGTCTATTGTCGTGCTGCCGTACGTCGGTCCCGTCGTCCCGTCTACGGTATCCAGTACTTTGCTTGCGACGAAATGCTCTAAATACCAGCCGATCCACTCCATTTGCCTCCACTGGCCTTCGGCGGCTTTCATCTCCAGGATAGCCGCTTTGCCGTCAATCTCTCGGGGAAGTTCCCTGTCGACTATTGCGCTTACGCGCTCAAAGTCGGTCACTAGCGAGGGAACGTTACCGGTAAGTCTGTCCGCCGAAAGTAGTACGCGACCGTTGTTTGTCACGCATACAATGGTGCACCGTCAATTGTCCGACGCATACGCACGTCGCCCCGCTCGCCTCCTAAACTGCTCGCGATCTGCCGGGTATGCTGGGCCCGCGGGATTCCGGGGCGTGGATGATCTCCGGAACGGTGACGGACGTCAGTCGCAGATACTCTGCACGATCGTGCAGCAACGGCTCGATACGGGCCCGTACGGCATCGGTGGAGAGATCGCGGTACGCGTCACTGGAACCGAGAGCGGCAGAGAAAACAAACACGGCGATGGATGCAAGCAAACCGACCGTGGACAACAACTCCCAGCTGAATGTAAGCGTTGCAACAAACTCGACCTCCACGGCGGAAACTTGGCGACCGAGCCACGACTCGAGCACATCGACGCGAACCAGCAGGACCCCCAGCAAAAGCAATACCACCGAAAAAGCCGCCCCCGCCAAGAAGGAAAACACCCCAGTGGCGACCGCCGCCAGCGCGACGATGTTGTATCTCTCCGACCTGCGAAACACGTGGACGCCGGCGGCCTCGATGGATCCGAAAGACAAGCCGCCGATCAGCATAGACAACGCGACAAGCGTAAAGGCGCAGAGCAGCAGCCCACCAACCCCGGCGTTTGCGGCAACCTGCCAAGTTTCGGCGGCAAAGAACAAAGCCACCAGAACCAAAGACAGCAGCGGGACCGTACGCCACAGGCTACGCCAACCCACACGCAGGTTCGACAACGCAAAACGCGCCGCCCAGGCGAGCACGAAACGCAACCCCAAACGCTCCTCCAACGCGTAGGAGACAAGCATGCACACGTTGAGTGCGGCAACCTCCGCCCCACTCATCCAATCCGAAACGCCCCCCACCACGACTGCCGGCACCACCACAAAAGCGGTTTCGGTCAGCCAGCGGGTAAACGGGCGATCGGAGCGATACTCCAAACGTTGAAGAAACATGCCGGCAAGTAGTGCACTCACCGCGACAACGGCCGAACCGACGACCACCAACTCCGAACTGAACCTTAGATAAAGTACCGCTTCCGCGGCCACTACCGCGGCGGACAGGAACACCAGAAATGTAGTAGGACGCAAATGTGGCCGGCGACAGAAACTCACCAACCCCGAGGAGCGGAACTTGTCCTCGAACTCTCCCAGCGAACCCACCGGAGACACCGTACCGAACGAAAACTCTCCGTCACGAGTCGACGCAAACGTGAGGACTCGGGCGGGGTGCTGCCACTAGTCCCGGCTTTAGGACCACATGTGTCTTCGAACCGGGAGTTATGTGCACGTGAGGTTGCTATGGTGTGCATACCTCTTGGTGGGGTATGCACATAAGTCTGGCGACCTTGTAGGGCGAGGGTTTCGGGGTGTTGCTCAGCGCGGGTTTCAGCGAAATTCGAGGAAATTTTCAGCGTCGTGGACGGCTGCATCTGTGGAAATCAAAACACCAAGACGACTCAACGGCGACTTTTTGACTTGTGTGTCATCCAAGCAACAAGACCGCTGATGGCGAACAGGGCAGCGAAAAAGAGGCTTAGAGTACACCACCACATCCGCACCTCGCGGCCCGTCGTACGGGTCGTCGTCCGGGTATGTCGCACCCAGGTACGAGGTGATCCAGTCGTCGAAGCGTCCCACACCACTAACTGTGCCGTGTACGAGGGGACGTCGCAGCCATCAAGCCTGGGCCGAGCGTCTGATGCTCTGGATCGGCCGCCCGGCACAGACGGACTCATCCCGCCAAGGCGTGCGCCTAGACCTCCTAGCGAGGTCTCTCGAGCACCACTGCGCTTTGGGCGTCGAGATGTCCGGTGAACGGGTCACCTACCGCACTGGAGGTCGAGGCGCACACTCTCCAGCCGGCGCCCGGCGGGAACGATACCTCCGGACCGATGTTTATCACCACCATGCACTCGTCGGCTTCGTCTTCGGTTTGGCGGCGGTAGGCTAGGACGTTCGCAGGGCAGTCAACCCACTCGAACGATCCTTCGCTCAGCGCCGGCCGGCGTCTGAGACGTATCAGGGTTCTATACAGATGCAGTATGGACGTCGGTGTCGCCAGTGCTTCTGCAACGTTTACCACTTCGGCATCGGCCGGCATCGGTAGCCATGTGCCGCCTGGCCAGCCGTGATCGGGTGAGCCGTCCCAGGGGATCGGGGCCCGGCAGCCGTCGCGTCCGATCGGGTCGATTCTGTGACTTGGGGGAACTTCGGCGTCGACCATGCCGATTTCCTCGCCACCGTAGATAAACGGGGTGCCAGGCAGGGTAAGTAGCAGCACCGCCGCGCAACGGGCCGCGTCGAGGGAACCGTAACGTGTACGTTGTCGGGGATTATCATGGTTCCCCAAAACCCACGCCGGCCACGCTTGTCGGGGCTCTAGGGCACTCAGCGTGGCGTCGATGCGGGCTCGCAGTTCGGTGGCGGACCACGGGGAGTAGATCATTGGAAAGTTGAAGACCAGGTCTAATTCGGGCGCGTCAGGGGTACCGTGGTAGGTAGCGACCCGCTGGAGGTCGAAGAGAAACACCTCACCGACGAAGGTCTTACCGCCGGGATAGGAATCTGCGATGTTGCGCAGTCCCCGGATCAGATCGTGTGTCTCGGCCACATCGTTGAACGGGCAGTGTCCCCAGTTTGCAGCCTCGGGCGGGTCGTCAACGTCTACGCATTTCCCTATGCAATGGATGACGTCCAGACGGAACCCGTCGACGCCTCGGTCGAACCAGAACCTGAGCACGTCGCCGATCGCGGAGACGACGTCAGGATTAGCCCAGTTGAGGTCCGGCTGCTCGGGGAGAAAAGTGTGCAGGTAGTACTGACCGGTACGCTCGTCCAGGGTCCATGCAGGGTCCCCGGTGAAGGTCGTCCAGTTGTTCGCCGGCTGGTCCCGCCAGATAAACCAGTCGCGAAAGGCGCTGTCGCGCGAGGAGCGGGCATCTTGGAACCAGGGATGCTCACTGGAGCAGTGGCTCGGGACCAGATCCAGCAGTACGCGCAGCCCGAGAGCGTGGGCGCGTTCAAGAAACCGGTCGAAAGTAGCAAGGTCGCCGTACATCGGGTCGATGTTGTAGTAGTCGGACACGTCGTAGCCACCATCCTTCATGGGGGAGGGAAAGATCGGCGATACCCAGACGGCCTCGACACCCATGTCGGCGATGTGTTCGAGGCGCTGGGTGAGCCCTGCGAGGTCACCGACACCGTCGGCGTTGCCGTCGGCAAATGAGCGGGGGTAGACTTGATAGAAGACGGCGTCTTTCCACCAAGAGTGCGAGCGCGCCGGGCGGGTGATCATTGTGGTTGCGACGAGGACGTGTCGCGTCGCATTTGCTCATCGTTGACGATACCGTCTGGACTATCACGAAAGTATAGGTAGGTGGGCCAGTCGACCCTCGCGGTTCGTACGGTGTTGGTTACTCGCTCGAAGAACTCGGTGTCGTCCCCGTAGTCGCGGTGGATGAAACCGCCGACAGTTGCCGGTACGTGTGCACGCATGAACAGAGTTGGTCCTAGGTGGCCTCCGCGCAGATCGAACATCTGTCCCGGCATGTAATAGTCGGGCACCATGTAGCCACCATTTACCGGACGGAAACCGCCGTGGATTGCATCTATATCCAGGTGCTCGTCCATGTGGGCTGCGCGTAGGGCGATGTGGTCAGGTTCGTAAGCGTCGTCGGAATCGAGGAACGTGATGTAGGATCCCCGCGCGTGGGCGATACCGGTGTTCTTGGCTCCGGCAACTCGTTGATTGGTCTGGTAAACGTACTCAACGCGGGTATCGGTCAGGTACTGTGTTTTTACGAGTGTCTCGGTGTCGTCGGTGGAGCCGTCGTCGACTACGATTACCTGGAGTGCGCTGTGTGTCTGGCTGAGCGCCGAGTCGAGCGCTCTTGCTAGAAGTCCAGAGCGGTTATAGGTGGGTACTATCACGGAGGCAAGGCTTGTGGGTGTAGGGGGCATGGGCACCTATTGTTCGGTTCCGCTGTGTTGCTGTCGAGATACCTGCTGCGGCAAAATTCTGGCGTTATGCAGTTGTAGTAATCGTCTTTCTGTTCTTGGCGTTTAACTATGTCAAGTCCACCGTCAGTTCAGCAGACAAGGCCCACATACTTACGATAGCCGCCGGCGAAGCCGACATCTCGAATTTACGTGCTCGGCGCGACGCTGCCATAGAGCGTGAAACCCCAAACATAACGACGGCTGCACACATCGCCGAGGCCTCTCGGAGAGCACGCTGAATCGATCTGCCTATGAACTAACCAAGACATCCCAAATTCTTGCAACTTCTTGTGCCGCGATTACGCTGAAGCGTGACGGGGGAGAAACCGTGAGCGCCCATATCAGCCTTGAGACTAAGCCGGATGGATCTGTCGTGGCGGTGGCGGCGGAGGGGCGCTGCCCGGCTTGAGGTGTGTCTGGAACTACCAGTGAATTGTGAATCCCCTGGACTCCTCCATGAGCGTCCTCCCCGGAGAGACGCGCCCACCAGGTAAGGGCTGACTTTTCTGCATGCATCGGGTGGGTACCCTATAGAAGCGGGCCCCATCGAGTCTCTTCCCGAGCCGGGTTGCAGCTGGCGCCGCCAGGGGGGACGCTGGAAGGTCGGGGAGATAAATTCACGTTTCAACGACGGCGCCGACTTCGAAACCCGTAGACGTATCACCGCCCTGTTTGAAACCGCCACCAGCTGACCGTCGGGCACCAACACGGAGGGGCGGTTGAGGTATCTACGCCGCCCGAGTGTGGGCACAGAAGTAACAAGTCGTATAGGCTTGATTTTACGTCTCGCCGCGTGCAGGTACTCTCCCGATCCGGCTACTGGCATGGCCTACGCCTCCAGACACGGTCTCTGCGGTGCCAAACCCACCCGGCCCTGACATCTCCGCAGTTCAAACCCTACTTCAAGGTTTCAGGGGGTCTGGTGCCGACGTGTTGGGCTGGAGACGGATCTGGGTAGAAATTGCCCGCGAACGAACAAGTTTCCGCCAAGCCGTCGCCGCGACCTTGACATGGTCGATTTTGAAGGTGACCACTCCGGTGGTTTTTGTAGGTATGCTGACCACCTCGGATACCGTTTTGCATCCCGCCTTGGTGTACGCCGGTCTTGGTGTGGTTGTAGCGTGCTTCACTTCGTTTCGTCGCTACCTGGCCTTGCGACTGAGCCGCAAAGTTGAGCGTTCCCTGCTCCTCTCCGTCCACGCCAACGGCCTGCGTGCCGCCCAATCGGGCACTTCTGTCTCCGCGGTAGTGCCCCATGTGGTTGATCCCGGGAAAACTCAGCTTTTTGTACAACTAGTCCCGATAGTCCTGGCAAATCTGCTCCAAGTGGTGGTCGCCACGGCAGCGATGCTGGTAATTTCTCCTGTTCTCGCTCTGGCAACTTTGGTTCCTATTTTGGTGGGCGGTCTCCTATATTCCCGCCATTCACGCGCCGCCGCCGCCCCAGCCCGGGCGGCCAGGTCTGCGCATGGGCGTCTTCTCGGACTGGTTGATGAGCACATCAACGGAATGGACCACCTGACGGGGCTTGGGGCGGGCCCCGGGCATGCGGACCGATTCCACGGGGCCAATCTATACGCAGCTCGAGCCCATCTCTTGCTCGCAAATCTGCGTGCCCGGTACATGCCTCTCGCCGATATAGCCCTATCTGTGGCCACGGTCTCCGCCGTTTTGGTCGGCGGCATGCGCATCATAAACGGTTCTTTTGTGCTTGACGAGTTGCTGATGCTATACATGTACGCCACTATGTTGGTGTGGCCTGTCAGGAACATTGGGATGTTCACGGCCGAGAGTCTACCCGCATGCGAGGCGGCCCGACGAATAGCCGTACTCGAAGATGGGGAGACCGCAACACCATCTCCGATCAATACGCCCACACCGCGGGGGTGGGTGTCGATTTTGGTGGATCCAGGCGACACGGCATCGCATTTTCCCGGCTTTGCGGAAGTGGATGGGGCCTCCCCCGCCGTTTTTGCCGGTACGTTCACGGACAACGTCTCCATGGGTTTCCGCGAACCTGCGGACAGAGAGGTCGTCGAAAACCTGTGTCGAAGCGTCGGTCTCGACGATGAAATTTCGCAGCGCCCCGGCGGCTACCTCTCAGATCCTGGCTCCAGCGGTGTACACATAAGCGGCGGCCAGCGGCAGCGTCTCTCCCTCGCCCGCGCGCTCGCCGCCGACCACGAGACACTGGTACTAAGATCTCCTCTGTATGCGGTCGACTCCGCGATGACTTCCGAGATTCTTGAGCGTATACGCATCATGCGCGCCGCCGGGAACACCGTTCTCGTAACCTCAGATACCGAACAGGTGCAGCCCGGCGACACGGTGCTCGATTTCCGCTCGCCTGGGGGCGCAACCTCTGCTTCCGTCGCCACCCACGTCGCCCTCGATGCCTCCCAAGATGGGGCCAGTCTTCCGCCTCTCCAAGTTTCTATCCGCCACGACATCCCGGCTGATTGGCGCAAACTTCTCGCCTGGCTGCCGCCCCGCCCTGCGGTTTTTCTGGTGTTGGGGGTTTTTGCGGCCGGGGTGCTCTCACCCCTGCTTTTCGCGCTTCACAGGTGGGCGGTTGATGGGGGGATTGTGGAGTCCAGGCCGCGTATTCTGCTGCTCGCTGCCGCAATACAAACCGCTGTCATACTGGCGGCATGGTGGACGACGCGCGCCCACACACGTCTTGCCGGTAGGCTCGGGGAAGGTCTCCTATTTTCTCTGCGTGGGGCCCTTTTTGACGGGGTTCGCCGGAGTTCTGCGATCCGCACCGGCCCCGGCGCCGGGCCGATCCTGGCCCGGGCGACATCGGACGCTGAAGCCGTTCGGTCGGCCGTTTCGGGCAATTTTCTGCCGATGTTCTCTTACATCCTGCTCGCGTCGGGTTCTCTTATCGTAACCGCCGTCTTGCAGGGCGACTTCGCGCCTTATGCCCTAGCGTGGCTACCTGTCATGCTGCCTCTCAGCGTGGTTTTCCGCCGCCGCGCCAACATCGTGTACCCAGCTGTCGCTCGAGCGGCAGGGGACGTGATGGTTGCCGCACACGAAAACCTCTCCGGCTGTTCCGCTCTCCGCCACCACGATCCGCGCTCCGTTCGTGCCGCGCTGTTCACCGCCAAGACGGACGCGCACCTCAAAGCGCAGATGCAGGCGGTGCGGCTCACCGGGTGGTATTTCGCCGCCACCGAGATTCTCGGTGTTTTGGCGCTCTCCACTGCCGCCTATTTTTGGTCAACTTCCGCCTCGTCTCCCGGGGCCCTGTTCGCCCTGTTCGGGCTCTTGGCCTTGGTGTTTGAGCCGCTCCAAAATGCCGTCAACTCCTACGGTGGTGTGCGCCCCGGTGTCGCCGCTCTAGAGCGTCTGCACCAATTGACGTCTATCACCGGTCCCTCCGGGGAGGTTTCGCGCACCTCTCACGATGCGCCCCTCACCCGCCCCGCAAATGGCAAAGAATCTGTGTATGTGCTGGATAAGGTGTCGTTTTCTTTCGGCGAAGGGCCGGCATCTTTCCCGGTTTTCGACGATATTAATCTATCTGTAACTCCAGGTGAGCGGCTCGCCCTCGTTGGCCCCAGTGGGTCTGGTAAAAGTACGCTGTTGAAACTGTTCGCCGGCACCCTGACTCCTTCTTCCGGGAGTTTGTCTTTCATGGGGTACCCATCTGTGCCGCTCGGCACGGATGTCCTTTGGGTGCCGCAGGACGTAGAGGTTTTCTCGGGCACCGTCCGCTACAATCTGTCGCTCGCCCCGAGCAGTGGCTCACTCGAGGATTCGCTCGAACTTTTGGGCCTTTCCGCCGAGTTTGCTGGGGTGCTCGAGCGCCAGGTTTCGGAGCTTTCTTTTGCGCAGAGGAAGCTCCTGTGTTTCGCCCGCGCCGCGGTGTGCAGACCCCCCGTCTTGTTGCTCGATGAGCCCACGTCCGGTCTGGCCGATTCGCAGCGAGGTTTGGTCATCGACGCCATAGGGAGGCTCGGTTCTTCGACGACGGTGGTGCTCGCCACGCATTCGGGGTCCCTTATGGATGCATGTAGCAGGCTGGTCGTACTCCCCGGTTCCCGCACTGACATCAAAACTAAACACCCCTAAAACTACACCCGTATAGTCTCTCGAAACGGACACAAACGGGGACTACGGTACGGGTGGGAGTTCCCAGTGGGGCAAAAACGCGCCGTCCCCTTGGTAGTCGCGTAGACGCAATGCTCCCAGGAGCATGTACTCGTCGACTAGTTGCTCGTAGCCCCCGCCGCGTTCCTCAGCGACGCGCTCCAGGATGTAAGAGATAGTCGCCACCCGGGCAAAGAAACCAGCAATGTGCCAAATGCTGAACGATTTAGAACGGTCGCTTGCGTACAAAACCCCGGTTATTGTCAGGCTGACAACGGTCGGTAGCAATAAGAAGATGACGACGAACCCGTAGCCGGCGTCATACTCGTCGAACGTGTAGATAGCCAGTACGAGCCCAAGTACTATGAGTGCGGACACGACGGCGGAAGCGCGCTTTGCGATCGTCAAACCACGCAACTCAGAGGGTGCTTGGTGGGTGGGCGCTGAGGGATTCGAACCCCCGACCTCCTCGGTGTAAACGAGAAGCTCTGACCAGCTGAGCTAAGCGCCCGGGTTGTATAGTCTACTATTTCCGGGAAAAACTGTTATCCGCCGCCCCCTTGGCGGCACTCGTCCGGGTTCCCCGGGTAGTTTCGCAAAGAATGTATGGCCGTTGGGCGGTCCTTGGTCACCGTACTCTTGTGGCTATTTATCCGGGCATTCTCGACCTTGTGGGTAACACCCCCATGGTGGACGTTTCGCGTCTTAGTCCCAATCGGGAGGTTCGTCTGTACGCCAAACTTGAGAGCATGAACCCTTTCGGTTCGGTCAAGGACCGGGCGGCTAAAGCGATGCTGCTTGACGCTTATGCGCGCGGCCTGTTGCGGAAAGGTCAGCATATCGTGGAGCCTTCCTCGGGTAACACGGGTATAGCCCTGGCGGGTATGTCCAAGGTTTTGGGTAACACCATAACCATAGTGCTTCCGGAGAACGTCACCAAGGAACGCAAAGACACTCTTCTGTCGTATTCCGCTCATCTGGTGGAGACCCCGGCGAACCTAGGCTCAGATGGGGCGATAGTGCGTGCTGGCGAGTTGGCTGCGAGTAATCCCGACTGGTTTATGCCGTTTCAATACGCCAACGACGCCAATCCTACCGCCCACTATAAGACTACTGGTCCGGAGATATTGAGGGACTGTCCGCTTGTGACCCATTTTGTGGCCGGTCTCGGCACTTCCGGCACCCTCATGGGTGTTGGCAGGTACCTGCTCGAGCACGATCCGCGGGTTCAGGTGGTGGCGGTGGAGCCGCCCACCGGGGAAACGGTCGACGGGTTGCGCAACGTCGATAGCGGTTATGTGCCCGCCATCTTCGAGAACTGGGACGGGTTTTCTGTTCTCAGCCGCCGCCGGATCGTGCGGGCAGAGGAGAGTATCCTGTGTGCCCGTCGTCTCGTCTCCGAATGCGGGATTTATGCCGGTCCGTCCGCGGGTGCGGCTTTAGCGGGTGCGCTAAAGGTGGCGGAAAGTATAGCCTCAGGTCACATAGTTTTCATAGTCTGCGACTCGGCTTCCAAGTACCTGTCTACGGGTATCTACTCCGCGGGCATCGAGCAGGCGAGGGATGCGCTGGAGAAAGTTTCCTATTTTTAAGGTGAAGGACCCCGGGCGCGGCTACCGATAATCCTCTCATCCTGTATGCGTTCCGTCAGGCGGTCGTAATAATACTAGGCGGGCCGCGGGCCCCGTGGAGGCAGTATGGGTAAAATGCAGATCGATGGCGAGGACGTGGAGGATCTCGGGTTGGTGCTCGTGGAGGACGAAGACGCTGCGGACGCCGAGGATAACGGCGAACTCGTAGAGGAGATCGAACCCGTCGACGACCCGCAGGAGGTCGTGTTGGTGTCGCCGGTGCACGTGGAAGAGTCGAACGATCACGGCGTGACCGATGACAAGGAGGAGGATCTGCTCAGCCAACTTGAGAGCATTCTCGCGCCGCTCGCCCAACCAGACGGCGATGAAGAGGAGGCCGGGGCGCCGGTTTCAGCCAAGGTAAAGGGTGGGAAGAAAGTCGAGGATGACGACGAGGACGACACCCTGGGGGCGATAAGGCCTCGCCGCAAGGACGAGGTCCATTGTGGCAGGTGCTACATCCTGGTCAAGGCTTCCGCGCTCAAGTGCCCGGTGGGCGACGACGCCTGCCCGGTGGTGCCCGCAGGACAATAGTAGGGCCGCATTTTTGCCCGATTAGCTCAGGGGTAGAGCTCCCGCCTTGTAAGCGGGTGGTCGTAGGTTCGATTCCTACATCGGGCTCGCTGAGGTATGCACATAAGTAGTGCCTACCGATGCACATAACTCCCGGTTCGAAGATCCATGTGGTCCTAAAGCCGGGAGTTCTGGCGTTTGTAGATTCCCTCAGCCCCAAGTAGCCGGTTTTACGTACCTTGCCAAGATAGGCAAGCAAACAACAGTTGTCCTACATGGACACTGGACAGCAACGCACTGATACAGGTGATCCGGTTCGCAAAAATCGCACCGCGTTTGTCAAACAGGCATCTATTGGTCTTTATGCACTATCGGGGATGCTCGTCATCGCAGTGCTGTGTACAACGGCCCTGGTCTGGGGTAGCTTCGCGGGGGCTTTCCTGGCCTCCCTGTTGTTGATTGGTCTCGTGGTTGCCGCAGGGACGTTTCTAGGCGCCCGCCGTATGTGGGCCCTGCGTGAAAGTCATGCGCCAAGACGCAAAGTGCTCCGGTCTCTGATACCCACGGCTGCGCTCATACTGGTTGGGGTTGGCCTCGTCTTCGCCGCGCCGGGCTCACTGCGCGATCTGGTTCTGGCGGCATGTGCGATTGCTGCCGTTGGCCGGTACGTCGTCTCCCGCAAAAAGATCGCTGCGCAGAAGCACCGAGGCCAGGTCGACCCCCGGAGCGCTTCCGGTTCGTAGTCCATCTGATCGCAGAGGACAGCGGTCCGCTACAACGCTGAAAATTTCCTCGATTTTCGCTGAAAAGGGCGGTGAACAAACACCCTCAAA
>Ga0194123_10006815_pt1 | contig 11647 bp, 9 predicted proteins | sample TA2MahsurfametaG_5_FD_155479 | JGI IMG/M metagenome (GOLD analysis project Ga0194123, IMG submission 155479) | Freshwater microbial communities from Lake Tanganyika, Tanzania - TA2015023 Mahale A surface | ecosystem: Environmental > Aquatic > Freshwater > Lake | place: Tanzania: Lake Tanganyika... | reverse complement strand
ATGCCTTGTGCCCAGTTGCCTCTCATTGCAATACATTACGCGCAGCGTAATAGTTAGGTACCACTGGATTGTTTACTCCTAGCAGTGTGGCACGACTACGAATTTGATTGAGATAATAAGCCATGTTCAAGGTCAGGTCAAGCCCAGTGAGTCCTTGCATGGAATCAAGCAACGTTAGAGCATTTATACCAGTGTCTTGGGCCACCTGAAACAAACTGGCAGTAAAATTTTCGGCCACTTTAGCGTCATTCATTGTGGAACGAAAATAACTGTTTACAATGTCGTATTGATCCGCTGGTACATTTGCTTCGTAACGATAGAAGTCGTCAAATATTCTAACTGTTTGATCCAGTTTGGTATTGGTATAATTTACAGTGCCTTGTGACATTATCTGCTGCTCAATAGTCTATTGGTTTCTGCTTGCGATTGATTTATGCCAGTGTTGTTGCGATTAAAAGTTTGTGTGGGGAATACCCATCCGTCAGCTTTGTTAATAGCAGCTCTGGTTGCACCAGGGCCGAAAGTCTTGATAGAATCTTTGCCCAATGCGGTAGCTTCACTTTGTACTACAGACCTGAGATTTTTGCCTTTGAAAGTGTTGTATGTAGCGCCGGCTTTTTGTGCAGCACCAATCAAGCCTGCCACAGATCCGCTTTGGAGATCTTCTAGTATGCCTTCGCCTGTGGACAGCAATCCGCCTTGGCCAAATACAGAGGCAGTGGATCCGGGACGACTTAGAGGACTGCGTCTCATATCGTAATGAGCCGCGTCTGGCCATGTAACGTTGCGATCTGGCTTGCCCAAGGCGCCATTGAAATATTTTACTGTTTCATACTGAATGGTCATGGAGTTCTGCATTATGCCAGCCCCGTCTTGGTAGGAATACTGGTCATGACTCCAGTTTGTGATGAGAGGGTTGATCAGCACATATCTTGCATATTTGTGTTGATCAAATCCAAAAATTTGAATGTCTTTGAAAAACGGGGGCTTGCCGTTGGCTGTGCTTGTGCCGTCCAAGTAACTCTCGCCAATGAAACCCCAGTCATTGATATTGCCTATGCGATTTTGCTCGTAAATGTCTCTCTCATTGTAGTTGAAACCATTTTGTTTTTGCTGTACCAATCCCAAACTACCGTTAGTGGTAGGCACGTTGGCAAGATACTGTTGTCTAGGATCATTGTAGTAATAACTGAAATACTGGTACCACATTTCTCTAATATTATCGCCCGAATCATCATGAAAAGTTACATTGATTGGATCATACTTGATACTTTTTTGAATAATACGTTTGCGATTGTACTGATTCAACACTTCATGTTCAATGGTGTATTTGGGTAGATCAATGGTTTTGACCACTAGACTGAGGTTGGGAATATTCTGAGCTTGAAAGATTGGCACATTTCGCAATGCTGGAATTTGATCCACATTGGGTGTAAACAGCACATGAAAGAGAAATTTGAATCTGGGTTTGAGTTCCCAGCTGTTGGTAGCAAAGGTCTTACTTGCGTGACTATAATCACGCAAGTAATCTGATGGTATAAAACCTTTGAGAAAATCCTGACCGAAAGTTGGCACGATCAGTGCTCCTTATGGAGTACCGCCGATACCTGTTACAACGTCGCCGAGTGTACGTCCTATGACACCTCCAATACCACCACCACCTTGTTGTCCTTGGTTGGCATTGTCGTAGGCCAGTGTAATTGTAATCGCCACAGCTTCATTGGATCCGTAGTTCATTGGACCATAATCGCTGCTCTTGATATAACAGCCATACAATTCCCAGCTCTCCAGCACCACCGGTTCATTGGCACCGTTGCCGCCATCTAACACTTCAAATCGTGTGAGAAACTTATAATCGATACCAGCCGCAGCCGAACTCATTTCCAAGAAGTCCATCTGTTTCTGAATTTGCTCACCGATTAGCTTTGACACATTGCCATTGGCGTCATCACGAATTTCGCATGTAACATCTTGCCAAGCATGACGACCGGCCAACTTCACTGTGGAATTGTAAATTGGCAATGCAATTTCTTCAAATTGCAAGTTGGGACGAGAAAAGCTTACAACCTGTTTGGTCAGTTCGGTTGTGGGTGTGCTTACTCCCAAATTTTCAAATATCACTCTAAAGCGATATCTCAGTTTTGGCATCAACAGGCCTTGAGTGGTAGCGCTTTGATCGCTGGCCAAAGGCACTGTCATTTTGTTTAGTGATGAACTTGGCATGTGTGTCTCCTATGTTTATTTACCTAAGACTTGAACCAAAAAATGGGGCCTTGGCCCCATTTCTTATGCCCCAGTGGCAATTTCTCCTGTGTTCTTGATACGCAACGGAATGTAAATAAACTCCACTGCTTTCACAGGCTCAATGGCCACGTCCACCCATAGTTCATTGCGATCAATTCTAGCCGGTGTATTGTTGCTTAGATCACACACAACCAGGTAGTCATAAATCGCGCGTTTGGCAATCAAGTCTACCATCAAGCTGTTGATAGTGTTAGTGATTTCATTGCGAGTGATTTGATCATTTGGTTCAAACAGATATAACTTACCAATTTCTTCAAGTCTGCCGCGTAAGAAAGCAACCAATCGTGCCACATTGATACGATCCAATGCAGACGTCACTGTGGTTGAAGTTTTGTTACCAAAGTTTGTGATACCCACACCCGGAATAAACGTAATTGGATTGATATTGTTTTCATATAAAATATCCCGTAACGCTTGACTCACTGACAATGGCTCAAATTCACCAGTGGTAGAATTAATTACTCCCAGCTGAATGGCATTGTCGACCACGCCGCGTCTGGTACCAGCTGGAGCAAGCCACGGATATGCCACTTCGTCACTACGAATGATTGTGCGCATCATCATATGGCTTGGCGGTTGCACCACTGTCTGACCACTGAGATCTGTGGTTGTACAACTGGGATAGAAGGTGGCCATGTAATTGCTGGTTGAAACCAATCCATCTTCGGTACTGAGTCCAAGACCGTTGTTGTTTGTTGCCCATGCAATCAAATTATTGCCGGTGCCGGCCAATCGCATGGGAGTGTCGCCTACCACAAACAGCGTATTGTTGCGTTCGTTGCTGAGAGCAATCATATTTGGCATCAACTCAGGATAAGCCGGAGTAGCAATGATAGTGTATTGAGTTGTTTCTTCTCTAGGACCAGAGGCTGTGTCAATACTGCTTTTCAATGCTTCAACAATCATTTGCCGTTGCGCTAGACGTCCTGAATACATAGAGCCATTTTGTTTATTACCACTGGCTGTGAGCCATGTATTCTTCTCGGTTGGAAGCACATCATCTGGAAAAGTCGTAGCGTTGAAATAGTTTACTTGGAAACTTTTCACGTTGTAACCCGAACGTCGTGTGTTGAACAACAGCATGCCTTGTGGATACAAGGAAGGATCTGGAGCATCAATGTCCAGATAGTCACTGGTCAACAAACTAACAATGGTTGGAATTGGATCAGCAATGGGATCAGTTGTACCATTGGTGGCCCAGCGTGCATCTGCGAAAAGAATGCCATTGCTGGTTACTTGATCAGTTGTATCCACTGCCACCCATTGATCCACAGCGTCAACTGCCTGCCAACGATACAATTTAGGATAATTTTCTAAATCGCTGGTATCAATCCAAAGATCACCATATTGCAAAGGACTTTCTGCAGCATCATTTTGAGTGGTAGGTGCTGTGGCAGCTACAATAGGTCCTGTTGCATTGGTCAACGAAAGATCAAAACCGCGTGTGTCGTTGCCGCAGTTTTGGTAACCAATCCAGTCTCCATCATTTTGTATCATTATGTCAGCTTGGCTCACTGTGCTGTAGTACCACAGGCGACCATCAGCTGGATCAGTGTCGGGCGCTGTAGAGCTGGAAGTGTAGGTAAAAGTTGGCACTGTGACAAAATTACTTAGAACCAAACTCTCACCATCTATCTTCCATAGTCTGCACAATGAAGTTGCGGTGGTAAAACCTGCTGCTGTAAGCGGTGTGCCGCTAGTGTTATTCAACAAAATAGTACCACCCTGGCTGTGAGTAAACACAATTGCCCCGTCAGAGTTGATGCTGGCAGAAACAAAAGGCACCGCGGCCGCACTTACTGCTGTGACAAAGTCAGATGCTGTACCAGTGCCACCAATGGTAGCAGTGACAGCAGCCGTAAATTCATTGGATCCCGCTGCAGTAGCTCTAATGGTAAATGTATTGCCAACTGTGAAAGTTGGTTCTTCCACTGACCCTGTTACTAACGTTTGTCCAAACACTGCTCTTTCAAACAGTTGCAAACTTCCATTGGAGTTGGGCGCTGTATTCCAGTAATAGGCATTGGGTTCTACATACACTGTGCCTACTGGTATGTTCTTGCCACCACCGCTGGGATCTAGACCATACAAAGCTTGAGGATCGCCGCCATAGGCTGGAACAGTTTGAGATACAAATTCGCCCAATGTGGTACTGTATTTTTTGAGGCTGATGTCCAGGCCATTGTTCACTGGACTAATATTCATCCAAACTGATCCACCTGGTCTGTAATTACTACCGTCGCTGGCGCGCCAGCGAGGAAAATCTTGATTGAACGCCACATAAAGAATAGGACAGTTGTACACTGCGGCTAATATACCCAAAGCAGTAAGCAATGCTGCCCCGCCAACTGGTCCTGTTTCAATGCTAATCACACCGCCGTCGTTGGTACTGCCATCGTTGGTAGCAGTGCTGTTACCATAAAGGTATAAACGACCTGCAGCCGTAGCTTCTGCGTAAACGCCAGTGATACCAGCAGAATTTATTGCTGTTGCGAATGCTGTCACGGTGCCACCTGCAGGTACAGTGACCAAGATGTCATTGATGTACATGGTGGCACCCACTGTCAATGATGCAGGGCTGTTTGTGCCGTACACTGTGGGCCAAGATTCTTGCCATTCTTCGCTACCTAATAGCACCCAGGCATTACTGGTGTTTTTGTACCAAATGAGATTGTAAATATCGTCTTCTTGGTTGGTGTTCACTACTGCATAATCGCCTACACTGCCCACACTGGCGTCGGGAATATAGTACGGAGTCCCTGTGACAGGCCATGTGGCTTCTGTCACATCAGCAGCATCAGAAACTATGATCGGTGTTTTTGTAGTAAATGTGTTGTTTACAAAGCTCCATTCTTGAATGCCCCACGCAGTTTCGGATGTGTCCAGCCAATAGGTACCGTCTGCAGGCTCACCCACTGGACGACTCAAGCTTGCTGTCAATTCTGTGAGATTGATATTAGCACGCTGAACGTAGGCTCGATTGCTGATGCCCAGTGCAGAATACGCTGCCAGCAGGCCATACTCATTGAGTTCATAGCCATTGATAGGTGTGCCAGTGGTGGTCTGATAAAAGAAAGGTACCCCAAAAGTTGCAGCAAGGTCACGCTGACTGGTAATGAGATAAGTTTTGTTTACGTTTGCAGCAGTGGTACCAGCTGCTACACCAACTCCAGCACCAGACACTTTGTCTTGCGCGGTAGCTACGAGAAAAAACGGTACAGTGTTTACCGCTGACGGAATATATTGACTTTCGTCAATAACAGTGACTTCTACGCCTGGTGATATCTGAGCCATAGTGGGTTCCTCTATAAGTTGTAGATATTTATAGAATGATTGAAAAAAACACCCAATTGGCAGCCCTTACATAAGGTCCGCACGTAAATACTCCATGCGACCCATGTGTTTGGTATGTAATCAAAGACCTCGAGCAGTGAACTGCTGGCGGAATAATCAAGTGTACTATCGTACCCGCTGCGATAGCTGTATCAAAAAGAATAAAAAAATAAAACCAGTGGTGCCTAGATGGCAACTCAATGGCTATAAGAAAAAAGTCTCATGTGATCGCTGCGGCTTTAGATCCAGACACTCTGCACAACTGCTGGTCTATCATGTAGACGGCGATTTATCAAACTGCACAATGAAAAATTTGCGTACAATTTGTCTAAATTGTTCAATTGACGTTACACGTTCTGACCAACCCTGGCGTCCAGGCGATCTCGAACCAGACACATGACTTGTTGATACAACACATCCAACGATCCGTTGTTGTCTAGAACAGCATCAAATTCAGTGCCTACCCAAGCTGTTTCCGAAGCATGTATATTCAGCTGATCCATTTTCATTTTGCTAATAGCCCAAGCCATGTTGCATGGACCAGCATTGACATTGGCTGCGTCTTGAAACCATTCTGGTTCATCTCCCCGTACCACTCTTACCACTTGGCCTCCAGCTGATCTTATGGCTGTGATTTCATTGGGGAAACGCACGTCTGAAATTACAACATTGTCTCGAGAATTACGCAATTTATTCTCCAAGCTTGCTATCCATATATCATCGTGAAAATGTTTTCTGCAGACTTCAGTGCCCCAATGTTGCAACACCCAACGTGGAGTAAGTTGCGAAATTGCCAGTCGTTGACTCCACCATAGATCCAATCGCTCTCTCCATTCTCTGGCTTCTTTGGTACGACCTTCTAGCATGGTACGATCCCAACCAAAAACTTGGCTCACAGCGTCTTTGAGACTGTTGGCAAAACTTTCTCTACGAAAACCATGAAAATTCACTAGATAATCTGCAATGGTATCTTTGCCTGATCCAATAAAACCACAAACACCAATAATCATCGAAGTTCCTTTACCTTGAGATATTGCAATGTATCTTGCAGCATTGATATCTGGCGCCGACAATCTTCCAGAGCATTGTGTGTGGCCGGTGGGGACTCTAAGTCCGGCCAAAGAGCAAACACTGTTCTGCTATCTCGTACAGAAAAATACTGCCAAGGCAATGCCTTGTTGAGACTTTTGTACGCATGCTCTAATATGGTCATATCGTAGGTTGGGCCTTGTGCCCAAACACATTTGGCTTTCCACACAATTCGAGTGAGTCCGTCCAGTGCTTCGGCCAAAGGCACACGCCCTTGCTCGCCAAACGCTTCTTGTTTCGCTGCTGCTGGTTGAGTGGCCCACCATTCTATGGTACTGTCTTGTATGCTACGTTCGGTTTGACTTTCCAAGTCTACTCTCACATAAAAACTGTGGTCAGCATAGTAGCCCGAGCCTAAAGGATCAAAGCCTTGGGCAGCAATGGTCAGTATTGTGGTATCAGGACCGGTACCTAGTCCCTCGATATCAAGCATGATGTGCATTTTGCCAGTGTAGCAAAATGTCAGCTAGATGTCAATCAACCAATGACCCAAGTCAGCGGTTGCGAAGCATCTACGTAGTTGACCAGTTGCCCAATCAGTTCATCTTGAGCTGTTTTGGCTTCGGTCTTCATTGCTGTGCCGTTTAGCTGGCCGCCACCCTGCGGTCCGGCTATGGTACCAAACTTTTCACGTGCTTCGCCTATGATCATTTTGCAAGTGGCAACCATGTAATCACGAATCCATTGAACAATTTGATAGTCACTCAACAGTTGAATTTCAGGTTTGAGTTGGTAAGTCCACAGCAACACTGCTTCGCCTGTGTTTTTGGGATCACGAATCAACTGCAGCTTCTTGGTCACAGGGTTATAGGTATAATTCATGTAGCCGCCAAACATTCTAGCAGCCAGTTCAGTGTACTGACTGTAAAAATCATACGTGGCAAGACCGCCAGCTACGTTGAAATTCATGAGATAAACTTGCAAACTGGCCTGTGAGAATGGATCAAAATTTGATGCAAAAGGTCCTGTGGCATCACCAAATGTTCTACGAAACACCTGTCTCACACTCATTACTTCTTGCGGCAAGGTATAAATGTTTTCATCCTTGACAAGGTAAAAGAAAATGTAAGCTTCTTCATAGGCATTGTTGGCGCGCTGCCGATAAGTGCCTATGGTTTTTTGATAGGCAATTTCCAAATGTGCTGGATCAAGTTCAAGATCAATGATTTGACTGCCCAGCATTAGCTGGCAATACTCGATCAAATTTTGTTTAAGTTCACGCAGTGTGTCTTGCTGTTCGGACATGATCCTATATTTAGTCATTACCACGCCTTGAGTATCACAAGACTTTCTGTGCCTCTAGCATTCCATTGTGTTTCTGTGGTAGTCAGCTCTTTGAAAATTTTACGAGCAGCTGGTTTGCCTGCTGCAACAATGGCTTTGACTACGTCTGCGGGTTTGCGAACAGTTTTTTGTTGCGTTTCGCTGGTGCTGTATCCAATGATTGAGTTGTTTTTTACAGTAAACACCTTGGCATACTCATCGGCTACAACATGAATCAGTTTGCGTTTTTTAGTATCATAGAGCCAGGCTTCAGTTTTGTCTACTAGTTGGGCAGCAGGCAGTGATTTCAATTTGAGTTCTGCAAATTCAGTCAAGATTTTGAATTTGGCAGCACGTTTTTCTGGACTTACGGGTTTGACTTTGCGTGGCTTGCGTTCTACTTTTTTGATCTGCACGTAGGCACCGCAGTCGTCAATTACAATTTCGCAGAATTTCACAATGTTACGCAATTGGATTTTGGTAAAGCGATAACCCTCTACCAACTGTGCATCACGCGCTGCTTGCACTGCTTCGAACTCTTCTAGTCTACGCTGCCATACCCCTCGGATATCCGACACCATCTGTGGAGCAATATTCATGGCTCTGATCACTGACACTGGCTTGAAGTCAGCTGTAATTTTGCATCCACCAGCTACAAACTCATCAAATAATCCCTCTAGCTCGCCTGCGCACTCTGCAACTTTTTCCCGCAGACGATCTTGAATTGTGGGTCTAAACAACTCAGGTTTGGCTGCTTCTTCGGCCTTGGCTTGTTGTTTTACGGCCAAAATGTCGGTAATGCTTTTATTCAGTTTGAGTTGTTCACTGTCAGTGAGTTCTAAGCCCATGTCTGCCATGCGGCACAACCATCCAGTGGTGGGTCTGATTTGACTGTCAGGAATCGCGCGAACCAATTTGGCATCTTTGCTGCGCTGATGCCTATCTAGATACTCTACAATAAAATCTTTGGCTTCTTTTTTGGTGTAAAAATAACCGTACCAGTTGAAAGCTCTGGTCAATGAGCTAAGTCTGGTATCTGTGGGCTGCACTGCCCACCGCGGTTCTTCGCCTACGTATTTGGTGTCAGGATTGCGCGGATTAAGAGGTTTGATCACGGCAGCAGATTTCATACAGGCTCCTTTGATTGCAATTATAGCACCTTGCCAATATCCGGTCAACCTGCCCATAAATACTCAATTATGCCACGGCTTAGCCTTTATCGTCCCAATCGCACTCGAGATTACCAATTTCTAGATCGTACCATTTCAGAAATGTACACAGTGGGAGGTCTTGACATCTTTGTGCACAAATACATGGGTCCACAGACCGGCGGGCAAGATTCTGCACTGTCAGGTAACGGGGATGCCACTCAGCCCATCTACGAAGATTTGGATGTACTCAATATCCAAGATTTACTACTTTTAGAAAATCGAGATCGTATCTACGATCCAGATATCTATGTCATGCGGGGAGTTTATCGTGTACAAGATGTAGATTTTGATCTCACGCAATTTGGTTTGTTTTTGAACACAGATACATTGTTCATTACCTTTCATTATAACGACATGCTTGATACCTTTGGCCGCAAGCTTATGGTAGGCGACGTTTTAGAAGTACCCAATCTCAAAGACTACAATCCGTTGAACACAGCCTTGCCCTTGGCTTTGCCAAGATACTATGTGGTGCAAGATGCAGCATTTGCGTCTGAAGGTTTTTCTGTGACTTGGCAACCACATCTTTGGCGAGTAAAAGCCTCGCCGTTGACCAATGCTCAAGAGTATAAAGACATTTTGGATAAACCTTTTGTGGCCGAGTACATTTGGGATCCAGGTGATTTTTATCCCATGGGATCTATTGTAAACTACGGTGATGTTTACTACCGTGCCATCCAAAATGTGCCCGCAGGAACAGAGATCGGCAACACCATCTATTGGATGGAATATGAACCTCCTTCAATATCTGACATGCAAAGTACCAGACCCAAGGACTATGAAATCAACGACGCAATTCTGGCACAGGCCAACGTAGAGGTGCCTACTTCAGGCTATGATGTAAAAGATTTCTACATAGTGCCCACTCTCGAAGACGGTGAGCCAGCCAATCCGGTAGGTCTAGGTGCGGGATCAACAGTAACAGTGGATGGCACTCAAGGTGGACAAAATGTCACTCCCCGAGCTGATGGATACACTGCTGGCTATCTCACTGGCGACGGTATACCTCCCAATGGTTTTCCGGTTACCCCCGGTGTGAGTTTTCCTGCCAGTCCTGTATCTGGCGATTACTGTTTGAGATTGGATTACAAACCCAATCGCCTGTTTAGATATGATGGGCGGAGGTGGATCAAGATTGAGGAAAAAGTTCGTACACAACTGGACAACGGTCCAGTTAATCAAACTCTACGCTCAGGCTTTGTCAACAATACATACACTACCAATACCAATGACATGGGTGCCATACCACAGCGACAGAGTTTAAGCGAGGCACTGCGGCCCAAAGCCGATAACGGCGACCAAGGTGGTAATTTGCCGCCCAATCCGCCACCACCTTATTCAAGATAACACAAATGGTTTCTCAATATTTTTATGACGAACAAATACGCAGGTTCTTACTGCAATTCACCAGAGTATTTTCTGGTTTTCAAGTAATGTACAGTAACGAAACTGATGGTGTGAACGAGGCTGGTCTGTTGAGAGTACCAGTTCGCTATGGCGATGCCAGTCGCAATCCTCAAACCATCATACAAGAAAATTCTGCCAGTGCTTTACCATCCACCCCATTGATGACATTCTATATCACTGCACTGGAATATGACCGTCCCAGAATACAAGAGCCTTACTTTGTGGATCGTTTTGCAGTGCGACAAAGAACCTACGATGAGGCTACCGAAACTTATGAAACCACACAAGGTAATGCTTTTACCGTAGAACGACTGATGCCCGTACCTTACAAGCTTACAATGAATCTAGACATCTGGACATCCAACACCAGTCAAAAACTGCAGTTGTTGGAACAAATACTCACACTGTTCAATCCCAGTTTAGAAATACAGTCAACTGACAATTATATTGATTGGACCAGTCTTTCAGTGATGTACTTGGATCGTGTAAATTGGACTAGCCGAACCATTCCTGTAGGCACAGAAAATCCCATTGACATTGCCACACTTACTTTTAGCATGCCTATTTGGATATCATCGCCGGCCAAGATCAAAAAACTGGGTGTGGTAGAACGCATAATTGCTGGCATATTCGACGCCCAAGGCAATGCAGTAGACGCCATAACCAACAATGATTTGCTACTGGGAACCAGGCAGATGTTTACTCCATGGAGTTACAAGTTGGTAGTAATAAACAACAAGATTCAAATTCTGCCTGAAAAAACTGTTGTGCCTAATGGCAGCTACGAAGATTTGAATCCAACCAGTTTAGTGTCCGATAGTCCATTGTTATGGCCTGCTGTGATAGGAGCGCTGGGAGTTTTACGTCCAGGTATCAGTCAAATTCGATTGAATCGTCCACCTATTGGTGCCAATGACACTAGTCCGGCTATTGTAGGAACCATTGTTATTGACCCCAACGACGACCGATTGGTATTTTTTGATGTTGACCAAGACACCGCACCGCAAAACACAATCCTAGCCATTAGTGCCATTATCAAT
>Ga0194123_10006814_pt1 | contig 11647 bp, 11 predicted proteins | sample TA2MahsurfametaG_5_FD_155479 | JGI IMG/M metagenome (GOLD analysis project Ga0194123, IMG submission 155479) | Freshwater microbial communities from Lake Tanganyika, Tanzania - TA2015023 Mahale A surface | ecosystem: Environmental > Aquatic > Freshwater > Lake | place: Tanzania: Lake Tanganyika... | reverse complement strand
AGGGATAGGAGAATACGCGTACACAACCCCATCAGATGAGTGTTTTTAGAAGACTTGGTCCAGGATGTCTGGTATAAGTAGTCTCGAAGTTGAGAACGATGCGAAACACTAACAACAGCCATTAAGACTTGCGCGAATGAAATAGTTTGATCCATCTTCACAAACTTTCCAACACCGAACTGCTCATTATGATGTAGTGATGAGAATATATCGATGAGGTGATTAGGGGGAGATTGGATGAGTTCACGCCAAAGCTTAATCCCGACTAATCGGAGCTCATCAGATGATATTGCATGTATTTTGATGGCTTTAGCCCAATATTGAGTAGTCGTGATAACGGCACTTTGAAAATCAGATGTATAGGTATAAAAGGCACTATTCTCTGATAAGTCTATGAGCTTATCGGCTTTAATACCACCTAAACCATCGGATACATAGCGTATCGTGCTGCCATTAGGGGAATTACAGAGCATCTCAATGGGGCTGACTGTATCAAGAAGTGAGGAATCGTTGTGACTGAGATTGAGATTAGGACCAAATGCTGTTTTTTGTGTATTAGGTGCTTGATAATTGAGATATTTGGCAAGACCGAGATAGGAGCCGTGAATAGTAAGATCTGGGTAGACATAAGAGAGGTTATCCTGGATCGAGCCCCTCCAGCCAATATCAACAATCATAATTGAAGAGGCATCTGGCTTTAAGCCACTTTGTAATAAATACTTCTTGAGCTGATCTCTCTGGCTATCGCGTTCTTGCTTGACATGCAGTAGGAAGTTTGGATCACAGAAGAGCGCGATTATACGTTTATCCTTCCACGGGTAAGAGATTGGAGTAGATGCGTCGATACCATACAAGTCTAGAAGTGGGCTCAACACTTGTAGATCTAACTGCAGTGATGCAGAAAATGCCTGCATAGACTGAGTGCTATACAGGGACCAGAGGCGCATTAGTTCATCGGTTGTAATTTCCCGAAGAGATGCACAGAAAGTCGATAGACGACTCACCTCAACAATATTTGAGGGAGGCAGTTCGTGGCCACCATAAGAGTTAGAGTAGAACAGATTTGCAAATACTTGACTAAAGAACTCACCCTCTCTAGTGAAGAATAGAATACTTTCGCATTGATTAATTATTGCTTGCTCGGCAATATGAAGAGAGAAGCCAATAAACAGTGGCGACATCTTTAAGCCGAGCTTAAATGAGTCGGCATTTATTATTTCATCAGAAATGCCAATACTGCTGGTAAAATCAACGATCGACTTAAGTAGTGCGGATCGATCTGAGAACTGATGCTGTAACTTCTGTGCTCGTACTGACATGGCTGTCGGCTTATAATGAATAGAATCGAAACCGGCCTTGCGAGGCATAGAGAAGTCAGAGTGAAGATTGTCACCAATATGCAGAAATCGACGATCAGGTTGCCATAGATTTAGAACATGCTCAAATAAACGGCCAGAACGCTTGTTCAGCTTTAGCTCAGCAGATGACAGCCCTTCTGACACAAGTGAAGACAGGCCATGGTGGTCTAGGATATTTGTTAACTGTGCTGAGGACATATAGAAGTCTGACAAGAAAATCCTTCGTCTTGCTGGATAGCTAGCCAACAACGAGTGAATGGTAGGATCAGGGAACGAGCTATCCTTCTCGGTTTGGATTTCAAAGCTTACAAGAGCTTGTATGAGTTCCTCGTAATCAGATAAGGGGCTTACAAGAATTCTCTTGAGCAATAGATTCATTACATCTTCGATGATATACTCCTGATCGGATCCTTGTGTTTCAGATTGTTTGCCTAGGCTAGCTTCAACATTTCGTCGTTCTTCTAATAAACAGTAAGGACTCGTGAAGCGAGAATGAAGTTGCTTCGCTAGTAACAACCAAAGATAACGACAGGTCGCCAGCTTTGTCGCATCAGGTGCACAGTGACGCCTTAATAAGGTATCCCAGACGTCGACTGTTACAAGATCGTAATGCATTTTCTAGAGATTTATACCAGCGAATTTGGAAATGCAGCGAACAACAAAGTATCGTAATTGTGAAGGAATCAGGCGCCTAATAAAAGAGCGGAGTTTGCTGGCTCGATATGTAGGTATCAGCGCAGATGGTAAACGATGCGTTATCGAGTTGGGTGCCAATAGAGGCTTATCATAGAGCGGAGATATCATGGCTTCAGGCGGCTGAAAACCTTGAAGAATTGCAGAGACGGCATCACAGAACTGCTTAGTTTCATCGGATAAAGAATGGTTTTGCATAAAATTAACTCCACTCTGTCCAAGCATATGTCTTTCAGTAGGGTTTTCCAACAGGAATATCAGCTTACTCGCGAGAGCTTCTGGATTCGGCCTTCCCAGCAACATCGCGGTAGATGGAAAGTCGTAGATAGTATTAGAAGCAAAGAGGTCGACAACCGGCAGACCACATGCCATCATTTCAAACGGTATGCGGGAAGGATTTGATGCACTAATACAAAGCCCGATGCTGGAGCGTGAGTACAGTTCACTACATTGATGAATATCTAGAAGACCAAGCCATTGAAACCGTTCCTTGTAGATTTTGGGAGGTTGATGTGAAGAGCCATAGAGAATAATATCGGTATCAGGATGATGATATTTAACGATGTCCAGAGTTTCCAAGCCAAGCTGTGTGCATCGCCTTGGCTTGTCAGGCTGATAAATAAAACAGATCGACTTTGACCGCTCGGTAGATGGTTTATTCGCATAGATTTGTAAGTCGGCGCCAAAGTTGGTATAAAAAGAATTGATGGCGAATTGATCATGCAGACGTTTCTGAAGCCATCTTCCAATCGTTATTGGTATCAATCCATAAGTATACGAGTTTTCAGCTTTAATATAAGTATCGCCAACTGGGTTAAATGAAGCCTCCCAGTCTTGAACGAAATAAGCTTTTATACATTGATACGGTAAGTCTCGAACATGCTGAGCTGAATACCAGACTGTTGCAATAGCTAAGTCTGGCTCAGTAATGGAGTGCCATCCATAGTAAACATGAGTAAATTTATAACCAAAAGCCTGATATAGTTCGTTAACTGCAGATGATGTTAGGCTTCGTGACTGACTCTCTAAATAGAGATAACAAGTGTGTCCTTCAGTCTCAAGTGCATGGGCACACTGCAAAATAGTTCGGTGTCCACCCGATCCGATAATTAATGTAGGGATTAACCAGGCAATATGAGCCATTGAGATTATGAACAGAGAAATGGGTGATTGGTGATGTCGGAAATTTGCTGTATAGGATACATTGATTAAAGCCTTGAATCAGTGTGTAATGATCTAGGCTGATAACGGCGCAAGCACCTTCTTATTAAGCCAGTGAAGCCTATTAGCTGCGCAAAACGTGAGGTTATAAATAATCTAATTGCGAGCTTGCGTACGAGAAATTTTAGGCTGGCTGTATCCGCACAAAGTTGTTCAATGGCAAGAGTAGAATTTGCTAACTTATCCGCAAGGGTGACATTAGCCATTTTGAGTTTTTCTATCTCTTTAGACATCATACTTATGGTTGCGAGTCTTTGATCAAGTGTAGCAGCTTGCCAGTCAAGAGTATCAACAAGATATCGGAGATTAGTCAGTGATTCAAAGAGCTTGCTAGGAATACCATTAGCTGCAGAAAACTTTTGTAGAAACCACTGATCAAGCTGTAGTGGCTGCATCCAGATAGTAGTGAGACTTGGTGAATTAGAATTAAGGCAAGACAATGCTAAAAGTGTAGCAAGAGGTGATAGTGACTGATTCTGAAGACAAGCGTTAATATACACAGGACAATCAGCTTGTAGCGTCAGATGTGGATCCTGTACTTGTATTGAGGACGACAGTTTCTTAAGAGATAGTGCGCTAATAAACGCATTTTCATGAATATGGCGCCAATGATCATCTTCCGAAAGGGTATTAGAGGGATGTACCCGGTATTTTAAAAGTGGCTGCTTGAGCCAAGTTACTTTGACTTCGCTAATAATGTTGATAATTGAAAACCAGTCATGTGTATATCGAAGGGGTAATAAGTTAGTAAAATGATGGAGCTGATCACGAGAGAAAACAAAGTTTGACGTAGATACAGCAAGATTGCCTGCCAAGAACCACGCAGAAGTAGGTGCACTTTCGCACCATTGATGGAGTTTTTGATACTCTTGTAGACGTTGAGAATTACCTGGTAGTGGATTGGAATTGCTATCAATCCATTCAACATCAGTAAAACAAAAGCTACTATAATTTTGTTGCATAAATGGAATAATAGATTGTAGTCGCTTCGGCGAATATAAGTCGTCTGAATTTAAGATTGCAATATAATCGCCATTGGCTTGGCATATTCCACGACTAATTGTCTTATGAGCGCCAAGGTTGACATCATTTCGAAGGGCAACGATATTAGGACTATTAAATGACCTTATGACGTCCCACGAGCTATCTGTAGATGCATCATCAACGACAATAATCTCTATATCAGTATAAGTCTGCGATAAGGCAGTCTCAATTGTTTCCCCAATATAAGCATCGTGTTGATATGAAGGGATTACAATGCTTACAAGGGGCATGATGGTGGATTCTCTTAGTTAGTTGGGATTGAATAGCTTCTGAGCGCCAAAAGGACTGGAAGTGCGTATGTATTGATTCATAAGAAGTGTGAAAACCTTATAAGGCAGAAATCTGATGGGAACTCGAAGAACAAGAACTAACAAAACAACGTACCAGGATAATGTTTTATTATGGGCACAGAGTAAATAGAAGTTAACTTCGTTAAGGGCGTATTGAACGCCATGTCTTCGTCTTCGATGCTGTTCATCAACTCGTGCAAAGACAACGGGTCGTGACAGGTTTGCAAGTGAGTAGCCACGTTTTAAAACACGTAACCATAAATCATAATCTTCGAATCCAGGGACAGAGCGATAGTTACCAACACTAAGTATTATTTCTTTTCTAAAGAAAGCTGCTGGGTGATTTATGGGATTGCGAAATACAGTGGACATCTGGAGTTTAGCGGTATATGGTGGGACATTGCGGATGCCTAATAGATCGCAAGAGTCTGCTTCAAACTCAGCCAAAGGAGATGAAAGCACAGCAACTTCAGGGTGGTTGATCATATAACTTAACTGTTCGACTGCTCGATTTGGTGTGCAGATATCATCAGCATCTACTCTCATAACATAATCATAGTAGCAATAAGTTAGACCTCGGGCGAGTGTTGGTCCAACACCAAGATTTGATGAAGCTTGTAAAAGAGTGTAGTGGCATTCAATATTGTTCTCAATAACTTCTTTGAAGATATCACTACACGGGCCATCGATGCAGATGACAAGATCACTACAAGGATGAGTTTGTTCACGGATACTTGCCAGGGATTTAGCAAGAGTAATTGGTGATTCCCAAGGAGCTACAGGAATAAGAGAGCTATATGGTGGCAGTTCTTTGTTCATGCTATTAAAGCAGCAAGTATGGATTTACAGTTTCTTTTTTTCTCAGGTTCGAAAAGGATCCATAATAGTGGTTTAATGAGCATTCGGAATGTTTGGTCAATCTTAATTTGAAGACTAACTTCTTGGATAAACCAAAGGTTCTTTAGATTCTTGATGGAATAGTAGTGCCTAAAGGGTGAATAGTATTGCATTCCAATCATTTTGCACAATGGATTTGGATGGATTTGACCAAATCTTTGGTATAGGATCGCACTCTTAGATGTATGTATTAAGAAGCCCTTTCTCAACATAATGGAGCACCACGCAAGATCAAGAAAGTCTACTTCGAGATTAGGAGGTAAGTAGCGTAGATGATGCCATTGGCTCAGTCGGAAGGTTAATCCAGACAGTATCAGTGAATAAACAGGAGACGGCAATCCCTGAATAAGTATATTTTTATGAACTTTCATTCGCTCAATATCCCAGACAATTGGTCCTATTATATTTATGTTTTTGGAGCCAAGTCTTATCAGTTCGCTGCCAATTAGCCGGAGTGATTCAATTGAGATTAGACTGTCTTGATCGAGAAGCGTGACAATATCATAATTACTTGTTTCAGATAGAATAGAAACTGCTGAGTTTATGGCACCCGCGATACCTTGCTGATTTGCATTAAGGATATAGTAATTAGATAGATTTCCGATCGTCATATCTAGACTCTCATTGTTATCGACAAGAAATAGGTCAAAGCCAGCATTTCTCAAGCTAGACCAATAGATCTTGGCAGATTTTAGAACATCCCCGTAGATTGGTATAACAATCACATGTTTATATGGATTAGGCAGATTTCCCGATTCGTCCAAGATCATACCCCCCCTTCGTAAGAACCATATGGCACCAGGCTTGATTATGCAAGTACCAATCGACCGTAAGAGACAGGGCCTCTTTAAAGTTATAGCGGGGTAACCAATTTAATTGAGTATTCAGTTTACTTGCATTGATAGCATAACGCCGATCATGACCAGGACGATCTGGGACAGGAGTAATTAAATGGGAATACGGTAGTTTTTTAGGTATTTTCTGATCTAATAGGTTGCAGATTGCTTCAACGACTTGTTTGTTTGTTCTCTCACTGCAACTGACATCAGTTTCGGTACTAACAGAGCCACCAATGCAGTAGCTCTCACCTAAACGACCAAAGAGAGCTGCCTTTAGCAACGCGTCGACGTGATCATCTACATACAACCAATCACGCACATTCGCACCGTCTCCGTACAGTGGAATCGGCTCACCAGCAAGCGCTTTGAGAATCACAACTGGAATGAGCTTTTCCGGAAACTGCCAAGGGCCAAAGTTATTAGAACAGTTGGTGAGCACTACAGGCAAACCGTATGTATGGTGCCATGCGCTCACTAAGTGATCACTGGCAGCCTTGCTAGCCGAGTAGGGACTTCGTGGATCGTAGGGGGTAGTTTCTGTGAAAAGACCTCTCGTTCCTAAGGAACCAAAGACTTCATCAGTGCTGATGTGATGCAAACGAAAATGCTCACGCCGCTCAGTTGGAAGTTGCTCCCAATGACCACGCACGGCCTGAAGCAAGTTAAAGGTACCGATCACATTACTTTCGATAAATGTGCCCGGTCCGTCAATAGAACGGTCGACATGACTCTCAGCGGCCAAGTGCAGCACAAGATCAGGGTCAGCCTCAGCCACAGCAGCAGCCGTGGCCTGCGCATCAACAAGATCAGCTTGCAGTAAGTGGTGACGGGGAACAGTCGAACCTGCGGAGCCAAGCGAATGCAAGACCTGCTCAATACCCGTCAGATCACTGGCATAGCTAATCTTATCAAGGTTGTAGACAGTTGCCTCGCTGTCTACCAGCAGTCGTCTCACTACGGCGCCACCGATGAAGCCTGCTCCACCAGTCACTAAAATTCGGGAGATACTCTCCGGTAACAAAGGTGAGGTCACAAGCTGGTTTTGAGGACTCCTGTCATCAGAGTAGTAGAAAGCGCTCAAAGGGTTGAAGGCAGCTCATAAGACCGTCTGCTCCATAACAGACATTAGGGAACTACGCCAGTGCTGAGGATGCAAACCTAGGGCCATGCGGGTTGCCTGGCAGTCCAGCACTGAGTAGCTGGGACGCCGAGCCGCTGTGGGGTACTCGGCTGTGGTCGTAGGCCTTAGAGCGGCAACGTTCTCCAATAATCCAAAGGTCAGACCCAGCTCTCCGATAGCCACAGCGAAGTCATACCAACTGGCAACACCGGCATCACCCCAGTGCATGATCGGAGGAAGCGGTGCCTCTGAGGCAAGCACTTTCCAACAGGCTGCCGCCAAGCCGGCGGTGGCCGTCGGAGAACCCACCTGATCCGCCACCACCGCGAGCTCTGTGCCCGAAGCTGCCCGCTCACGATGAAGGCGCAGCATGGTGAGCATAAAGTTCCTACCGACAGGTCCATACAGCCAAGCCGTACGCAGCACAACCACCCGATGTTCATGGTCCAGTTGCTCCAGCACGGCCTGTTCTCCGGCGGCTTTGCTAGCCCCATAAACATTAAGCGGATCCGGTGTCTGCTCCGGGAGATAAGGAGAACCTTGCGCACCGTTGAACACAAAATCGGTACTGATCTGCAGCAGCCGGCCTCCTGTGCACTGCAATGCCTTCGCCAATGCCAGAGGTGCCGCGGCGTTCACAGCGTAAGCAAGTTCTGGTTCCGCCTCAGCCAGATCTACAGCTGTGAAGGCCCCTGCATTGATCACCCAATCCGGGCGCAGCTGCTCCACCAATTCGCTACAAGCAGCCGGATCTGCGAGATCGAGAGGAACCAAACCGGGGCCGCCGGTTCGGCTCGTCGCGATCAGCTCGACAGGGGCTGGCAGAGATCCGAGCTCATCTTGTAGCACCAAGGCCTGACCCAACTGTCCGGTAGCGCCAGTAATCAGAACACGCATGGCTGATTCATCAGAAGCGGCGCAACGGCATCCTTCTCGGAAAGCAAGGGCTGTATAGCTCCAGGGCTACCACCAAGCGCTGGCCAGGCAATCGCCAGCTGCGGATCATTCCAGCAGAGGGATTGCTCACAATCGCGATACCAAAAATCTGTAGTCTTGTAGAGCACATCAGCATTCTCACTAATAGTCAGAAAGCCGTGTGCAAAACCCTCTGGTACCCAGAGCTGTTGATGGTTAACCGCAGAAAGCGTGGCGCCTACCCAATGGCCAAAGGTGGGTGAGGAACGACGTATATCAACCGCAACATCGAAGATCTCTCCAAAAACACATCGCACCAGTTTCCCCTGGGGGTGGGGCGGAATTTGATAGTGCAGCCCACGGAGAACGGAGCGTCTGGACCGGGAATGGTTATCCTGAACGAAGTTGGGCACCACTTGCCCATCGGCCTCAAGAGCATCAATGAACCCGCGTTGATTCCAGCTTTCCAGGAAAAAGCCCCTGTCATCACTAAGAACCGTTGGCGTGATCAGGAGAGGTCCTGATACCGGGGTTCCTTGAGTGGTGTAAAGTCTTTGGATGTTCATCAACGCCGGTGCAGGGGAGATAGATCCTGATCGAGAAGCTGCAACAGATAGTCGCCATAACCACTCTTGCGCAGAGGATGGGCAAGAGCGGCTAACTGATCATCACTGATCCAGCCACTGCGCCATGCAACCTCTTCTGGGCAACCCACCTTGAGGCTCTGACGGTGCTCTAACGTGCGAATATAGCTAGAAGCTTCGTGCAATGAATCACAGGTACCAGTATCCAACCAAGCCATGCCTCGGCCCATCAAATGAACTTGCAATAAACCCTCTTGAAGATACTGAAGGTTGAGATCAGTGATCTCCAATTCACCCCGAGCTGAGGGCGTCACTCTGCGAGCCCTCTCCACCACGGAATAATCATAGAAATACAGCCCTGTCACAGCGTAGCGCGACTGAGGGTGCGACGGTTTCTCCTGAATGCTCAGTACCCGCCCCTCGCTATCGAACTCCACCACGCCATAGCGCTGGGGATCTCGCACGGGATAGGCGAAAACGGTAGCTCCGGCATCACTGGAATCTCGATATGCATGAAGCGTGTCGCCATGGAAAAGATTATCGCCAAGCACCAATGCTGCAGGGGAATTATCCAAAAACTCGGCACCGATCAGAAACGCCTGGGCAAGGCCATCAGGGCTGGGCTGTATGGCGTAACGGAGATCAATCCCCCAGGCAGCACCGTCGCCTAATAAGCGTTGAAATGCAGGCTGATCCTGGGGTGTACTGATAATCAGGACTTCGCGGATTCCAGCCAACATCAAGGTGGTTAGCGGGTAATAGATCATCGGCTTGTCGTACACCGGGAGCAGCTGTTTACTCACCGCCCGGGTGATGGGGTGCAGCCGAGTGCCAGAACCACCGGCCAGGATGATGCCCTTGCGCTGTTGAGACATCACGACCAGCCGACTGAGAAGATGTTGGCATGGATACGATTCGCCTGATCACCCATGCTCCAGGTGCTCCGGGCCTGCGCTGGCTCGGCTTGGGGCCTGGACTGAAGCCAACGCGTGGACTCTGGAAGCTGCAGCGCCTGCTTAATCAGCACACCTTCTGGGCGCAGGGCCGATCGATCAGGGCGCTCCGGCAAATGTTGGCAGGAAGTGCTGCAGTAGTCAGTCTGTGGCACGGGAAGCGGCTGGTGGGGTTTGCCCGGGCAACCAGCGATGGCGTTTTTCGTGCAGTGCTTTGGGACGTCGTCGTACCAGACGATCTGCAAGGCCAAGGGCTCGGGCGACAGCTCGTCCAAGGTTTGCTTGCGGCACAAACTCTTCGGAATGTCGAGCGGGTGTATCTCATGACCACCAACAGCGCAGGCTTCTACGAACAACTCGGCTTCCACAGAGTGGAGGAACAACAGCTTCTGAAGCGTTAAGACGGTGGCAGAGCCGCCATCAAGCTGCCCATCTCGATCGCCTGCAGGCCGTAGCTCCAGCCCAGGTTGCTCTTGATGCCAGCACGCTCGAGCGCCTGCTGCATCGTGTCGGTGGTGAGTACACCGAAGATCACGGGAACGCCGGACTCGCGGCTCACGGCAGCCACGCCCTTGCTCACCTCGGCCACCACCACATCGAAGTGGGGCGTGTCGCCACGGATCACGGCACCCAGGGTGATCACCACCTGGTAGCGGCCGCTGGCGGCGAGCTTCTGGGCCACCAGCGGGATCTCAAAGCTGCCGGGCACCCAGGCGGTGTCGAGCTGGGTGCTGCTGGGCGAGGTGTCGATGCCGTGGCGCGAGAGGCAATCCAGACAGCCGCTCAGCAGCTTGGCGGTGACCAGATCGTTGAAGCGGGCCACCACGATCGCGATCCGCAGCGACTGGGCGCCAACGAACTGGCCTTCAAAAACGGTCACGCGGGCTAGCCGTGAAGTGGCAGCAGCCTACGAACGCGCGGCTTCAAGCCACCGCGGCCTCAGGCCACGAAGTAGCTCATGCCCCAGTTCACGAGCACCAAGGCCACCCAGGCCAGGCCGCCCAACAGGATCAGACGGTTGGAGCGGCCGCTGGTGTCGTCGCTGGCGTACAGCACGGGCACAGCCACGATCAGGGCGAACGACATCACCACCAGAGCCAGAACGGTGAGGGTGTTGAGGATCGTCATGGAACAGCGGCGGCGCCGGCCGAGCAGTTGATGGATTCTCCCACGCTGGTTCAAGGCGAGCGGCTGGGCGCGGCGGGATCCTTTACAAGTTGTGGCCCGCGCGAGTGTCCGGATTTCTGTACGTAACATACAGAAATCCGGACAGTGGCAGGAAGTCATCAACGGCAGGCCAAGCCGCTCCACCTACGATCGGGAGCCCGCCAACTGGTCTTGACCGCATCCTCCCCGCAGCAGCCGGAGCTGGCCCTGCAGGGAACGCTGTTTGCGGTTGAGACCAGCCCAACGGCGCAGGATTCAGCAGCAACGCCGGCTCCCGACGCGGCGTGTGACCCGCTCAACGCCACCGCTCTCGCGGAGGACGCCAGCCGCCGCCCGCGCCAGCGCACCCAACCCGCATCCCTCGCCAACGACGCCCCTACTGGTGTCAACGAAGCGAGCACCGAAGCCGACACCAACGAAGCCAGCGACAACGACAGCCACAGCGATCTGCCCCCCTGGCATCACCACAGCCTGGTAGCCCCCGAGCAGCTCACCCCGATGCTGCGCCACTACGTGGAGCTCAAGGCCGCCCATCCCGAGCGGGTGCTGCTCTATCGCCTAGGCGA
>Ga0194123_10006812_pt1 | contig 11648 bp, 11 predicted proteins | sample TA2MahsurfametaG_5_FD_155479 | JGI IMG/M metagenome (GOLD analysis project Ga0194123, IMG submission 155479) | Freshwater microbial communities from Lake Tanganyika, Tanzania - TA2015023 Mahale A surface | ecosystem: Environmental > Aquatic > Freshwater > Lake | place: Tanzania: Lake Tanganyika... | reverse complement strand
ATTTTAATCGCCATTGCTCTGCCAAACTTCCTTGGAGTCCAGAGAGACGCACGCGTGTCGTCAGTTAAAAACAATCTTTCCAATATTATTAAAGAATGTGGTGTACGAGAGTCACGCGGAAATCCTGCGGATATGGGTAATGCCACTCGGGTTGAAATTGCATCATCTCTCACTACAATTAGCGGCTATGAGATGAGTGGCTTCCCACTTGCCGCTACACAAGCTAACCTAGTACCACCTGCGGTTAATGCAGCCTTCGGTGTTCCAGTGACAATTGGTAACGCAGCCACACTCACATGTTATGCGGCTGCAGGCAACCCTATCGCAACCGAGAGGGCCAACTATCTAACATACTCTATTTTTTATGACAGAGCAAGTGGCCAAGTAATCAAGCAGTGTAACGGACCAGTATCGGCATATAGGGAGGGTTGTTTTGTGAATGCCAACCTAACCGGTGGCGTTATTCCTGGTGGCGGTGCTGCTGGCTTTTGGTAAATTCACCGGTACGGCCAGTCAAAAACTTATCTTACCCTCACTCATATCTAGATGAGCAAAAAGAAACTTTTAATATTATTGAATGAATAGCGCAATTCGCACAATCACAGGAGTGTCAGAATCATATTCACTGAACAATAAGCTTTGTGTAAATTTGCTAAATCTTCGGGAATATCCGCGCTTTGACCTTATGATTTGAATGCATTGCGATACATAGTCAAAAAATGCTTTCCCCACATTTTCGCTATTGCTTAGTTAACAGCCTTTTAGCGCGCAGAAGTGGTAACACTCATATTAGCCGAGCAAATGAGAGAGGGTTTTCTCTAATTGAGCTGGTCGTCGTTATTGCAGTGCTGGCAATTTTAATCGCCATTGCTCTGCCAAACTTCCTTGGAGTCCAGAGAGACGCACGAGTATCGTCAGTTAAAAACAATCTTTCCAATGTTATTAAAGAATGTGGTGTACGAGAGTCACGTGGAAATCCTGCGGATATGGGTAATGGCACTCGGGTTGAAATTGCATCAGCTCTCACTACAATTAGCGGCTATGAGATGAGTGGCTTCCCACTTGCCGCTACACAAGCTAACCTAGTACCACCTGCGGCTAATGCACCCTTCGGTAATCTAGTGACAATTGGTAATGCAGGCACACTCACATGTTATGCGGCTGCAGGCAACCCTATCGCAGCCGAGAGGGCTAACTATCTAACATACACTATTTTTTATGACAGAGCAAGTGGCCAAGTAGTCAAGCGTTGTAACGGACCAGTATCGGCATATAGGGAGGGTTGTTTTGTGAATGCCAACCTAACCGGTGGCGTTATTCCTGGTGGCGGTGCTGCTGGCTTTTGGTAGCACTATTGACAGACAATAATCAGGCATATTATAGAATGAAATGATTAGTTTAGCTTCCAATCGTCTTTAATGGTGGCAAACATAGCTACCATGTAGAGGCATTGATAGGTCTATTTACAGAGGCAAAGCTTCGTTTGTGGGTACAATATGCGTGAATGAGATTGTAAGATTAGGCCAAACACAAATGACGGTTTTACCAGATAAAGGTCAAGGGTGAACGAGAGTTCCATCAGGCCAGTGTGGCCCTGGTACTTCAACATCAAACACGCCGAGCACAAAGCGGAGCAGATCATCCGGAAGGTGTCAGACCGCATTCGGCCCTCCAGGGGCGTACGCCCCTGGAGGCAGCTCAACCAGCTGCTGCATAACCGCCCACTCTCATTGCGCCTGGACCAATGAGTTGGGTCACATCATCAGTTTCACTGGGGTCGGCGACTGGTCTACCGGCGGCTCCGGCTGGAAGGCAAGTCCTTCAATCACACACGGGTGAAACGGATCTGGCGGCAGGAAGGACTGCAGCGGCGCCTGCCTCACCGGCGCAAGCGATCACGTCCTCCTGGAGGCAAGTGGGAACTGTTGCAGGCCGAATATCCCCACCAGGTCTGGGCCATCCGACGACCAGTTCGAGCAGACGATGGATGGGAGAACCCTCAAGTGCCTCAACGTGACCAGTGAATATAGCCGGCTCGCGTTGACCATTCGTGTCGATAGGCGCTCCAGGGCCGTTGAGATGATCAACACGATCGAGGAGCTGCTCAAGCTCTAAGCGCCCACTCATCTGCAAATGGGCACGTCCCGGAATTCATCGCCAACGCCCTGCAGGGGTGCTGTGTCGGAAGGGGTTGCAAGACGGCCTACATCCCGCCATGCTCACCCTGGGATAGACCATTCGTGGCATTGCTCAACCGCCGTTTCAGGGATGGGTCTTGAACATTGAACTATTGACTTCGGTGCAGGAGGCCAAGCTGTTGGCTGAACAGCACCGAATCGAGTACAACACCTACAGACCGCATTCGACGCTCCAGGGGAGTCGGCCCCTGGAGGTCCAGCACCAGTGGAAAGCGGCCTGACTACCTACCAGCTCTCACAAGAACTAGACTGGCAAAAAGGGTCACGTCACAGCCGAGTCGACATGTTGAATCCAATACCTTAGAGTGGAATTATACAGGTCGTTCAGTAAAGAACATTTTCGCTAATGCAAATTTCCGCCATCAGGCAACTCATCGACGAACACTTTTCACTCGCCTGGTGCAGGGACAATGTGGTCGTGCCGATGGATGTCATCGATGGCGCCCCCTTTGGCAAGCCTGGTCAACAGACCATGGTCATTGCCGTTGGCAACATCACCTTTCTGGGGACCATTGGTGGGTTCATCAAGCAACGGGTTGGTCGCACTGGGCTGGAATGCCAATTTGTTGAAAAAGTACCGGATGAAATCAATGCGCTGCTCGACCAGGCTGCCGAACAGCGCATCATCTCGGGTGATGTTCTCGATCCATCGGCCTACGACGATGACGCCCTAGCCCAAGCGCTCAAACAAGCCGACGACAGCGACGGCGAAGGCATTGGTTTTGAATTCGATGATGACAGCGATGAGCTGACCGTCCTTGAAGAAAGCATCCTTGATATATCAAATGAACTACTGGGCTCAGGCATACAACGCGCAGCTGCGCAGATATTGATTAAAGCCTTCAAAGAGGACATTTCGGACATTCACATTGAGCCGCAAGAAAGTGAATTCAGGGTCCGACTAAGGCAAGATGGTGTACTGCGTTCATTCATCAAAATACCGCGCTCATCAGGCATCAAACTCACTGCGGTCATCAAAACGATTGCCAGCATGAATGTCGCCGAACGCCGTGCAAGTCAAGATGGGCGCATCCTGCGCAAGCTGGAGGGCAACAAAATGGAATTTCGTGTTTCCACACTGCCCTCAAAATATGGTGAAAAAACTGTACTTCGAGTCCTCAAAAGTGATCCAGGCATGCTCAACCTGGATTATCTAGTCTCCAACAGCGAGGTCCTCAATCGCCTGCGGACGATAATTCATCAAAGCTATGGAATCATCATTGTCGCAGGCCCAACCGGATCTGGAAAATCAACGACGCTTTATTCAGTAATTAGCGAATTAAATAGTGGCGAAAACAATATTGTCACCGCGGAAGATCCGATCGAGTACACATTGCCTGGCATCACACAAGTTCAGGTCTTGCGCGAAAAAAACCAAACATTCGCGACAATTTTGCGAACTTTTCTACGACAGGATCCTGATGTGATTTTGATCGGCGAGACGCGTGACCCAGAAACGGCCAAAGCATCGATGGAGGCCGCTCAAACCGGACACCTGGTCTTGACCACACTGCACGCCAACAACTCGGCAAGCTCAATCACAAGATTGCTGGACATGGATGTGCCTCACTACCTGATCACCTCATCGTTGCTGGGCGTGTTGTCGCAACGTCTGGTGCGTCGGCTCTGCACATGCTCCCTGGAACGCCCCGTCAGCGAAGCGGAAGAACGCCTGTGCCATTTGCCCATTGGCACGCCAATTCGTGCGCCCAATGCCTTGTCGGCAGAAGAAAAAGAAAAAGCAAAAGCCGAACAACGGCTCTGCCCACGCTGTCAAGGGAGCGGCTACAAAGGCCGCGTTGGTGTCTACGAACTGATGTCCGTCACACAACCGATCAAAGATGCAATCCGTGAACACCGAAGCAGTCAGGAAATTCAGGATCTTGCCAGACAAGACGGCATGGTGACCTTAGAAGAATATGGAAGCGCCCTCGTGCGCGAAGGCCTTACAAGCATCGCTGAGCTACAACGGCTCAGTAGCTCCGCCTTTGAATAGACACCACCATGTCAGTCATCCGAGAAATTGTTGGCTTTGCCATTAAGGCAGGATCCTCAGATATTCACCTGGAAGAAGATTCACCAATCGCAATCAGGGTCAATTCGGACATCACGTTGCTTGATCATGTGCTCAGGACCGCCGACATGGATCGACTGCTAGAAGAAATTATTGAACCCGACAAACTGGAGCTATACAGACAAACGCATGATCTCGATACTTCAATTGGACTAGAAGGGCTATCGCGCATCCGCATCAATGCCTACGTGGCCGACGAGAAGCGTTGCCTAACCCTGCGAATCCTGCCGGACAACTTACCAAAATGGCAAAATCTTGGCTTGCCGCAGCCATTCATTGATTTGAGCAGCAAACACCGTGGGCTTGTGCTGTGCACAGGGCCAACGGGCTCAGGTAAATCAACAACCCTGGCGGCATTTATCAACTGCATCCTTGAAACACAAAAGCGCCATATCTTGACCATTGAAGATCCGATTGAATTCCGTTTTCACCATTCCAAAACCTCAATCATTCACCAGCGCGAGGTCAAACGAGACACCCACAGTTTCGCCACCGCACTCAGGGCCGCCCTACGGGAAGACCCCGATGTGATCTACATCGGTGAAATGCGTGACCTAGAAACCATTCAACTGGCTATCACCGCGGCTGAGACTGGCCACCTTGTTCTCGGCACGTTGCACACCAGCTCGGCTGCTAAAACCGTCGAACGCATTGTCGATGTCTTCCCGGCTGAACAACAAGAGCAAGCGAGGCTGCAGGTGTCAACCTCTCTGCTCGGGATCCTCTCACAAACGCTTTGCAAAAACACCAGCGGCAAACGAAGCCTGGCCTATGAATTGCTGATCAACACAACCGCCATATCTAATCTCATTCGCGAGCGAAAGATCAGCCAAATCTATTCCCAATTACAGACTGGCCAACGGGAGGGGATGAATACGCTTGAGCAATGCCTGATACGCCTCTCACAGGGTGGAGAGATCAGAGCTGAGGAAGCCATTTCGAAAGCAAGCATCCCCAAGGTCGTTCAAGAAGCTCTTGGTGCGTTAGCAGCATAATCACCATGGTTCAATACGGTCAAACGAAGCTCAAGCTAACACAAAATGCGCAATCGCGACCTGGCACAGTCACCCAATCGGGAGGCCTCAGCACCTTATTTCAGAACACAACACGTCCAGCGAAACTAACGGTTCCCCAGAAAGATCTGTTGATATTCTTCCGCCAACTTGCAGTGATTTTGCAAAGCGGCGTGCCACTGGCTCAGGGGTTGCAACTACTGTCAGAAAACATGACCAACCCCAAATTAGCGACTTGCATTCGGCAGATCGCGATGGGGCTGAATGCCGGCGAAGAGCTTTCCGTCTGCTTGAAACGATACCCCAAAGTGTTCAAACCAATCACCATTGGTCTGATCGAAGCTGGTGAAGCCGGCGGCATTCTCGAACAAGTTCTCGATCGCGTCGCCCATTTGATGGAGCAACAAGCCAAATTGCGCGGCCAAATGATCGGCGCCATGAGCTATCCGCTGATCGTGCTGACATTGGCGATCACCATTGGCCTGGCGTTGTTGATTTTTATTGTGCCGCGTTTTGAAGGCATGTTCAACAGTCTAGGCGCCAAACTGCCAGGCTTAACGCAATTCATGCTGAACCTCTCTAGGTTCGTGACCAACCCCGTCAAAATGGGGATTTTGGTTGGTGCAATCATCGTGGCCGGCACTCTGTTTCGCACCTACTACGCCAGCAAGATCGGTCGACTGACTATCGATACCTGGATTTTCAAAGTGCCCCTGGTGGGGCCACTCATTTTGCGCTATGAGATGGCCTCACTGAGCGAAACACTCTCCACGCTTGTCAATTCGGGCATTCCCATCATTGATGGCCTGCAACGCTGCATTAGCGCCAGTTCCAATCAACTGGTTCGCAATACACTGGCACGGGCGATTGTGATGGCCCAGCAGGGGCAACCACTCAGCGTATCCCTTGATACTGGCAAAGCGCTGCCCGGACTGTTCATCTCGATGGTACGAATTGGCGAAGAAACGGGCGAACTCTCATTCATGCTCGAAAAGTTGGCAATGTTCTACAATCGCGAGATCGAGACCGCAGTCACAGCATTGACAAAAGCCATGGAGCCTTTGACGGTAATGGTGGTCGCAGGCATTGTGGGAACCATCGTGATCTCGCTTTACCTGCCGATGTTTGATCTAATCCGTGCTTTTAAAAAATAATCACTATCGGTTTGTTACACCTCATCCCTTGCTGAGGGCTCAATTTCGCTGCTGCTGGGCTTGGGCACCGAAGGCCACAAACTTGGATCATTCAGCAAGTACACATCTTCGTCGGCCGGCGTTGATGGTTGCGCCGTCTCCTGCAGAGGCACTTCAACTTGCAACAGTTCTTCGCCAGCCTGCTGCGCCCGCTCCTGGTAAGCATGGAACAACTCAGCCATTGAAAAGGGTGGGTCGTCGGCACACTGTGGTTGCTCAGGGATCTGGCTCTCGCTCAAAAGTGTCTCCTCAGGTTCACGATCCGCCACCTCGTCGTTGGCACGAAAACGAAACAAGGGCTCCAGCGGTTCGGGTTCGGCTGATGCGTTTGCGCTGGCCAGAGGCTGGGGGGGGAGCGGATGGACAAGCGGCTCGTCCCGCACTACAGCGGCGGCTGACGCCTCGGCCGGCAGTGCAAGGCGAAAGTCGGGATGATGAAACTGCAGTGGCAATACAACCGGGTCTGACACCGGCTCTAGATCGAGGTCTTCAGATTCGTGCGTGCTGGGCGCCAGGGGCTCGGTGACCAGCTCAGCCAGCACGGCTGGCGGGGGCACGGGATCGCTCGATCCAGAAGTCAACACAACGTCTGCAAGCTCGGGGGCTTCGGCAGCTGGTTGAGAGAGTCGATTCAGAAAACTCAGACCGAGGCCAACAAGACGTCCCTGTCGCTGTACCAGCAGTGGCTGAGCCGATTGCAGTTCGGCAACGGCGGAGGCGGCAAGGGGGCGGGACACCACCACAGGCAAGCCGATGGACTCATGCAACAACGAGGCGACCGCTGGATGGGCACTACCAGGACCTGCTAGCACAACCTTACAAAGCATCGCCCACGGGTACTGCGATTGCAAGGACTCGATGAGCTGTTTCAGCTCAATCACCAGACGGCGAAGATCCTGCTCGGTCAGCGGAAGATAGCGATCTTTGACCCCACGCGTGCTCGCTTCGTCTGCAGCAGCTTGCTCGGGATCCTCTTCAGCAACCGTCGGTTCTGGATACTCACGAATCGCCGTCATGCGCTGCAATTTCAATGGCCCGGTGGACGTGACAACGGAGACTTGAGAGCACTCCTTTAACAAATCAACATGCAGAATAAGTTCTTGATCTGACAAGCTAGCCACTTCAGTAGCCAGCACATTCAATTGAGAAACAGTCGCCATTTGCACTCTCACCAACTCGAGCTTGGCCAACTGGAACGTCTGCAGCAATTGGTCGGTCAACTTTTGCGGAATAGCAATTAAAAAGTAAACGCGATTTTCCGCAATAGCAGACGGCACATTCAACGGCAAAAGCTCTACATCCATCCTCTCCAACTGGATCGGAACCTGAGTAGAAGATGCCGGATCGAGCGCATAGGCCAAGGCATCAGGCGACTCGACAATCGCTGGAATCTCAACCAGCGTGGTAAACACAGCATCCGTTGGAATCACCACTGCTGCCATCTGCGTAGGAATCTGCTGTTGCTCGCAATGGGCCGTGATCAACGACGCCATCAAAGCCGGATCAGCTGGAATCCCTCGCTCCAAGGCATCCTCAGGCAGCTGATATCGCTTAACATGATCAAAAAACAACGAGTCATGGCCAAATTTAAGCTCTGCAAAGCCTACAGAATTAACATCAAAGTCGACCAACAATATTCGCTTGGAAATGCTTCGCCTGAAACGGAACCACGAGGTTTTAAACTTCGAAAGATCAAGGCCGAAAAAGCTATTACCAACCAAAGCTGACGGGGTCATGGGGTTAGCAGAACGGTGCAGGTCTACAGAATAAACGCCTCTCAGGCAACGTCGCGAGGGACGTACGCTGGGGCATTGCCACCAGCACATAAATCCCCGGCGTTGCACCAGGAACATTTGCGATCAGATCAGACAATTCGCTCTCTACCCTCGAGGTGGGACGCAAGCAAAATTGATAACCAGCGGGCAGGCCATACTGATTGCGCCAATCCGACAACGAATAACCAGGCAATTTCCATGCGCTCACAGGATCTTCAACGCAGCCATTGGCATAGCTCGAAATCGTTGAACGGTCTATACCCGCTTGTGCCAAATAGGCCACCCAGACTTCCATCGCCCGCGACAGCGCGAGCTGACTACTTGCAGTCGCAGACAATGGCAACGCAGCGTCCCCATCACGTTCTGCCATGAAACGCGTAACGTACTCAGACACGAGCGCAAAGACACCCAGAAAAACACCAAACAAAAGCACCGCAATCATCAGTTCCAACAGCGTCATACCCGTGCAGGGTCGCCTCACCCACAGCCGCATGCTTTGTTTAAGGCGCTTCCGATCTACCATCATTCAACCGTTAGGGACGCAAGGAATCAGCAATTCGGACAAGATCTTGGTTGATCTGCTCAACCGTGGCTGGTTGATTGCTTAAACCAAGTTTTGCTTGCTCGTATGGCGTCAAGGGTTGCGACGAGGAACTCAAGACGACCTGCTCCGAAAATTCGACCGCAGCCACCAGCATCGCCGTCACGATTGCCACGGTAATCGCCCCAAACACCGCGTCAAGCATGGGGCCAACCCAGCGCAGATGCGCAACAATGATCAGAGCTCAACACGACACTCCCAACGGAAAAGGCTGTTCATAGGGACACACCACACAACCCCGCGTCACCACGGCATCAACATTCACTACACAGCTGTAAAATCTCGGAAGTGCCGGCGTAGACGCTGATGGGCGAGGAATCAGCACAATCTTGTGGTAGTAGCGACGATTGGTCAGGGTTATCTCGCGCATCAAGCCACAGGGCACCGCTAAGGGGCTCGCAAACGCTGGGAATGTCGACACCCGTACGGGTTGATAAAAATTAATGTCAGCTTGCAGAGAAGGAAATGAGCCTTGGCGTGAGCTCGCGACAAAACCCTTGATTTGTTGACACAGATTGCTGTTCCAGGTCGCCTGATAACCGCGCTGCAGAGCCAACAGAACGTCACGATCAGGCAGGCTGCTGTCAAAGCCTTCGCTCTTAGCAGTGAATGCCACGTCATCGGCGCCGCTCGCTGCGAGCTGCTGACCGCTCAAATCGAACGCAACATTAACCATGGCCATGATGCCTACCATCATGGCCATCCCCAGTCCAGCATAGAGATAGAGCATTCAACCTCGATTGAAACGCCTCTCCTATTCTACAAACATTGAACCAGACCGAACCGTGCCGCTCGAGCCAGCGATCGCTTCTGTGGCGTCTGTTCTGCTGGGCAAAGAGCCGCAGATCCGCCTGGCGCTGACTTGTCTGCTGGCGCGAGGCCATCTGCTGCTCGAAGACATGCCCGGCGTGGGCAAAACCACCCTGGCCGAGGCACTTGCCCGCTGCCTTGGCCTGCACTTCAAACGCGTGCACTTCACCGCCGATTTGCTGCCCGCTGATCTCACCGGCATCAATGTGTTCGAGCAATCCACAAGCTCGTTTCACTTCCATCCGGGCCCCCTGTTCACCGAGGTGTTGCTGGCCGACGAAATCAACCGGGCCAGCCCCCGCACCCAAAGTGCCCTGCTGGAGTGCATGGCCAGCGGCCGCATCAGCGTGGAGGGCATCAGCCACAGCCTGCCTGAGCCCTTCGTGGTGATCGCCAGCCAGAACGGGCTTGATCAAAGCGGCACGGCCCCCCTGCCTGAATCCCAGCTCGACCGCTTCATGATGCGCCTCTCCCTGGGCTTCCCAGACCCAGCTGCCGAAATGGCGCTGCTCAGCGGCCAGCAACTCCCCTTAGAAGCCATCACACCAGGCCCCGGGGCAGATGCGCTGCTCCGCGCACGCGCTGCGGTGCAGGCCATCCATGCCAGTGAATCGCTGCTTCACTACATTCTTGATCTGGTCACCCTGAGCAGGCGAGAAGGGAAGGGTCTCAGCCCCCGGGCGGCTTTGTCGCTGTTGCAAGCGGCCAAGGCCTGGGCATATCTGCACAACCAAAGCTCCGTGAGCCCCGATGCGGTGCAGGCCGTGTTCAGCGCCGTGGCGGAACACCGGCTGGATGGTGACCATCGCCAGAGTCGCCCCATCAGCGTTGCCCTGCTGAGCGAGGTGGATGCGATTCGCTAACTGGCGATCCCGCCTGGAGCGGCGCTTCAGCCGGCGCTGCCTGCAGGTGCACTTGGGCCACCGCACCCTCTACATCCTCCCCACCGGCTTTGGGGTGCTGTGGCTCCTGGCCGCCGCGGCCCTCTACCTGCTGGGCACGCAGGCGCAGCGAAACACTCCGGTGCTGCTGGGCTTTCTGATGCTCAGCCTCGAAGCGTTAGCCCTGTTCCTCACCCACAGCAATCTGCAGGGGCTGGAACTGAAGGCACTGGATCAAGAGCCCTGCTGCGCAGGCGACGCACACACCTACTGGTTGGAGGTGCGCAGCCGCATCTGGCGCCCCGGCGTGCGCTGGCGATGGCTCACCCAGCAACCACCCAACAGCGGTGTGCTGCACATCCAACCTGGCCAGAGCCGCATTGGCCTGCCCTGGAGCGCACAGCAACGGGGGATCCAACCGGCTGGGCGTCTGTTGCTAATCAGCAGCGCTCCGCTGGGCTTATTTCGCTGCTGGGCCTACTGGGAACCAAGTCTGCCGGTGTGGGTGGCCCCACGGCGCCTCAAGGGCCCCATCACCCTGCACAGCGACGAACCGCCCCATAGCGATGGCGACGTGCTGGATGGCCTGGCCCCCTGGCGGCCGGAGCAGGGCTGGCGCCGCGTGGATTGGAAGGCCAAAGCCCGCGGCCGCGGCTGGCAGACCAAAACCTTCCTGGCGCCCCCAGCGGAACAGCTTTGGCTGGCGCCGGCCCCGCAACTCCCTCTCGAAACAGCCCTGGAGCATCTTTGTGATGGGGTGTACCAGAAACTCAAGGCAGGTGAGGCGGTTGGTCTAGCGCTGCCCGGAGGCCAGGGCTTGCCGCCCCTCACCGGCCGCGACCAGCTGCAGGCCTGTCTGCGTGCCCTGGCGGCGTGGCCCCCATGCCCATGAACCAGCGGCTGCTGCACCTGGCCCTGCTGCTGCTGTGGGCGCCCTTGCTGCTGAACCAGCAGCTTCAGCCACTGACAGCCGTGGGCATTCCACTGACCCTGGGGATCAGCATCCGACTGCGAGGCCAGCCGCCAGGGGCCTGGATCAGCGTGATCGCGACGGCAGTGCTGTTGGTCTGGGCAGCCCTGGCGCCCTGGAGCGAGCGCAGCGC
>Ga0194123_10006802_pt1 | contig 11661 bp, 5 predicted proteins | sample TA2MahsurfametaG_5_FD_155479 | JGI IMG/M metagenome (GOLD analysis project Ga0194123, IMG submission 155479) | Freshwater microbial communities from Lake Tanganyika, Tanzania - TA2015023 Mahale A surface | ecosystem: Environmental > Aquatic > Freshwater > Lake | place: Tanzania: Lake Tanganyika... | reverse complement strand
CGATGGTCAACACGAAGGATTACGGGGTGGACGGAACTCTCAAGATGCTCAGGAGCTCCGTGAACTCCCTCATAGACCTGCAGTTCAACGAGAACGGCATCGTGTCGCGCAACTCGGCGCCCGGCGCGGCGGTGACCGAGGCGTGGAGGCAGGTGGGTTTCTACGCGAGGCTGTTCGGTTCGCAGGTGTGCCCTGCGTCCACGATGTCGAGCACCAACGTCGCCGACCACGTTCACGGGGTTCTGGTCAGGAAGCAGATGGACTACGGCCACGAGAACATCAGGAGGTTCGGGAGGGTCGGGCTGATCGTGAGGATCCAGGACAAGGTCGCGCGCCTCGAGAACCTCGTGGCGAGGGGTGCGACCGACGACCCGAAGAACGAGTCGATCACGGACAACGTCGTGGACGTGATGGGGTACGCCTCGATCGGGTTGATGTGGGAGGCGGGAAGCTTCCTCCTCCCCCTGAGGGAGACCGCCTAGAGGTTGGCCTTGCCGCTGTAGATGTCGTAGACGGTGGCTATGCCCAGGTTGTTCCGCCAGTCGAACTTCGGCAGCTCCGGCAGGGGTTTGTCGCTCTTCTCCTTCGGTCGGGAGAGCGACGCCACGAGCGCCTCCAGCTCCGAAATGCGCTTCTCCATGGCCTCGAACCTCTCGTCGATGTCAGTCTTGTCCGCGTCTCTCACTTGTGCTTGTACTCCGCCCAGGTCTTGTCGCCGACGCCATAGTACTCCCTGGCGAAACCCGCCTGCACGATGTCGACGTTGAGGCACGCCGTCGTCGGGTCGTCCACCTTGTCCGAGGAGTAGACCCTCGCGAGGATCCTCCCGTACTTGTCGTTCTTGTCCGGGATGGTGTTCACGAAGACCCACTGGTGCCTGTCGAGCCAGTCCTTGGTGAACGACTTGGCCTTCAGGCCCATCTCCTTCTCGGCCGCGTCCTTGGTCCTTGACTCTGGGGTGTTCACCCCGAAGAGGCGGACCCTGATCTTGTGGTGAATGTCGAACCCGAGGTCGATCATGAGGTCCACGGTGTCTCCGTCGACCACCTTGAGGACCTTCGCTCCGTACCAGAACCTTTGCATCACTTACCTGGCCGCGGTAGTGGTTTTTCAAGGCGAGGAGGCCAGCGCTCCGATGTTCCGTCCGCGTACACGTAAATTGGCGGATTCGACTGCTTGATGGCCTTGACCTTTTTGCCGGCTCTCTTGCCTGGTGGCCAGTTTTTCGGATCGTTTCCCGGATCGTAGTCTTTCCCCTTTGGTGCTCGCTCGCGGGTTCCGTCTTCGTAAACGTAGATAGGTGGGTAGCTTTGAAGAACGTGACTTATGCGTTTCCCTTGTTTGACTCCGTCCGGGCGCCACATGTTTTTCTCTGCTTCGGCGATGTCTTTTGCGCGCTGCGCATCCGTTCTATCGTCGGGTTTGTACCTACCGTCATCTATCTCGTTTTTTTTTTCACTCGGTCGCCGGTCTCGGTCCTTGAATCTTCCTCCACCGGTTTGTTTACCGGGCTCGTAGACGGGCATTTTTGCCGTAGGCCTCGTGTTGCGATAAACGGGCATGTCCGCCGTGGGCCGATTCGATGGCCTATACAAGAATGGATCACTCGTTCGCCCCCGATCCTCGTCGTCGTCCTTGAAGACGTTGGTGACCAATCGTTCCTTCAGATTGCGCGGTTCCCGGCTCGGAGTGGTGGGGCGACTTGAAGTCCTTTGCGGTGCGGACGGGGAAGCCGGCCGGTTTGATTGCGCCCGTTTGGCTGCCCTCTCCCTGTCCACCGCGGCTGAACGCGCCTTGGCCGCGTCGTGTGCGGCCTGGCGCTTCTTGTCCTTGCGCTGGTCGAGGATTGCCCTGTCCTCCGGGGTCTGGAAGTCGTAGAACTGCGGGTTGTCGTTGATGTACCTTCCGTCGTCCACGACGCCGCCGGTGCTCGGTTTCGCCGAGCCCCTCGGGGGCGGGAACTTTCGCTCGTTCACCTTCCTGGCGTCGTCGGCCGTGGGGAAGCGAACTCCCGGCTTCTGCGCCTGCGGGTAACGATCGGCCGGTTTGCCCGGAACGTACGCACCGGGGTCAGGGTACCTGTCGGCAGGCAGGCCGGGAACGTATCCAGGTGGATACTTCACCGGCGGTTTGGCTGGTTCCCCGATGGACGGCTTCTGTCTCGGCTTGCCCGCGTTCATGCGGCGGTTGTACTCGTCCCTCGCCTCTCGCCTGGCCTGACGCTCCTCGTCGCTTCTGTTTGGAGCGTTCCAGTATTTTCCTCCAGTTTCCGGATCAACAGTAAAGTTGCCTTCAGCTGGTTTTATTCCCCTCTTGCGCAATTGATTGTTGACGAACCTCTTTCTGTCCTCTTCGACGGTGAAGTCGGCCCTCGCCTGTCCCCTCGCCTCCCTCTCCTCGTCCGGGCGTCCGTAAGTATGAAGCGATCCGTCGTCGTGTTCGTGTATTTGGTTGCCCTGAGTCGGGGTTATGCCCTGCTCCCTGAGCGACCGGTTGACGTGCCTCCTCCTGCGCTTCTCGAGGAAGGAGTTGTCCATTCTTTGATATGGCTGGCCGCGACCCGGCTTCCTCTTGACTGGTTGCTCGTCCGGCGTTCCGTCGAATATCATTCCGTCCGAGTCCCGGTCGATCATGTCGGCCGCGTCGGTGACCGCAGCGTTGCCGCCTATGGTTGCCCCGAGCGCCTTCACGGACTGGCGGACGTTCACCGACTTGGTCTCGGTGATCGGACCGCCGGTCACCCACGCCCTGCATGTCCTCTCCGAGGCGCACTTGAAGTCGAAGGCCTCGCAGTACCCGAGTTGGCCGGCTCCGTCGATCGCCTCCCACTCGTCCTTGCCCTTGGGGCCAGTCACGCCCTTCTCGATGCACGATTTCATCTCGGGCGTGACGATGAACATCGAGCAGTTGCCGCACTTCTGCTTGCGCGCCTGCTCCGCCGAGACGTCCCACTCGGCGCCGAGCTTCTTGTAGAAGGCCTCGTTCGGTTCCTTCGGGTTCAGCGGCCCGTACATCGCGGTCTTGATCGCCTTCGCCCTGTTCTTCAGGTTCGTAGCTATGTCCCTGGTCGCCTTGGGGCACGAGGTGGCCGACTCCTCCTTGACCTTGATCTTCCTCTTCCCCGAGCTGACGGGAATCACCGGGGCCTTGGCCGGGTCGTAGACGCCGCTGACCACCCCGTCGGGTATCACGGCGAACCTGCATTTGCCGCCGTCCTCCACCTTCTGGGCGATGATCTTGCACACTCCGTTGCCCTCGTACAGGGCGCAGTTGGCGCACTTCACCCCGATGTGCGCGACTACGTTGTCCTTGGCGGCCTCGTAGCCCGCCCAGATCCCGGTCTCGTCCTCGTTGAACTTCCCGTACTTCCTCGCTATCGCCGCGAGCGAGTCGGCCAGTTCCTGCTCCTCTGGCACGAGCTTTGGTTTGATCGGGACGGGCTTGGTCGGTTCCTGCTGGACGACGACCAAGAGCTCGCCTGAGACCAGCTTCGCGAGTAGTTCGTTTGGGTCCAAGGATTTTCTCCCGTTGATTCTCGGGACAATTGTCCCACGAAAATTCGTTCTTCGCGGCAAGTCCCATACAGGACGACGCCCCCGCCCAGGCCGAATGTTCCTCGGCTAGGACGGGGGCGACGTCTTGCGTCAGCTCAGATCAGATCAGGCTGGCGCGCTGTTGAACGTGACCTTGACGAAGGCCTCTGGACGCTTGACCGCCAGCGCCAGGCGCTGCTCGGCCAGGATGACAATCGCGTTGCGGACGAAGAAGTCGGCGTGTTGCTCGCTGACCCTGATGTTCGCCTGCTCGCGGTCGTACAGCTGGGCGCCGGTACCGAACGCACCGACGAGGGCGGTGCCCTCGGCGATTGCCGGTGACTCGACGACCGGGGTCCTCCACAGCCTCGGCTGACCGCCGAGAGCGACGGACACCGCGACCAGGTACTGGCCGTTGTCGTCCTTCGAGAGTTCGATCTTCTCCCAGTCGCTCGGGTGCATGACCACGCCGGTCGGCTCGTAGTAGGCGAGGAAGGACAGGGTCAGGGCGCGACGAATCGCGTCTCCCCTGTTGTCCCCGGACTGACCCGACGACCAGTTGTAGGACTGGATTCCGGGTGTCTGGAGGACGCCCCTCAGGTTCTCGCCCGACCCGCTGCCGTTGAGGATCTGCGTGTCCTCGAGGAGACGCAGGCCGTACATGAGCTCGTTGTCGATGATGCTTCGGAGCTGCGGCTCGTCTGCGAGCACGTTGCGGTGCGCTGCCTCGTAGTGGGCAAGCGTGCGCACCGAAGCGGACTCTGCGACGAACTGCAGGCTCGACTGCGGCTTCATACCGAACGCTGCGGGAGTGCCCGAGCGCTCGGCGACCGGTGCGGCGTTGTTGGTGGCCGTGTCAGTGAGGCCACCCACGAACGTCGAAGAGGGCGTGGTGTAGCCCAGGTGACGGAAGTACTCGATGACCGCTGCCGTGGTCGTGCGCGACGGGAACAGGTCCCTGACTCGCTTCGTCCTGGTCGGCTGGGTGACCATCGGGTCGCGCTGCACGGTTCCGAAGTTCGGGGTCGCATTGTTGCCGAGGTTGCCAGTAGCCATCGACGTGTAGACGTCCTTGACACCGAACTCGGTGAGTGAGCCGTTGTACTGCCACGGCTGGTGCATGTTGGCGCCGTTGCGACCGCCCTGGAGCGACTTGAACTCCGGCGAGTCGACGAACTGCTGGCCGATCGACCTAGGCGCCTGCGCCACTGGCGTGACGGCTGCTGCCTGGGCGGCGATCGATGCGTCTGCCGAGGTTGAACCCCAGTCCTGCACCTTGCCGAGTGATTCGAGACCCTCGATGAGTCCCTTGATCTCGCGGATGTCGGACATGTTCTTGTCGAACGCCGACTTCTGCTCGGTGGTCACGACGACCGTTCCGTTGTCCACGCGGAACGAGTCCGCAATTTCCTTGTTTTGCTGCATCTTCTCGCGGAGTGCTGACTGCAACTCGCGGAGTCTGCTCGTGTCTTGCGACATGTTCTTGCCTCCTGGGCGTTGTTTTGTTTGCTGTTGTTTCCAGACAGCGCCAGGTAAGCACCCGCTGCTTGCGTCTTGCATTCAAAGTTAGCAGAATACTTGAGTTCGTAGTGTAAGTAGCGTTTTTTTACTGAGCTATTTCAATTATCAGCCCGCGCCGTTCCATTTCGTCGTACTCGTCGCGCAGTTTGTCAACCGTTCTCCGATTTTCTGGCGTGTCGGACAGCCCGTAGTGCGACAGCGGCAGTTGGTTGACGGCGCACAACTGCATTGCCTCCCAGGCCGACAGACCAGCCCCGGCCTTAGGCCTGTCCGCAATCTTGTCGCTCATCTCGGTCCTCCAGTGTATCTTTCGGGTCCGGCTTCGGTGGCAAGGTCATTTGCCGAACGGGATGGTTATGACCTTCGTTTTGCGAGGTTCGATCTTGCCCCCGTCCGGTGCGGTCCTGTCCTCGAACAGATACCTGAATAGATACGGGTGCTTCACCTCCAACGTCGAGGGCTGGCCCTGCTGCCCGAGCAGCACCTGGCCGACCAGTTGCGGTCTTTCCGGGTCCTTCTCCGTGTCCCATATGTACAGCTCGTCGAACAACTGTCGTCCTATGAAGTCCGGGATCATTTGCTTGAGGTTCCACTGGATCGTGGAAACGATGTGCTGTGGGACGCCGCGCCCGAACTGTTCCTGTCGTTCAATGACCCTCCGCTGCAGGGTGCTCTCTGGGGCGAAGAAATAGTGCGCGACCAAGTCGTACCCCATCTTCCTCCAGTCCGTGATGTCCCTGAAACCGTCGTTGAATTGCCCGCTGGTGTCGTACACGAGGTCCAGCCCCTCCTTGGTCGCGGCTCTCGCCATCACGGCCGCCACCTGGCGCGACTCTGGGTGAACAAGGGGGGCCGCGTTGGGCATCCTTCTCGCGTACCACAGCCTCGCCTCCGGCATCATGGCCTTTGCGTCGTCGGGGTCGGCAACGACGGCGCTGTCGTAGTTGGGTATCCCCGACAGTCCTGTCTTCCGGGCGAGTGACTTGCCCACGCCTGACGCACCTCCGAGGATGTAAACCGTCGGTCTCTGCTGGTCGTTCGGTACGTCGCCCTTCCTCGCCCGCTCGAGGCTGAGTTCGACGTACGGCCTCCAGAGACTCTCCACCCTCGTCTTGTCCCCCCACGCCGCGAACAAGTCGTCGGCTGAGACGGGGTCGACGCCGCCGCCCCTGGAGTGCCCGACCTTGTAGAAGCCCGCGGTGTCCGCTCCTTTCTCGAGGAGACTGGCGGGCATCGTGCTCTGGACGGACAGAAGGCCGAGCTCCCTTGGCAGCGAGTCGTCGATGGGTGAGGCGGACATTCCCGCCTCGGCATCGGGCCCGAATCTCCACGAGGAGCTCGCAACCTTGTTGCCCCACGGCATCATCGGGTGCGGCATGTCGCCCTGCTCGGGGAACAACTTCTTGCCCGTCGCCCTGCGGACGAGGTTGACCATGGCGATCATCTTCTGGTTCCTCACCCTCGCGGCCTTGGAGAGCAACCCGAGCCTTTTTGCTATCGAGAGACGAATGTCCCCGTAGGGGTCCGACGACGGGTCTATCTGCATGGCGGCCACGGCCCTTCGTATCCATTCGGCGTGCCCGAAGGCGAGCCTGTGCTGGCCCGCTGCTATCTCCGACAGGGGAACCCAGCGCGCACCAGCGGCGTCGGACGCGGCCACGAGGGACGTGTCCCAAGGCAGGACGAACATCCCGGCGCCGACTTTCGCTCCGTTGACGAACCGGGGATCCCAGTCGGGCGACTCTATCGTTCCGATGTACTGCGCCTGTAGCGCCCTCTCCAGTGAGACTCCGACCTCCTCCGCCGTCTCCCTCGCCGCCGTGGTCATGAAATCCTCGCCCTCGTCCCTCAGTCCGCCTACGAGGGCCATGGCGTCCCTGAAAGGGCCGCTCTTGCGCGAGATCATCGCAATCTCTGCCGTGGCCAAGTCGCCGTCTCGCATCCTTATCATCACGGAGTCCGCCGCCTCGACGTAGGTCTGATCCTTGTTGAACGACCATTGGCTCGTGCTCCAGTTGACGTCGTCCTCGTTGCCGTCGAGGTTGCGCGAAATGTCGAAGGGCGACCCGAGCGACGCGACGTCGGCCGCCTTTCGCAACTCCGCCTCGCTCAGGTCCGCGTCGCCGTAGATGCCCTCGTAATACTGCTTCTGCCCCATCTTCTCCGAGCGCCCGAAGTTGTCATTTATCGGCTCGATCATCTCGTTGAAATTTCTCGTCATGCCGGCCTCGGCGTCCCCCGATTCGTCTGGCATGTGCTCGTCGTTGTCGAAGTAGAGGCGCATCTTTGACTTGAGTTCGTGGAACCTGCGTTGCTCCATTCCGTCCGTCAACAGGGCGTCGGCCCTGTCCATGGCGTGCCTGATTGCCCCGACGAGGTCGGTCGGCTCCTGGCCGTTGTCGCCGTGGATGAGGCGCGAGTTGGTCTGCCTGATCGCCGCGTTGGAGAAGGGTGATTCCCCGCCGCGGAAGTCCACGGGCTCCAGTTCGGACCTCGCGGCGCCGATGGCGTAGATGTTCATGAGTCTTTCCACCTCGTCGACGAGCTGCCCGTCGGTCGCGGTCCCCGTGGCGACAGGGATCTGTCGGTCGGAGTTGAACCACATGCCGTTGGCGAGCATCTTGTTCCTCTTCAGGTCGTCGCGTCGGTCGGCGGAGTTCAAAGCCATGCGACTGGCGGACATGCCGGCCTCGGCGTCCGGGAGCGGCTCCCTGCCGCCAGAGATTCTTGACTGCGCTAGGGCCATCCTTATCACGTTCGGAGAAATGTCGGCGACCTTCAGGGCTTCATCGACGCCGTCGTCTTCACGTCCCCTGAGTGACGGGTCGAGTATCGCCTGCAGCAGGTCGCCGAGATCGATGAACTCGTCGCCCCTCCTGGTGGCGGCCCGTATGGCCCCGATCATGGCGTTCTTGGCAGCCGTGGAATAATCCGTGGGTTTCGGCGACGGGCCGTCCTTCGGGGTGGTGATGCTCGCGAGCGCCGCGGCCATCCTGTCCGGTCTTATGTTGAGCCTCCTTAGTTTTGACGCGTACGAGCCGGGCCTCGTGTCGGTCATCAGCGCCCTCCAGGCCCCTGACAGCATGTGCCCGAGGTTGAGTCTTGACGAACCCGACTTGGCCGAATCCTCGTAGCCCTCGATAACCGCGGACGCGGCGTCATCGGTGAATCTTGCCATCACGGTCCTCGTGAGGGCCGACATCGCCGCCTCTCCGTCGCCACCCGAGCCACCCTTGTCGTACGTGAGGTCCGGGAACCCGCTGGCGTCGAGCCACTCGTTGAAGGTCCTCAGGTTCTTGAACTTCTCCTCGTCGGTGAGCAGGGAGTCCTTTACGGGGTCAATCACCTCTCGCTTGTACCTCTGGAGCAGGGTCCTCCTCTTGCGCGCGCGCTCGGTGGCGAGGATGAATGGCTCCATCTCCCTCACCGCCTCGCCGATTGTCTTCACGCTTCCGTAGAAACCGCTCCTGACGTACTGCCCGAATGCGTCGCCGAAGGTGTTTTGTGCGGCGGTCATGTACCCCTTGTACTTGTCGATGAACTCGCGTCGCTTGTCCTCCTCCACGCTGTCCGAGACGGCGTCGTCTATCAGCATCATGAACGTCATCACGTCATCGGCGCTCCCGTTTGCGATGGCATCCATCACGGTGTTTCCGAACTCCAGGTCTCCGAACATGGTCGTGGCTCCGGCGCGGGCGATCTCCATCATCAGCTTGGAGTGAGTGACGTCGTTTATCGATCCCTTTTCGCGCAAATCGTCAAGCAGTGATGCGATGGTCATGAGCTCCCGTTGTATCCCGCTCATGGGCGTCGCCTCGGTCAGACGCTTCAGACCCTCGGCAAACGATGCGACCTGCCGGAACCCGATCTCGATGTTTGTCCTGTGCAGTGCCATCAAGCCCTTTATCACCGGGATGACGTACAGGTTCATCTGCTGCAATGCCTTCTCTCTGTCGGCGTCGGGCGTCAGCGCGCGGTTGGCCGATTCCGCGGCGAGACGGAGCTGGCCCCTGCCGCGGTAAACGGCCGACAAAGTCTCGGGGCCCAAGCCTCCCAGCGTCCTGCGCATCTCGTTGACGGCCTCGTTGAAGCTCGTGCCAACCACTGGGTAGATGTCGTCCATCCTGTCGATGTCGAGCCACGGGAAAATGTTCTTCAGTTGGCGGAGAACGGACTCCTTGGTCACCGTCCCCTCCGGCATCCCAGAGATGATCGGCCCGATCCACTCGTCGAATCGGTCGAGCTCGGCCTTCGGGTAACCCATTGCGGAGAGTCGTCCGACGAGTCTCGTGAGCATCTGGCTCGCCTTCTCGTCATCCAGCTCGCCCTCGCCGTACATCGACAGGGATGCGACGTAATCGGCAAACTCCTCCGGGTGCATGTTCAGTATCTGGTCGTCGGTGAGTTCCCCGTACGCGGCCTCGGTTTCCCACCAGTATTTGCCCGGGGTCTCGTCGATCACCCTCTGGAGCTGGAGCATTGCCTCCTTGTCCGCCTTGACGGCGTCGGCGGCCAGCTGCGCTCCGTTCCTTCCAAGTTCCGAAATCGGGTTGGTTTGGTCGTTCCACCCCGGCTCGTATATGTCTCCACCCGTGCCGGCGTAGACGATGTTCGGCCCGTACATCGACCAGTAGCCGAACGAGTCGACCCTCGGTCTCGCCAACCTGAACCAGTCGGTTTGCATCTCTTCCTTGTAGAAGGGCGACGTCCTTCCGTCGTCGTCCTTCGCAATCGATTGAACGGCCTTCCTGTATATGCCCGTCGCGAGGACGTCGGCCAAGATGCGGGCCAGAACCTTCGTGGACATCCTGAGCGCCTCCGCCTTGGACGGGTTTGTGCCGGGGTCGCCACCGTAGAGCTGCTCGAACTCCCCGCTCGGGAGAGACTCGAGGATCGTCATTTCGGGTGACTCCGAGACTCCCTGCAAAGCCTTGAACAACGAGTCGAACGCGAAGGCGAACACCTGGTCGTCGACCTCCCTGGTCGGGAGGTACAACGGGTCGCCGAGCATGATGCTTGCGCCGGGCTCGTCCGGGAGGTTGGGGGAGGCGGAGCGGAACCGTTTCATCGGCATCATTTCGGCGAACGCGTTCACCAGTGGCTCCAGGGCCGTGTACATCCCGTACACCCAGTTGGAGAGCATGATCTGCCGCGGCGTGAGGTTGTCCACGATCTTCCTCGCCCCGAGATCGCCCGTCACGACGGAGCCGAGCAGCAGGTTCGAGAACATTGGGACGCCCGTGAGGGCCATCTCCTCGAATTCTGCGTCCCTGGTCCCACGCCAGAGTTCCACGCCGCTGATGGTGGACGACTGAATCCTGTCCGCTGGGTCTCCGAGGATTCCTTCGGGGGACGCGCCGTGCTGGGCGCGCATCGTGTTCATCTCGTCGGCGTTGGCCATCAACGGGATGATCGTGCGCATGACCACCTCGTCGCCCGGCTCGAATAGCGGGGGTGCGTCGACCATGTTCGGGTTTCGCATCATCTGCCTGAGCTGCCACAACTTGAGGCGGAGCTCGTCGCTCGCGTCCCTCGGCATTTCCGGCTCGTCAAGCAGACCGGCATCCACGAGGTCCTGGGTGCTGACCCCCTCCCACGATCCCATTTCCCGGTCGGACAACTTTTTGAAGTACTTGTCGTAGGTGGCGAGGATCATCCCCCTCAGCATCGGCAGTATTCCCGTGTAAACCCCGGTCGCGTCGAACTGGGGGCGGATGATCGAGGGCACTGCGTTGACGGACAACAGCTCGTTGGCGGGGTTGTCCTGCCGAGTTGCGATCTCAAAGGCCTTGAACCTCTTGCCCCGAACGGGGTCGGTCATGCCGATCTCGAACTCGGCCTCCTCGAAGCCCGGGCTCCCGCTGTCGCCGAAAATTCCGGCCATAATCAGCTCGCTCTGGGACATTTCCTCCGTGCGGTTCTTGAAGTAGCCCCCCTCGAGCGCGAACGAGATCCAGGCTGACAACGCCCTCGCCCAGTTCTGCATCCTCTCTGGGTCCTTGATCTCGCCGTTGAGACCGAGCGAGGCGGGGGAACCTGGCGTGACGAAGGGGTTGGCGACGTTCGCGGGCGGGCTCTGCGTCTCGCGGTCCACCAGCGTTCCGTCGGCCCTCGTCTGCCTCTCGTCCCTCCAGTCGGGCTGCGGTCCGTCCGACATCGGGGTATTGTCGGGCAACCTGCGGTTTGACATCCCCGCCTCGGCGTCGCCGTAGGCGTCGTCCATCCTTGATCCGTCGCGCGACGACCCGATTATCGAGTCCAGGGTCTTCGCGCCTATTCCGTACTTCTTCATGAGGGCGCGCTTTGACAGACCCGACGAGAAGTCGGCGACAACCGCGTCGCCGTTGCGCGCTATCCACCTCGGTGAGCCGACCACCTCGGGCAGCAGGCCCTGTTTCCTCAGCTCGTGCAACGAGTTCCTGACCGTGTTGGGGTTGAATCCAGTCGCGTCAATTATGTCCTGCTCCCTGTATCCGGAGGACGCCAGTATCTCCACGACTCCCTTCCTGCTCCTCGGTGCGATCGAAGCGACGAATGACTGAGCATCCTCGGTCGTTATCTCCTCCAGCCCGACCTGGTCGTAGAACCGTCCCACCGTTCCGTCCTC